>OLSB01000066.1_pt1 | contig 108573 bp, 93 predicted proteins | sample 1672071 | NCBI WGS metagenome assembly OLSB01 (sample SAMEA3136642, study PRJEB25190) | human gut metagenome | biome: human gut; feature: human-associated habitat; material: faeces | place: Austria | collected 2013
GAAGTTGGAAACAGCAGATAAAGTAGGCGAATTAGCTGGCGATAGCGGTCGCCAACCTACCCTTAAATTGGGAGGATCAAGGACAGCAGCTACAAGCTGTATTTTTACTACAGCGAGTACGCTTATCACTATCTCAACCCAAGCAGGGGTCGGGACTCCCTTGATTTTTGTAGCAGCTTTCACCAACTACAACACCAAGAGAGTCACCGCCACTACTAACATTAGAGCTTTCATTTTGGTTCCTCCTTGATTTAAAGCATTGCTGCTTGATTGCATAATTAAAACGGTAACCAATCTCTCAATTCTTTTAATCATTTATACGTTTTCATTACGGCTGAGTTTTCGTGAAGATATTCCAATCCTTTTACAGTCAGTTTTGTGCTATCAAGGAAAAGAATCGGGCCGGCGTGAGTGGCGCCTTTGATCAATCCTTCATCCTGACACGCTTCAACGATATCCCATAACTCTTCGTTGCTGATTCCATAATCCGATGATTTTGGAATATTACCATCGTTAATTTCTCTCATAAAGCTTAACATTACTTTTAACTTGTCAATCGCCATTTTTTCTCCTTAAAACAAAATCGCCTAAAATCTTCTTTTGCAATTTATACGTATGTCCATAAGCTAAATGGGCACGATAACTTGATAGCACCTGATTGATTTCTTCTAATTCGATATTACCGTCAGCATAGGCACGCTGGAAATACTTTAATTTTCGTTTATATTTGTATTTTGTCTGCTGTTTGACTTTGCAAATTACTTTTCCGCTTTCGGTAAGATATATATGCCACCCAAGATAGTCCACTCCGTTTTTTAACGGAAAGATTTCGGTCTTTTCGTTAAAATCAATTTTTAATTCTTTTGCACATTGCTTCATTTGTTCAAGACAATAGCACAGATATTTCTTGTCTTGATAAATCAGAACGCAATCATCCATATATCGAGAATAATATTTAATTCGCAGTTTTTCTTTAATTAAGCGGTAAAACCCATCCAAATAGAATATGGCAAACCATTGGCTTGTCTGATTACCAAGGGGAAGACCTTTGCCCGGCATCACTTCAAAGCTATCTATAATTTGATATAAAAGCGTTAACACCCGTTCATCTTCTATCACTTTCGATAGCTTTTGTTTCAAAACCAAATGGTCAATATTATCAAAAAACTTGCGTATATCGCATTTCAGAAAATAACCGTTTGCACCGTTCTTTTTATAAAAATCGTGCAAAAATTTTGAAACTCTGCCTATCGCAAAATGCGTTCCTTTTCCGATGCGACAAGCAGAGTTATCGTAAATCAGTTTTTTATCAAGAATTGGCGCAAGCACTTCGTCGCACAAGCAATGCTGTACCACTCTGTCACGGTAATGTAAGGCGTGGATCATACGGTACTTGGGGTCATATATCGCAAAGCTATAGATATAATTGGGGTACGCCTCCCGGTACTTCTTCATCTGCTTGAAAAGAGTATCGGTAATCTTTTCTGTGGGCGCATCAAAAATTGTAATCTGACCGCTCTTTGAAAGAGAATAATAAGATGCGTCAGAGAAGTTTCCGCGCTTGTTCCGCCAGTCATCAAACATCTGATAGACCTGCGGATTGCCCATGAACTCCTTGACAAAAACATACATCTCCAGCGCCTCGAACTGCGGCCTGCGGAGAAAAGCATGGGGATTCTCCTCGCTGTCGTTATAAGCGAGAAACTTCCGGGTCAAGTCATTATAGCGGGAGCGAATCTTTCCTCGGTTGGCAGTGTAGTAATACCACAACTGCTCATGGAAGGAAAAGTTGGAATCATAATTGGTGGCCATTATCGGACCTCCACTTCCAGCGACTCCGAGAGCAAATCAGTGATCTTAACCTTAATGGTGCCGCAATCCTCCGGAATATCATAGACGCCGATAACCAGCTCATCCTTGCCGGGAACATCCGTCACGGCAGGCTGCATCACGACGCCATCGTAGTTCCAGTCAATCATGATGGAGTCCACGAGCTGCCGCCAGTCCTCTACATACTCTTTCTGGAGGGAGAGCTTCTGCATCAGGTTCATGGGGTAGAAAGCTCGAATGACCAGCTTGCCGCCTTCGCGGACGATCTCTGCCTCCGCATCACGCTTAAGCTGCAGATCGGCCTTGTCGCGGAGGATATCTACGATCTGGATATCGACTTTGTAATCCACCAGCTCCTGCTCCAGCGCACCCTTCAGGTCCGGCTCGTGGCCCATGCAGACGATGGTGATCCGCTCCACGGGCTGTCCGGGATTCTCCTCTTTGCGCTTTTCATAGGTCTTATACGGCAGGTTGGCAATCAGTTCTTTGAGGTCGGCTTTGGTGGCGATCCGGTTGACGGGCATGATCTTCACCATCCGGCCATCCAACTCGCCGTCCCAAACATCACTGGCCGGGAAAGGCTGGATCTCCAGTGCGGAGATCAGGAGCTCACGCGCTTCCACGGGATTACGGAAGAAGTCATAGTTGTTGACGTTGTATACTTCAAAGCCTGTATACTTGTCTTCCTGCCCCTCCAGTTCTGCGGCAACGGACAGGAGCCGCTTTGTGGTTGTCTGGATTGCGCCGAGGTTGATATCGGCACCGATGAAACGGCGACCGAGCTTCATGGCAACAGCCTGTGTGGTGCCACTTCCCATAAAACAGTCCATTACTATATCGCCGGGTTGAGAGGAAGCCTCGATAATCAGTTCTAATAATCTCTTTGGCTTTTGCGTTGGGTAATTCAGGTTTTCAGAACTTGTTTTTCGTGTAACCGAAGTTTGACCAATATTGAGGACATCTTCTTCCCATACGGAGTCTAAAAACCGATCTGTAAACTCGTCATATATTATGCGGCCATTTTCATCACGTGCAACTTCGAGAGCTTTGGTTTTTCCATTCCAAACGACACGGTTTCGTTTGACAGGTTTATCCAGAGGAACTTTTACGCGTTCATAATAATATTTTGGGGATTTCGAATAAAACAGGATGTTGTCATGCTTCCGCGGGAGAGAAGTAGTTGCATTGCCTTGCATATAATCCGCATAATGCCAGATGATTTCATTGACGAAATTGGGTGCCCCAAACACTTCGTCAAGTAAGCATCTGAGCAGATGGGATTTATGCCAGTCACAGTGAACGTAAATACATCCATCCTCTGCCAATAGCTCACGCATAAGGATGAAACGCTCATACATGAATTGGAGATACTCATCATTCGTCCAAATATCCCCGTACTGCTTTTCCTCAAAAGAAGATGAATCTGAAGTAGCCTGTCCTATTCCTCTAATAGCAACTTTTTTCTTGTAGTCGGCTTTGCTGTCAAATGGAGGATCTATGTATATGAGGCTAATCTTGCCGCGATATTCTTTCAGGAGATGACTCATAACTTGCAAGTTATCTCCCCAAAAAATCTTGTTGATCCAACCATCCCGCTCCTGCCCATAGGACTCTCGGAGCTGGGCAGGGTAATACTGCGTGGAGCGATAGGGCCGCTTTCCCGTCCAACGGAGTTCCGGGAAGCCTTTGATCGTGGGGCGCTGCGTGAATTCAAACATCATTGTCTGTTCGTCCATGGATTACTCCTCTCTCCTCATCTCCCGCAGTAATAACGGAAGTCACACTCTTGACAGGTCTTGGGGGATTGCGCCGTCTGTGAGAATTCTTTCCTCATGATCTTATGTACGGTATCGTCAAATTCCTGAATGGTGGCGTCGATCGCCGCCTTCTGATACGGGAAGCTAATGGTCGGCACGCCAGATTCTTCACCCGTATAGTACAGGTGCATCTTGCTGACCTTATGGCCAGTGCGCTCCTCCACCAAATGGGCATACACCTGAAGCTGCCGCTGATAGCGGTCGATCCGTTCCTTGTCCCGGAACAAATCCGGTTTCTTTTCGGATTTGAAGTCCACAAGCTCGACCGTGTCACCCTCACCCTTGATGAGGTCGATCTTGCCCTCAATGATATAATCCGGCTTCACAAGGCTGATATCCACCTCGGCTTCCCGGATGGTATCCCAAGAATCCGCCTGCCGCTCGGCATACCGAAGGACTTGATTGAGCGCCGCCCGTCTCTGCGGCTCGGCCAGATAGGAACGCTCCGACTTGGACAGCGAGGTGTAATTCGCGTCAAACCAGCGAGTGATGTTATCGTCGGTGATCGTGCTCTCCTCATGCCGCAGCGCCGCCTTATGGATATCCTCAATGGTCTGATGGACCAGCATGCCAAAGAGCAGGGCGCTCACACGCACAGGCGTAAACTGCAGTTCTTTATACAGCTTATACTGCACAGCACAGGTCTCATATACGCTGATATGGGAGGTAAAGGAGAAGGTGTCCTTCAGATTCACATCCTTCACGGTATTGAATGTGAACTCACTGATATCGAATTCTTCGCTCTCCATATCGGCCAGCTCGGAATACACCTCGCGGAAGTACATGCTCGGCGTCCGTTTATCCTCGTTGCAGGTCAGCACCAGCAGATCCTGTGCGCGAGAAAACGCCGTATAGTACAAGCGCCAGAAATCGAAAAACTTCATGTCCGTATACGGCTCAAAGGCGGGACGTTTGAAGTATCTGCGCTCGACTTCCTCCATCAGATCCGAGGTGTTTTTCCGGGGAATATTGCCGAGAGAGTCCACCATGACAATGGGGAACTCCATGCCCTTCGACTGATGGATCGTCAGAAACGACACGCAGCCGCTGGGAGCGTATTCGGCGTCGTCCTCATATTCGGAGATGCCGCCGTCATACAGAAGGCGTAGATACAGGTTGAAAAGGGTCTCCGTATTTACATCTACGCGCCGTTTTCCCTGATAAAGAGCAGGGTCCAAAACGCTGACACGGTGGAGGTACTCGAACTTGTTGATCACCTGCGTGAACATGGCAATGTTACGCGCTGGCCGGAGATCCACAAGGCCAACATCCATCTCCGTGGAGAGAATATCTGAGAACGGGGAGAACTCGAACATCTGATAAATCAGACCGGAATAACCATAGTCCGTGGCTTCCCGAAGGCCGAAGTGGAGCTTACCGCGCCTGCGAATCCAGTTGCGGAAATCTGCTGCCTCTGGCGTGGAGAGATATTTGTTGGCCTCCTCGATGCAGCCGCGATAATAGCGGTAGTGCTCCGGCTGCAGATACGGGTACTCCTGATTCTCCAATCCCTGCACGTATTTCGGGAACATGAGCATCAGGCATCCAAGCATGAGCCGGATCTCCGGGCGCTGGAAGAACATATCCGAGCGCGGAGAATAGACATTGATCCCGTTGCTTTCCAAATACCGGGCAAGGCTGGTCACGCGCTGATGCTTCACGGAACTGAACAGGAACGCGATCTGGTTATAGTCGGTCAGCTTCCCGGAATCCACGAGGCCCTTGATGAAGGACAGGATCTTCTCATGCCACTCGTCTTCATCGTTCACGCTGGCCAGCTTTACGACAGCCGGGCTCTTCAGAGTGGATTTCTCATGGGGCTCGATGGTCTTATCATAGCGGAAATTGCGCCAGCGGAAGCGGAATCGCGCTCCGTCCGTCGTGATCATCCACTGGTTATAAAAATCGACAATATCGCTGTTGGAGCGATAGTTGATAACCAAGGGTATGATCCTGCACACTCCGTCAGGAAACTTATGCGGAAATTCCAGTATATTTCGGATCGTCGCGCCACGGAAGCGGTACAGGCCCTGATCGTCGTCTCCGACAACACAGATGTTCTGATGCTCTCCGCCGAACAGAAATACGAGCTGCTCCTGAATGTAGTTCGTATCCTGATACTCGTCAATCATGATATAGTGGATCTTCGCGCGGAGCTCGGCAAGTACCTCCGGGTAATTCGTCAGGAGCCAGTATGCCTCGGTCTGAATGGCAGAAAAGTCCATCAGGTTGTTTTCGGTCAGCACTTCCTGATATACTTTCAGAATCTCGCCCAGCGCGGCGATGCGGATATCACCGTCAGCCATAAGCTCAGCCGGGTCGATCAATTCTTCTGAAAGATTGTTTACAAAGCCGCAGATCTCCCCGGCCTGCTTCCACGCGCCCTGACTGGAGACCACGGTGTCGAAATTCTTGATCCCACGGAATCTGTATATGTTCTGAAAAACGGTATAGCTCTGATCAAACTGATCCAGCGTGCGGAAGTTCTTTTTCAGGCGGGTATATTCCAGATGCTCCTTGATAATCCGCAGGCACAGGGAGTGGAAGGTGCCGATATACATCTCATTGATGTTTGCGACGATCCCTCTGGCAGCGAGCTCATTTGTGATTCGGGTGATAAGCTCTTTTGCTGCCTTCTCTGTAAAGGTAGCCAGCATGATCTCCTCTGGCCGGACGCCCTTCTCCTGAATGAGGTAGATCGCACGCTGCACGAGGGTGAAGGTTTTTCCCGTTCCGGGACCCGCCGTAATAAGAACAGGGCCATCTGTGGTTTCTATTGCCCGTCTCTGGCCCTCATTCGCATGCCCAAAATCAAACAAGACACCGCCCCCATAATCTTCTGGTTTATTTGCTCTATACAGTCCGAGAGTTACAAACACCCATTTTCTCTACCATATTAAGATATTATATCACGTTACAAGCCCTTTTTCTACTGCTTCCGCAGCTTTTGCGGAGGCAGTTTTTTCTGATTTTTTGAAAAGTGGTTAAGTTTTCCTCTTCCCCGTGGCCGTATATCAGGGAAGCAAATCTTTTCGGGGAAACACGTTAACAAAAGGGCATGCGTTTCTCCGTATGGTGGAGGAAGCAGAAAAAGTTTTGGGAAAACACCTGATCAAAACAGCATGTTTTTCTCCGTATAGCGGAGAGTGAAGAAAAAGTTTGTAAAACACTGGTCAAAACGGCCCATGTTTCTCCGTAAGGCAGAAGATCAGTTTTCAAAATCTTTTTTGAAAAGCGCCTAACTTTCGCCCTCTCCCGTGGACGTATATTGAGGCGCACATCTTTTTTCGGAACAGGGTGGTCAAAGCAGCCACCATTTCTCCGTAGGGTGAGGGTCCTGCTCTCACAAACAGTACAGATCGGAGGTGATCACAATGTACGGAAAACTGCATCAGGCGAGGAGCCTTTGCTGCCCCGTACCCGGTTAGTATCCATACCCCAAGTGTGGAGGTCATGGAGCTCTTTTCTTAAAGGTCTTTATAGGACAACAAAAAATAATACTTATAAGAAAGATTATAGGAATGACCAGCACGACCTCCACACCAACATCACAGCAGGCCGGATGGGACAGGCAAACAGAGTCCCGCAAATACGATGAACACAGGCTTTCGTGCCCTGTCCATCCAACCACGATCATTATTTCAGGAGGAACATCATGAGATTCAAAATCAACTACGGTGGCAAGGCCGCCTACGATCCCAAGGACTTCTCTCGCGGGAAGTTTGAATGCAAAGCCGTGTTTCAGACGCGAAAAGGGATGCCCGTCGTGGTCTCCCACAGCACCGATCCCGACTACGATTACTGGAAGGTCGAGTACGACTTTGCCTGCGTGGTCTTTGCCGAGTATCAGGACGCGCTGGACTTCTGTGCCGGACGCTTCTTCGATCCGGACGGTAAGCCCGTCAAGGCTGTGAGGGCATGAGCATGACGGATGTACTTTATCATCCTCTGGTCGACCGGGACACGGACGGGCTGGACAAGTCCCCGCTGTTCTGCTCCCCGAACCGGGAGAAGGTCGCCGGGACCGCAGCTCTCTATCTGGAGGAGCTGGTCCCCAAGCGGTATCGCCTGATCGCCCGTGAGGAACATACCACCCGGCAGGCCAGCGCCTACCGCATCCATTGCCCCATCTGTGGCGCGGTAATGCGAGCGATCTCCCGGCCATCGGGCAAGCATCATCTGTCTCTCTATGAGTGCCCGGAGTGCCTGTGACGGGGTAGGGCGATCAAAATCTCTACGGCCTTTGCTTTCGGGCAACGGCGCGGGGTCATTTACGCAAAAAAGCATATTCAAACGGGTAATTAACCCAAAAATCAAAAACTATGGAGGACAATACCATGAATTCTATCAACAGCAACTTCGATCTTCCCAACCAGCCTGAGTATTTCAAGAACTTTTGGGACTACGCCAGAGGCAGAGAGGACAGCGACGCCTTTCTGGAGGCCGGAAAAAAGCCGTCTGGCAGCTATGTACTCCCCACGAGCTCTGCCACCAAGTATGACGAAGCCCTCAAACGGGAGAGCCTGTTCCGTACCATCGGCACTTACGTTTATTCCCACAAAGGCCCCTCCAAGCTGCTGGGCAAGCATACGACAGATGCTGCCGCGTGGGTGCCTGATGGCGAAGCGATCCCGATCTATGACGGCATCAACGACTTTACGGAGTTCGCCATGGAGGATCATAAGCTGGCCGCGATTATGAGAATGGACGCCAGTTTCCTGCAGGACAATCCTCATGTCTTTGGAGATTACTTCATCAAGCGCATGGCCCGGTGCTTCGGCAGCGCGGAGAGCGACGGCTTCATCAATGGGACCGGAGTGGACATGCCCACGGGCATCCTCTCGGAGAACGGCGCTGCCGTTGGCGTCACCGCATCCGGGATCACCTTCGACGATGTAATCCGCCTGTACTTCTCCGTGGACAAGCAGTTCCGTCAGCGCGGGGCTTGGCTGATGAATGATGATACTGCTCTTGCCATCCGGCTACTGAAGGATAAGGACGGCAATCCGATCTGGAATCATGCCAACGATATGATCCTCGGCAAGCCCGTGTACATCGACAACCACATGCCCTCTGCCGGGGCCGGGGCAAAGCCCCTCGCCTTCGGGGACTTCTCATTCTACTGGATCGTGGAGCGGGAGCCGCTGACAGTCCGTGTTCTGAAGGAGAAATTCTTTGAAGCTGGACAGATCGGCTATCTGGCCTATGAGTTTCTGGATGGCAAGCTCATCCAGCCGGACGCTGTGAAGGTCCTGCAGATCACCGCGTAAACCATTCGGTCCGGGAGAGTGGGGTTTCTGCTCTCCCGGACCACCGTGGAGGAACGACATGAATACCAAACAGAAAAGTGTTATTTCATCGTCCCCGGCAGATCGGCCCGTGGGTGGGGTCTTATTCTGCCCCCAATGCGGGAAATACGTTAAACAGCACACACGGCATAAGAGGAGATTCTGCTCGGACCGCTGCCGGATGAAATACTGGAACAGCCACCCGGATCTGATCCGGCGTATGGCGTATTACACGATCACCTGCCAGAACTGCGGAGAGGAGTTCCGCTGCTATGGGAATGCCCACCGGAAATTCTGCAGCCGCGCCTGCTATGACGCATATCGAAAGAGGGGGCAGCACCATGATGAGTAAAGAGAACGCGCTGGAGATCTGTCGCATGCGAAAAGAGGGCTACGGCCCTACGGCAATCGCGCGGCACTTGGGCCTGCCCGTGAGTACCGTGAAGGGGTATATCTACAGGCATTTCACCATGCGGGACGCCCGTTGCCAGTACTGCGGAAAGATCATCCGCGTGCCCAAACATCCGAGGCCGGGGAGCATCCTGTGCGGCTATTGCCGGGAGCGCTTCTTTTGGGGCTGAAAGGAGGAAAACATATGATGCCAGTGCAAACACGTATGGCCATCGAGCAGATGCGGATGGATGGTCATGGTCCGACGCAGATCGCCCGTCGTCTCGGCCTGTCGGTGAACACCGTCAAATCCCATATCCAGCGTCACATGAAGCCGGAGGCCAGATGCCCGGTCTGTGGAAAGGCTATCTATCCGGCTCCGGGCCGGAAGCAGAAAAAATACTGCTCGGACCGCTGCCGTAGCCAGTTTTGGAATCATCAGTACCGGAAAGGAGATCGTCATGGAGCAGAAGCCTGATGCTTATTCGCCGGATAATCTGCTCCGTTATCATATGGCGCTGTCCTTTGTGGATCAGCTGGAGGCCGAGGGCTTTCTGGCCAGCGGAGACAAGGCCGCAATGTATGCGCTGATCGCGGAGAAGTTTGGAATCGAAAAAAGCAGCATTTTTGCCGTATAAAACTTGCTATTCTGGCCGTTTAGAGTGATAGATACAGTACCCCAAGTTTGATACAAAGGAGGCAGACATGGACAGAGTAGTAAAACGGGTACCGCTCACAAAAACGGCCCTGCCCAAGCTGACGCGTGTGGCCGCTTACGCGCGGGTCTCCTCCGCGAAGGACGCCATGCACCATTCCCTGTCGGCACAGGTCAGCTATTACAGCAGCTTGATCCAGCGCCATCCCGGATGGCAGTACGCAGGCGTGTTCGCGGACGAGGCCAAGACCGGGACCAAGGATTCGCGGGAGGGCTTTCAGAAAATGATCGCCGCCTGCCGCGCGGGATCGGTCGATGCAATCATCACAAAATCGATCTCCCGCTTCGCCCGAAATACGGTCACCCTGCTGGAAACGGTCCGAGAGTTGAAGGGCTACGGCGTCGATGTTTTCTTTGAGGAACAGAACATCCATACCCTTTCCGCTGATGGGGAATTGATGCTATCCATCCTCGCGTCATACGCACAGGAAGAGAGTCTTTCGGCCAGCGAGAATCAGAAATGGAGAATCCGAAAGAACTTTGAAGAGGGCAAACCGTGGAACGGGACCATGCTGGGCTACCGCTATCATAACGGCACACTCGTCATTGAGCCGCAGGAAGCAGAGATCGTCCGCCGCATCTTCCGGGAGTACCTTTCCGGCAAAGGGGTCGTTACAATCGCCAATAGACTAAATGCGGATGGGATCGTCACCCGGTACGGAAACCAGTGGCACAAGCGGAGCGTGACCTGCGTTCTCCTGAACTACGCCTATACCGGAAACCTGTTGCTGCAGACAACATTCCGGGAAAACCACCTGACAAAACGGAGCCTGCCCAATGATGGCCAGCTTCCCAAATACCATGCAAAGGGTACCCACGAGCCGATCATCAGCATCGAGGATTTCTCGGCAGCGCAGGCGGAAATGGAGAAGCGGTCCGCTAAGCATGCACCCAAAGGAAAGAACTATACTGCTCGATACCCATTCTCCGGCCTGATCGTCTGCGGAAACTGCGGCAAGCATTACCGCCGCAAGGTCACGGCCAGCGGTCCGGTCTGGATCTGCAGCACCTTCAACCAGCAGGGCAAAGTCGCCTGCGCATCCAAGCAGATCCCGGAGCCTGCGCTGCTGGCCCTCACCGCAGATATGGACCTCAGTGATTTAACGGAAATCTGCGTAGAGGATGGAAACAGGCTGGTATTCCGTTTCAAAGATGGCAGCGAAAGCGTTAAACGATGGCAGGACCGCTCACGGGCAGAGAGCTGGACCCCGGAGATGCGGGAGGCTGCACGACAGAAAGCATTGGAGAGGAGCAGAAAGAATGGCTAACATTACGGTGATCCCAGCGACGAAGGCGCTGCACACACAGATGCCGATCAACACCCGCAGCAGAAGGCGTGTGGCCGGGTACGCGCGGGTCTCTACGGATAGCGAGGAGCAGCTTACTTCCTATGAAGCACAGGTGGATTACTACACCCGCTTCATTCGCTCGAATCCTGATTGGGAGTTTGTGGATGTGTACACGGATGAAGGGATCAGCGCTTTGAACACAAAGCACAGGGACGGCTTCAATCGGATGATCGAGGACGCGCTGGCCGGGAAGATCAACCTGATCGTTACCAAAAGCGTCAGCCGCTTTGCCCGGAATACGGTGGACAGCCTTTCCACCATCCGCCTGCTTAAGGAGCATGGCGTAGAGGTTTTCTTTGAAAAGGAGTATATTCAGAACGGCGGAAACCCTTGAAAAATAAGGATTTCCGCCGCTTTTCTATGCCTGTTTGTCGCTTATTTGTCGCTTAAATCTACAAGCAGATATTAAACGATAGTAAACGATAAGCAACAAAGTTCTAACGTTCCTATATGTATTATTTCGCGGTAAGCTGCTTGAAAAGGTCGGAACCTAACATCTGTAATGACGTGCGGGCAACTTCAAGCATAACCATTATCATATCTTCATCGTTCCAGTGCCCGCCCTCGCCTTTGGTATAAATTGAAGCAGCTTGTAACATAATCGTTGCGCCATTGCATTTTACGAATCTGTTTTCACAAAGGTTGGTATTGATAGGCATACCATAATTTGCGGCGGTCAGACGGTCAAGTCTGTTCAATGTACCATCATTATAAACTAATGTTACCTTTCTGCCGTCGGGTCTTGTAACGGTGACATTCTGTGTTAGGAAATTGGAACCTTCCAAAAACAGAATATAGGGGAAATAACGTTCTGCCAACATGAAATTGGCAATCTCATTTACATTTTTATACGCTCTTTCGATTGCGTTCCCTGCTGCCATAAGGTCTTGATTATTGTTCTTTCCAACAAGTTTCCCGGCTCTGATATTTTCAATATCTTTCCCTTGATGTTTGGCCTCTGATACCAAAACAACACGCCAATTACCGCTGTCGTCCTGCACTTCAATAAGCCCGCCGTCGGGTCTTATGCTTGCGCTTTCAACAAAAAGCGTTTGCCCAAGATATTCATCAACCCGTTGCAACGCTTCATTGATTTCTTTCTTTGATAAGTCCTTTCTGTAACGGAATGTCAACATTGGAAATTCATATTCAAGCTGCTTGATTACAAAGAGGGAAGTATTGCCGACTTCTTTATCATGGACTTGTGCGTCCTTATGAAAAATGGTTATAGGGCCTTGTCCCTCTTTTTGCTGTGCTGTAAGTCTGTTTGACTGTCCCTTTTTCATTGTTCAGTTCCCCCTTGTTCATCGTCAAAAAAATCAGTTACATTTTCAACTTTCTTGTATCCTGTGCTCTGTCCTAAATTCTTCATTAGTTCAAGATGTTTATTGAAATATTCTATTGAAGTCGGGTCACTGTCGCACATCAAACAATGCCGTCCCTCTGTAATACATACTCTGCCGACGGTTCCGCTGCCCGCAAAAAAGTCAAGAACAACAGAACCAGGGTATGAAAGCGATTTGATAAAACGGTCGATTATTTCAACGGGCTTTTGGGTCGGATGTCCGACGCGTTCTTTGCTATTACCGTTCAGTCTGCCGATTTGCCAAACATTAGTTGGGTTTTTCCCTTTCATTGTGTTTTCGGGATTAAGGCGTTTGTCCTTTAAGGCAAGTTTCAAATCTGCTTCTGAATACGGCTCTCTAACAGAATCTAAGTCAAAATAATAGTCATTGGTCTTTGCTAACCAAATAACTTCTTCATGTCTATTTGCAAAATATCTATGCGCCGACATTCCGTTTTTATAGTACCAAATAATAGTATTTATCAGCTTGAATTTCGTATTATGTCGGGCATACTGAATAATATCAATTAAATCACCGGATTTAACGTCACGGAACTGAATGCCGCCAAAAATAACCATGCTGCCGTTTTTTGATAATACGCGGTATGCTTCATCAATCCATGTTGCAGCCCATTCAATATAGTTTTCGTAAATATCCCACCCTGTAAGTTCAAGATTATACGGCGGGTCAATACATATTAGTTGTACAGACTCATCAGGCAGACTTTTCAAAAAGTCGCAACAATCCATAATGCTATGAAGTATTTTTATTTCGTCGGGCTTTTCAAAGTCTGCCGCGCTTTTCTGCTTCCAGTTATTATCCTTGCGCATTTTGTTCAATGACATTAAGGCATGATTGCTGTGTGACTTGTTATGTATAGCCATATAATATTTACCTCTTTCATTTTTCTGTATCGGTGCCAATTTCAACTATATCATCAAGGCCGCATTGTAGGGCATTAGCGATTTTTGCTAACGTGTCCATAGCAACGGGTTCATCTTTTCCCATTTTGGCAAGTATGTTCGTACTGATACCCGCCGCCTTGCGCATTTGGGTTTTAGTCATGCGCTTGTCAATCAGTAATTTCCATAATCGGTTATAGCTGTATGTCATTCGCTTCACCTCTCTGCGCTAAACATAAAAAGACAGGATACAGTATAGCATAGCCAACGACAAATAGCAATAATATATCCTGTAACCATGATATTAAATTTAGCGAGTTCAAGGCGTTTAAGCCTGCCGCTTGCAGTATAGCGTCAGATCGCTTTTGTAGCCCTCGAAAACGTCCACGCGGACAATATTATACTGTACGCCTTTGTACAGTATCACGTTTTCTGTCGTTATGTCCGTGCGGTAATTGATAACAAACATAACTTCTTCCGTGGTCTGCGTCGTCACTCTGTAAATCTCATTCCCGGAAAGCTGCCGGAAATACGCCCATACCGTCGCAATGGTCACGGTTTCCTTTTTGTGGTTCCCGTACTTGTCCGTAACGTATTGAACACCCTGTATATCTATTTTCTTGTCTTTCAATTTCATGCCGCTGCCCCCTTTCAGATCGCGGTTGTATATTCGTTGTAGTGCTCATACAGGCCGACATAACAATCAAGCAGCGCCGCCGTTCCGTCAATGCGCTGTTTTGGTGATTGGTTTTTGATCGGAACTATATTTCCGTTGCGGTCGGTCTGTATGCCTGTATTGGTCAGGCACCATTTCAGAACGGGGTTATTGTTGTATATGACTTTATGTGCTTGCAAGTCTGCCCCTAACATCTGCATAGGCAGGGAAAGAGTTTTCGCGCCCTGTATGCAGCGAACCATATTGAAGCCCTGCATTTGCATTTCTTCCACGAAATACCGGGCGGAATAGCTGTCATAATAAACCCATGCCGGGAACAGGTCGTATTGCTTCACGGTTTCAAGAAACCATGCTGTCACGTCAGAATAGTTGATGCTGTTCCCGTCGCAAAGGCGTAACAAGCCCCGGTCGAACCATTTGTCATAGGGGATTTTGTCTTGCTGTACGCGCTCCGTCAGGCGGTCGGCGGGTATCCAGTACATTTGTGTTATATACTTGTGATCGTCGCCCCTGCGCATGAATAGCAGGCTTGCACAAGTCAGGTCCGTTGTTATGGACAGGTCAACGCCGCCGATACAGTACGCGCCCCGGAACTGTTCAAGGTCGAACGTGGTTTCATTGTTTATGTCGTCAAAGGAAAGCCACGCCGTTTTTACTGTTTCCCGGACATTGAATTCTTTAGTGACCTGTTCACATCCACGAACACCTTTAAGTTCATCGGTGATTTCATCAAGAGACTGGGTGACTATAGATCCACCAAAGGGTCCGAGCTTACAGATGAAGAGCAGGGAATAATTGCGGATCGCATCAACGGTGTGGTCAATCTGAAAAGCCATACGCTTCCTGTGTTCGACATAAAGTCCACCGCAGAGGAAGAGGATGTCTCTGAAATATTCGTCCGTGTAAACTCTGGTGGTGTTTCTCTGAAACAGAACGACTTCATTCTCACCTTGTTGTCCTTGTATTGGGATGATGGACGTCGTGAGATTGAGCAGTTCAGCAAGGACTCCACCGCTCCGACAAAAGGTAAAACGACCTCTTACAATCAGCTGACCACCGTGTCAGCGCAGGATGTCATCCGCGTTGTTATGGCATATGCATTTGACAGAGCCCGTTTGAAGTATGGCTATAAACTGCTCCGAGGTGCCGACTTTGATAAAAAGGGTGCTGTGGATGATAATCTTCGTGTTCAGCGTTTCAATACTCTCAAGGAGAAACTACCGGATGTCCTCGATGTACACAGCTGGCATGAGTTTATCAAAGCCATCATGAACGCAGGATATTTGTCCGGGGATTTGATTCTGTCTGGCAACGCAATATTCTACACCTATGCCTTGTATTTGATAGCGAAGCACCGCTTCAATGCATCGTATAATGAGAATATGCACCTTACCTCGCTGTGGTTCTTCTATGCTTCGCTCATTTCGCTGTACACGGGCTCCTTTGAGTCTACGGTGGAAAACCATCTGAATACCATCAAAAGCCTCAAAACTCTGGATGAGTACAAGGAGTTCATCCTGTCCAGAGTAAACGAGCGTTTGACAAATGACTACTTTGACATTACCCTGGTCGGTTCGGAGGGCCTGGCTGTTTCGGGACGAGGCAATAATGCATGGAATGCCTATGTGGCATCGCTGAACATTATGAACGCAAAAATCCTCTTCTCCAAGAGCAATCTGCTTGTGTCAAAGCTGTTCGAGCCCGGAACAGACGGTAACCGCAAGTCTCTGGAAAAGCATCACCTTTTCCCAAAGGCTTACTTGAAGTCACAAGGATACTCTGATGCGAAGATTAACCAGATGGCAAACTACGCATTCATCGACTGGAAGGACAACATGGACATCCTGGATGATGCTCCGTCTGTGTATTATCCGATTGTCTGCGCCGGATTGTCGGACGAGCAGATCCGTGTTATGGAAGAGGAGAACGCTCTGCCTCACGGTTGGGAAAATATGGCCTACGAGGACTTCCTGATTGAGCGCAGGAAATTGATGGCGGCAAAAATCAAGGCAGCCTTTGAGATTCTGAAAAAGGCAGCGACTTGAGTGAGACCACATTATAAATTCCCACGCCTGTTATCAATAGGGAATGCTGTAAATCAACGATTATCTCTGTAATTCAACGAATACCCCACTAAATCAACGATTACCCTTGTAATTCAACGATTTACGCTCTTTCAACGATTACGAGGACCACAAAGCCCACGCAAAGGCAAAAACCCGACCAGGGAAACAACCTGGCCGGGTTTTCTTTTGAGGCCGCTGGGTGCAAAAGTGCCGCAAACACAGTGTTTTTGCATAAAAAGCAAGAACCGTAACCTCGATACGCTTTGTATCAAAATTACGGTTCTTATTTGGTCGGGGTGACGGGATTTGAACCCACGACCTTTTGGTCCCGAACCAAACGCGCTACCAAACTGCGCTACACCCCGCAAATAAAAATGGAGCCAATGAGGGGACTCGGACCCCTGACCTGCTGATTACGAATCAGCTGCTCTACCAACTGAGCTACATTGGCGCAATTCAACATTTCTATTATAGAAAACCGGAGAGGATCTGTCAAGTAGCAACTTTCAAGGATCCCCTCGGTTTTCAAAAGGAATACACTATTTGCGTTTTCGCAGGACTATATACAGGCCACCGCCCAAAAGCAGCAGGCACAGGGGAAGAAATTGCAGCAGGCCTGAAGAATGGGCGGATGTATCTTTTTGAACAGGCGCAGCGGTAGTGGCGGGGCGGCTGTCCACCTGTATCTGGGGAACAGGGGTAGCGGTGGGGGAAGGGAGAAGGTCGCTTTCCGCTTCCAGCAGGCAGGAAAAAAGGATTTCTCCCTGGAAACTGTATGTAACCGTGCCTACCTGCTGACCGGCTTTTATGGGAAGATCCAGCGGCATCAGCTCCGTTTTCGCTTCTATGGTTTCCGGATGAATATAAGCCTCCCGGGGCAGAGAGATGACTCCTTCCGGAGAAACGGGGCGGCAGGTCAGCAGGCGGAGACGATCCCCGTCCTGCGCCTGTGCGGTAAAACCATGGGGCAGTCCCCGGGCGGCCAGGGCATCCAGTGTGCTTTCCGGATACAGGTAGTCAAACCCGTAGGTAAAGAGGGAAACGGCCTCCAGAAAACGGTTGGCGGATACAGCGTCATAAGCGGCGCCGGAAAGCCCTCTGGTGGAAACCTTATCTCCCAAAAGTACACAGATCAGGGTCACATCGTTTTTCCGGGCCATGGCCAGATAGGTACGTCCGGCGGCGTTGGTGCTGCCGGTTTTTCCGCCGATGCACCAGGGATACAGGGCGGTGATCTTTTCATATTCCTCCGAGGGTGTGGGATCACTGACCAGACGATTGATATTTTTCACCTGAAGCAGGCGGCCGGTGGTCTGTTCTTTCAGTTCCCGTGAGGGAGTCTGCAAAATGGCGCAGAGAGCTTCGTTTTCTGCGGCAGCGGCCCCCAACCGGGCGAGATCCCGGGCAGTGGTATACTGATTGCTGTCGTGGAGACCGCTGGCATTGGAAAAGTGACTGTTTTCCATGCCCAGCTCTGCCGCTTTTGCATTCATAAGGACGGCAAATTTTTCTTCACTGCGGGCGACGTGCTCGGCAATGGCCCGGGCCGCATCGCAGCCGGAGGGCAGAAGCATGCCGTAAAGCAGATCCTCCATGGTATATACTTCCCCCTCCTGGGCGCCGATCTTGCTGTTGACCCGGCTCAGGTCCACGGCGTGAGCAGAGATTGTTACTAGATCTGTGGGGGAACTGTTTTCCAGCGCTACCAGAGCCGTCAGGATCTTGGTGATGCTGGCGGGATAGGTGCGTTCTTCCGGAGCTTTTTCCAATCCGGCTACGGCGTTGTCGGGATCGCTGCTTTGGCACAGGAGCACGGAGGACTCCGGAAAAGACATTATATCCGGCCGCTCCGGGGCTTCGGTTTCTCCAAACACGGGGAAAAAGGGGAAAAGAAAAACCGCCAGGGCAGCTAAAAGAGCCCCCAGGCGGCGGATATGCGGTTGCAGAGTGGGGGTGCTCATCTGCCCTCCCGGTTCATTCTTTCCATACGCTGCTGACGGCGGCGGCGGGCGGCCCGCTCCCGGCGGCGCTTTTCCCGGCGGATCCGGGCTACGATCACCAAAGCGACAAAGCCTATAAGGGCCAATACCACCAGACCAATGAGTATGTACAGCAGAATACTCCCCAGCCCCGGCCCCTGGGAAACGGGTGCTCCATCCAGGGTGGTGGTGGAGCCAATGAGACTGACGTTGCTGTCGGTACCGGCAGGGGCATCGGAGGGCTGGGTAGAAAGGATCCCCTCGCTGACACTTCTGTCAGCATACAGGTTGGAAGTAAACAGCACTGTATCTCCCACCACATACTCCACCGTGCCCACTACATCCCCTTCACTGATGGGGGCGGCAATGGTGCCGATACGGGTCTTGGCTACGGCGGTAATATCGGCCATGAGGGAGTCATAGAAGGGCTTCATGAGCTGAAGTTCCTGCGCCGTATCCAGCCGGGCCGTGGCATTGACCACACCGGCGTTAGAATCGCTGGCGGCATAGTTCTGCACCTGAACGGGGAAGGAGACAGGCATACCGGCGTTGATGAGATCCTGCACCGTCACCAGCACGGACATCTGCTTAAAAGCATAGTCAAACAGCGCGATGGCATCTTCAAACCGCTGGGCATTGTAAGGATCCTTGGCCTTTTCCCGCATATTCATGGAGTTGGCCAGATATTCCGGGTCATCCAGCGTGCCTCCCAGCAGTACGGCGATAAGAGTAGTGCCTCCGCGGGTGGCGGCGCCTACAAAGCACTTGCCGGCGGCATTGGTATCCCCGGTTTTAACGCCAATAGCATCGGGATACAGCAGGCTCTTGGGGGTAAAGGAACCATCGCTGGAAACGGCGTCCACCAGCAGCCGGTCCGTATTGGTCAGGGTGATGGAGTGAGCTCCGGAAGCATCCGTGCAGGTATAGGTTTTTGTGGATACGATCTCTCGGAATTTCTCGTTTTGCAGGGCGTGGGCTGTAAGCTTGGCCATATCCCGGGCCGTGGAATAATGATCGGTCTTATCCTTGCCATGCACGGTGACAAAATGGGAGTTGGTCATGCCCAGTTCCGCCGCCTTGTCGTTCATAAGCTTGGCAAAAGCGGTGGTGGAACCGGCAATATGCTCGGCAATGGCAACAGCGGCATCATTGCCGGAGGGGAGCATCAAACCGTAAAGCAGATCCTTCAGCGTCCACTGTTCGCCCTGCTGCAGTCCCATAAGGGAATTGTATTTGGAAAAATCCACCGCGCTGGCGCTGATGGTCACCACATCTTCCAGATTTCCCTGCTCCAGCGCGATCAGGCAGGAGAGGATCTTGATGGTGCTCCCGGTGGCGCAGCGCTCATCGGCATTCTTTTCCAGTCCGTACAGAGCCGTAGTGGGATCGGAAGCATCTACCAGGATCACATACCGCTCCCGGAGAGTACTCATGTCAAAACCGTCGGCTCGGGCAGCCGGAACGGGAAACAGCAGGGAGACGCAAAGAAGAAGCGCTAAAAAGAAAACGGAAAACTTCCGGAACATGGCAACACCTCAAAAAAAGAAGTAACAACAGTGTACCGCCCCCGTCCCCGGCTTGTCAACCGATAAGCGGGGCGAAAAATTGTCGCTTATGCAAGAGTTTGATGAACAAAGTATGACCGGCGGGATCCCAGTGCCGGGATCGGGGCAGGCCTTATAAAGGCAGGGAAAGCAGCTTTGGAACGATGTCGCCGTTTTCTACAGTCAACAGGGCGCAACCAGATTGAGAACAGCTTCTGGGGCGGGAAAGGGAGCCGGGGTTCAGCAGCAGAATTCCCTCTTCCCAGGTCAGAAAAGGGATGTGACTGTGGCCGAAGCATACAGCTTGCGCCCCGGCCATTCTGGCTTTATAAATCATGGCCAGCTCTCCGGCGCACTGATGGCCGTGAAGCAGCAGAAACCGCTTTTCGCCCAGGGTCACGGTGCGTTCCAGCGGCTCGCTGCTGCCATAATCGCAGTTGCCCTTTACGGCGTAATAGGGGCAGTGAAAGAAGCTGCCTATATCCCGGGCCTCCCGGGCATAATCTCCACAGTGGAAAACGGCATCCAGGGGTTCCAGCTGCTCTCTGAGTCGGTACAGCAGGGAAAGATCCCCGTGGGTATCGGAAAAAACTCCGATCCTCATGCCTGTATCCCCAGCAGATCGTTCAGAATTTCATGGTTGCTTTCGCTTTCCAGAGCCATACGCAGATTCTTCAGGGCATTGCCCCGGTGGCTGACATGGTTTTTTTCTTCGGCGGTCATCTGGGCAAAGCTTTTGCCCATGGGAGGATAAAAGAAGTAGGGGTCATAGCCGAAGCCGTTTGTTCCGGCAGGGGCGCGCAGGAGCATACCCTCCACCTGTCCGCGGCAGCAGAGCACGGGGCGGCCTTTTCTGGCCAGAGCCACGCAGGTGACAAAGCGGCAGGTGCGTTTTTCATCGGGCACATTGGCCATCTCCGCCATAAGCTTGCGGTTGTTTGCCTCGGTATCGTGGCCCTCTCCGCCGGCGTACCGGGCGGAATAGACCCCGGGAGCACCGTCCAGAGCATCCACACACAGTCCGGTATCATCGGCCAAAGCGGCATCAAACCCGCTTTTTTCCAGTACTTCCACGGCCTTCTTCACGGCGTTCTTTTCAAAGGTATCTCCGTCCTCCACCACATCGATGGAAAGCCCGGCTTCCTTCATAGTGACCATTTCCTCAAAATAATCTTTCAGGATAGCTTCGATCTCCTGCACTTTATGGGCGTTATTGGAGGCGATGAGCAACTTCATGACAAAATCTCCTTTCTTTGGGCAGCGGGTTCAGTTTTTGCGGAGGGCTCTGGCCAGTTCTCCGTCGGGCTGGGCCAACAGCGTCCTCTGATTGGTAAAGATCACAAAACCCGGTGGTGATCCGGCAGGCTTTTTTACATACCGCCGCAGCACATAATCTACGGGAACCTTTCCGCTGCTGCGCCCTTTGCTGAAATAGGCGGCCAGTGCAGCGGCTTCGGAAAGCGTTTTTTCTCCCGGCAGTCCCTGAGAGAGGACGATCACATGGGAGCCGGCCATATCCTTTGCGTGGAGCCACAGAGCGTCAGCCGGAGCCGTGCGGGTGAGTTCTTCGTTCTGGCGGTTGTTTTTGCCTACCAGAATTTGGGTCCCTTCAGAAGAGACAAACTCCATGGGCTGGGACTTGCTCTGAGGCTTTGGCGTCCGTTTTCCCTGAGGAGGACGCATGTATTTCTGGGCAACCAGTTCGGTTTTGATCTCCTCAGCCTCCCGGGCACTTTCACACAGAGAGAGGGAGAGAAGCTGACTTTCCAGATAGGCAAGCTCCTGCTCCAGCGGTGCGATCTGTCCGGCGGCATATTCCCGGCCCGCTTTGCATTTCTGATATTTTTTAAAATACCGTGCGGCATTTTCCTTTACGGAAAGCTCAGGCTGAAGCGGCACCGGAGTTTTTTCCGGCGGATAGACAAAATAGTTTTCTACGGCCAAAGAGGAAGCGCCTCTGGGCACGGGGCTAGAATAGCCCGTGAGCAGTTGGCCGTACAGCCGATACTGGGCTTCCAACTCTTGGCTGCCCAGTTCCCGGCGAAACCCTTCCAGTTTATGGAGCGTGCGGCTGTGTGCCCGCTCCAGAACGGTCTTCAGCTCCCCGGTCATGCGGCTCATGCGCATGCGCAGATCCTGCTCCTTATAATAGGCGGTCAGGGCGGCCGAAAGGGAGGGATAGGAGAAGGCCGCTTCTCCTGCCGGAGGCATAAAGGCCATAGGGCCTACGCCGGAAACGATACAGGGACAAAAACCACCTTGGGCCAGATCTGCAAAAAAAGTATGAAGATAGGCGCCGGGATCCGTCTGCCGGGAGGCTGCTTCCCAGATAAGGCGGGCTGCCTGGCGGCTGATGCCGGAAAAACGTTCCATCAGCTGCCCCGGAGCGGAAAGACCGCTGAAAGCTTCTGCAGGGGCAGTAAGGGGATTTTGCTTATCCTGCCTGGGGGGCGCTTCATACAGTACGTTAGGCAGGGAAAGACGGCTGGCTTCGCTGCCCAGACCAATATGCCGCAGGCAGTCCAAAATGCGGCCCTCCTTGTCCAGCAGATACAGGTTTCCGTGCTTGCCCATGAGTTCCAGCACCAGAGTGCAGGCGCTTTCATCCATAAATTCATCCCGGCCGGAAAAGGTAATGCGCAGGATCCTGTCCAGCCCTTCCTGCTCTATGGAGACGAACCGGCTGCCGATGAGCCGCTTGCGCAGCAGCATGCAGAAGGCTGGGGCTGCCGCAGGATTTTCCGGTGCTTCCTCTACCAGCTGCACCCGGCCCAGCTCGTTGTGGATATGCAGCAGCAGCCGCACCCGGCCGCAGTTGGGACCGTGGCAGTACAGGAGTACAGAATCCTTATCCGGCTGCTGCACCCGGTCTACGCGTCCCTCCAACAGGGGTTGAAGCTCCCGGGTCATAAGCCCCAAACTTAAACCGTCCATAGCCATAGGCAGCACCTCAAAAACAAAAATGATATGGAAAAAGCCCCCTTCCCTAGAAGGGGAAGAGGGCCTCGCTTCTATACAGATAGGGTTAGTTGGCGGAAGCGCGCTTAACTGCCAGCTGAGCCTTCTTGTGGTTGGCAGCATTCTTGTGAATGATGCCCTTGGCAGCTGCCTGGTCTACGAGCTTGACGGCCTTGGTATAAGCGGCCTCGGCGGCGTCTTTATCGTCAGCCTTCAAAGCTTCGTCATAGCGGCGCAGAGCGGTCTTGACTACGGAACGATCCTCGCGGTTGCGGAGATTCTCCTTCCGGTTGGTGCCTGCACGCTTGATAGCAGATTTGATGTTTGCCACAGCATTTACCCCCTATTTATATTGTCCATTTTGCGAACTAGGACATTATACCCTACCTTGATTCGGAATGCAAGCCCTATTTTCATATATTTACAACTTTTCACGAAAAAAAGAACGACGGGCAGGAAATGTTCAAAACCAGTGAAAAACGCCGACTTTTCTGAAAAAATGATTTAAAATCTGAAAAAATGATTTAAAAAAGGAAACGAAGCAATTATAATAAAAGAAACGGGATCCGCTCTTGACAAAGAGGGAAAAGCAAATATAATAGGGGATTGCAACTGAAAAAAGGAATATACTTATAAAATGAAATTATTTGGGACGAAGAAAGAACTGAATATGCTGGAAGGCCCGCTTTTGGGGAAGGTCTTTCGTTTTGCACTGCCGTTGATGGTCACAAATCTGCTGCAGGTGCTTTACAATGCAGCGGATATGATCGTGGCGGGCATGTCCGGTGTGGAGGGGGCTATCGGCGCCATCGGCACTACCGGCGCCTTTATAAACCTGATCCTGAACATATTCATGGGCTTCTCCATCGGTACAAACGTGGTTGTGGCCAGGAATCTGGGCAAGGGAGATAAGCAGGGCACTTCTCTGGCTGTGCACAGTTCTCTGATCGTGGCTGCGGTATCAGGCCTTGCCTGCATGGGCATCGGGCTGCTGGTCAGCCGTCCGGTGCTGGTAATGCTGGGGGATCAGGGGCATATTTTGGAACTTGCCTGCCTATATACCAGAATCTACTTTATTGGCACGCCTTTCATTGCCCTGAGCAACTTTCTTATCGCCATTTTCCGGGCGAAAGGGGATACTTCCACACCCCTGTATATCCTGACGGCTACCGGTCTTCTCAATGTGGCTTTGAACCTGATCTCGGTGCTGGTATTCGGTATGTCGGTAGACGGCGTAGCGCTGGCAACGGTCATCTCCAATGTAGCCTCTACCGTTTTGCTGGCCATGCGGCTGATGAAGGATACGGGATACTGCCGGTTGGAGCTCAAGAAGATCCGGCCTAATAAATACGCTATCCGGGATATCATTCGGGACGGTATTCCTGCCGGTATTCAGGGGGCGCTGTTTTCCCTGAGCAATATGCTCATTCAGTCTTCCATCATCGGCTTCAATAACCGTCTGTGCCCCGGTGGCAGCGATATTATAGACGGCAACGCCGCCGGTGCCAGCCTGGAAAGCTTTGCCTATACAGCCACCAACTCCGTGTATCAGGCTTCCGTTACTTTTACCAGTCAGCATTACGGTGCCAGAAAATATAAGAGGATAGCCAAGGTGCAGGGCGCCTGCTATCTGGCTACCTTTATTATTGCATCTTGCTGCTCTTTCCTGCTGCTGACTTTCCATAAATTCTTCATCGGATTGTATGTCAGTGCGCCCATGGCGGTGGATACGGCCATGACCCGTATGTGGATCCTGATACTGCCTTACTTTACCCTGGCCTTTATGGAGGTCGGTTCCGGCATTCTCAGAGGTATGGGACGTTCCGTAACCTCCACAGCCATTTCGCTGATAGGCTCCTGTGTGCTGCGGCTGGTATGGATCTGGTGCGTGGTGCCGCTGTTTGATTCCATTGCCATGGTATATGTATCCTATCCCATCTCCTGGACGCTGACGGCGCTGACACACTTCTGCTTTGGCTCGGCCGTTCGCCGCCGGCTTCTGCGGGAGCAGGAACAGGCGGAAGCACCCAAAGAAATTCTGGAAACCGCAGAGTAATCCTGTGCACAGGCCCCGCTTTCCGGTCCTTTCGGCTGTAAGAAGGCGGGGCTTTTTGCATATCTGCGATTTCACAACTTCGTTGCATTTGCAGCGGGGGATGCGGCTTGACAGACGGGCTTTTGATGCTATAATGGGAACATAGATTAGCACTCGGAAATAAAGAGTGCTAAGAAAGACTGTAATTACATGACAGGAGGTTAGATTCCATATGAAACTCAGACCTTTGATGGACCGGGTGGTTCTTCGTCAGGTAGAAAACGAAGAAGTAAGCAAAGGCGGCATTATCCTTACCAATGCAGCCAAGGAAAAGCCCCAGATGGCGGAAGTCGTAGCAGCAGGCCCCGGCGGCCTGGTGGACGGCAAGGAAGTCAAGATGGACGTTAAGGCCGGGGATAAGGTCGTATACAGTAAGTATGCCGGCACGGAAGTAAAGCTGGACGGTGAAGAATATGTCATCGTCAAGCAGAGCGATATTCTGGCAGTGGTAGAATAAACAGGAGGATTTATAACTATGGCAAAGCAGCTTAAATATGGCGAAGACGCCCGTAAAGCACTGGAAGCCGGTCTCAATCAGCTGGCGGATACCGTAAAGATCACCCTGGGGCCCAAGGGCCGCAACGTGGTGCTGGAAAAGAAATTCGGCGCTCCTCTCATTACCAATGACGGTGTGACCATTGCCAAAGAGATCGAATTGGAAGACCCCTTTGAAAATATGGGCGCACAACTGGTGAAGGAAGTAGCCACCAAGACCAACGATGTGGCCGGCGACGGTACCACCACCGCCACGCTGCTGGGGCAGGCTATCGTTCATGAAGGACTGAAGAATGTGGCCGCAGGGGCCAACCCCATGGTCATCCGCCGGGGCATTGAGGCCGCCGTGGAAGAGGCAGTGGAAGCTCTTAAAGCCAACAGCCGCCCCGTGACCACCAAGAACGAGATCGCTCAGGTCGCTTCTATTTCCGCAGGGGACAGCCGTATCGGCAGCCTCATTGCCGATGCAATGGAAAAGGTCGGCAATGACGGCGTTATCACCGTGGAAGAGGGCAAGACCATGAAGACCGAGGTCTCCGTGGTGGAAGGCATGCAGTTTGACCGTGGTTACTGCTCCGCTTATATGGTAACGGATACCGATAAGATGGAAGCGGTCATGGATGATCCTTACATTCTGATCACCGAAAAGAAAGTCAGCAACATTCAGGATCTGCTGCCCATTCTGGAGCCCATTGCCCAGTCCGGTAGAAAGCTGCTGATCATCGCAGAAGATGTAGAGGGTGATGCGCTGGCCAACCTGGTGCTCAATAAGCTCCGGGGTGTGCTGAACACCGTGGCCGTAAAGGCTCCCGGCTTTGGCGACCGCCGCAAGGCCATGCTGCAGGATATCGCTGTTCTTACCGGCGGTCAGGTCATTTCCGATGAGCTGGGCATGGATCTGAAGGACACCACTATTGATATGCTGGGGCATGCCCGTCAGGTCAAGGTCAATAAGGAAAACACCGTCATCGTGGGCGGCGCAGGGGATGCTGCTGAGATCGCCAACAGGGTCAAGTCCATCAAGGCCCAGATCGAAGAGACCACTTCTGATTACGATAAGGAAAAGCTTCAGGAGCGTTTGGCCAAGCTCTCCGGCGGCGTAGCCCTCATCAGTGTGGGCGCAGCTACCGAGGTGGAGATGAAAGAGCTCAAGATGCGTATTGAAGATGCGCTGGCTGCCACCCGTGCTGCAGTGGAAGAAGGCATCGTGCCCGGCGGCGGCGTAGCTCTGCTGAACGTCATGAAGAATGTGGAAGCCCTCAAGACCCGCTGCTCCGGCGATAAGAAGACCGGTGTGGACATTGTTCTGCGCTCTCTGGAGGCGCCCATTCGCCAGATCGCCAAGAATGCCGGCGAAGAAGGTTCCGTTATCGTGGAGAACATCAAGCGCAGCCGCAAGGTAGGTTATGGCTACGATGCAGCGGAAGGTACCTACGGCATGATGATGGATAAGGGCATCATCGATCCTACCAAGGTCACCCGCAGCGCACTGCAGAATGCCGCTTCCGTGGCTTCCATGGTGCTGACTACCGAGTCTCTGGTCTGCGATATTCCCAAGGCTGAGCCTGCAGCTCCCGCAGCCCCCGGTATGGGCGGAGACGGAATGTATTAATCCCTTACATATTGTTTGCCAAGGAGGCCGCCGACAGGCGGTCTCCTTTTGCGTGGAACAGAAAGTGCACGCATAAACTGTCTTTGACAGAGCACAGAGGGCTGTTTTTCGGGAAAGAGACTTTATCGGAATATGCACATGAAATATCAAGCCTTCTTTTATCCGGAGAAATGAGGAGATCTACGGGTAGAGCAGGCGCACGTTCCGGCTATTCGGGAGCCTTTTATACTTGTCCGTCCATAAGAAAGCAATCATACGGTCTGCTTTGCCATTGTGCGCATTTGTTCAGTACAAACCGTATTTTTCCCTTTGCGAAGCAGAAAAAATATGCTATACTATCATACTATGAAGAATTATGAAAACAAGCAGACAGAGCGGGATTGCCCGGATCTGTCGCAGGATTTTGGCAAGCCGGAGAAGCGGCCCACGCCACTGGGGATGCTGATGCTGCCATTGACGGCTATTCTCCTCTTTGGTGGTCTGTTGTGGCTGTATATGCAAAACCGGGGGCAGAGTGGCCAGCTGGTCATCAATGAAGTGGTCACCAGCAATAAGACCTGCCTGACGGATGAAATTCTGGGCACGCCGGATTTTGTGGAACTGTATAACGGCAGCAGCCGTACCGTTCGGCTCAAAGGATACGGTCTGTCAGACAGTATTAAAAATTGCTACAAGTACACTCTTCCCGATGTGGAACTGGCTCCGGGGGAATATCTGCTGGTTTACTTTGCCGGCGGTACGCAGGGCACGGAGGAGAATCCCTTCTGTACGGGGTTTGGCCTCAGCAAAGACGGGGATACCGTGGCACTGGTGGACGGCAACTATAACCTGCTGGACTCTGTAGAAGTTCCCGCCCTCCCCGCAGATGTGAGCTATGCCCGGGGCAGCGACGGAAAGTGGGGCTATTGCCTGACTCCTACCCCGGGGCAGGCAAATACCGGAGAGATCCTGGAGAAGCTGGAGAACGAGCCTTGATGGAGCATATGTCCTTGATGGAGCGCATGGCAGGCTGGCTGTCCTTTGTGCCGGGGGAAGCAGGAAAGCTTCCGCCCCTGCAGCTGGCTTATATCGGCGATACGGTTTACGACTTGTTTGTGCGCACATATCTGGTGGAGACTCGGCCGGGCAGCGTGCATGAGCTGCACCTGCTTTCCAGTTCTCTTGTATCGGCAGCCGGACAGGCATCGGCCTATTTTCGGGTGGAGTCCATGCTCAGTGAAGAAGAGAAGGATATTTTCCGACGGGGCCGCAATGCCCATAGCGGCACCGTGCCCAGGAATGCAAAGGTGGGGGAATATCGTCTGGCCACAGGACTGGAAGCTTTGATGGGGTATTTGTTCTGTACTGGTCAGGAGGCACGCATAGGTGAACTTATGGAAGTAATTTTAAAGGAGAAGATACATGGCATACAGCAATAACAACCGGAACAACGGCGGCTATACTAAAGGCGGCTATGAGAAAAGGGAGAGCGGGCGCAGCGGTTACGGCGAAAAACGTTCCTACGGGGAAAAGCAGTATCCGGAGAAAAAAAACTACGGAGAAAAGCGGGCCTACGGTGAGAAAAAGTTCTATGGAGAAAAGAACTTTGGCCAACGGTCCTACGGAGAAAAAAAGCCCTATGGAGACAGCAAGCCCTACGAAGGCAGGCGTTTTCAGGAGAATAAAGAAAGCCGTCCTGCAAAAGAAGCTCCTTATGGTGCCAGGGAACAGGAGCAGGATGAACTTCCCTTTATGCTCTTTGGCCGCAACGCCGTACGGGAGGCCATCAAATCCGGCCGCAGCATCGATAAGATCCTGGTAACAAAAGAACAGGATGGTTCTCTGCGGGAGATCCTGGAAGGTGCCCGGGAGCGGAAGCTTGTCATTCGGGAAGTAGACCGGCGGAAGCTGGACGAGGTTTGCATGCCCTTTGGCCACGGGGGGAAAACAGCCAATCATCAGGGTATCTGCGCCTTTACGCCCGGCGTGGAGTATTGTGAGATAGAAGATATGCTCAAGGCAGCCAAAGCGAAGGGAGAGGATCCTTTCATCATTCTTCTGGACGGCATCGAAGATCCCCACAATCTGGGTTCCATCATCCGCAGCGCCGAGTGTGCCGGGGCCCATGGGGTCGTCATTGGCAAACGGCGCAGTGCTTCTCTTACGGCAGCGGCGGTAAAAAGCAGCGCTGGGGCGGCGGAATACATGCCCATTGCCCGGGTAGTGAATATGACGGCGGCTCTGGAGACATTGAAAAAGGCGGGGCTCTGGGCGGCCGGCGCAGACATGTCCGGGAAATCCATGCATAACATGCCTCTAGCCGGGCCTTTGGTGCTGGTTATTGGCAGCGAAGGAGAGGGTATCAGCCGCCTTGTCAAAGAAAAGTGTGATTTCATGGTCTCCATTCCCATGGGAGGGCACGTGGATTCTCTGAACGCCGGCGTAGCAGCCGGGATTCTGATGTTTGAAAAACGCCGTCAGGAGGCCGTGAAAAGGGCCCAGACCATGCAGGAATAAGGTCTTGCAGGAGAGGCTTCATGGAAGAAGATAAGCGCACCGATGAAGAACTTATCCAACGGCTGCGGCAGGGGGATAAAGACGCCGAATGGGCTTTGTATGACCGATATAAACCCTTGGTACGGGCTCGGGCCCGCACCTTCTTTCTGGTGGGTGCAGACCATGAAGATCTGGTGCAGGAGGGGATGCTGGGCTGCTATAAGGCCGTGTGTGAATACGATCCCGGTAAAAATGCATCCTTCCGCAGCTTTGCGGAGCTGTGCATTACCCGGCAGATCCTGACGGCTATCAAAACGGCTACCCGAAAAAAGCATCAGCCTCTGAATACGTATATTTCACTGAACCGTCCTGCCTTCGAGCCGGAGGAGGATAAAACCCTGCTGGATATGGTAGCCAGCGTGGAAGTCATGGATCCGGAGGCTCTGCTGATCAGCCGTGAGAACTTTCAGGCCATGACACGGGATATCGACCAGCGGCTGAGCAAGCTGGAAAAGCAGGCACTGGAACTGTATCTTCGGGGCCTTTCCTATCAACAGATCGGGGAGATACTCCATAAAAGCCCTAAATCCATCGACAATGCCATTCAGCGGGTCAAAAAGAAGCTGGAACAATACGGAAGCGATCGATAAGATCAAGTAAAAACTCGTCCCTCCTGTGAGGCGGCGAGTTTTTGCATATACATATGGGGCACGGTGCAGGGAAAATACCGATGTGCCAATTCGGCTGATCTTTTTGCCACCTGCGTTTACGTTTATAAGGATAAGTGAGAAGGGTATTTTCGAATCCTGCCGGTATCGGTTTTGCTGCACATTGGGAGAGAATACAACCGGCGATGCGGTCATTCGTTGACAAAGATTCCCTTGCCCGGGTATCATGGAGACAGAAAGCGAAGGAGACCCTTTATGGATATGGAGAAAAAATGTTTGGAGATATGCTGCGGCAGCGCCGGGGATGCCATTGCTGCCTTTACGGCAGGAGCGGACAGAGTAGAACTTAATAGCTGTCTGTTTTTCGGCGGTTTGACTCCTACTTTGGGAACATTGGAAGAGGTGTTGGATAAAGCACCCGGAAAGCCCGTTATGGCCATGGTGCGGCCCCGGGCCGGGGGCTTTTGCTATGATAAAACGGAGTTTTCCGTAGCCTGCCGGGAAGGAGAAGCCCTGCTGAGAAAAGGGGCCGCCGGGCTTGTTTTTGGCTTTCTCAGGGAGGATGGTACGCCGGATTCTGCCCGTATACGAGTATTTACAGAGATGACCCGGTCTTACGGACGGGAAAGTGTGTTCCACAGAGCTGTAGACGTAGTGCCGGATTGGCGGAAGGCGCTGGATGTGCTTATGGAGCAGGGCGTTACCCGGGTACTCACCTCCGGTCAGGCGCCTACGGCTTTGGCGGGGGCGGCCTGCATCCGCCATATGCGGGAGTATGCCGCAGGACGCATAGAGATACTGCCCGGAGCGGGGATTCGCCTGCACAATCTGCAGGAAGTGCTGCGTTTGACCGGCTGCAGACAGGTTCATATGTCTGCTCATAGCAGTTTTGAAGACTGCTCTGCTCAAAATACCCGGGGCATTGTTTTTTCCGGCAACGTGCTGCCGCCGGAATCTCAGGTAAAACGGGTAGATACAGCACTGGTGCGTGCCCTGGTGGAAACGCTTCAAAAGAAAGACCGGTAAAACACCGTTTAACAGGCAAGGAGGAAATATGTATCGCTTTGAACGCGCCGCTTATGAAAAGCGTATGCAATGGTTTGTGCAGGCTCGCTTTGGCATGTTCATTCACTGGGGGCTTTATGCCGTTCCTGCCAGGGGGGAATGGGTGCGCAGCAATGAACGGATGCCGGAGGAGAAGTATATGCCGTTCTTTCGGGAATTTGATCCTTCTGCAGCAGATCCGAAAGCCTGGGTGCAGGCGGCTAAAGAAGCGGGGATGGGCTATGTGATTCTGACCGCCAAGCACCATGATGGCTTTTGTCTGTTTGACAGTGAACTGACGGATTTTAAGAGCACCAATACTCCTATGGGGCGGGATATCGTCCGGGAATTTCTGGAAGCGGGCCGGGAGGCCGGTTTAAAGGTGGGACTGTATTATTCCCTGATCGACTGGCATCATCCGGATTTTCCGCATCATGGAGACAGGTACCATCCCATGCGCAGCGATCCTGCTGCTTCCAATGAAGAACGGGATTTTGAGCGCTACCTTGCCTATATGCATGGGCAGGTGAAGGAACTGTGCACCCGCTATGGAAGGCTGGATGTGCTGTGGTTCGACTTTTCCTATAATCAGTTGCGTGGAGAAGCGTGGCGGGCCAATGAACTGGCCGATATGGTGCGTACCCTTCAGCCCGGAATATTGCTGAACAACCGTCTGGAAGTCAGCGGGGAGGGCTTTGGTTCTCTGGCACAGGGAGAGCCTGCTCCCTGCCACGGAGATTTTGTCAGCCCGGAGCGCATGGTGCCGCCGGAAGGACTTTTTGACCCCCAGGGGCGTCCTCTGTATTGGGAGACCTGTACCACCATGAATCATAGCTGGGGCTATTGTGCCGGGGATACCTGGTATAAGCCGGCGCCGCTTCTGCTGAAAAAACTGGTGGAATGTGTCAGCAAGGGAGGCAACTTCCTTTTGAACGTAGGCCCGGACGGCAATGGACGTATCCCCCGGCAGGCGATGGATACTCTTAAATATCTGGGGCAATGGATGCAAATAAACGGGGAAAGTATCCGCGGCTGCGGCCCCAGCGGCATGGAAAAACCGGAGTGGGGACGCATCACCCGCAGGGAAAATGTGCTGTACCTGCATATCTATGAAAACGCACTTGGTCCGCTGCCATTATATGGTATTCCCGCAGAAAAGATCCGCGCCATGCGCCTGCTGCAGGATGGGCGGGAGATCCCCCTTTCTGTCAGCTGGGTGCACAGTGACTATCCGGATATGGCGTTCGCAGATCTGGGGCTGGATCCTGTACTTCCTGACGGGGATGATACGGTACTCAAGGTGCTTTTGGAGGAGGCGTAAGCTATGTTCTCAGAAGACTTTGTCCGTCACGCACATAATCACTTTTTGCACCGGATACAAGAGCTGCCTGCCGGTATAACGGAAAAGACAGAGGAGCTTTCCGGGGATCTCCGGGTGGCTGCGGAGTTTTTATACGGCACGCTGCCACTGGGGGATGTTTTTCTGGTATCGTATGAAGCGCTGCTGGAAGAGTGCTGTCTGGCATTGGAACTGAGAGACAGGGATCCGTGGAACCGGCAGCTGCCGGAAGACCTGTTTGTGCATTTTGTGCTGTATCCTCGGGTGAACAACGAGACGCTGGAGCCTGTTCGTGGCTTTTTTCGGGAACGGCTGTGGCCCCGAGTACAGGGGATGAACCAGCGGGAGGCGGTTCTCTGCTGCAACCGCTGGTGCTGTGAACAGGTGAGTTATCAGGCTTCCGACGGCCGCACGGAAGGGCCGATGACCGCTTACCGCTCAGGCAAGGGCCGTTGCGGAGAGGAATCCACCTTTGCTGTTTGTGCGCTGCGGAGTCTGGGGTTTCCCGCCCGGCAGATTTACGCCCCCTGGTGGAGTCACTGTGACGATAACCATGCTTGGGTAGAGGTATATGTAGACGGAACATGGCACTTTATGGGGGCCTGTGAACCGGAGCCCGTATTGGACAAGGGGTGGTTTCTGGCGGCTTCCGCCCGCTCCATGCTCATGCATACCCGTACTTTTTCTGATTTCAGGGGAGAGGCGCTGAAGGGCGAGGCATTGATAGAAAAGTGGAGGGACGCTTATTTGTATAACGAGACCCACCGATATGCCCCGGTGCACCGCTTGACGGTGGAGACCCTGCTGCCTGACGGTACTCCCGCAGCAGGAGCATTGCTGCATCTGCAAATACTGAACATGGCCGGTTACAGAGACATGGCCCGCCTTACCGCCGATGAAAAGGGCCGGTCGTCCATTGTATGTGGGTTGGGGAGCCTGCATGTGGAGGCATTTTGTGAAAACCTGCTGGCGGCAGCGGATGCAGATACCCGGAAGGATAATTTTGTGCGTTTGCCCCTGACAAAAACACAGCAGGAGCCGGAAGAGGGGGAATTTTATCCTCCTCCGGTGCGCATAAATCCCGGCCCTGCCGTATCCAAAGAAGCCAAAGAAGAAAACCGAACGTTCTGCATGCAGGCGGGAGGGATGCGCTATAAACGGCAGAAGGCACAATATAAAGAAGCGGTGGAAGCCTGCATGCCTTCCGAGCGTCAACTGTCCTGGCTGAAAACCGCCTGCGGCAATGCCGGGGAGATAGGAGCTTATCTTCGGGAAGGGGAAGCGCTGGCAGGGCTTTGGGCTGAAGAGCTGCTGGATACCCTTGGGGAGAAGGATTTGCGGGATACCCCAGCATCTGCCTTATTGACACATCTAAAAGGAGCCATGCAGTATCTGCCCGACTATGAGGGCCGGGAAGAACTGTTCAAACGATATGTGCTCTGCCCCAGGGTAGCGCTGGAAAAACTATATCCCTGGCGCGGAAAACTGGGCGTTTCCCTTACGGAAGAGGAACGGCGGCAGGTGAAAGCATCGCCCGTATCCATGGAAACAGTATGGAAAAAGACTCTTTTCCTGGAAGAATGGTGCCGGGTATGGGGGCTTGAAAGCAGAGAAAAGGATATTTCGGCTGTGGCCCTGCTGCGGGATCTGGGGGTGGGAGCTCGGCTGAATCCGTGCACGGGGGAAGCGGAGTATCTTGCGGGAGAAACCTTCGCCCGGGTATTTCCGAGGCCTGCGGGCACCCTGCTGGTAACCGGGGAGGGAAATTGGCAGTACGACGGGAACTGGAGCCTGGCTATTCGGAAGGAAGAAGGGTTTATGCTTCTGCCCCACGGGGAGACGGGCACTCCCATGGATCTGCCTGCGGGAGAGTACCGGCTCATGTGTGTGCATCGGCTGCCCAACGGCACACAGCGCTTTATGCGACGGTATTTTGCTTTGAAGGAAGGGGAAATGCATCAGGAGTCCCTGACCATGCCCGCAGCGGATCTGAAGGATATGCTGCAAAGCGTCCCTGTACCGCAGATATCGCTGATGGAAGAGAAAGAGAGCGTCACCGTGCCCATACCGGATGCAGGGCTGGCGCTGCTGCTGTTTATCCGCCCCGGAGAAGAACCTACGGCTCACATTCTCAACGAATTGCGGGAGGAAGGGCAGACCCTGCTGCGGAAGGCAGAACTGTGTCTGGTATTGCCTGCAGGGACTTCTGCAAAGGAGGAAACGCTTTTACGCTTTTTGAAAACCTGCCCGCAGGCTCATCTGTATTGGGATGAAGAGGACGCACAGGCACTCCTGGCTCGAACCCTGTTTTTGGAGCCGGGAGATTTTCCGCTGCTGTTTTTGATGGAAGGGGATCGCTGCCGCTTTGCCAGAGGAGGCTATGATGTGGGCACGGTGGCGCTGTTGGAGCGGATCGCGGCTCTTTTGGAGAAAGAGTTGGCGGGAAAATTGAGAACCCAAACGGAAGGACTGCTGCCGCGTTGAGAATGCGGAGGACGCTTTGACGCATCAGGAGCAGCCTGATACAAATCGCATTGTATCCGGGCACCGCTGCATGCGGGGCAAGACCATTTTTAGTGTTGGGCATCTATAAGAAACCGTTTTTTGATACTGCTGCGCAGCAGTAAGAACAGCAGCAGTGTTACCATACCGGATGCGGCATAGAGATTGCGCAGTGCGGACGCGGCACAGGCAAGCGGATTGCTTCTTACGGCGGTCACAAGATAGAGGGCCGGTGTATCTTCACTTTCCTGCAGCGGCTGCCCATCTGTGGAAAGTGCAGGGAAGGAACGATGGTCGAATAACAGCAATTCCGTAAGGGAAAAACGACTGTGACTGTAATATTCGGCGGTGCTTTCAAATGGCAGATCCAGAGCCTGGGTCAAAGCGGCCAGATTTTCATAGGGCTGTTCGCCGTAGGTAAGCGGATCGTCAGAGGAACTCCACATTTCCGGATAGGTGATATAGACGGTCACAAGGCTGTCTTTTTCATATGCATCGCTGTGATCAAACTGAAGCTGCCAGTCCAGCAGTTCAGCCTTATCCAGTTGGGAAAGAAGAAAAGAGGAGGTGCCCCCTTCCAGAGAAAAGCGATCGTCTTCTTCTACCACGTTCCAGATAAGGCTTTCGGTAACGTAGTGCATCACCACGGGCTTGAGCTCGGTGCCTTCAAAATATCCTGTCACACGCAGGGCGGCCAGATCCTCCAGATTGTGTACCCCGGCATAGATGGTTCGGAAGCGGCGGTAGGGATCCTCCTTCCAGTCGGCGTTTTTTCCTTGGCTGATGTCGATCCAGCCGTAGCGGGGTCCAAAAACGGCATCCATTCCGGCCTGCCATTCTTCCTGGGTACAGTAAGGAAAATACAGGATATCGTCTGCGCTGCTGTGCAGCAGATCGCCCTTGGCGTCATACAGTAAAATGGCGGTTTCCAGAGGATAGGAAATATTCCGGATGAGCTTATCCCTGTCTCCGGTGTCATAGTGACCAATGGTGTGATAGGAGGCGGAAAGTTTTCTACCCATGGCAAGGAGCAGTTCATATTCGAAAAAGTCCGGCCGTTCGTACTGGTATCCATAGCGGACGGAAGAAGGATCATAAAACTCCGGCAGCGAACCGCTTTGGCTTACGGAAGCCGCATATGCATAGCTTTGTTCATAAAGCGCATCATAGATCTCCTGAGCGGTGACCACCGTAAGGCAAAGACTGAACAGCAGCCATAGCCCCAAAAGGGAGAAGGCAAGCAGGCGTGTGATTCGGGAATATGCGGTGTTTTTCATATAGCTTCTTTCTCCTACAGCTTTACATGAGGGTTAACATACTGCCCGTGGGCTTGGGTATGCTTGCCATATTGAATGGCAAACCGGGGGCAGCGGTGCAGGCATCCCAGACACAGGACACATTTTTCTTTGACCCATACGGGTTTTCGGTTTTCCAGCCGAATGGCTTGAGCGGGACAGATCTTCTGGCACAGGCCGCAGCCAATGCAGCTTTGTTCCACATGAAAGTGAGCGGTCCGCCTGGCTTTGGAATGATAAAAGGGCTGGGCGAAGCACTTTGCCATGAGTAACGGTACGCGGGGAGACATATGGCTGTTGGTGTACCGACTTTGAACGCAGCGGAGGATAGTATCGATCTCCGCTTCCGTAGTTTTTGTAAACGCAGCGACCTTTCCGGGGGAAGACAAATCAAACAGGGGTGTCCAGGTGTCGGGCATCTTTACGGAATAAAAAGCGTCGACGGATCGGCCGCGTATGGCCTGGGCCGCCATATGGCCGGCCGCTCCGGGAGTGGTACCATAGGTGGCAATAAAATAAAGATAGTCCGTTTGAAAGGAAGCCTTTTCCAGAAATTCCTGCACCAAGCTGGGCAAGCCCCAGAAATAGGTGGGGAAAACGATACCTATGGTGCTTTCCGAAAAATCATATTGTTCCTGATGAAGGCAGTCCAGTATGGATATCGCTTTCTCATTATACGCGGCGGCCAGCCGCTGGGCCACATATTTGCAGTTGCCCGTGGCAGAAAAATACAGGAGCATGCTTTATACCTTCGTTAGAACTGCAGGCAGGGTGAGCTCAAACCAAAGGGGTTTCTTCGGGCAGGAGTCCCTCTTCATACTTTTCCACACCTTTGAGCTTGGAGCGGATCTGGCGGGTGCGGGTGCCGATCAGCTGATCCAGATCTCCGCTGACCTGCTGCAAATGCTTTTGAGAGGCTTCCAGCACCTCACCAAACTTGTCAAATTCCGTTTTTACCGCCCGAAGGATAGACCAGACTTCTCCGGAACGCTTCTGAATGGCCAGAGTCTTGAAGCCCATCTGCAGGCTGTTCAGCAGGGCCGCCATGGTGCTGGGGCCTGCCAGATTGACTTTGTATTTGCGCTGCAGTTCTTCTACCATGCCCCGGTTCACAGCTTCGGCATACAGTCCTTCAAAGGGTAAAAAGAGTATGGCGAAATCTGTAGTGCAGGGGGGATCGATGTACTTTGTGGAAATATCCTTGGCTTCCTGGCGGAGCCGGGCAGTAAGGGCGCTGGCTGCCGCAGAAACGGCTTCGGCGCTGCCGGTATCGTAGGCGTCTACCAGGGCGGCGTAAGTATCTCCGGGGAATTTGGCGTCAATGGGCAAATATACGGGGCCCTCGCCCGTGCCGGGGAGTTTGATGGCATATTCCACCACATCCCGGCTGCCTTTGCGGGTGTTTACATTCCGGGCGTACTGTTCGGGAGAAAGTATTTCTTCCAGAATGGAGCCCAGCTGGATCTCTCCCAGGATCCCCCGGGTCTTGACATTGGAGAGCACCTTTTTCAGATCCGTTACGCCGGCAGCCACGGTCTGCATCTCGCCTAATCCTTTGTATACCTCTTCCAACTGCTTCTGCACCAGCTCAAAGCTCTTGGTGATGCGGTTTTCCAGAGTTTTCTGGAGCTTTTCGTCTACCACCTGCTGCATTTCCGTCAGGCGGCGGTTATTGTCCTGCTGCATGGCGGTGATACGGTTTTCCATGGTGGTGCGGATATCCGCCAACTGCTGCAGGCTGTTTTTTTCAAACCCTGTCAGCCGCTGCTCCATGGTGCTGCGTACGGCGGTCATGTCTTCTCCGCTGCGCTTCTCAAGGGCGGCAATGCGGCTTTCCATGGTTTCCCGGATGGCCGTAAGGTTCTGGGCGTTGGTTTTCTCAAAAACGGAAAGCCGGTTTTCCAGCGTTTCCCGCAGCACGGCAAGCTGGGCACTGCTGGCTTTCTCAAAAGCGGCAAGACGGTTCTCCGTTCCCTGGCGGAATGCCTGCATGGCTCGGTCCTGCTGTTCAAAGGCGGATCGCTGTGTATCGGACATGAATTTTCCGTAATCGGCAAAGGAGCCCCGAAAAGCATCGGAAAGCTCCTGCCGCTGGCTGGACAGGGCTTCGCTCAGGTCCCGGGTCAGCTCCTGCTGCTGCTCTTCGATCATAACACGCAGATCCGCATCGGCCTTGTCCCGGCGGCGGCCCCGGCGCAGCTCCATCATAAGCAGCAGAAACAGAAGGACCAAAATCAGGGCGCAGAGAAAGAGGATAAGTATGGTCAGTTCCATGGGAGCCTCCTTTATTAAGTGATCACATGAGTGGGGGGCAGAGCAGTAGAGTCAAACCAATGCTCATACAGGCCTGGGCCGCCCCATAGGTGCCGATAACGGCTGTGTTTCCCCATTTGGTTTGTTTGCGGAACTTCTGCATGGACAGAAGTGAATCAGAAAGAATGAACAGCACCGCGCCCAGCAGGGTCAGTCCGGCCCAATGATTACGGGTGGTCAGGTAACACAGCGTGGCGGAAAAGCCCATTAAAGCCAGCATAAAGGCATATACGCAGGCGGCACCCTGCAGGGGCCCTTTCAGGGCGGTGAGCCGCGGACGCCCTGCAAAGAAAAACAGCAGATATAAAAGCAGGAACACACAGCTGATGGCCACATCTACCGGCTGCGCACCTTTTACATATTTCAGGCAGCACACCGTATAACTGATGTGTCCTGCGGCGAAGGCCAGCATTCCCAGGGCAAAACGTTTTTTGCTGGGGCCGTTAAGCAGCAGCACATCCCCCATAAAGCCAAAAGCCAGGGCCCACATGGGCAGCATGGGCGGTTCTTCCACCAAATAGCAGCAGGAAAGGAACAGCAGGGGCATGAGCAGGCTTTTGACCACGGCGTAAAAGCGGCGGTTCCCCCGGGGGCTGGTGGCGTACATGGCCAGCAGCAGATCAAATACAAATACGGCAAAAAACGAACGGAACATATGTGCGCTGCGCCAGGGGGCGCTTCCTTTCTGATATAGATCATGTTTCTGCCATAGGGGAGGAAAAAACAGAAACAAAGAATCGGATAGATGTCCGAAAAAGCCACGCCTTCTTCGACAAAAATCAGTATAACACAGAATCGTCCCCTTGCGTATCCGTTTTTTTAGTGATATACTTTTTTCAAAATTGGGAAAGTATTGATTCATCTATATTTTAAGGAGGAAAGACTACATGCAGTATTCACGCGAAGTGGAAAACATGGTCTGCGTCAAGAAGGGCGCGACCCACGATCCGGCTCCCATTCCCGAAGAGGGGAAATGGGTCAAAGCCAAGCAGATCACCGACATCAGCGGCTTTACCCACGGTGTTGGCTGGTGTGCTCCTCAGCAGGGCGCCTGCAAGCTCTCTTTGAACATTAAAAACGGTGTCATTGAAGAAGCATTGGTAGAGACTATCGGCTGCTCCGGTATGACGCATTCCGCCGCCATGGCAGCGGAGATTCTGCCCGGCAAGACCATTCTGGAAGCTCTGAATTCCGACCTGGTCTGCGACGCCATCAACACCGCCATGCGGGAGCTGTTTTTGCAGATCGTCTATGGCCGTTCCCAGAGCGCTTTCTCCGATGACGGTCTGGCCATCGGCGCAGGACTGGAGGATCTGGGCAAAGGCAACCGCTCTCAGGTGGGCACCATGTACGGCACAAAAGCCAAAGGACCCCGGTATCTGGAAATGGCCGAGGGCTATGTGCTCAAGGTAGGTCTGGATGAGGGCGGAGAGATCATCGGCTATCAGTTTGTGAATCTGGGCAAGATGATGGATGCCATCAAGAAGGGCATGGATCCCAAAGAAGCTTACGAAAAGAACATCGGCACCTACGGCCGCTTCGCCCAGGCCGCCAAGGTCATCGACCCCCGGGTAGAATAATGGAGGTGCAGCTATGATTACCTTTGAAGGATACGAAAGAAGAATCGATCAGATCCTCCCCGTGCTCAACAAGTACGGCATCAAGGATGTGGAGGATGCCAAAGCCGTCTGCGACGCCGCAGGTGTGGATGCATACGGTATCGTAAAGGGCATTCAGCCCATCTGCTTTGAAAACGCCGCCTGGGCTTACACCGTGGGCGCCGCCATCGCCATCAAGAAGGGCGTCAAGTCTGCCGCAGAGGCCGCCGAAGCTATTGGCGAGGGACTTCAGTCCTTCTGTATCCCCGGTTCTGTAGCCGATCAGCGTAAGGTCGGTCTGGGCCACGGCAACCTGGGCGCCATGCTCCTGCGTGAGGAGACCGGTTGCTTTGCTTTCCTGGCCGGTCACGAAAGCTTTGCAGCTGCGGAAGGTGCCATCGGCATTGCCCGTACCGCCAACAAAGTGCGTCAGAAGCCTCTGCAGGTCATTCTTAACGGCTTGGGCAAAGACGCTGCCTATATCATCTCCCGTATTAACGGCTTTACCTTCTGCGAGACGGAATACAATCAGTACACCGGGGAACTGAAGGTCACCAACACCATTGCTTTCTCTGATGGAGAGCGGGCCAAGGTGCGCTGCTACGGTGCAGACGATGTAAACGAAGGCGTGGCTATCATGCGGTATGAGGATGTGGATGTTTCCATCACCGGCAACTCCACTAACCCCACCCGTTTCCAGCACCCCGTGGCCGGCACCTACAAGAAATGGTGCAACGAAAACGGTAAAAAGTATTTCTCCGTGGCCTCTGGCGGCGGCACCGGCCGTACCCTTCATCCCGATAACATGGCCGCCGGCCCTGCCTCCTATGGCATGACCGACACCATGGGCCGTATGCATTCCGATGCACAGTTTGCCGGTTCCAGCTCCGTCCCTGCTCATGTGGAGATGATGGGCCTTATCGGCATGGGCAACAATCCCATGGTAGGCGCTACCGTGGCTGTGGCTGTAGCTGTGCAGGAAGCACTGAACAAGTAAATTAAACGGATATGGAAGGAACCCCACGTTTTTAGAAGGGTGCTCATAAAAATACGACCATGTCATCTGTCAGACAGATTTTGCAATGAAATAGCGGGTATCTGGTGAAGCTGGATGCCCGTTATTTTTTGCCGGCACAAAAATCAATAGATGTATTCATGACTTTCAGGTATACTGATTTACCCTGAAGAAGGCGTTGATATAAGGTACTCCATATGCTATAGTTTTTACAAGGAAAGAGTTGACAAATCGGAATTCAGGACGTTGATTATGAATATGGAATTTGAGGAATTGACACATCAGAATTTTTCGGATGCTTGTAATGTTGATAGAGACGACATACCCGAGGATTTTGTTGATACGGCTTCAACCATAATGAATATTACGGATTACGGTGTTAATCATCATTGTATGGGGCATGCCTTCGCTGTAAAGTATCATGAAAAGTCGATTGGGCTCATTCTTTTGGGAGAGGCAATTCCTTGGAAAACAGATCCGCCAGAAATGAGTGAAGAGCCTTTTTACCGTTTGATGGGATTTGTAGTTGATAAAGAATATCGTGGTTGTGGCATTGGCGGAGAAATATTGGAAAAGACTATACAACTTGTTTATCGTGACTTTGGTAAACGTCCCATTGCCTTAGGGTGCCATAAGGATAATATTCAAGCAGAACGTTTTTATTTACGACATCGATTTAAGAAAACGGATGCTATGGATGGAAACAATTTTTATTATTTAAGATTTACTAATTGATAACTTCCGGCTTGCGGTCTGATTGCCGAACTATATAATTTGTATTAAGCCCACTGGCTATGCCATATGTGCAAAGCCAGTGAGCTTTTTTACAAACAGAAATGGCGTGATTAAAGCCACGCCGTTCCTGAGAAAATACAATATTACTTTCTGATGACCCTCGCCCAATTACCGGGGCTCCTTCGTTTTACAGCTCGCTTTTTAAAACAAAAATCCGGCTCGGCTTCTGTGTGGTTTCAAAGCACAACAGGCCGGGATACTAAAGTAAAGCACGCCTTCTTCAATGAGACGGCGGCTTCAGCGGAGATGGAGTAGCCATGGAAGATAGTTTTACTTGTCCATCTTGTTGCGATAATGATTTCAGATGCTTTTATATGTCCTAAAGACAGCAGAATCAGTTTTTATGCTTGAAAAGAAAAGCCGATATCCGAACCGGGGAGCGGATGACAGCCGCCAGAGAGGACTTTAAAAGAGCTTGCAAAATATCTGAACCTATTGCCTCCATTCATTCCGGATCAGGGGCAGGGAGATTTTCACTTCCAATTTGAGTAAACCCTGTGTGACCGCGCATATTTCCGGTGATCAGATCCTTTTCCGGGAAAACAGAAAACAATGCTTCTCGTATAACGGAGAAATGTAAGCTCTTTTCCGGAGCGCAGTTTAGTATCTTTTCGAATCGAAGAGCACTAACAAATTCATACAAGCCATTCGTCTGGAATGGGATCAAAAAAGCGCAAGTCACATTTTTGCTCCATTCCCTCCTCTTGCACCGGGAAGCGGTTTGCATTACAATAAGGGCAAGAAAAGTCAGGCAAGGAGGATCAATCAAATGCCCTGCACCACCCTTCTGGTCGGTAAAAAAGCGTCTTATGACGGTTCTACTCTTATGGCTCGGAACGAGGATTCCGGTTCCGGCAGCTTTACCCCAAAAAAGTTCGTATTCGTCCCCTCCGGGGAGCAGCCCCGGCGGTATGTAAGTGTCATCTCCAAGGTGGAGATAGATCTTCCGGAAGAACCCATGTCCTACACTGCCATGCCCAACGCCCTGCCCGATGAAGGGATATGGGCCGCAGCAGGCATTAACGAAGCCAACGTGGCCATGACCGCTACGGAAACCCTGACCTCCAACCCCCGGGTGCTGGGAGCAGACCCCTTGCACAAAGAGGGTATCGGGGAGGAGGATATGGTAACGCTGGTGCTGCCCTATATTCGTTCTGCCCGGGAGGGTGTTCTGCGGCTGGGGAGCCTGTTGGAGCGCTACGGTACCTATGAGATCAACGGCATCGGGTTTCAGGATGTCAACGAGGTCTGGTGGCTGGAATCCATCGGCGGTCATCATTGGATGGCCAAACGGGTGCCGGACGACTGCTATGTGGTCATGCCCAACCAGCAGGGGCTGGATCGGTTTGACTTTGCCGATGCTTACGGGGAGAAGAAAGAGCATCTGTGCGCTCCGGATCTGGCGGAATTTGTAGCTTTGAACCACCTGGATGTGGCAGGGGAGCCGGAAAGGGACATTCGCACTCTTAGAGATTTTGATGCGCGGGGCGCCTTTGGCAGCCACAGCGATTCCGATCATGTATATAACACGCCCCGAGCCTGGTTCATGCTGCGGCATCTGAACCCCAGAACCTATGTGTGGGAAGGGCCAGAGGCCGATTATACTCCCCAGTCCGATGATTTGCCCTGGGCCATGACCCCAGAGCGGCGGATCACCGTAGAGGACGTAAAGTATGTGCTTTCCTCTTATTATCAGGGAACGGAGTTCGATCCTTATGCCCGCCGGGGAGAAGGAAACCGGCACGGCATGTACCGGCCCATCGGCATCAATCGGAACAATTTTCTTTCCATTACGCAGCTGCGGCCTTATATGCCTCGGGAGCTTCAGGGTATCGAGTGGGTGGCTATGGGCTCCAATGCCTTTAATGAGGTGGTGCCCTTCTATACCCACGTGAACGATACTCCCACTTATCTGGCCTGCACGGGAAAGGATGCAGATACGGGCAGCTTTTACTGGACCAACCGGCTGATCGCCGCCATGGCAGACAGCCACTATTCCCAGTGTATCCCCCATGTGGAACGATATCAGCTGAAATTGGCGGCCCTGGGGCATAACCAAATTGAGAAGTTCGATCGTGAATTTGCTTCTCAGGCTATGGAGGACAGCCGGGCTTATCTTACCGACTGCAACCGGATCATAGCCGATAAAGCCCGGGAACTGACTGTGGATCTGTTGAATAAGGTGCTGTATACCGCCAGCTGCGGTATGAAGAACGGTTTTGCCCGTTCCGACGCATAAATCTTATATGCATGCCCTCCGGTTTGCCGGGGGGCTTTTTTGCTCCGGGGCTTTGCATATGGAGCAGCCCTCTGCTATAATAAAGCCGTAAGCGTATAAAATAAGAGAAAACACAAAAGGAGAACGCTGTGGAACCGGTATATATCACAGGACACAAGAATCCGGATACGGATTCCATCGTGGCAGCCATTGCATATGCTGCCCTGCGCAATGCCCTGGGGGAGCGGGATTATATGGCCGCCCGGCTGGGGATGCTTTCTGAGGAAACGGCCCATATTCTGGAACGGTTCGGCTTTGAAGCGCCGGTCCTCATTCATGATCTGCGCACCCAGGTGAAGGATATGGATTACGACCACCCGCCCATCCTCAGCGGGGCGGTAACGGTGCACCGGGCCTGGGATATTCTCTCGGAGGAACGGGCCTCCTCCGCTTTGCCCATTACTGATGAGGAAGGTAAACTGTTCGGCATGCTGAGCATTGGAGATATTGCTCAGTATGATATGCAGTTCGTAGAAGAGACATTGCTGCATGACGTCCCCCTGTTCAACCTCATTTCCTGTCTGGATGGACAGATATGGGGAGATACGGGGGATGTAGACAGCCTTACCGGGGAAATGGTCATTGCCGTGCCTCAGCAAAAGGAAAGCTGGACACCCCTTTCCGAAGGAGCCATTCTGCTGACGGGGAACGATCCCCAGATACTCAGCCGCGCCTTTGAAGAAAAGGCTGCCGCCGTTATCGTGTGCAACAGCCAGCTGGATACGGAGGCCTGGCAGGATAAGGGGGACACGGTGGTCATTACCACGCCCTACGATCCTTATCGGGCGGCCCGGCTGCTTATCCAGTCGGTACCTGTTTCCCGTATCGCCCGGACTACGGAGCTGGTTTCCTTCCGGGAGGATGACTATCTGGATAATGTAAGAGAGACAACCCTGAAAAGCCGCTACCGGAGCTATCCGGTGCTGGATAAGGAGGGGAAGGTCATAGGTACACTGGGCCGATACCATCTGCTGCGGCCCAAGCGCAAGAAGGTCATTCTGGTGGATCACAGCGAGGTCTCCCAGTCTGTAGACGGGCTGGAGGAGGCGGAGATCCTGGAGATCATCGATCACCACCGTCTGGCAGATGTAGAAACACCTAATCCCATTTATGTGCGCAATGAGCCCGTAGGGGCCACTACCACCATCATTGCCTCCATGTATCAGGAGCGGGGCATCATGCCCGGCAAAAAGCTGGCGGGACTTATGGCGGCGGCCATTCTTTCCGATACGGTGGTGTTTCAGTCGCCCACCTGCACGGAGCGGGATAAGGTCATGGCGGAGCGTATGGCCCGCATTGCCGGTGTTTCCCTGCAGGAACTGGGACAGGATATCTTCTCGGTGAGTATGTCTCCGGAACAGTCTGCGGAGGAACTGCTGCATCATGATTACAAGGTATACGAGATAGCCGATCATTCTCTGGCAGTGGCTCAGATCACGGGCATCAATTCCGGCGCGCTGCTGGCCCGGAAGCAGGAGCTGCTTCTGACCATGGAGGCCGAACGGCAGGCAAAGGGCATGGATCTGGAACTGCTCATGCTGACCGATGTATTGCGCCGGGGCACGGAGCTTCTGGCCGTAGGGGATACGGAGGAGATCGGGCAGGCACTGGGTGCCAGGTTTATAGACAATCAGGCATTCCTGCCGGGGGTTATGTCCAGGAAGAAACAGATCATCCCTGCCCTGAGTGTTATGTGGGGCTAAAAGACGCTGCTTTTGAGCCTGTACCTGCAAGAAAGGAGAAACGGTATGCATATCACCATAGAAGGAAAATCTATAGACGCTCGGCCCGGTCAAAGTCTGCTGACACTGCTTAAAGAACTTGGGCTGGATTCCGACAGCCTGTATACCCGGCCTCTGGCGGCGGATCTGGGGGGCGAGGTATTTACCTTAAATTATGAACCCGTCCGGGAGCAGGACGCCCTCCCAATGGCCATGGGCTATAAACATCGCCGGGCCATTCGGGAGAGCGGCGGGCAAATTCGGCTCATTCGCTATAACGAAGACCGGGGGCGCCGGGTGTATGAACGGACGCTGCTGTTTGTATTCTGCCTGGCCGCCCGGGAGCTGTTTCCCAAGGCACCGGTGAAGGTGGAGTATGCCATCGGAGGCGGGATATATATCGAGATAGAAAAGAGCGGCGGTCTGACTGAAGCAGATGTAGCAGCTTTGAAGAAAAAATGCGCCGCTATTGTGGCTGCCGATTATCCATTAAAGCGCCAGCGGCTGGATATAGACGATGCCATTGCTCTTTTTGAGCGGGACGGACAGGAGGATAAGGTACGGCTGCTGAAATGGAGGCAGCTGACCTATTTTGACGTATACCGCCATGGAGATTATGTGGACTATTTCTATGGAGAAATGGCGCCGTCCACCGGATATGCCCGGGTTATGGATCTGCGGCTTCAGGCCCCCGGTGTGCTGCTGCTGCGGCCCTCGGAGAAAAACTGGGATGCACCTGCCGGTTATGAAGAATTCCCTAAATTGACGGAGACCTTTGCCCGCAGCGACAAATGGGAAGCACTGCTGCACTGCAACACCGTGGCGGATCTGAATGCCATGGTGGCAGACCATTCCATTCGGGAACTGGTGCGGGTCAACGAGGCGCTCCATGAAAAGCGCTTTGCACAGATCGCCCAGAACATAGTGGATCGGGGCGCCATGGCCGTGCTCATTGCAGGTCCTTCCAGCTCCGGTAAGACGACCTCGGCCAACCGTCTGTGTACTCAGCTGCGGGTGTTGGGCAAGACACCGGTTCTTCTTTCTCTGGACGATTATTATAAAGACAGGAACCTGATCGCTCCGGAGCCGGACGGTTCCTGGGACTATGAACACATCAAGATGATCGATGTGGAGCGCTTCCAGCAGGATATGGAAAAACTGCTGGCCGGCCATGCGGTAGAGATACCCTCCTTTGATTTTGCCACCGGCAGAAGCCTGCCCAGCGGCCGGATCCTTCGGGTGGATGGAAATACCACGCTGGTCATCGAAGGTCTTCACGGGCTCAATCCGTCGCTGCTTTCGGAAGGAGTAGATAAGGAACGGGTGTTCCGGCTGTATGTATCCGCCCTGACCACCTTGAGCCTGGACGATCATAACAGGATCCCCACCACGGATGTGCGGCTGCTGCGGAGGCTGGTCCGGGATTATCTGACCAGGGGAGCTTCCGTCGAGCGCACTCTGGGTATGTGGGACAGTGTGCAGCGGGGAGAACAGCGGTGGATATTCCCCTATCAGGAGCAGGCGGACGACTTTTTCAATACCGCCCTGGTATATGAACTGGCGGTACTTAAGAAGCATATCTTTCCTCTGCTGAAGACCGTAGCACCGGAAAACCCCTGTTACGATCAGGTGCGCAACATCGTCAAGTTCCTGAACTATGTGCAGGATGCTTCCATAGAGGATGAGATCCCGCCTACCAGCATTCTGCGGGAGTTTATTGGCGGAAATACTTTTTACCGGCGTTGATGTAAGGCGCCGGAGGACCAAGCAAGGAGCATACCTATGCCTCATACTACACACAGAACCGTTTCTACCACCCTGCTGGCTGTAGGAGCCTTTGTGCTGCTGCTCTGCCTGGCTTTTACGGTGGTGCAGATCGCCTGTTCCGACTACGGCTTTTTTGAAAAGGAGTTCATCAAGCTCAAACTCAGCGATTCCATGGGTATGACCGTGGGGGATATCTCCAAGGGACTCAGGGCACTGGTGGAATATATGAACGGCAAGGTGGATTCCATCGATGTGGACGTGATGATCGGCGGCGTTAAAACCCCTATGTATGCGCTGGAAATAGAGCATGTGCATATGGAAGAAGTACGCACTGTATGGCAGCGCTTTGAAACCGCACGAAACATGGGGCTGCTGCTGACGGCCCTGCTGGCCATAGGCGCTCTGCTGTCGGATAACGAGCATATGCTGCGGAATACTGCCGTGGGATATTTGTGGGCACTGGGGGCCTTTCTGGTCATTGCCCTGTTTGCAGGGGTGTGGGCCGGAACAAACTTTAACAGCTTTTGGACCCAGTTCCATCGGCTTCTGTTCCCCAACAGCGAAAACTGGATCCTGCCCAACAATTCCCGCATGATTCAGATGCTGCCGGCGCAGCTGTTCAGCGATCTGGTCATGCATTGTGGGGTGAGCATGCTGCTGCTGTTTATGGCGCTGGGCGCCGCCGCAGTGACGGCACTGGTGCTGCTGCAAAAAAAGAAACAGAAGGCTGTACCTCAGTTACAGGAGCAGCGGGAGGAGGAGCCTCAAATACCGGAGCAGGAAGGGCCGGATCTGGTGACCATGCACCGGCTGCTGAATATGTCCGTTACCCGCAGGCGCAAGGCTGAAGCGGAACTGGCGGCACAAAAAGCCCAGGCCAAGAAGGAGGCACAGGCGAAGCGGCAGAATGAAGAAACACAGGGAGACGAACCGATAGAAGGGCAGAAGAAAATTGAGTTTGCCGCTTATGCAGATGCAGAAAAAGAAGCTGCGGAAGCGGAAGAGGAAGAAGAGGAAGCAGCCTGGATCCGCTCCTTCCAGAAAGCAGAGAAAAAACTTCTTTCCGGAAAGAAAAAGAAAAAGCCAGCCGGAAAAAAGAAGTCCAAAGGAGAAAAGACGACCAAATCGAAAAAGCAGGAGTTGTCTGTGCAGACGGAAGAAATGCCGTTGGCGGCAGACAAGCCGGAAGAAGCAGAGAAGCTTGCTGCGGAAAAAGCAGTACCGGCAGAAAAAAACGGCCCCGTAGGGCCTTCACTGGAGGCGGAGTCCGCAGAAACACCTGCCACCCAGAAACCGGACGTACTGAAAGAATCTGCCCTGCCGGAAAATGAAGCAAAGGAAAACGAAGATCCACTCTCTCTGGAAGCCAGGGAGCCCCTGGCCTATGGAGAGGATGACATATGCAGAGACGAAGAAGAGGAACAGGACGACAGTGACTTATAACGAATCAGCCCGGCAAAAGCAGGAAACCCTGCAGACAAAAGGAGAGGCCCTTATTCTGGCCATAGAATCTTCCTGCGATGAGACGGCGGCCGCCGTGGTATACAACGGCCGTCAGGTGTGCTCCAATGCCGTATACACCCAGATCCCCATCCACAGGGCTTTCGGGGGCGTGGTGCCGGAACTGGCCAGCCGCAACCATGTGGAGCAGGTGGGTCCGGTGGTGGAGCAGGCCCTGCGGGAAGCCTCCGTATCCCTTTCGGATATTGACGCCGTAGCAGTTACCGCCGGTCCGGGGCTGGTGGGAGCCTTGCTGGTGGGAGTCAGCTATGCCAAAGGCTTGGCTTATGCCCTGGGGGTGCCGCTGATCGGCACCCATCATATCATGGGACATATTGCAGCCAACTACCTGACATTTCCGGATCTGAAGCCTCCCTTCACCTGCCTGATCGCTTCCGGAGGACACAGCCATATTGTAGAGGTGGAAGCATATGACCGGTACCGCCTGTTGGGCAAGACTCGGGATGATGCTGCCGGGGAAGCTTTTGACAAAGTGGCCCGGGTGCTGGGACTGCCCTATCCCGGAGGGCCGGAACTGGAAAAACTGGCGCTGGAGGGGAATCCCAAGGCTATCCGCTTTCATTCTGCCTTTAATGAAGGGGAAGGACTGGACATGAGCTTTTCTGGCTTGAAAACCGCTGTAGTCAACTATATGCATACAATGGAACAGAAGGGCGAGGCCGTATGCCGGGCGGATGTGGCAGCCAGCTTTCAATATGAGGTTAACAGTATTCTTTCAGATAAGGCCGTTCGGGCGGCCCATGGCACATTGGCGCTGGCGGGAGGTGTTTCCGCCAACCGGAACCTGCGGGGTATGTTGGAGGAAAAGTGCCGGAAAAAGGGGATCCGCTTCTGCTGCCCGGCTTTTAAGTACTGTACGGATAATGCTGCCATGATCGGCTCTGCCGCTTTTTATCTGCTGATGCAGGGGCACGTTTCCGGGCTGGATATCAATGCCGTTCCATATCTGCCCATTGCATAAAAGATAAAAGAAACAAAACACTGGAATGTAGCAAAAAAACAAACTCTTCCGGTGCAAATTGCCTTGCCGCCGGTGGCATGCTATACTGAGATGTATACCGAACAGAGTAAAGGAGAAATCTATGGATACAAAGCTGTTGTCCCTGATCGTGCCGGTGTATTATGAAGAAGAGGTGCTGCCTGTAGCTTATCCGCGGCTCAAGGCTGCCATGGAGAGCACAGGGCATCCTTACGAGATACTCTTTGTAAACGACGGCAGCCGGGATGGCACCATGAAGCTCCTCCGGGACATAGCCGAAAAGGACAAGAACGTGCGTGTGCTGTCTTTTTCCAGAAACTTTGGTCATCAGCTGGCTGTGACTTGCGGCATGGACAATGCCCGGGGCGAAGCTTTGATCATTATCGATGCAGACCTGCAGGATCCCCCAGAACTTATTCCCAAAATGGTGGAGATGTGGCAGCAGGGAGCTGATATCGTATATGGCCAGCGGGAAAAACGACAGGGAGAGACCTTCTTCAAGAAGTTTACCGCCGCCTGTTATTATCGGCTGTTGTCGGCCATGAGCGCATATCCCATTCCGCTGGATACAGGGGACTTCCGCCTGCTGGATAGAAAAGTGGCGGATGTATTTCTCACCATGCGGGAGCACAGCCGCTTCCTGCGGGGCATGTCCGCCTGGATGGGCTTTGAGGCTGTGCCTCTGCGGTATGTTCGGGATGAGCGGGCTGCCGGCAAGACCAAGTATACCCTTAAAAAAATGCTCAAGTTGGCCATAGACGGCATTACTGGTTTTTCCAGCAAGCCGCTGACATTGCCCATCGGCTTTGGCATAGGGCTGTGCATCCTGTCCGGGCTGGGCTTTATTGCCACGCTCATTGCCACATTAACTTGCGGAGCGGCCGGATGGCTGTGGGCTTTCTGCGGCTTATGTATGCTTATGGGATTCGGCTTCTTCTTTATGGGACTTCAGGGAGCTTATCTGGGCCGCATATATGATGAGGTAAGGCAGCGTCCCCTGTACATTGTGGCGGAAAAATTGAATTTTCCCCGGAATTAAACCGTAAAACACGGTTGTGGATATTGCAATTTTTTCGTTGAAGGGCTATAATTTATTCGACAAAAAATGAAGGAGGCTATTATGGCTATTAAAGTTGGTATCAATGGTTTTGGCAGAATCGGCCGTATGGTATTCCGTGCGGCAGCGGATCACAAGGACATCGAGATCGTAGGCATCAATGATCTGTGCCCTGCCGACTATCTGGCTTACATGCTCAAGTATGACACCATGCACGGCAAGTTCCAGGGTGAGGTTTCCTCCAAGGACAACAACATCGTGGTCAACGGCAAAGAGATTCCCGTGTTTGCAGAGAAGGATCCCGCCAACATCCCCTGGGGCAAGCTGGGAGCCGAATATGTGGTAGAATCCACCGGCCTGTTCCTGACCAAGGAGAAGGCTTCCGCTCACATCAAGGCAGGTGCCAAGCATGTTATCATGTCTGCTCCGTCCAAGGACGATACTCCCATGTTCGTAGTGGGTGTCAACCTGGATAAGTACACTTCTGACATGCAGTTCGTGTCCAATGCATCCTGCACCACCAACTGTCTGGCCCCCATTGCCAAGGTTCTTAATGATAACTTCGGTATCAAGGAAGGCCTCATGACTACCGTGCACTCCGTCACCGCTACCCAGAAGACCGTAGACGGCGTTTCCATGAAGGATTGGCGGGGCGGCCGCGCTGCCTGCGGCAACATCATCCCCTCCAGCACCGGTGCTGCCAAGGCCGTAGGCAAGGTCATTCCCGAGCTCAATGGCCGTCTTACCGGTATGTCCATGCGGGTACCCACCCTGGATGTCTCCGTGGTGGATCTCACCGTCAATCTGGAGAAGCCCGCTACTTATGCCGAGATCTGCGAAGCCATGAAGAAGGCCAGCGAAGGCGAGCTGAAGGGCATTCTGGGCTACACCGATGAGGATGTAGTCTCCAGTGACTTCCTCACCGATCCCCGTACCTCCATCTTCGATGCCAAGGCCGGTATTGCTCTTACGGATACTTTCGTAAAGGTAGTTTCCTGGTATGACAATGAGTGGGGTTATTCCAATAAGGTTCTGGATCTGGTAGAGCATATGTACTCTGTGGATCACAAATAAGCCATATAAGCCAGCAAAAGCGCCTCCTTTGGAGGCGCTTTTTTGTGTACCCATGGGATTAAAGAAAATAAAAAGGAAGCCTGCAGGCTTCCTTTTTTGAATGCTCCGTGCAATAAGACTTACAGTCCCATCTCCTCTTTGACTTCTTTGAAGCACTGGACGGCAAAGTCCAGATCTTCCTTGGTATGGCCGGCAGAGATCTGGGTGCGGATACGGGCTTTGCCCATGGGGACTACAGGATAGCAGAAACCAACCACATATACGCCCTTTTCCAGCATCCGGCGTGCAAACTCCTGAGCTACCTTGGCATCATACAGCATGATGGGTACGATGGGATGTTCACCGGGGAGGACATCAAAGCCAAGAGTGGAGAGCTTTGCGCGGAAATAATCCGCATTCTCGTGGACCCGATCCCGGAGTTCAGTGGAGCGCTCCAGAATATCCAGCGTTTTCAGGGAAGCGGCGCAGATGGCAGGAGCAAGGGCATTGCTGAACAGGTAGGGACGGGATTTCTGCCGGAGCAGGTCGATGATTTCCTTCCGGGCAGCGGTGTATCCGCCGGAAGCGCCGCCAAGAGCCTTACCGAAGGTGCCGGTAATAATGTCTACCCGCCCCATAACGCCGCAGTGCTCGGCGGTGCCGCGGCCGTGTGCGCCCATAAAGCCTACGGCATGGGAATCGTCCACCATGACCAGAGCGTCATATTCATCCGCCAGGTCACAGATGGCCTTCAGGTTGGCGATATAGCCGTCCATGGAGAACACACCGTCGGTAGCAATAAGCTTGATGCGGCAGTCTTTGGACTCTTCCAGGCAGCGCTTGAGATCCTCCATATTGTTATTCTTGTAGCGCCAGCGCTTGGCTTTGCACAGCCGTACACCATCGATAATGGAGGCGTGATTCAGTTCGTCAGAAATAATGGCGTCGTTTTCACCAAGAATGGTTTCAAAAAGACCGCCATTGGCATCGAAGCAGGAGGAATAGAGGATGGCATCCTCCATGCCTACAAAGCGGGCAATACGGCCTTCCAGTTCCTTATGGATGCCCTGCGTGCCGCAGATGAAGCGGACGGAGGAAAGACCAAAGCCCCATTTATCATAAGAAGCCTTGGCGGCGTCGATCAGCTCCTGATTGTCGGAAAGACCCAGGTAATTGTTGGCGCACATATTCACTACACCGTGGGCTACGGTAGTGTCGATGCGGCTTTTCTGCGGGGTCACGATGATCCGCTCGTCCTTATAGGTGCCGGCTTCCTTGATGGCGGCCAGCTCCTGCTGATACAGTGCATATGCTTTCTTCATGAGTGGTTCCTCCTATAATAATTATCAGGTCCAGGAGAGGACGACCTTGCCGGACTTGCCGCTGTTCATGGCCGCAAAGCCCTTTTCAAAGTCGGTATAGTGGAAGCGGTGGGTAATGACGGGGGTCAGATCAAAACCGGCCTCCACCAGACTCATCATCTTATACCAGGTCTCATACATCTTCCGGCCGTAGATGCCCTGCATGGTCAGGCCGTTCCAGATGACCTTGTTCATGTTCAGTTGCACTTCGCTTCTGGAGGAGATACCCAGCAGAGAAATTTTGCCGCCGTTGCGCATATGGTCGATCATCTGGGTCAGGGCAGCGGGGTTTCCGCTCATTTCGCAGCCCACATCAAAGCCTTCGATGATCTTCTGTTCTTTCATCACATCCTCCAGGTTCTGCTCCTTGAGGTTTACCGTGGCGGTAGCACCCATCTTCTTGGCCAGATCCAGACGGTACTGATTCACATCGGTAATGACGACCCGGCGGGCACCGGTGTGTGCGCAGATGCCTGCTGCCATAATGCCGATGGGGCCTGCACCGGTGATGAGCACATCTTCGCCGATCACATCAAACATGGTGGCGGTGTGGAAAGCGTTGCCGTAAGCATCGAAGAAGGAGACTACATCCTCGTCCATGCCTTCGGGGATGACGATAAGATTGGTGGCGGGGATGCACAGATACTGAGCAAAGGCGCCGTCCCGGTCTACACCTACACCCCGGGTATGCTTGCACCACTGACCGTTTCCTGCCCGGCAGTTGCGGCAGCGGCCGCAAACGATATGGCCTTCACCGGAAACGATCTGACCTACATGATAGCCTTCTACCCCGGGGCCGATGGCGGCGATCTCGCCTACATATTCATGGCCGATGGTCATGGAGGGGTGAATGTGCTCCTGAGACCAGGGATCCCAGTTATAAATATGTACGTCCGTACCGCAGATGGCGGTTTTGTGGATCTTAATGAGCACCTGCCCGATGCCAACCTCCGGTACGAGCACCTGCATCAGCGTCAGACCCGGTCCTTTTTCCGTTTTGACCAGAGCATCCATCATCTTGGGAATCATTGCAGCAACCTTCCTTCCTAATGATTTGAATTCAAAATGCGCATAGGAGCGGGAAAATAAACTTCCCTTTCCCATTACTCAAAGTATACAACAAAGCCCGAGGTTTGTACACCCCGGGCGAACAAATTCTTTAAAATGTTTTTTCAGTCTGAGGGGACAAAGGCGCGGCCTGAACCTGCTTTTTCGGCTTTTCAGGGATCAGGGCCCCCAACAGACCACCCAGCACGGCAGGTAGTATCCAATACAGACCCAGCTCATACAGCGGCAAAAAGTCGGGAATGAAGGGGGTGGGCAGCCGTTTGCCTATCTCAGCCATCAGAGTAATGCCAAGAGCCATAAGCACAGCACCCTTAAAGATGTTGCGGTTGTGGATCTTCTCCTGGAAGAAAGAGAAGATCATGAGGATCATGAATATGGGATAAATGATCTCTAAAATGGGAGAGGCAACGGCAATGATGGTACCCGTGCCAAGATTGGAGAGCACCAGGGAGATCAGGCTGAAGCCGATGACCAGGGGCTTATAGGGAAGTTTCCCGTTGGAAAGGCATACAAAGGTTTCCGCACAGGAGGAGACCAGACCGATGGCCGTAGTCAGGCAGGCGGCAGCCACGATAATCCCCAGAAGGATGCCGCCCCAGGAGCCTGTCAGCACATGGGTGATGGAAAGCAGCAGGGCTGTGGCAGGCAGCCCCTGCATTTCGGGCAGAGTGGAAGCGGTGGCGCCAAGATAGGCCAGTCCTCCGTATACCAGAAACAGAGCGCCGCTGGCAAATAGACCCGAGAGAGAAACGATCTTCAGCCGGGATTTTTTCTGAGTGAAGCCCATTTGGGTAACGCTCATCATGGTTACTACGGCAAAGAGCAGTCCCCCCAGCATATCCATGGTCTGGTATCCGTTTTCCAGTCCCATTTTCAGGGAAGCGGTCAGATCCAGACCCCCCTCGATGGAACCCAGGGGGAACAACACGCCCAATCCGATGAGCACCAGCAGAGCTACGAACATTACCGGAGAAAGAACCTTTCCGATAATATCCACTACTTTGCCGGGCTTGAGGCAGAGTAAAACCACAATGGCAAAATAAATCAGTGCAAATACCCAGGAAGAAAGCCCCGGCAGCAGGGGGGCAAAGGCGATCTCAAAGGTGGTGGAAGCCGTCCGCGGGATGGCGACCAGCGGCCCCAGACACAGGGCATTCATGGCAATGAGCAGCAGAGAAGGCATCCGGCCCAGTTGGTATTGACTGATCTGCTCCAGCCCGCCGTCACAGCGGAAAGAGGCGATAAGCGCCAGCATGGCCAGCCCGGCGTCCACAAGGATGTAAGCACCAAAAGCCCCTAACCAGTTTTCCCCGCAGGTAATGCCAAGGGAGGGGGGGAAGATCAGGTTTCCTGCACCGAAAAACATGGCAAACAGTGCAAAACCAAGCACCAGAACCTGAGAGAAAGAGATCTTTTCCTTCATAAGGCGCCTCCATGAAATGATACGTTTAGTCTAACTTTTTTTCATACGGGGGGCAAATGTGGGAAAAATCCTTTAAATGAGAATATAATATTCCCAATCTATTTACGTGAGAATTTTCAGCAGGTATAATGTGAAAAAGAAACTGATACTTTTCCACATATACCAGAAAAAAACATATTGTTGTGAGAAGGGAGAGCCGCATGTCACAGTTGGATCAGATCATCGGCGCAAATGTGCGCCTGTACCGCCGGGCCAACCGCCTGACGTTGGAAGAGCTGGCTGCCAGAATCCATAAAAGCAAGGCCACACTGGGCAAATATGAGCAGGGAACCATTGCCATGGATGTGAATACCCTTTGGGAGATTGCCCGGGCCCTTCAGCTGGAGCCGGGGCAGCTAATGGAGACGCTGGAGCCGCCGGAAGAAAAAGAGCATCCGGCTCAACCTGCTTACCGGCAGTATGTGTATCTGTATGATGGCCGGGCCTCCCGGCTCATGCGCAGCCTCCTGGTGGGCGGAGATCCTCAGGAGGAGGATCCACCCCTGACTCTGTTTTATGATGTTCCTTCTTTTGAAGAACCCCAGCGCTGCCGGGCCCTATACTATGGGCGCCGTCAGCGGCAGGATATGGTGGTGAACTATTACTTCAAAAACCAGTCCAACAGCATAGAACGGGTGAGCATCACCCTGATGCGTTCACTGGATCGTCAGGGACGGGGCACAGGGCTCATGTCTGGCCTTTCGGCCCGGATGCTGCTGCCGGTATGTATGAAGTGCATTCTCTCCAATACTCCTTTGGCAGAGGATGAAGGTTTGACTCACTCCCTGCTGCTCACCCGGGAGGATCTGCGCCTTACCAAGCGAAACAACATGTTTATGGTGGAAATGTAAGCTAGGTTTCTGCAACTTTCCCGTTTTTCTGCATATACTGCGGGGAAGGGAGGTGAGCAGATGCGCAGAAGAAGAAAAATCAGGATTCTGCTGATCCTGCTGATTGCTCTTCTGCTGGGGGCGGGCAGTTTCTTATATATGAATAAAAGCCTGCGGCCGGTGCTGGTGGGGCTCAGTGCCGCCCGGGTGGAAAGTGTAGCGGCCCGGGCCATGAATGATGCCATACTGGAGATCCTCTCGGCCCGGGATACGGGGGACGGTCTGCTGAAAGTATATACTGCCAGCGAGGGCGGCGTTTATCTGCTTACGGCTAATGCCGGAAAGCTGAATACCATTGCTGCGGACTGCGCCGATTCTGCGCAGAAAAAGATCATGGCTCTGGGGGAGCAGGGAGTCAGCGTGCCTGTAGGCACTCTAACGGGTATTCCGCTGCTGGCGGGAATGGGGCCTGCCATTACCATGCGCTTTACACCGGCGGGAGCGGTGCGCTCGGCTTTTTCCAGTCAGTTTCGCTCAGCGGGCATCAACCAGACGCTGCATCGTATCACATTGGAGATGACGGCTACGGTGCGCATCATTCTTCCGGGAGAAAGTCATACCGTTACCGTGTATGCGCAGGCGCCCATTGCCGAAAATGTTATCGTAGGGGATGTGCCCGGCGCTTATACCAATGTGGCTAACGAGGAAGATATGATGAACATGATCCCGGAGGAACCGGGAGACTAAAAGCGCTGCGCAGTCGTATTTCACCCATATGCTATGCATTTTGTGATCCTGCCTTAAAAAGGAGATTCTGTTTTTTGAAGCCGGATTCCGGAAACGACAATTTGAAACTATCTGTGAATCCCCCGTGAAAAATGGAAAAACAGGCTGTACAACGGGTAAAACTACTGTATAATAACTCATCCGCCGAATCCCGGCGGATGAGCAAAACGGAGGTATATGAAAATGAAAAAAATCATGGCGCTGATTTTGGCCGTTCTGTGTACAGTTGGGCTGGTGGCCTGTAAAGCCGGTACCCCTTCTCAAAGCGATCCTACTGCCGCTCCCGGTCCGGAAAGCAGTCTGGAGCTTTTGAAAAAGGTGTGGGAAAGCTATGCGGAAGCGGACAAGTTTCCGGCGGTAGGCGGAGAAATGTCGGCGGATTCCTATACGGAGGATGCCCCAGGGGCCGTATCCGTGGAGGATGGATCCCAACTGGAATATGAATTGGGTTTTCCTGAGAATTTTGTTGGCAAACTGGAGGATGCAGCTTCCCTGCACCATATGATGAACGTCAACACCTTTACTTGCGGAGCATATGGCCTGAAAGACGCTGCCGACAGTAAGGATGTGGTAGAAGCCATTCAGGCCAACATTGCCAGCCGTCAATGGATGTGCGGGTTTCCGGATGAGCTGGTGATCCTGACCATGGGCCGGTATGTAGTCAGCGTATTCGGTCTTCAGGATCTTGTGGACGGGTTTGAAACCCATTTTAAAACGGTCTATCCGGATGCCGTCACGGCAGTAAAGGTTCCCATAGAGTAAAGAAGAGCGTCGTGGCGGCGCGTGTAAAAGAGGTGCGGTATGGCTTTTTCGGGCCTGGTATTCCTGTATTATTTTCTGCCTGGGGCGTTGGCCCTGTATATGCTGGCGCCCGGCAGATGGAGACGGGGAGTGCTTCTGCTGGAAAGCCTGCTTTTTTATGCCTGGGCAGGGCCGGCATATGTGCCCATACTGCTGTTTACTGTGGCCCAGAGCTATATATTGGCTCGGCTTATGGCTGGTGCAAGATCACAGGCAGGCCGCCGGGGTTTGCTGGGACTGTCGCTGGCACTGAGCCTGGGACCTCTGCTGGTTTTCAAGTATGCAGATTTTCTGCTGGGGACGTTCAATGGCTTGCCCGGGGTCTCTCTGCCCCTGCTGAAGCTGACCCTGCCTTTGGGGATCAGCTTTTTTACCTTTGAGGCCGTCAGCTATACGGTGGATGTATACACCGGCCGTATCCCGGCGGAAAAGGATCTGCTGACCTATGCGACCTGGCTGTGCATGTTCCCCAAGCTTACAGCCGGACCCATCGCCCGGTACGGGCAAAGTGCACCGGCTCTGACGGTTCCCGGCTGCAGCTGGAAAGGAGCCGCCAACGGAGCCCGCCGGTTTATTCTGGGGTTGGGGAAAAAGGTATTGCTGGCAGAGGAACTGGGGCTGCTGGTCACCGCCTGCCAAAGCAGTGCTTCTCCTACGGTGGTCATGGCCTGGCTGGGCGCTTTGGGCTATACCCTGCAGCTGTATTTTGATTTTTCCGGGTACAGCGATATGGCTATTGGACTGGGATGGATATTGGGTCTTCCTCTGCCGGAGAATTTTGACTACCCTTACCTTTCCCGAAGCCTGACGGAATTCTGGCGCCGGTGGCACATAACCTTGGGGAGTTTCTTCAGGGACTATATATATATTCCTCTGGGCGGCAGCCGCAAGGGCCGGGGACGTCAGATACTGAATTTGTGGATCGTCTGGCTGCTGACAGGCCTGTGGCACGGAGCCGGGTGGAACTTTATCCTTTGGGGGCTGCTCTTCTGGGGGCTGCTGGTGGTTGAAAAACTGTTCCTGCTGCCTCGGCTGGAAAAAGGCCGGGCATGGCCCCGGGTCTATGTGCTGTTTTTCCTTCTGGTCAGTTTTACCGTTTTTTCAGCCGGGGATCTGCGTGAAGCGGTAAGCCGGGTGGCGGCTCTGTTCGGTGGCGGAGGTGAGATGTTTTTTTCCCGGGAAACGGGGTATTACTTGCAAAGCTACGGGATATTGCTGCTGCTGGGGATAGTTGGTGCTACGCCTTTACCGCGGCTGCTGGCAAGAAAGCTTGGGGATACACGGGCCGGGAGACTGGCATCGGTTGCGGCAGAACCTTTGTTTCTGTTGACGGTACTGCTGTTGGCTACCGCTGCACTGGTGGATGGATCCTTCAGTCCCTTTATGTATTTCAGATTTTAGGAGGCGGCCTTTGGAAAAGTGCAGACATATGCTGAATGCCGGGCTGCTGGGCATCTTTGTACTGCTGTTTGCTCTGTGGGCCTGGTGCAAGCCGGCGGACGAACAGTCCCTGACGGAGCGAAGAAAACTGGCTTCTCTGCCGGAGATCAACGGGCAGAGCCTGCTGTCCGGCGCTTTTATGACCGGTTTTGAAAAGTATGCTCCGGATCAGTTCCCCCTGCGGGAGAGCTTTCGAAGGCTGCGGGCTTTGTGGAGCCGCTATGGATTGGGTGAACTGGATAGTCACGGAGTCTATTTGACAGAGAACAGCGCCGCCAAGCTGGACTATCCCTTGCAGGAAGAAAGCGTGACATATGCCGCCGGACGCTTTACCTGGTTGTATGAAACCTACATGCAGGAGGAAGATACCCGGGTATATGCAGCCGTCATCCCGGATAAAAGTTATTTTGCCGCCGGGGACACATGGCCTGCCATGGACTATGAGAAGCTGATTGATATATTTAAGGCCGGGACGGGCTTTGCTCAATACATAGATCTGTTCCCCTTGCTGTCTTTGGAGGATTATTACAGAACCGATGCACATTGGCGGCAGGAGGCACTTGAGCCTGTAGCACAAGCCTTGTTGGAGACCATGGGGGCACAGACAGGGACCGCATATGTACAGAAAACGCTGGAGGCACCCTTTTATGGCGTGTATTACGGGCAGAGCGCCCTGCCTATGGAGCCGGATACTTTGCGGTATCTTACAAATGATACGCTGGCGGGGATGCGGGTCCATGATTATGAAACGGAAGCAGAGATTCCCCTGTATGATAAAGAAAAAGCTTGGGGGCGGGATCCTTATGAAATGTTCCTTGGAGGCTCCAAATCCCTTCTGACCATAGAAAACCCATGCGCATCCGGAAACAGGGAATTGATCCTGTTCCGGGATTCCTTTGGCAGCAGCCTGGCACCGCTGCTGGCGGAAGGTTATGCCAGGGTCACCCTTGTGGATATCCGCTATATCTCTCCGGCATTGCTGAGCCGGTATGTGGATTTTCACGGGAAAGATGTTTTGTTCCTGTACAGCACTTCCGTATTGAATCACAGCGAGACCATAAAATGATCATTTTGGCATCCGAGGCATACCGGGTGCTTTTTGCATCTGCTCAAAAAGTGCATGCTTTCTGGTGCGATAGGATCGCGGGAACAGGATGCGGCGGAGAATAAAACAAAAGCTCCCTGAAAGGAGCTTTTGCTGCTGTATGTGTGTTGATTTACAGAGAGATGTCGTAGGCCACCTGATACATATAGGGATCCAGCTTTTTGCGCATCTTCATGGCTTCTTCCATGGGGATAGCCTTCAGCTGGGAATCCAGATACACGATCACTTCGTTGGTTTTACCCTTGACAAGCTCTTCCACCGCCATATGGCCCATGCGGGAGGCCATGACCCTGTCACGGGCGGTGGGGCTGCCGCCACGCTGAATATGACCCAAAATGGAAACCCGGGTCTCTATGCCTGTTTCTTCTTTAATACGCTGTGCCAGCTCGTTGCAGTGTCCAACACCTTCTGCCACTACAATGATGAAATGGCGTTTGCCCTGATAGCGGCCCTGAATGATCTTTTCGGCAATATCCTTCTGGAAGTCCACGGGATGTTCCGGGATCAGAATGGCGGCAGCCCCTACGGCACAGCCTACATACACGGCCAGATGTCCGGCGGCCCGGCCCATAACCTCTACCACGGAGCAGCGTTCGTGGGACTGCATGGTGTCACTGAGCTTGTCGATGCACTCAATGGCCGTATTGGCGGCGGTATCAAAGCCGATGGTATAGTGGCTGCACCCGATATCGTTGTCAATGGTACCGGGGATACCGATGGTGTTGATCCCTGCAGCAGAAAGCTTGGAAGCTCCCTGGAAGGTACCGTCGCCGCCGATGGCGATGATGCCGTCCAATCCGCAGTACCGGCAGGTACGAACCGCCTGAGCTACCCCCTCGGGGGTCTTGAATTCCTCGCAGCGGGCGGTATAGAGCATGGTGCCTCCACGGGAAATGATGCCGCTGACGTCACTGGCTTCCATCTCGTATGTGTCGGCATGGATCAGTCCATTATAGCCCCGGCGGATGCCCACAGGGGTAACGTCATGTTTCAGACAGTTGCGCACGGCGGCGCGGATGGCCGCATTCATACCGGGCGCATCCCCACCGCTGGTGAGAATGCCGATTCTTCTTAATTCTTTTGCCATAGTAGTCTTTCTTGTCTCCTAAATACCAATTTATACCAGGGAACGATACAGCTCCCTGTACTTTTCAGCAGACCTGGACCAGGAATAATCGCTGTCCATGGCTCTGTCAATCAGTCGGTTCCAAAGGGCTTTGTCCTTATAATACCCGCAGGCTCGTTCAATGGTGTAGAGCATTTCGTGGGCATTATAGGGTCGGAAGGAAAAGCCGTTGCCTTCGTCCGTATATACGTTGAAGGGATGCACCGTATCCTGCAGGCCTCCTGTTTCCCGGACGATGGGGATCGCCCCATAACGCAGCGCAATGAGCTGACTCAGGCCGCAGGGCTCAAACTGGGAGGGCATGAGGAACATGTCGCTGCCGGCGTATACCCGGTGAGCCAGAGGTTCATTGAGCTCTATACGGGCGGCAATGCGGCCGGGGTATGCCTGGGCGGCCTGGCGGACAAAGTCCTCGTAATAGGCATCCCCCTTGCTGAGAAAAAGGATCTGGATATCCTGGCGCATGATATCCGGCAGGACCCGCTCCACCAGATCCAGCCCTTTCTGGGGGCAAAGGCGGGTGATCATGCTCATAAGGGGCGTATTCTCCTTAACCTCCAGGCCGCATTCCTGCTGGAGCGCAGCCTTCTGCACGGCCTTGCCGCGGCGGTTTTCCCGGGAGAAGGAGACCCGCAGATACGGATCCCGTTCCGGGTCGTAAACCTCCGTGTCGATGCCGTTAAGAATGCCCGTCAGCACATTCTGGCGGTGGCGGAGAAGCCCGTCCAGCCGCTCTCCGTAGTAAGGGGTTTGGATCTCCTGGGCATAGGTTGGGCTGACGGTAGTGATCCTGTCGCCAAACACCAGTCCGCCCTTCATGCAGGAAGCGCATCCGTAAAACTCCAGCCGCTCCGGGTCATAGCACCAGTCGGACAGACCCAGAAATCCGTTGAGATACCCCCAGTCAAACAGCCCCTGATAGCGGAGATTGTGGATGGTAAAGACCGTGCGCACGGCGTCGTAACGTGGATCTCCGGCATACTGGCACCGGAGCAGAGCGGGAAGCAGTCCCGTCTGCCAGTCGTTGCAGTGGATGATATCCGGGAAAAAGCCGATCCGGGGGAGGGCCTCCAAAATAGCCCGGCAGAAAAAAGCAAAACGATAACCTTCGGATTCATGGCCTGTATATATGCTGTCTCCGCTGTACAGGGCCAGATTATCCACAAAGTAATATCGCACGCCCCGTTCCACAATGGTGTCGATGCCGCAGTATACGCTCTGGCTGCCCATAAGAAGGGTAAAATCCGTTACATGCTCCATGGAGCAGATATAGGAATAAGGGATCAGCCTGTACTTGGGCAGGATCACCCGTACATCTTCTCCTGCCTGCACCAGAGCCCGGGGCAGGGAACCGGCCACATCCGCCAGCCCGCCGGTTTTCACAAAGGGCACGCATTCGCTGGCGCAGAAGAGCACTTTCATGGGCCGCCGGGAGGACGTGGGAGTATCGGCGGCGATTTTGTTCGTTTGGGATGCCTGTTCCTTCATAGCTGTTGCCCCTTTCTTTAATATATTGCCTGCTTTTTATACGGTCTGGTTCTTACGGATGACGATGGGAAAACTTTCGTACCCCACAAGATTTCGTCCGGGCAGAATGGTGACGCCTTTATCCAGAATGATATGATCCAGTGCAGCGCCTGACTGGATGGTGACTCCCTGCATGACAATGGAGTTTTTCACCACGGCGTCCTTTTCCACTGTAACGCCTCGGAACAGGATACTGTTTTCCACCCGGCCCTCAATGTGGCAGCCATCGGCCAGAAGGCTGTTTTTCACCGTGGAGGCGGGGCCGTATTTGGCCGGGACTTCATCTTTGACCTTGGTATAAATGGGGTGAATGGGGTTGAAAAGCTCTTCCTGTACCTTTCGATCCAGCAGTTCCATGTTGCAGCGGAAATAGTTGGAGATGGAGGTGAGCCGGGCCAGATATCCGTTGTAAGGGAAGCCCAGTATCCGCAGAGTGCGGTACTTTTTAAGGATAATGTCCCGCTTGAAGTCATATTCTCCCCGGGCATAGGCTTCATTAATGAGATAGATCAGCAGATCCTTGTGCAGGATCATGATATCACAGTTGCGGCTGATGCTTTGGGGCCGGTAGGGGTCCAGTTCCATATCTACGATCCGCCGGTTCTCGTCCATAACAAAGCGCAGATCCTGCCCCTGTTCCTCTTCGGGAGAACCGCCGTCATCACTGTAAAGCATGGTGATATCCGCCCCGGAGGCAAGGTGCTGCTCCATCATGGCGGTAAAGTCCACGTTCAATACGATGCCTGCAGCGCAAAGGATGCAGTAAGGTTCCGGAGCCCGGCGTGCATAGCCCAGAGCGGAACGAATGGCGCCTACGGAGCCGCTGGATACACCGGGGGAGTCTTTGGTCATAAAGGGAGGCAGGATGTACAGCCCTTCTCTTTTGCGATGCAGATCCCATTCCTTGCCGGAGCCAAGATGATCCATCAGGGAATGATAGTTCTTTTCGGCAATGACTCCCACACTGGTCAGACCGGAATTCACCATGTCCGAAAGGATAAAGTCGATGCAGCGGTACCGCCCGCCGAAGGGCACGGCACCAATGGAACGGGACAGAGTCAGATCTTTCAGATGGGGATTGCTTTCCCCGGCATAAATAAGACCAAAGGCATTGCTGATCATACGCGCTCCTCCTTGCTTTCCAGACTCATGGCGTTTACAACGGCCCCTTTTGCAAGGTAGCTGCAGGGGGGCACGGATACATCGTTGCCCACCAGAGTGATATCCCCGGTGAGAGAATTATTGACAGTTTCCCCCGGACGCAGAGGCCCGCCTATGACCGTATAGGCGCCGATGCAGGTATTTTCCCCCACAATGGCTTTATTCAGGTCACAGTTGGCACCGATGCAGGCGTTGGGCATGATGACGCAGTCCTTTACCCGGGCGCCTTTTTCTACGATAGCGCCTGCAAAAAGGATGGAATTTTTCACGGCACCCTCTACCACACAGCCTTCCGAAACCAGGGCGTTACGTACATAGGCTTCCTCACCCACATAATGGGGGGGCTTCACGGGATTGCGGGTGTAGATGCGCCAGTTGGGATCATTCAGTTCAAAGACCGGCGGGTACCCCAGCAGATCCATGTTGGCCTCCCAGAGGCTCTGCACTGTGCCCACATCCTTCCAGTAGCCCTGGAAAGGATAGGCGGCCATGATCTCTCCGGCGTCCAGCATGGCGGGAATTATGTTTTTGCCGAAGTCGTTGGCAGACTGAGGATCGGCGTCATCCCGGGCCATATAGCTTTTCAGGAGCTTCCAGTTAAATATGTAAATGCCCATGGAAGCGTTGGTGCTTTTGGGTTGAGCGGGCTTTTCTTCAAAGGAGACAATGCGGCCCTCTCCATCGGTATTCATGATGCCGAAACGATGGGCTTCCTCCAAAGGCACATTAATAACGGCAATGGTGGCAGCGGCATGCATTTTCTCATGATAGGCCAGCATATCCGCATAGTTCATCTTATAGATGTGATCTCCGGAAAGGATGAGCACATATTCCGGGTCATACTGATCCACAAATTCCCGGTTCTGCCAGATGGCGTTGGCAGTGCCGCTATACCATTGCCCCACCTTTTCCGTCATATAGGGGGGAAGCACAAACACACCCCCGTGGTTTCTGTCCAGATCCCAGTATTGCCCGGTGCCCAGATAAGCGTTCAGAGCTAAAGGACGGTACTGGGTCAGCACCCCTACGGTGTCGATACCGGAATTGACGCAGTTGGATAGGGGAAAGTCGATGATCCGGTACTTGCCGCCAAAGGGCACCGCAGGTTTGGCCATGTTGGAGGTGAGCACTCCCAGACGGCTGCCCTGACCGCCTGCCAAAAGCATGGCTACGATTTTCTTCTTCATCCTGATCCTCCTTGTTCATGATATATTCACCGGCCGCAGCAGAAGCGTACCGGGTATGGTTCCGTTTTCAGGAAACAGTATCTTCCGACGGAGATGGCACAGAGGACTGCACCCCTTCTTCCAGACGGAAAAATACGCCGCCAAAGGGGGGCAAGGGTACCGTTAGCGAGTATTCATGCCCCATGGCAGGAACGGGGCGGGTGCGGTACAGTCCGCCCGCTTCCGGAAGAGGATTGGTAGAGAACACCGGCGCATATCCCCCTGCCAGCGGAATGCCCATGGTATAAGCGGGCCGTTCCACCGGAGTAAAATTAAAGGCGCATAGCAGGGTCTCTTCTTCACTGCGGCGAAGGAAGGAGACTACCGAAAGATCCTTATCATCTACGGAGCACCAGGCAAAACCATCCCAGCCGTCATCCCGGTTCCATAAAGCCGGGTGTTCTTTATAAAACCAGTTGAGTCCCCGTACAAAGCCCTGAAGTGCTTTGTGCTGAGGGTATTCCAGCAGCAGCCAGTCCAGAGATTCTCCAAACCGCCACTCGATAAACTGCCCCAGCTCCATCCCCATGAAGGTAAGCTTCTTGCCCGGATGAGCCATAAGATAGGTGTACAGCAGCCGCAGCTGGGCGAACTTGCCGTTGTAATCTCCGGGCATTTTGTTAAGCATGGAACGCTTGCCGTGAACCACTTCGTCGTGGGAGAAGGGCAGCAGATAATATTCACTGAAAGCGTAGGTAAGGGAGAATGTCAGCTTATCATGGTGCCATTTCCGTGCGATGGGATCCAGCTCCATGTAGGAGAGCATATCGTTCATCCAGCCCATGTTCCACTTGAAGTCAAAGCCCAGACTCTCGGCTCCGTGCTTGTTGGTAACCATGGGGAAAGCGGTGCTTTCTTCGGCAATCAGCAGTTTGCGGCCCGGCAGGGCGTGCACTGCGCTGGAAAGCTTTTTAAACAGGGAGATGGCTCCCAGATCCTCCCGGCCGCCGTGAATATTGGGCAGATAGTCGCCTCCTTTCCGGCCAAAATCCATATACAGCATGCAACTGACGGCGTCTACCCGCAGTCCGTCCAGATGGTACTCTTCCAGCCAGTATACAGCGCTGGAGATGAGAAAACTCTGTACCTCCGGCCGGCCGTAATCAAACAGCAGGGTACCCCACTGACGCATATCCGCCCGGCGGGGATCGGGATGTTCATATAAAGATCCCCCGTCAAAAGCGGCCAAACCGTATTCATCCCTGGTAAAGTGAGCGGGCACCCAGTCCATGAGCACACCCAGCCCAGCCTGATGAGCCTTATCAATAAGATATTTCAGATCCTCCGGGTCCCCGTAGCGCCCTGTGGGAGCAAAATACCCCGTGACCTGGTAGCCCCAGCTGGGGTCGTAGGGGTATTCTGTCAGGGGCATGAGCTCCAGATGGGTATATCCCATATCCCGGGCATAGGGAACAAGCGTATCCCCCAACTGCCGGTAGGAAAGCCCTTTTTTCCAACTGCCCAGATGCACCTCGTATATGTTCATGGGCGATTTGTGTGCATTTGGCAGATGGTGCAGATAGTCCTCATCCGTCCACGGGTAGGGTGCAGGGGCAAAAAGTATGGAGGCAGTACCGAAAGGCTCGGCTTTGCGGGCGTAGGGATCTGCTTTGAGAACGATTCCTCCAAAGGCTCCCTCCACGGCATACTTGTATTTCTGCCCTTCCCAGGCATTGCTTACGGAACACTCCCAGAGACCGTCGGGGCGGCGGTGCATGGGGGAGACCCCCTGCTTCCAGTCGTTAAAGTCGCCCACCACGCTGACGGAGCGGGCCCCCGGGGCCCAAAGGCGGAATACCCACCTGTCTGTTTCCAGATGACTTCCCAGAAGCTTCCATGCCCGGCAGGATCGTCCCTGATAAAAGGCGGCAGCGTTCATCTGTGCAAGGCTCCTTTCTACAAACTATCCATCCATTCATATCATACCACCATTTGCTTGTGTTGCCAACAATTTTCCGGATTGAATTGCCCGGGAGGGGCTTTTTCCTGTGGACCACCTTTGTATCCGGTGGATATCGGCGTAAATGGGAGTAAGCAGGTGGTGTGCACTGAACAGGAAATTGCCGGAAGCCAGCGTTCCGGTTTTTTGCGTATGGATCGGCTCCACACCCTGGGTTCCTTTTTGGGAGGAAACACTTCCTTTGATCGTTCGGGCCTTTTCCCTGCAGCGCTCTTGTGAAAGGAGGTCATTTGTGCTATACTGCTTTACATGGAAAAGAAACCGGTTTTCAGCCCCGAAAAGGAAGAAAAAAAAGCCTCCGCCTGGTATATTCTGGGCGTCGTAGGCATATTGGCTCTGATAGCGCTGCTGTTGGGTCTGTTTTTTTCGCCTGCAGGTGGGTGGAAGCTGGGATATGCCCAGCCAAGGATCACACCTACTGCCACCCCTGTAGGCACCATATTGGAGCAGGCCGTTTCTTTGACGCCCAGCCCAACTCCGGTGGAGATTTCTGTAAAGCGGGAGTATCCGGAAGGCGCCGTTACCCTGTTGGTCAATGGCCATGGACTTTTCGCTATGGAGAGCCGGGAAGAAGCAATGGCATTGCTGGAAGAGTATCTGCAATATTGGGCAGAACAACCGTTGAATACAGGTGAACGCTTGCTGAAAGCCGCTCTGGAAGGTGAGATCGCTCTGGGGACGCCGGATGGAACCGAGGAGCTGTTGAAAAAGGGAGAAGCCTATGCTGTGCTGGTAAAGAACCCCGGCTTGCTGCCTGCGGTGCGCACCACCGTTACCTGCAGAGTGGAGACACGGTCTTTAGACAGTATAGTGACTACTACCGGCGCCCTGCCCCGGGGAACCCGGTTCATCCGTTCTCTGGGCAGCCCGGAGTTTACTCTGGTATACAGTGAGACTACCTATAAGGGCGCTGTGGCCTACAGCCAGGCGGAGACCAATCGTTTTCTGGTGGGATCCGGCGGAGTAGGATATGTGGCTGAAGCGGGCTCTGCAGCAGCAGCCGATCCTCAGGCTATGGCCGGGGAAAAGGACTGGCCCATGGGACGTAAGGCGGAAAATCTGAAGCTTCAGGCTCCGGTAAAGGGGAATATTCAAACCTGTTTCGGCATCAGTCAGGGGATCATGCATTATGGCCTGACCTATGGGGCTAAAGCTTCTGCTGCCGTAACGGCACCTGAAAGCGGTGTGGTACTTTTTGCGGGCAAACGGGGCGCCATGGGCTATGTGGTGGATATCCAGCACGATGAAAATGGATTTGTATCTCGGGTATGGGGCCTTGGTTCCGTATCCGTAGAGCTGTTTGAGCGTGTGGAAAAGGGCCATGTCCTGGGTACGGCACCGGATACAGGCGGGAAATCTGTCCCCATCACTTATGAACTGTATATAGACAGCCTCCCCGTAAATCCGGTGTGGTATATGCGGTAAACAAAGATCTGCCTTGGCATTGCTTTTATCATAATAAAAATCAAGTTGTGACTTTCGATATGAAATTAAAGCCTGGCTTTTGCCAGGCTTTAGCATGATAAACTTGATTATCAGATGATACCTTGTGCCTTGAGTACAATTTGCGCAACAATAGCAGAACCGAGAAAAGTTCCAAGAATCACACACAATGTGACAACAACGCCGCGCCATCCCATCTTCTTAAATTCTGCCCAGCTCTTTCCGATTGCTACGCCGGAATATGCAAGAATGACAGTGCAAAGCGCCAAAGTACTGATTTTGCTGGTGCTGTCATATACATATTGCGCTACAGAACCGAATACTGGTAAAGAAATGACAAGAGCAATGATGCTGATATAGATGATAGCGGGAATTTTGAGTGGAATTACTTTTGCAAAAAGCATACCAACAAAAGTAATAGCAACCAGTATAAGCATCCCGGGAATAGACGAAATAATGGAATTCTTGTAGCTGAGCATATTAATGATAAGGGTCAGTACACCAAAGATGAGAAGCATTAGAACCCAATCCAATATGCCGCTCATTTTGAGATGTTCTTTCTTTATAGTCATGTTACTTTTCCTCCTTTTCAGCAGCTTTCTGTGCATTAAGCCTACCACGCTTTGTGATGCGTCCCAGCGTAGGTTCCAGCACCTTATAAAGCAGGTTACACAGAGGTAATCCAATTAGTACGGACATATAGATGCCATCTACCTGCGTTAGCAGATTGCTCATGCTGGAATAGGCGGACATCTGTGTTTCAAATTCAGGAAACATGTCAATCAACGTGCTCAAAGAAGCGGCAGTCATACCTGCGCTGCCTACTCCTGTTGCCATTGCATACGCAAGTGGGCTGATAGGCAGTATATTAGCCAATATACCGGTCAAAGGACCGATAACCACAGATCCGATAACGGTTCCAATGATGTAGATCATCAATACACCACGGGTTTCATCAGAGTCAAATCCATAGCGATCAATAATTAACCCCATGTTTTGCTCACGACCGATGGAATGCGTCATGCCAACGGCTTCACGTTTAAAGCCGAGCAGTAGGGCAACTGGCAATGCTAAAATCATTGTACCGATATTTCCGAATTCCTGAAGGAGGATAGCAGGACCCACTGCAATTATCTCATTGATTGAATGTCCGCTTGCTACAGCCAGCTTGGCGAGAAGAGGCCCAATAAAGATGAGCATAATGCCGGAAGCTGCCTCGGATTCGTGTTCGCCAACTGCCTTGATAGGCTTTGCCAAAAAGGCGATCAAGCCGAGCAGCATGGCAAAGACAAAAGGCTGAAATCCAATGGAAAGGGTACCATAGACATCATTGCTGAAGGTAACGGTCTGCTTGCGGATAACTAGTTCCGCTAGAAGGACGATTACCAGCACTGCTATATGGAGCTTATACTCTTTCCAGCAGGGCTTTGCGTTCGTGTTTTCATTTGGTGTACTCACTGTTTTTCTCCTTTGCTTTTATTATATCGGCGTTACCATTCATAGATGGCACCGACACCTACTTCTTCCACTGGAGTATTCCGATGTATTTCTGCCTTGGATTTAAAACACGTGCAATGGCATGGATATAGATACGGAATTTTTTCGTTTTTAAGATACTCCGCTGTGCGAATAGTTTGTAATGACTTTCCGTCTAGCAGGTGGAATCCGCCTATTACACGTTTGACTGTCGATATTCTGGTGACAGTTTTGGCTTGCTCGATAATATTGCAGATACCTGCATGAGAGCACCCGGTAATTATGGATATGTTTTTTTCCTTCATATCTATATACACCAATGCAGAGTCATCCAGTAAAAAATCCGGCTTCCATTCCCCGTCTGAAAAGCGTTCCCCTATAGGGCATGTATTCTCAAAGGTATTCCTTCGCTGGATTTGCCCCAGATACAAAATGTGTTCGGATATGCGGACTGGCTCTGAAGAAAGGCACACTTCAAACATATCAGAAAGAACTTCCTTAGCAAGCGGAGAACAGACCGTTAATTCTCCAACTCTTTTCTTCTCCAATACTTGCGGATGGCCAATAAGCTTTGGCTTTCTTTTCATTTTGGGGAACCATGCTAGTCCACCGGTATGATCGTTATGACCATGAGAAAGAACCACTGCATCCAATTCGGAAAGATCAATACCCATTTTTTTTGCATTACGCACATAAACGTCCGAATACCCCGTATCAAATAGAATTCTGATACCACAGTCTTCAATGAAATAGGATACACCAGGTTCCCCAAGGTAATATTGATCTATATATGTATTGTTATCAACAAGAATCGTCAATTTCATAGCTGCTTTTCTTTACAAATCTGGAGTAAAGTATCAAACGCAGTTGCTGATGCCATGGCCAGCGTACGTGGTTCGGAGTACTCTTCCGGACAATGACTACGGCCGCCTACGCTGGGAACAAATATCATAGCCGCAGGCATTCTTGCACCGTATACCTGTGCATCATGTCCGGCGCCACTCACTATATGCATATTAGACCATCCTCGTTCATGGCAACTCTCTTCAATATAGCTTCTGAATGCATCATTCAGCTTAACGGGCGCAACATTTAATGTTTCTTCAATTTGATAAGTCATATGGAAACGACTGCATACCGCATCAAGATCATTTATCATACCCTGATACTGTTCATCAATATGAATCTGTTCCGTACCGCGAAAGTCAACTGAATATGTTACTTTACTGGGGATAATGTTTAGTATGTTGGGTTCCACATTTAAATTTCCTACGGTGGCAACCGCTAAAGGATATTTTCGAGCCCTGTCTCCTATGTTAGCAATGACCTTTGCAGCAGCTTCTACTGCATCCATACGCATGTTCATGGGCATGGTTCCAATATGATCCGCTCTGCCATTTACGGTAACAAGAGCGCGGCGAATACCAACGATTACATCTACAACGCCAATATCTTTTTTTGCCGCCTCCAATATAGGACCCTGCTCTATATGTACTTCTATAAATGCTTTTACATCAGCACGACGATTATCTGCAATTGCATCCGGATCAAGTCCATATTCAAGCATAGCATCATATACGCTTATGCCATCTTCATCCCGATAGCGCTTGATATCATCTACAGATAACTGCCCGTCCATAACTTTTCCGGTAAACAAACCGGATTTGAAACGGGATCCTTCTTCATCATTTGTTGCTACTACTTCAATAGAGTAATAAGGTTTAATTCCGGTTTCAACTATGGCTCGTACCGCCTCGATTCCACATACAGCGCCAGCAATGCCATCGTATGCGCCGCCACATCGAACAGAATCCAAATGGGAACCGATCATCACTGTTTCCGGTATCTGGCCCTCTAGTCTGCCAATGACAGAACCCGAATTATCCATATATGTTTTCAGACCAATTTCTGCCATTCTTGCCATAATATACTCGCTGGCCATGCGGGCTTCCTTTGTAAACGGAAATCGGGTAACCCCCTGGCCTGGCGTGGAAGTATATTTACTCAAATCTTCCAAATGTTTTTTTATACGTTGTGCAGTCAATTCCATTTGCATACCAAGTTCGCTCCTTAACTTTTAAAGTATTTTGTTGTTGGTGCACACACTAAATATCTATTATGTCTTTATCATAAGGACATAACTGCGAATTGTCAATACTTTTTTCATACTTATCAAATATTTACCAGTGTTTATGGCGCAACTCATTTGAAGAACGTATTTTTATTAAAATAATTTCTTAACAATTGTTTACGATACTAATTTTATAGTACTTTACTGCGAATATTAAAGTATACTATAAAGCACAATATGTCCCATTTGAATATGGAACGTAAGATAATGTATTTATATTAGCTCTATATCGATTGGGAAAGAACCTGCATATCCCCCTTCTGGTGGAAAACAACTATGGCGAGACGATTATCGTAGACGATGTGTACAACTCTCTTTCCGTAAACGGTTTTATGGTAAATGGCTGGCTGTACTCTATGGAGATTCCGCGTGGAGGCATGGCGGCCATGGACCTGGAATTAGCGGCCAGTTCTCTGGAGGAAATGCAATTGAATGATCCGGAGAATATTGAGAACATAGAATTCAAACTGCGCATAGAAACAGCAAGGAAAAAATAGGGGATGCGGAAATAAAAATAACATACAAATAAAAGCATGCAAAAGGCCTTCCATTGTATAATCGGAAGGCCTTTTTGTCTATGCTGGGGGTATGGACTATCAGACATATGTGGAAGCCTTTCGGCTTACTCCCGGGGCGGAGAAAAGGCAGCGGGAGGCATTGGGGGCGGGGGAGCCTTTGCTTTCCTTTATTTTGGTGGACGAGGGAGAGATTTCCGGTTTGCGCCGCTCATTGCAAACTCAAAGCTGCTCTCGCTTTGAAGTGTTGACGGAGAAGGAGGAGGGATTGCCCCATCAGCGGGTGGTGCAGGAAGATTCTCTGCACAGGCGGGCTCTGGCGGCCCGGGGCAAAGGGATACTGTTTCTGCCCCGGGGGAGCCGTTTGACTCCGGAATGCGTGTATCATTTGGGACGGGCTTTGCTGGAGGGCGGAGAGCTGGTATTCGGGGATGAAGATACACTCCTGCATGGCCGTCGCCAGGAACCGCTCTTTAAGCCCGGAAGAGGAGACTTTACTCTGCTTTCCGGCAATTATATGGGGCGCTGCGTGGCTTTGGAAAAAAATGCATACCGCCGCTGCGGGGGCTTGCAGGCATGGAGTCCTGAAGCTCTTTGGGATATGCTGCTGCGGGCAGAGGAGCAGGGGATTGTGGCGCGGCATATTCCCCTGATACTGCTTTCGCTGCCTAAAGAAAAATCCGCACCCGCTTCATGGCCTGCACAAAGAGCCATGTATAGGCGGGGGCTGGGCGGCTTTGCGGAAAAAAGCGGTATACCGGGGGTCTTTGCCCTGCGTCCGGCAGTAAAAAAGCCGTCCCTTGTATCCATGCTGCTGCCCTGTTCAGGAACGTTGTTCCCACTGAAGCGCCTGCTGGAATGGGTGGAACGGCGGAGCGTTTATCCGTACTACGAGTGGATCCTGCTGTGCCCTGATCGGCTGCAGGAAGATACTCGCCGGTATCTTCACGCATTGGAAAAAAACGGAGCGGCCAGGGTGCTTTTGTCAAAGGCATCTTTGCCTGTTCAGCTGAACATGGGAGCCCGGGAGGCTCGGGGGGAGTGCCTGCTGTTTATGGAGGAAGGGTGTTTGCCTCGGACGGCGGACTTTATGGGCTGGCTGTTTGCCTGGGCCATGGCGCCCGGTGTTGCCGCCGTGGGAGGGAAAAGGGAACTGCACCCCGGGGTGGCTCTGCTGCCCGGAGGTTTGCCCGGGGTTGCTCCCACATTGATAAAGGAGGGTTCTTTCTGGACGGATCGGCTGCGAAGCGTCTCCTGTCTGCCTGCAGGGGGCACCATGCTCCGCAGACAGGTCTTTCTTTCGGCGGGCGGATTTGACGAAGACTTGACGGAGGGCGGCCATATGGAGGCCTTGTGCTTAAAGCTGGGCCGCTGCGTATATTGTCCTCAGGCTGTTTTTGAACTGGAAGGTGCGGCGGTTCGAAATGATCCTCTGCCGGATACTGCTCCTTACCGGGATATATTCCGTCCGCTGTTTATCCGGGGAGATCCGTTGTTTACGCCTCAGCTGCGGTATGGTTCTCTGGAACTGAACCTGCCGCCCCGGCCTCCGGAGCCTTTGCAGAAAAAGAACCGGTGACAAAAAGCAAAAATATTTTCAAAAAAACATTGACAGTCAGGCCAACCTCTGGTATCATATTTTGCGTTGACCTGCTCGGTTCGTCTAGTGGCCTAGGACACCGCCCTCTCACGGCGGTAACACGGGTTCGACTCCCGTACCGGGTACCAATACAGAAAAACGCCTGACAAGGCGTTTTTTTCTTGCTTTTATTGGTGCTTCGTTAGCTTTTGATCCGTTTCTGACGGTTTTTTGCCGTTTTTATTATTGACAAGGCATACTTGATGGAATTTGTGCACACGAAATTGCACATAAAAACCCCACATACGGGAATACATCCAAAGTCTCTGCCTACACCCTTTTGAAAGGATATGCAGGCACAATTCGGTGCAATGCCCGCTTTGCTTTCGGCTCCCCATGTTCCAGTACATGCTTGTCCGGAATATTCAGAGAAAGCATCCCCCATGTTCAGGGCATACGGCACAATATGGCCATTCTTACAGGCGAGCCCACGGATCCTGCACTCCTGCTTCCTTATCTTCTGCGCTTTCTGTCGTCGTCCCGGCTGCGGTTATTTCTTCCCATCAGGGCATCAAACAGGAACGAGTCACCAATAACGCTTCCGGTAATGGTGCATTCCCTGCGCTTCTTCCGGTTTAGCTCAGCCTTGCGATTGCATTCTCGCAGAAAAGCTTCCCAACTGTCGTCTTTCTTATTGTTGTTAGCCATAGTAGCAATCCTCCTTCGCCTGTTGATACTATTATTATAGCATAATCCGGTCGTTTTGTTCATGGAATTTCGACTGCTTTCCATGATTTTTTCGGGTTTTATATATGAATTTTCCATCATGGCGGCAGCGCGAGGCCGGATGGGGGTCATAAAAGTTTTTGAAAGCCGCTTTTCTTACTTTTGCTTTGCGCCTAGCCTTTTGATTGGAAATGGAATTGCTCTCACGCTGTTGGTCATCATCTTTGCCAAAGTCATCACGGCTCAGTCGTTCGTACAGAGCTGTGATTTTCTCGTTTTTTCTCATAACTTGCGCTCCTTTCTTCGGTTTTAGGTTGTGTGTTCTAAGAGACTTCCCAACCGCTTGATTAAGAAGTCTTTTAGAGCATACAACACCCACTGCGATGCGGTATCTCTGGTACGGCTACTATTTTCCCATGCTGTTCATACCGCTGCTTTCGGTGCTGGTGGCTTTTTCTCTCGGCAGGCCGGAAAATTACCGGCTGCCCCGGTGGACGGGCTTTCTGTATTTGCCAACGGCGCTGCTGCTTCTGCTGGTGCTGACTAACGATCTGCATCAGCTGGTATTTGTTTTTCCGGCGGATACGGCGGTATGGCTGGACAACGATCATACTTACGGCGCGGGTTATTTTGCCGTGATGGGCTGGATCGCTCTGGGGATGGGGGCGGCAGTGGTGACCATGCTGCTCAGGTGTCGGATCCCACGCAGCCGGGTGACGCTTTGGGCGCCCTTTATACCTGTGGGGCTGGCGGCTGTGTATACGGTATTTTATGTGGCGGGGGTCGGCTGGTTACGGGATCTGCTGGGGGATATGACCGTGGTGCAGTGCCTGCTTTTGACTGCCGGGATTGAAAGCTGCATCCGCTGCGGGTTGATCCAGTCCAACACCGGGTATGAGGCGCTGTTTGAAGTTTCCGGTATCCGGGCACAGATTACGGATACACATCTGCATACACTGGCGGCTTCGGTGCCGGGGGATCCGTTTCCGGAGGAAAAGATGCGGGAAGCTCTCTGCCAAACGACGGAACTGGACCGCAGCACGCTTTTGAAAAGCAGTCCTGTCCACGGCGGATACGTTTTCTGGCAGGAGGACATTTCCGAATTACAGGATGCTCTGGATCGTTTGCGGCTGGTACAGGAGGAATTGCGGGATACAGGAGATATTCTCAAGGAGGAGAATGCGCAGAAGGCGCGGCGGCTGAAACTGGAGGAGCAGACGAGGCTATATGATCTTATCGAGCAGGAATCCGCTCCTCAGTTTGCACGGCTGGAAATATTGCTGACGGAGCTGTCCGCTGCCCAATCTTTGGAGGAAGCAAAAGGCCTGCTGGGCCGAATCGCCGTTATCATGACGTATATCAAACGCAGAAGCAATCTGGTCTTTCTGGCGGTGCAAAAGGATACTCTGGATACAAACGAACTGCTCCTCTGTCTGAATGAATCGGCCCAGGCTCTCCAGCTTTGCGGTGTGGGCTGCACGGTGGAGCTGAAACTGGAGAAAGACCTTTCCGCAGCAAAAGCGCTTATGCTATATGACCTGTTTGGCGCAGTGCTGGATACCGGGCGAAGTCTTTCGGCCATGCTGCTGTATGTACAGCAGGAGGGGACGGTTCTTCTGATGCGCCTCAGTGTAAGCTGCAAAGAGCCGCTGAATGGTCTGTGCGAACGCTTTGCCGGCCTGACTGCCGAAAAGGATGAGGATGGGCTCTGGCACCTGACATGGACGGCGGAGGAGGAGAATATATGAAGGTTATCAAAGAAAGCTTTGATAACCTGCCGGCTGTCGTCTGTATCTTTAATGATAAGGGACTGGTACGGTTGATGAACCACCGGATGCTGATGGTGGGGGCTATGTTCTTTGGAAGCGGGGTGCAGACACTGGGAGAACTGCAGGCGGCGTTGAAACAGCCTCCGGCGGGGGTGACGGCGGACTTGGCCATGCCGGGCGTGTATCATTTTCCGGATGGAAGCATATTGCGCTTTTCGGAAAGGAAGATCACCGATCGAGACGGGCAGCGCTGTACCGAGGTCATCGCTTCGGATGTATCTGCCCTGATGGAGGTGCGCACGGAGCTTCATCGGGAAAACGAGCGGCTGGATGCGGCAAATCAAAAGCTGCGGAAGCTGGGGGAGGACCTGGCGGATATCATTCGGGAGGAAGAGATCCTGCGCATGAAGATCCGCGTGCACGATGACATAGGCTATTCGCTGCTGTCTGTGCGGCGGGCATTCTGGCAATGCGATGATCTTTCGGCGCTTCATGCCTTATCCGAACAGTGGCGCACTACGATCCGCCTGCTGCATGCCGAAGGGCGGGAGCCGCCCGGGGATGTCCTTGCCCATGCAAAGCTGAGGGCAAAAGAACTTGGTGCGGAGGTAACGTTTACAGGGACCATACCCGAAGAGCCCGGAGCACGGGAACTGTTTTCTCTGGCCATTCGGGAATGTACCTCCAATTGCCTTCGTCATGCGGGAGGGAGCAGACTCTTTGCGGACTGCCGGATCGGCTGCGGGCAGGCCATACTGACCATTACGAATGATGGAAACGCACCGGAGCAGACGATCCGAGAGGGCGGCGGACTCAGCGGCCTGCGCCGCCGTACAGAACAGGCACAGGGCACCATGCATATAGAAAGCAGCCCCCGCTTTGTGCTGACGATTACCATTCCCATACAGGAGGAACCCATATGACCCATGTGTTGATCGTGGAAGACCAGACCATGGTGCGAAAGCTTCTGGAATCCTATGTGGAAAAAGAGCCGGGCTTTGCTTTGGCCGGATCCGTTCCGGGTGCAAATGCCGCTCCGGAGCTGTGCCGGCAGCAGCAGATAGACCTGATTTTAATGGATGTGCAAACGGAAAACCGGGAAAATGGTCTTTCTGCCGCTGCCAGAATTAAACGGGAACATCCTCATATACGGATCGTCATTGTGACTTCCCTTATCGACGGGGAGATCCTGCGGCAGGCAAAGGCGTTGGGGGCAGACAGCCTGTGGTATAAGGACGGGAGCCGGGATCAGCTGATGGATGTGGTGCGCCGGACGCTCAACGGAGAACATATCTTTCCCGATGCCCCGCCGGTCACCCGGACAGGCACTGCCTGCAGCAGCAAATTTACCGGGGCGGAGATGCGGGTGCTGCGCTGTCTGGTACAGGGCATGTCCTATACCGCCACGGCGGAAGCACTGGGGGTGGATGCACGAACGGTCAAATACCATGTGAGCAGCATGCTGCAAAAAACAAATTTTGAAAATAAGCTGCAGCTGGCCGTAGCCGCCATAGAAACACGGCTGACCGCCAATTTTCCGGAAGAATAGAGCTGTTTTTTCTTTGCACACTGTCCATTTGGACAGTGTGCTTTTTTCTTTTATCCCCTATGCTGGAAACAGGAAAGGAGGGGTCGATGAAAAGAATCGTACTCGATATGCAATGTGCCATGTTTGCCAATGCGATCTCACAGGCATTAGAGCGCAGCGATCCGGATTTTAATGTTCTCCGTGCCGAAGCCCCGGAAAAGACGGCGGCGCTGTGCAGGTCAAGCCTTGCCTATGCTCTCAATATGGAGGTAACGGGGTATCCCCCCTGGAGGCTGGAGGAACGGTTGCGGCTGCGCAATGAAGTCAAGCGTCAGCGGCCGGACTGTAAGATCCTTCTGCTGGTGGATGAAAACGCCGATCGTGCCTTGGCCTTTCGCGTTCTGCAGGCGAAGAAAGACGGGCGGATCGACAATTTTATCTATGCATCCGTATCTCCCACTTATCTGGCAGCCGTGTTGGATACGCTTTGAACAGAACACAACAACAATTTATAAGGAGGAATCATGAAGAAGACTTTAAAAAGGCTGTTTGCGCTGCTCCTGGCGGCAGTCATGCTGATGGGATTTGCCGCCTGCGGCAAGGATGGAGCCGCAGACGTGACGGGAAAGTACAACTGTATTGCCGTGGCGGCAGACGGAAAGAACTTTTATGCACCGGAAAACAAGAATGTCTATGTTGAACTTAAAAAGGGAGGCAAGGGGGTTGTTTCCGACGGACTGAATTTCGATATTCAATGGCAGCTGGAGGGAGATAACTTCTCCGGCAGCTATGGCATCTTCGGTATCAGCGTGCCGCTGACTGGTACGCTGAAGGACGGAGTGCTGGAGATACAGGATGACGGCGTAGTTACCCGCTATCTTAAAGCCGGTATGGAGATGCCGGACTGGGCCGGAAATCTGGAAGCAGTGCCCAATGATACGGGCCGTCTGGCTGGTCTTTATACGCTCTACGCAATGGAAGTTGCAGGTGTGCGTTATGATTATGCCGCGCTTGTGGAGATGGATATGATGGACAGCAGCTATCTGCGGATTGATTATGATGCGGCCGCCGGCTATACCGGTGAACTAAGCTTCGAGGGGGAAGAACAGGATACATTCACACTGGAATACGAATTGGGCATACTGAACTTTGCCAGCGGCGATCAGATGGGGTTCCTTATCATCGGAAGATGCAGTCCTGACAGAGGATTCGTGGTCTCATATGGCAATGCTGGCGGGTGCGTGCTGTCGGTTTGTTGGGAGCGCCCCCCTGTGGGACATAAAAACGTAAGACAATTGCTGTGCGTGGGAATATCCGCCCTGGTGACGCTGGGGCTGCGGGCTGCTCCCTTTCTGCTCGGCCGGGGTGGGAAAGGATTGCCCGAATGGGTCCGCAGGCTGGGAAAACTATTGCCTCCGGCCATTATGGCGGTGCTGGTGGTATATTGCCTGAAGGACGGGATCACAGCTCCGGCGGAAAACGCAGAGCCTCTGTTGTTGGGCAGCCTGTTGACGGCGGGAAGTTATGCCTGGAAGAGGAGCACGCTGCTGAGCATCCTTTTGGGTACGGGCGCCTATATGCTGGCCTTGCGCTTGCTGTAGCCTTGGAAAATGCGATGGTACCACTGGCAAATACCGTTCACCACACCCTCCCTTGACAGCCTGGAAAAACGTGATATAATACCTTATGATTCGGGTATGACCCGGGAAGCAGTACCTTCCGAGGGCCTTCCTCCAAGAGAGCCGCCGGCAGCTGAAAAGGCGGTGGGGGAGGCGGAGGGGAAGACCGCCCGGTGACCTGGGGGTGCAGGCCCCATACAGCCTGCAAAGAGTACCAATTTGGGTGGAACCGCGTTCTTGACGCCCCAATGCATCGGCATTGAGGCGTTTTTTCGTGGCCGCTCTTACTACTATTTCAACAGGAGGATATATACAATGCTCGTAACCTTTCCCGATGGTTCTCAGAGGAACTACGAAGATACTGCCACGGCGCTGGATATCGCCAATTCCATCAGCCCCCGGCTGGGCAAGGCCACGCTGGCCTGTGAGATCGATGGTAAAGTCTGCGATGATTTTATGCCTATCGGCCACGACTGTCAGCTGAAGCTGCTTACCTTTGAAGATGACGGCGGCCGCCGTACTTACCGTCATACTGCCAGTCATGTACTGGCTCAGGCCGTCAAACGCCTGCACCCGGAGATCAAACTGGCTATCGGTCCCTCCATTGATAACGGCTTCTATTATGACTTTGATGCGCCTCAGCCCTTTACCTCTGAGGATCTGGCCGCTATCGAAAAGGAAATGGCTAAGATCCAAAAAGAAAACCTGCCTCTGGAACGCTTTGAGCTGCCCCGGGAAGAGGCTATCCGTTATATGGAAGAAAAGGAAGAGCCCTATAAGGTGGAGCTGATCCGGGATCTGCCCGAGGATGCCGTTATCAGCTTTTATCGCCAGGGTGAGTTCGTAGATCTGTGCGCAGGCCCTCACGTCCCTTCCACTGGCAAGGTGAAAAACTGCAAGCTCATGAGCGTGGCCGGTGCCTACTGGCGCGGTTCCGAAAAGAACAAGATGCTTCAGCGTATCTACGGTACCGCCTTTGAAAAGAAGGCCGATCTGGATGCTTATCTGCAGATGCTGGAAGAAGCTAAAAAGCGGGATCATCGGAAGCTGGGCAAGGAACTGGGTCTGTTTGCCATTATGGACGAAGGCCCCGGTTTTCCCTTCTTCCTGCCCAAAGGCATGGTGCTGAAAAATACTCTTATCGATTACTGGAGAGCGGTGCATAAGCGCTATGGTTATGTGGAGGTCTCCACCCCCATCATTCTCAGCCGAACCCTTTGGGAGCGCAGCGGCCACTGGGATCACTACAAAAACAACATGTACACCACCGTCATCGATGGGGAAGACTTTGCCATCAAGCCCATGAACTGCCCCGGCGGCATGCTGGTTTATAAGACTCAGATGCATTCTTACCGGGATCTGCCCCTGCGGGTAGGGGAACTGGGCATCGTTCATCGTCATGAGCTTTCCGGCGCCCTTCACGGGCTTTTCCGGGTGCGCTGCTTCACGCAGGACGACGCGCATATCTTCATGACCTGGGAGCAGATGAAGGATGAGATCAAAAACGTGGTCAAGCTTTTTGACGAGGTGTACAGCACTTTCGGGCTTAAGTATACCATCGAGCTTTCCACCATGCCGGAAGATCATATCGGGGAAGAGAAGGACTGGCGCTTTGCCGAGGAAACTCTCAGCGCTGCCATTCAGGAAATGGGCAAGGACTATGTGGTCAACGAAGGCGACGGTGCATTTTATGGCCCCAAACTTGACTTCCACATTGCAGACTGTCTGGGACGTACCTGGCAGTGCGGAACCATCCAGCTGGATATGCAGCTTCCGGAGCGGTTCGAACTGGAGTATGTGGGGCAGGATGGTGAAAAGCATCGGCCGGTGATGATCCACCGGGTGGTGTTCGGTTCTATTGAGCGGTTTATCGGTGTGATCACGGAGCACTTTGCAGGGGCCTTCCCCACCTGGCTGGCGCCGGTGCAGGCCATCGTGCTGCCCATTACTGACCGGGCGGCGGAGAAGTGCAAGCAGGTGCAAGCCGCACTGGACAAAGCAGGCATCCGTTGTGATATAGATTTGCGGAACGAAAAGATCGGCTTTAAGATTCGTGAGGCCCAGATGCAAAAGATTCCCTACATGCTGGTGTTGGGCGATAAGGAAGTGGAGCAGGATCTTGTGGCCGTCCGTTCCCGTAAGGACGGGGATCTGGGTACCATGAGCCTGGAGGATTTCCTCAAGAAGATCACGGAAGAGGTGGAAACTAAAGCCCTGTAAACCAAACAAAAACAGAAAAAGAAGCCGCTGTTGCGGCTTCTTTTGTTTACCCGGAATGCGAAACGGAACCTGTTGCAGACGGAAGTAAGGCATATAGACTAACAGTGGGAAGGCTGCGGGCTTCGTCTATCAACGGTGTATCCAACTACAGAGCAGCGAGATGCGACACGGCTTCGTTTCTATCCACGGAGAATACTTGCCATGTGTCTTTTCGCCTTATATTCGGTTACGCCGCCCGTCCCAGGAGGAAGGCCTTTTTGTTCAGTTCCAGGAACTTGGGGGGCACAGTGGCTTCCAGCGCAGACAGCCAGTCGGCCTCCGGAATATCCATATACCGGCTGAGCACGCCTACAAGTACCACGTTAACGGCCTTGGGAGAGCCTGCCTCCATGGCTATGGACAGGGCGTCGATGGCTGTGAGCCGGCAGCGTGCTTCCAACTTCTCCGTCAGTTCCTGAGGATAGGCCATGGCGCCGGTGATCACCGGCATGGGCAGGGTTTCCTGCAGGTTGGTGATGAGCCGTCCTTCCTTTTTCAGGTAAGGCAGGAAGCGGGCGGCCTCCAGCTTTTCAAAGGAGAGGATGCAGTCTGCTTCTCCAAGATCTACCAGAGGAGAATAAACTTTCTCTCCGTATTTCACATAGGTCACCACGCTGCCGCCCCGCTGGGACATACCGTGTACCTCAGAAAGCTTTACGTCATAGCCCTTACCCGTCAGGGCGTGGCCGATGATCCGGGAAGCCAAAAGCGTACCCTGGCCCCCTACGCCTACGATCATAATGGATTTGGTTTCCATACTCTGGCTCCTCTCTTATGCTTTAATGGCGTCAAAATGGCAAAGCTGTTCGCACAGCCCACAGCCTACGCACAGGGTGGGATCGATCCGGGCTTTATCCGCAAAGACCAGGGCCGGGCAGCCGATCTGCATACAGGCCCGGCAGCTGCGGCATTTGTCTGCATCCACATGAAGCGCGGGATTGTGCTTGACCCACTTCAGCAGAGCGCAGGGACGGCGTACGATGATCACCGAGGGCGCCTTGGCGGCCAGTTCTTCCCGGATAGCGGCTTCCAGACCCTTGAGATCCTGCGGGTCTTCCACCCGCACCCGCTCGATACCGCAGGCCTTTACAATAGCTTCGGCGGAAAGCTGAGCCGTAGGCTGGTTCTTCAGGGTCATACCCGTCAAGGGGTTCTGCTGGTGGCCGGTCATGCCGGTGATGGAGTTATCCAAAATCAGCACCAGGCCAAAGCCCTGATTGTATACCAGGTTCACCAATCCGGTCATGCCGCTGTGCATGAAGGTGGAGTCGCCTATGACCGCCACGGCAGGTACCTTTTCCTCCGGACGGACTTTATTCATGCCGTGAAGCACGCCAACGGAAGCACCCATACAGATGGTGGTGTCCATGGCGCTCAGAGGGGCTGCAGCTCCAAGCGTATAGCAGCCGATATCCCCGGAGACCCGTACTTTCAGTTTATGTAGCACATGGAACAGGCCTCTGTGGGGACAGCCGGGGCAGAGTACCGGGGGACGCACGGGCAGGGGCTCCTCCAGCTTCTGATTTTCCGGATTGGCAATGCCGAAGGCCGCCCGGATACGGCTCTGGGAGTATTCGCCCAAAAGCCCCAGTTCCTTTTTGCCCAGATCCACATGGATGCCCATGGCCCGGAGCTGTTCCTCCATAATAGGATCCAGTTCTTCCACTACGGCCAGCTTTTTGACCTTTTTGGCGAAAGCCGCCATACGTTCCAGCGGCAGGGGATTGACCATGCCTATCTTCAGCACACTGGCGTCAGGCAGGGCTTCCTTCACGTATTGATAACTGATGCCGGAGGTAATGATGCCCCATTCGCCGCTGCCCATCTCTTCTTTGAGGATAGGGGAGTTTTCGTTCCACTGCCGCAGGGCTTCGGTGCGCTGTTCCACCCGTACATGGGCGGGAATGGCGTTGCCGGGGGTCATAACAAACTTGGCGGGATTTTTAGTATACTCGCTTAACGGGCACTCTTCCCGGTCAAACAGCTCCACCAGACTCTGGGAGTGAGCCACCCGGGTGCAGGTGCGCAGGAGTACCGGTGTGTCGAACTGTTCGGAAAGGGCAAAGGCCAGCTTGGCATAATCCCGGCATTCGGCGGAATCTCCGGGCTCCAGCATGGGAAGCTTGGAAGCAATGGCATGGTGCCGGGAATCCTGCTCGTTCTGGGAGGAATGCATCCCCGGATCATCCGCTACGATAACTACCATGCCTCCGTTGACACCGGTGTAGCTGGCGGTAAACAGGGGGTCGGCGGCCACGTTCAGGCCTACATGCTTCATGGCGGTGGCGGCTCTTGCCCCGGCAATGGAAGCGCCCAAAGCGGCCTCCATGGCGCACTTTTCATTGGGAGCCCATTCGGCGTAGATTTCGGGGTACAGGGCGGCCTCTTCGGTGACCTCCGTGGAGGGGGTGCCGGGATAGGAGGAAACAAAGCGGCATCCGGCCTCATACAGGCCCCGGGCGATGGCGCCGTTCCCCAAAAGAAGCTTTTTCATTACTGGACAACCTCCCGATCAGACAGATTTCTATCCATTAGTATGACATAGGTCAAAGAGAAATACAAATATATTATCTGATATACAATCCGGGGGTATATGGAAAAACGGTCGGGAAGAAGAACATAACGTCCGCCTGTTTATACGCAAGCCAAAGACACAGATCATAGTCATCAATGCGGGAAGTTCACAATTCCGTCACGATTCGGCCTATTTTATGAACAAATTGTAAACGTATTGAATAATTTCGAAACTGAAAATGCAGAGAAATAAAATATACATAATCAACAATCGTTTTTTGGGCGCCAAAAAGATATATTTGCATATTCGATATGAAAACCGATGCAAAAAACGCCATATAAGCACAGGCGGGCATAGGCTAAACCGTTGATAAATGTGAAATTATTATGTAGAATGATAACAACAGGGACATAAAACGGACTGATGGGGTACTTTCCGCCCGTCCCGAAAAAACAGGAGGATCCATAATGAACGACATTCTGCTCCCTATTGTGCAGACGATCAACACGTATCTGTCTGACTATATCCTGGTCATTCTGCTTCTCGGCTGCGGCCTCTGGTTCTCCATCAAGACCAAGTTCGTCCAGGTCCGCTGCTTTGGCGAAGGTATGAAAAATGTCTTTGGCAAGCTCTCTCTTAACGGCGGCAAACAGGGCGGCGGCATGAGCTCCTTCCAGGCTCTGGCCACGGCCATCGCCGCACAGGTAGGTACCGGCAACATCGTGGGTGCCTGCGGCGCTATTCTGGTGGGCGGCCCCGGCGCCATCTTCTGGATGTGGATCATTGCCTTCCTGGGCATGGCCACCATCTATGCAGAAGCTGTGCTGGCTCAGAAGACCCGTATCAAGAAGGACAACGGACAGGTTCTGGGCGGCCCCGTGTATTACATCCGCACCGCCTTTAAAGGAACCTTCGGCAAGATCATGGCCGGCTTCTTTGCAGTGGCTATCATTCTGGCTCTGGGCTTCTTCGGCTGCATGGTGCAGTCCAATTCCATCGGATCCACCGCCGAAACCGCCTTCGGTATCCCTTCCTGGGTAGTGGGCATTGCGCTGGTGATTATTGCAGGCTTCATCTTCCTGGGTGACATGGACCGTCTGGCTTCTGTCACGGAAAAGATTGTCCCCATCATGGCAGTCCTCTATCTGGTAGGCGGCCTGATCATCTTCTTTGGCAATATCACCAAGGTTCCCGAAGCTTTCGGCCTCATCTTCAAGTATGCCTTTGCACCTCAGGCCATCATCGGCGGTGCCTTCGGCGCAGCCATTAAAAAGGCTATTTCTCAGGGCGCAAAGCGTGGTCTGTTCTCCAACGAAGCCGGTATGGGTTCCACCCCCCATGCACATGCACAGGCCAACGTAAAGGATCCTCATGAGCAGGGTACCGTGGCCATGATCGGCGTGTTTATCGATACCTTCGTGGTGTTGACCATCACCGCTCTGACCGTTATCATCACCCTGTATACCAAGGGCGGTATTCTGGCCGACGGCACCATCCCCGAAGCCATCAACAAGACCAACCTGGCCCAGACTGCTTTCGGCACCCTGCTGGGCGAAGCCGGCGGCAACATGTTTATCGCCGTGGCGCTGTTCTTCTTTGCTTTCTCCACCGTGCTGGGCTGGAACATGTTCGGCAAGATCAACGTGGAGTATCTCTTCGGCAAGACCGAAAAGAGCGCCAAAATTGCCAAGATCGTATACACCATCATCTCTCTGATCTTCATCTTCCTGGGCACTCTGGCCTCCAACGACCTGGTATGGGAGCTCAGTGACATGTTCAACCAGCTGATGGTTATCCCCAACGTTATCGGCCTCGTCGCCTGCACGGGACTCGTGGTGTCTGCTACCTACTTTGGGAAGAAGCAGGATGCGCTCAAGTAATGCGGTAAGCGGCATTTTACGAGCATAGGCCTTAAAAGGAGCCTTACCCCAGGGCTCCTTTTTTAGTGGGCAGATTTTAAAAACGGTTCTTCAGGACAGTATTGTCTGAAATTGTCAGGCTTTTGCAGCCTGATACGGCACGTTTACAAAAGGTACGTTTAAAGTTCACAAAAAGTCCGTATTTTTAAACATTTTATGAACGAATGATGAACGAAATGAAGGATTTAAAATACAGTAATTCATATAAAACCGACAGATAAAATAGAAAAAATCGTAATAGACTTAAATCCGGCGGAATACAATTTTACAAAATGCATCCTAAAGCAAAAAATCATGCAAACCACAGGAGGGTGAAAAAAAGGCGTATCGAAAAAAACGTTGAGATTCAAAAAAGAATTTAGTAAACTGATGATAATCAGGGCGTAGAAGGAGAAATTGGGGTGTCTCCTTTCAACCCGGATACACTTACAGGAGGAAAAATTTATGAACGACATCCTGCTCCCTATTGTGCAGACGATTAATTCGTATCTGTCTGACTACATCCTCGTCATTCTCCTCATTGCCTGCGGCCTCTGGTTCTCCATCAAGACCAAGTTCGTCCAGGTTCGCTGCTTTGGCGAAGGCATGAAAAACGTCTTCGGCAATCTGTCCCTCAAGGGCGGTAAGCAGGGCGGCGGCATGAGCTCCTTCCAGGCTCTGGCCACGGCCATCGCCGCGCAGGTAGGTACCGGCAACATCGTAGGTGCTTCCGGCGCTATCCTGATCGGCGGCCCCGGCGCCATCTTCTGGATGTGGGTCATCGCTTTCCTGGGCATGGCCACCATCTACGCAGAAGCCGTGCTGGCCCAGAAGACCCGTATCAAGAAGGAGAACGGCGAAGTTCTGGGCGGCCCCGTGTACTACATCCGCACCGCTTTCAAGGGCGGCTTCGGTAAGTTCCTGGCCGGTTTCTTTGCCATTGCCATTATCCTGGCTCTGGGCTTCTTCGGCTGCATGGTGCAGTCCAACTCCATTGGTTCTACGGCGCAGACTGCCTTCGGCATTCCTTCCTGGATCATCGGTATCCTGCTGGTAGTCATTTCCGGCTTCATCTTCCTGGGCGGTATGGATCGTCTTGCCTCCGTTACCGAGAAGCTGGTGCCCGTTATGGCCTGCTTCTATCTGCTGGGCGGCCTGATCATCTTCTTTGCCAACATCACCAAGGTTCCCGAAGCTTTCGGCCTCATCTTCAAGTATGCCTTTGCACCTCAGGCCATCATCGGCGGTGCCTTCGGCGCAGCCATTAAAAAGGCTATCTCTCAGGGCGCCAAGCGCGGGCTGTTCTCCAACGAAGCCGGTATGGGTTCTACCCCCCATGCACATGCACAGGCCAACGTGAAGGATCCTCATGAGCAGGGCACCGTGGCCATGATCGGCGTGTTCATCGATACCTTCGTAGTGCTGACTATCACCGCTCTGACCGTTATCATCACCCTGTATACCAAGGGCGGTATTCTGGCCGACGGCACCATCCCCGAAGCCATCAACAAGACCAACCTGGCCCAGACTGCTTTCGGCACCCTGCTGGGCGAAGCCGGCGGCAACATGTTTATCGCCGTGGCGCTGTTCTTCTTTGCTTTCTCCACCGTGCTGGGCTGGAACATGTTTGGCAAGATCAACGTGCAGTATCTCTTTGGCAAGAACCCCAAGACGGAGAAGATCGCTACCTATGTGTACACTGCCATCTCTTTGATCTTCATCTTCCTGGGTACTCTGGCCTCCAACGACCTGGTATGGGAGCTCAGCGACATGTTCAACCAGCTGATGGTTATCCCCAACGTTATCGGTCTCGTCGCCTGCACGGGACTCGTGGTGTCTGCTACTCACTTCGGCAAGAAGGATGAGCTGAAAGTCGTAGAATAAACTCGGCTTTATAGGATACTCGCTTCCATCCACCCCATGTATAAAAGCACTTCCATGTTTTCAAGCACTCCTTCGGGAGTGCTTTTTTGTGCATGTGGGTGTAAAAAGGCACAGTTCGGGGCATATATCCGGAGAACCTATGCCTGACGAAAGACGAGAGCAGGGGCTTTCGTACGCGGATAAGTTTTTGTATCTCATCTGCATACAGGGAAATTCTTTTTTTCAAAAACTGTGCAAAAAGAAAAGCTTCTCTCCTTTGTGGGGGAGAAGCTAACGTGCCTGTAAGACTTTTTTCAGGAAGGAGAATCTTCCCGGGGCGTTCCGAGAAGCTGGGAAAGAACCACAGCGGTAAACATGAGTCCGCAGCCGAGCAATTCCCGCCCGGAAAGAGTCTGGTGCAGCAGCAGAGCCCCGCCCAAGGCACCAAACACACTTTCAAAGCTCATCAACAGAGAGGCCAGCGCCGCAGGCAAATGCTTCTGCCCAATGATTTGAATGGTATAGGCTACGCTGCCGGAAAGCACGCCCGCATACAGGATACAATACCAGCTGGGCAGCAAACCCTGCAGGCTGAATCCCTCAAACAGCCCCATGGGCAGTAGTGTATACAGAGCTACAAACAAAAACTGTACACAGCACAGGGTTAGGGGGTGATAGTCGGCAGCCAGCCGATCGATCATTAGTATCTGCACCGTAAAAGCCAGGGCACAGGCAAAAGTCAGAAGATCCCCTTTGCTGAAGGTCAGATCTCCGGGCTTCAGCGAAAGAAAGTAAAGCCCGCATAAAGCCAGCAGCAGGCATAACCACAGGGCCGGCCGGGTCTTTTTCCCCAGGAAGAGACCGCCAATGGGGACAAATACAATGTACAGCGCAGTAGTAAAGGCACTTTTGGCTGCCGTTGTATATTGTATACCCAGCTGCTGCAGGTTAGTGGCTATGGCCAGCATAAGTCCCAGCAGTGCACCGACGGCCATAAGCTTTTTTCGCTCTTTTTTTGTGGCGGGCAAAGTCTTTTTCCTGTTGATCAGCACCACAGGCAGCAGGCAAAGTCCGCCTAAGCCCATTCGTACGGCGGTATAAGCATAAGGAAGCATTCCCAGCGTCATGGCCTGACTCTGGAACGCAAAGGCCAGGCCCCAGATCAGAGCCCCCAACAGCATTAATAAGGAATATTGCAAACGTTTCATGAAGAGGATTCTAACATTTGTGCTGTAAAATGTCAAAGTTCTTCCCGGATTTTGATACCCCTTGTATATGCTGTACACATGCAACTGCAGACGCAATTCGATGCATGCATTTCCGTACACTTCCGGGTACAGCTTCAGAATTAAAAAACTGTTTACGCGTCCAGGCTTCCCTTTCCTTGACGGAGGGGGAAAGAGCAGTCTATAATAAAGTATTAAAGTATGAGGGAAAGTGGGGGTGCCTATGCTTTTGAAGCCGGAAAAATGCCGGGAGGCCCTGGCCATTCTGAAACAAACTTACCCGGAGGCCAAGCCTGCCCTGCATTTTAGCACGCCGTATGAATTGTTGACGGCCACCATGCTTTCCGCCCAGTGTACGGATAAGATGGTCAACAAGGTCACGGAAGTGCTGTTTGCCAGGGCAAACACCCCCGAGCAGATGCAGTCCCTTTCTTATGAGGAATTGTGCGGATATATCCACAGCTGCGGTTTTTACCGCATGAAGGCACAGCATATTCTGGAAACTGCCGGTATTCTGGTGGAGCGTTTCAACGGTGAGGTTCCTTCTGATCGGGAGGATCTGGAAGCGCTTCCGGGTGTAGGGCGCAAAACCGCCAATGTGGTGCTGAGTAATGCCTTTCACATTCCGGCCATTGCAGTGGATACCCATGTGTTTCGGGTAAGCAACCGTATCGGCCTGGCAGAAGCTTCCACCGTGGAAAAGACGGAGAAACAGCTTATGGAGCATATTCCCCGGGAGGATTGGAGCGATGCGCATCATTGGCTCATTTATCATGGGCGGCAGGTATGTGCTTCCCAACGGCCCAAGTGTCAGAACTGCCCTTTGCAGAGCCTTTGCGACTATTACAATAATAAGAAGTAACGCCGGGAAACCGGGAACAGGAGATATGCATGCAGTTTTTGGATAAGGTACGTATTGTGATAAAAGCCGGCAGCGGCGGCGATGGCTGTTCTGCCTTTCATCGGGAAAAATTCGTTATGAAGGGCGGCCCTTCCGGTGGTGACGGAGGCAACGGCGGGAATCTGGTGTTCCGGGCGGATCCCGGTAAGAATACCCTGCTGGAGTTTCGCTATCAGCGCTTTTATCGGGCGGAAAACGGGGAGAAGGGAAAGGCCAAAATGCAGCGGGGCAAGGACGGAGAAGCACTTGTTATCTCCGTGCCTGTAGGCACAGTAGTGCGGGACGTGCAGACCGGGACCATTCTGGCGGATATGTCCGAAGCATATAAAGAGAGAACCGTTCTGAAAGGTGGCCGGGGGGGCAAAGGCAACGCTCGCTATGCTACCCCTACTCATCAGGCTCCGACTTTTGCACAGAATGGTGTAAAAACCGATGAGCGGGAGGTGGAGCTGGAACTTAAGACCATTGCCGATGCCGGGCTTATCGGACTGCCTTCCGTAGGTAAAAGCTCTATCCTTTCCGTGCTTACCGCCGCCAAACCAAAGATCGCAGCCTATCATTTTACGACTTTAACGCCCAATCTGGGGGTGGCGGAACATAAGGGCCGCAGTTTCGTGCTGGCGGATATTCCCGGCCTGATTGAAGGTGCTGCCGAAGGTGCGGGGCTGGGTCATGACTTTTTGCGGCACATAGAACGCACCCGGGTGCTTATTCATGTGCTGGATGCTGCCGGCAGCGAAGGAAGGGATCCTCTGGAGGATTTTGAAAAGATCAACGGGGAACTGGCGAAGTTTTCCGAAGCTCTGGGGCAGTTGCCTCAGGTGGTGGCCGCCAACAAGATGGATCTTCCCGAAGCACAGGAGCATCTGGCGCGCATCCAGCCGCTGCTGGAGCAGCGGGGCTACCGGGTATATCCTGTGTCTGCTGCCACGGGAGAGGGTTTTGACGCTCTGCTGGATGGGATCATCGAACTGCTCAGCAAGCTGCCGCCGGTGCTGGTGTACGAAGAGGAGGAACTGGAACTCAGCCAGACTTATGCGCCTGGCTTTACCCTTCGCCGGGATGACGACGGAGCCTATGTACTGGAGGGCGGGCAGGTACAGAAGCTTTTGGATACCACCGATCCAAACAGCCAGGAAAGCATGCGGCGCTTCCAGCAGATACTCATCAAATCCGGCATGATCTCCGCACTACGGGAGGCCGGAGCAAAAGAGGGAGATACCATTCGCCTGGGCGGCTGGGACTTTGATTTTGTGGAATAAAACGATGTATACCAATATATACGGAAGGAGATTTTTATGACCGGTAAAGAACGGGCGGCTCTGCGCAAACAGGCCAATACCATAGACGCTATTTTTCAGATAGGTAAGGAGGGATTGACGGGAGCCCTGCTTCAGGGGGTAGACGCTGCTTTGGAAAAGCGGGAGCTGGTAAAACTTTCCGTGCTGGAAAGCTGCCAGGAATCGGTGGAGGATGCGGCTCATCGTACGGCGCAGGCGCTGGAAGCAGAGCTCATTCAGTGCATCGGCCGTAAATTTGTGCTTTACCGCCAGAAAAAGGATGAGGAGCAGGCATGAAGCAGGAGTTTCTGGAAATCTGGGGACTGCTGCGCAAATGGAAGTGGCGGGCTCTTCTCTATGAACCTACCGGCAACAGTCTTCTGCAATTTGGCCGGTACCTGATCGTAGGAGGGTCTGCTTTTGTAGCAGATGCACTGACGCTGCGTCTTGTGGAGCAGTGCGGGGTCTATTACCTGATCGCAGCGGCCGCAGGTTTTCTGGTGGGTGTTACGGTAAACTATTTTCTCAGCACCCATCTGGCCTTTGCCGGTATGCAGGCCAGAGTCAGCCGTCAGGCGGAATTGGCGGTGTTTCTGCTGATTTCTCTGCTGGGACTGGGGCTTACGGAGCTTTTGATGTACTTGTTTACAGATAAACTGGGGCTTCATTATATGCTTTCCAAGGCTGTGGCGGCAGTGATCGTTTTTTTGTGGAATTTCTTTGCCAAAAAGGTGCTTTACCGGAAGGATACGGCACAGGGGGCAGATTAAAGCCCGCGGCAGTTTTCATGGGGTTGTCACCCTGCGTTCATACTTTGATGACAATTCCGTCGCACGGATGGTATATTCTTAATGCTGGATCATGAGGGGGCGGCGCCCTTCAAACTATACAAGAGGCAGGCGAAGCAGTTTGAATTTTTCCGATCTAATTAAAACCCTGGGCAGTGGTATGACTCAGTTCGGCTGGAATGATCTGCTGGACATTGTGATCATGTCCTTTCTGCTGTATGAGCTGATCGTACTCACCAAGGATACCCGGGCTTTCGAGGTACTCAAAGGCGTAGGACTGCTGTTCGTATGCTCGGTGATCAGTCAGCTGCTGAGCCTGTATACCATCAGCTGGTTTCTGGATTCCATTCTGCAGTCCGGTTCCATTATTATTGTGCTGTTTATCCTCTTTACCCCGGAGATCCGGCGCATACTGGAAAAGCTGGGGCGCAGCGGCAAACAGATCGGCAAGCTGATCTCCGAAGCCGGTGCTATGGGGGGCGAAAGCAAAGTGGAGGATATGACTGCCACTATCATGCGGCTGTCCAGACGGCGGGTAGGAGCCCTGATCGTTTTTGAACAGAAAACCGGTCTGGGAGATATTATTTCCACGGGAACAGCGATTGAGGGAATCCTTTCCGGCCCCTTGATCGAGAATATTTTTGAGCCAAACACGCCCCTTCATGACGGTGCCGTGGTTTGCCGGGGTGCCAATCTGGTGGCGGCAGGGTGTTTTCTGCCGCTTTCGGAAGAGACGAACGTAGCCAGGGAACTGGGTACCCGGCACAGAGCCGCATTGGGTGTATCTGCCGTCAGCGACTGTGTGGTGCTGGTGGTCAGCGAAGAAACGGGAGCCGTATCCATGGCACGGGACGGTAAGCTGGTGCGGTATCTGGACCAGCGGGCCATTCAAAATCTGTTCCGCAGTTTGCTGCTGCCCCAAAGCAGCAGGGGCTTCGGCAGGAGTATCAGAAAGGGGGCAAAGTAAATGAAAGCCTTTTTTGCTTCCCTGTGGGAAAAGCTCAAGGGCATGTTTACCAAGAACCTTGGCATCAAGATCTCGGCAGTGGTGTTTGCCCTGCTGTTGTGGGCTTATGTGCTGGTGGTGCTCAACCCTGTGCGCACAAAGCTCATCGATAAGGTGCCCATCTCCCTGGAGGGATATAATGATCTGCTTTCCCGAAATCTGATTCTGGTGGAGCAGGATCTGGGGCAGGCTTCCGTTTCCGTAGAGGCGGCCATTACCAGCCATGCCTCGCTGGACGCTTCCCGAATCAACTGTCGTGCCAGCCTTTCTACCATTACGGGGCCGGGTACCTATAAGCTTACGGTGTCTGCCACCACTCAGGGAAATTTGGGCACTGTCAGCAAGGTGTCGCCCTCTATCGTGGAAGTAGAGGTGGATAAACTTATCAAAAAGGATATTCCCGTAAAGGTAACCTACGGTGAAAGCAAGCTGCCGGAGGGGTATGAGATCCTTTCGGAAAACTACAGCACCAGTATCACCGTGGAAGGCGCCGCCAGATTTGTGGAATCCGCCGTCCGGGCGGAAGCGGTGCTGGATCTGACGGATAAGACCAAAGATATCCGTGAATCCGTAAAGGTGATCTTTTACGATGCCGAAGGGCAGGAGGTCAACGTGGTCACCCGTACGGGGGAGACGCCCAGCATATCGGTGTATGTGAGTATTTCTGCTGTAAAGAAGGTGCCTGTGCAGCCCCAGCTGAATCTGCCCGATGAAGAGTATTACGACCTTGTCTGGACTTGTATACCTGATACGGTCACCATCTATGGGGATATGAGCGTTCTGGACGGTATAGACGAGATCCTTACGGAAGATATGGTGCTGGATGAAAAGCTCTCCGTGCAAACGGTGGAAGGTCAGCTGGTGCTGCCGGAGGGCGTATCTCTTAAGAGCGGCCAGAGCACCCAGGTGAAGGTGACAGTGACGGTTACCGAAAAGGAAGAAGACAAGGAGCTGATCATACCCGTTCAGTATCTGAATATGCCCGACGGCTTCCATCTGGCGGAAAATGTCCCCTCTTCCGTAACGGTTATTGCCCACGGTACCAAAAAACAGCTGAGCCAGCTGGGAGTAGAGAATATTCAGGCCACGGTAGATCTCACCGGCCGGGCGCCGGGTATCCACGAGGTTATCCCAGTGCTGAAGCTGACCAACCCGCAGATATTCCCCAGCGTCACTCTGCGGCTGAAGGAAAGCTGCATTCGGGTAGATATCATACACGGAAACTGATACAAAATGCCCATGGGGGCTGCCGCATACCCGGCGGCCCCCTTTTTGCGGTCAGGAAAGGAAGAAAAATGAAGCAGCTGATACTCCCTGCTCTGCGGATGGAACTGGAAGAAGGAGAGGCCGCTTTTCGGCGCAGTGCCGCCCGGCAGCTTTCCATCCGGGAGGAGGATATACGGAGATTAAGGATATTCCGTCAGTCTTTGGATGCACGAAAGAAGAATGATCTGTTTTTCAGTGTGCATTGTTTGCTGACGCTGGAGGATAGGGCGGCTGCCCGGTTGCTAAAGAACCCCAAGCTTCATGCCCAGCCCGTACGGCAGGAAGAAGAGACGCCCCTGATCCACGGCGGCAGGCCCAGAAGGGGGAGGATCGTGGTGGCGGGCTTTGGCCCGGCAGGAATATTTGCGGCCTGGCTTCTGGCGAAGGAGGGGTATGCGCCCCTGGTGGTAGAGCGGGGAAAGGAGATACCCAGACGTACTGCCGATGTGGAACAATACTGGTGCAGCGGCATACCGGATCCGGAGAGCAACCCCCTCTTTGGAGAAGGCGGCGCAGGGACATTTTCCGATGGAAAGCTTACCTCCCGTTCCAAAGACAGCCGGGGGGATAAGGTACTGCATCTTCTGCGGCAGGCGGGGGCGCCGGAGGAGATAGAGTATCTGGCTAAGCCGCATGTGGGTACGGACCGGCTGCGTGAAGTGGTGCAGAATCTTCGCCGGGAGATCCTGGAGATGGGGGGAGAAGTTCGCTTTGAGACCTGCCTGACAGCCATACACATGGGGGTGGAAGGAATCGCTCAAGTGTGTCTGCGGCATCGGGACAGGGAGGAAACGATCCCCTGCGATGCGCTGGTGCTGGCAATTGGCCAGGGAGCCAGGGATACCTATACCTATCTGTATGAACAGGGGTTTGCCATGGCTCCTAAACCTTTTGCCATTGGGGTACGGGCGGAACACCCCCAGAGTCTCATTAATGTCAGCCAATACGGAAGCTTTGCGGGGCACCCCCGGCTGGGAGCGGCGGAATACAGGCTAACGGCTCAAAGCGGGGGTAGAGGGGTATATACCTTCTGCATGTGCCCGGGTGGATACGTGGTGGGCGCTTCCGCAAAGCCGGGAGAAATGGTGGTCAATGGTATGAGTCACTTTGCACGGGATGGGAAGAATGCCAATTCCGCCGTGGTGGTGCAGGTGGGGCCGGAAGATTTCGGTACGGATGCCTTGGCTGGCATGCGCTTTCAACAGCAGCTGGAAGAAGCCGCCTGGACTTTGGGAGGCGGCCAGGGGCTGGCTCCTGCCTGCCGACTGGGAGATTTCCTTCGGGGGCAGGAAACCAAAGTCTTTCGGGAGGTGGAGCCCACCTTTCGGCCGGGGGTTGTGGGGGCAGATCTTGGTAAATGCCTGCCTGAGTTTGCTTCTGCCGCTTTGCGGGAGGGGCTGAGCGCATTTGGCAGACAGATCAAGGGGTATGATGGAGAGGATGCGGTGCTCACCGCCATAGAATCCCGCACCAGCGCGCCTTTGCGGATATTGCGGAATGAGAAAGGGCAATCCCTGACGCATCCGGGAGTGTACCCTGTGGGAGAAGGGGCCGGATATGCCGGAGGTATCGTTTCGGCAGCTATAGACGGTCTTCGGGCGGCAGAGGAGATCATCACACTGTGGCAGCAGGCATGAAAACAGCGGGCATTCTCGGGTTTTAAACGTCGGTTGGGGAAAAGCTTCCCGAACCGGCGTTTTGTGCTGTATGAAGGGGAAAAGATGTCCTGTGTGACGGATTTCCTTCTTTTTCCTGAAAAATGCGTCCAATTTGCATACAAAGGGTCAACAAATCTTCACAACTCTTTTCTTTTTTCTCGGGATCTGCTATAAAGTAAGCATGAAACGCCATGTATCCATCTGCATACTTTGTGCATTGCTGCTGTGCCTGCTGCCTGCCCCCGCCCCTGTCAGGGGAGAGGGAGAACAGGTGCGGGTGTTGCTGAGCACCCAGAACAAAACGGAACTGTCTCTGGAACTGAAAGGGATCTATCGCTGTGAAGACACTCTTTTAGAGGAGGGCGGTCTGGATGTAAGCCTGAAGAACGGAAAGATCACATTGACCCACAGCGCTCTGGGCACCGTATACGAGGGGAAGGGCCCCGCATCCCTCCAGCAGGCCGGGGCGGAAAAGGGCTATGTTCTTTTGGCCACTGCCAAAGGTAAGGTGCGTAAATATACCGGAGAAATAGCCTTTTATGATCGGAACGGGGTGGTGGGCACGGTAAATACCGTATCCATGGAGGACTATATCTGCGGGGTGGCCGTTCCGGAAGTGGGCAGAGATGCGCCCGAAGCCTTGCTAAAGGCCGCTTTGCTGACGGCCAAGGGCTTTGCACTGGCAGAACTTCAACCCAAACAGGCTTACGATGTAGGGGATACCACCTTAGATCAGCTGTATTACGGCTATTTTCCCGATGCGGTTAAGGTCATGGAGGCCGCGGCGCAGGTCAGCGGGATGACTCTCCTGTATAAGGGGAAGCCCGTTAAGACCCATTACAGTGCAGCTAACGGAGGGGGCGTGCTTACGCCGAAAAATCGCTGGGGCGGCACGGCTGCTTATGAAGGAGCTTATTTGTGCCGTTTTGATCCTTTCGATCTGGCTGCGGGGAAAAAGAATCAGACTTTGCTGGTAGAAGGGGCATCCCCTGCGGCATGGCCGGAAGCATTGTATACCCTGCTGCTTAAAAAGAGCGGGAGTAAAGAGGTATATGCCATCCGCACATTGGAGGGTTATAACGAATTAGGCAACGAAGTTCGTTATCCCGTCGCTTATGCACCTCAGGCAGGCTTTTCAGCCGTTCTTGCCACCGATGGAGGGGATAAGACAATAAAGGTGACCTTTGAAGAACTTCGGGAAAAGAACATTCTCATCGGTTCCGGACAGGTGACTTTTGCTGCGGAAGCGGGGCAGGGCAGCTGGTTCCTGTGCGTCGGAGAAAGCTCCGGTCCCCGGGTAGGCATGAGTCATCGGGGTGCTGCACTTATGGCGGCACTGGGGTATGGCTTTGTGGATATTTTGAGTTTCTATTATCCCGGAGCTTCCCTGACGGACGAAAAAGGGAATGTGCTGGCACCGGAAGGAGATCTTTCTGCGGAAGGTATTTTGACTCTGCTGGGAGAAAAAGGATATTTATCCATAGCGGGTACCTTGCCTATGCCTACGGCTTCGCCGATTCCCCCAGAAACGCCTCTGCCTACCGTAACGGCTGCGCCAGTCATAACACCGGAACCTGCGGAAACCTCTGTTCCGAAAGAAACGCCAAGTCCGGAGGGGACGCCCCTGCCTGCAGAAACTTCGGCACCCACTCCTACGGTGGTTCCTGCATCTGCGACCCCTGCGTCTACGGCTACAACTTTACCGGTTACAGGAGCGCCTACGGATATGCCTGTGCCTACCCCTGCAACCCATGCACCTACGACCTTACCAGCTACACCGGAAGCCGTGACTACCCCTGCTTTTACAGCTACTCCGGTACCGGCGACTACTCCTGTGCCTGTTACTCCTGCTCCCGTAGATGCTACCGCAGTTCCTCCTACCTGCACGCCCAGACCTGCTCAAACAGCCGGGCCGGGAGGTGTCCTGCGGGCTACCGCCAAACCGGCGGGCACCCGGCGGCCAACCATGCGTCCTGCGGATACCCCTGCAGGCACCAATTACAGGGAGACGGAGGAACTGCCTACCCGGCAGCCGACCACTGCACCTACGCTTCGGCCTACGGATCCCCCCAGAATCTGGGGAGATGCGGACGGGGATGGAAAACTGACCAGGGCGGATGCTCAAACCATTCTGCTGTATGTGGTGGGGCTGGAGACGCTTACGGAAACGGGGTGTCTGGCGGCGGATGTGAATGGAGATGGAGTCGCTACAGCCGCAGATGCCGCGCTGATTCTCTATCGCCTTCGTCAAATGCAGGGGTAAAAGAAATAACGGTATGCGCCTTCGGAGCTTTTTGAAGGCGCTTTTCTGTGCTGTTTGTTCAATGTGTGAAAGGCTTATATCTGCGGGAGGCTGATTTGGGTTGGTGGCATAAGCAGCCTCTGCAACAGGCAATCAAGCAGTTAAACTGCATGTAAAAATGGGGTGTGTCCGGCATAATCAGGCAACATAAACAGTTTTAGACCACTTACATTTAGGTATTGCAATTGTATCGGTACGATTTTGAAAAACAGTCAATGAAAAAAAGATATAAAAGAAGGTTGCTGTTTTTTTAAATAAAAATGGAACAACGCACATTGAAAGATTTTGAAAAATAGCCTAAAGAGGACGGTTATGCTGTTCTGTGCACCGGAAAAGCATCGAGCGTGAATCGTGAATGACGAATGATCGTGAAATTTGGAAGATGCTGCAGAATCCTTTTGCTGCCGGTGTGAAGAAGAAGGGAATTGAGATTGAAGCTTGCTTCGGGTGGGCATAAAAACATTGTCTTTGAAAACATTGCAAACGACATTGGGACACCACCGGCATTTTGGAGCGAATCTGTACAGCCCGGCTTTTTGCGACTCACAACGGGGTGATGCATGCCACCTTGATAAGAGAAAAAACCTCTCCGGAGAATTCCGGAGAGGCTGCGAAAACTTTGTCTTTACAGGGCCAGATCCAGTTTTTCCCAAGGCATATCGGCGGCGTTTTCGCCGAAGTGGCCATAGGAGGAAAGGTGCTCGTAAATGGGCCGCCGAAGATCAAACCTGTTAATGATAGCCATAGGGCGCAAATCTACTGTAGCAAGGATCCTGTCCTTCAATGCGCCAACATCATCGATATGAGCCGTGCCGAATTCTTCGATGCGCAAACTGGTGGGTTCCGCTACGCCAATGGCATAGCTCAACTGCACTTCGCAGCGATCCATATATCCTGCAGCCACAATATTCTTGGCCAGATACCGAGCCATATAAGCACCTGTGCGGTCTACCTTGGTGGGGTCTTTGCCGGAGAAAGCGCCGCCGCCGTGCCGTGCGTAGCCGCCATAGGTATCTACAATGATCTTCCGTCCGGTAAGACCGGTGTCTCCGGCGGGGCCGCCTACCACAAAACGACCGGTCGGATTGATATAATAACGAGTCCAATCGCCGATCATATCCTGGGGCAGCACGGGCATGAGCACCTGCTCATACAAAGCCCGGCGAAGTTCTTCCGTAGAGATAGAATCTTCATGCTGGGAGGAGAGCACCACTGCGGTGATGCGGGCGGGCTTGCCGTCTTTATATTCCACTGTGACTTGGCTCTTGCCATCGGGAAGCAGGAAGGGCAGCAGGCCGCTTCTGCGGACGGTCTCCAGGCGGCGGGTGAGTTTATGGCTCAGCTCAATGGGCAGCGGCATGTAGTGATCCGTTTCGCGGCAGGCATAGCCGAACATCATACCCTGATCTCCGGCGCCGCTTTCCAGCGGATCCTTGTTGTCTACACCCATGGCGATATCCGGACTCTGGTGGTGCACGGATACGTCAATACGGCAGCTGTCGGCATCAAAACCGTGACCGGGTTCGGTATATCCGATATCCCGGATGACCCGGCGAGCGATATCCTCATAATTCACATGGGTCTTGGAGGTGATCTCTCCCATGATGTGGAGCTGATCCACGGTGGCGAAAGTTTCGCAGGCTACCCGGGAAGCCGGGTCGCCGGTAAGAAGTGCATCCAGGATCGCGTCGGATACCCGGTCGCAGAGTTTATCGGGATGTCCCCCGGTAACGGACTCGGAGGTGAAAAGCTGTGCCATAAAAGATTCCTTTCTTTATAAGGCCTGACCCGGCCTTCGTCATGCCGTTTCATGCTACCACCGGGCGAAGCCTTTGTCAACTTAAAAAACGTGTAAAACCCCATATATTGGGAAAAGATGTATTACTTTGCATAAAAGCTTCTTTCGACAGCTTTTATAAGGACATATTCGGTGAAAATGGACCATGCAATCGGATGAACGGTCTATCTGCGGGTGGGCGCAGCGCGTGTATATGCTGCTTTCATATGCAGACAGGTTCATATTAAAAGCGGTCATATCTGTATACAAGGCGGCCCGGCAGATAGAAATAGAAACAATGTGAACTTGCTGAGGCGGCGAAGAAAAATGAGGCCTGCTGCCATTGACATATGGGGAGCGGATCAGTATGCTAATACCAAGTGATTACATGGGGAATTGTACCCCATGGATGGGAGGTATGGATATGGCATTGCTTTGCTGCCGCTGCCACAAGAACCGGGCGGTGCTTTTTGTCACCCGCATGGACAACGGCGAGATGAAAAACGAAGGCTACTGCCTGAAATGTGCCAAAGAGCTGGGATTAAAGCCTGTGGATGACCTGTTGGAAAACATGGGTCTGCAGGATGCAGATCTGGATGCGCTGTGTGAGCAGGCCAACCAGATGGGAGAACTGATGAACGTGGATGAGAACGCCGCCAACATCGGTCAGACCGGCGTGGGGAATTTTTTCAGGCAGTTTTTCGGAAATATGCGCCCACGGCAAACGCCTCAGAATGGGGAAGAACGGGAAAAGAGTACGCCTCCTCAGGAAGAAACAGCCCAGGCGCCGGCTCATAAATATCTGGATGCCTTCTGCATCTCTTTGACCCAAAAGGCAAAAGAGGGGAAGCTGGATGGACTTATCGGACGGGAAACAGAGCTTACCCGTACAATGCAGATACTGAACCGCCGGCTGAAAAATAATCCCTGTCTGATCGGCGAGCCGGGAGTAGGTAAGACTGCCATCGTAGAAGGCCTGGCTGCCCGCATTGCCGCAGGGAAGGCCCCCTATAAGTTGTTGGATAAGGAGATCTGGCAGCTGGATATGACCGCTCTGGTAGCGGGCACCCAGTATCGGGGCCAGATGGAAGGCCGCATGAAGGGTCTGCTGGATGAGATACGGGGCTTGGGCAACGTGATCCTGTTTATTGATGAGGTGCATTCCATCGTGGGGGCCGGGGATGCCGAAGGCGGTATGAATGCTGCCAATATCCTCAAGCCTGCCCTGAGCCGGGGAGATATCCAGGTCATCGGAGCCACCACTTTTACAGAATACCGTAAGCATATAGAGAAGGACACGGCACTGGAACGGCGTTTTCAGCCTGTGACGGTGGAAGAACCTTCTTTTGCCGATGCTGTAGCCATTGTGGAAGGATCCGCCCATTATTATGAACAGTTCCACAGCGTGCGTATTCCGCGGGAGGCGGCCCGACAGGCCGTGTCTCTTTCCGAACGGTATATTACCGATCGATTCCTGCCGGATAAGGCCATAGATCTTATAGATGAGGCGGCAGCGGATCTGAACCTGCGCACGCCCCTGTGCCGGGAGCTGGAAGCAGCGGATAAGGATCTGAAAGCAGAGCAGGCACGGGCAGAGCAGCTGTTGAAGGGAGAGCTTTCTCCCGAAACAGAGCAGCAGCTCAAAACCATTAAAACCCGGACGGATGCTCTTAACGATCAAAAGCAGAAGCTGCTTGCCCGGGGACTCCCGGTGCTGACAGTGGAGGATCTAAGCCGAATCATTGAGCTGTGGACAAAGATCCCTGCCGGGAAGATCCAGGAAAGGGAATTTGATCGTTTGAAGCATCTGGAGCAACGACTTAAAGAGCGGATCATCGGTCAGGACAAAGCGGTGGAGTCCTTGTGCCGGGCCATTCAGCGGCGGCGAGCAGGAATCGGCAGCACCCGGCGTCCCATCAGTTTTCTGTTTACGGGCCCCACGGGGGTAGGCAAAACAGAACTGGTCAAACAGCTCTCACGGCAGCTTTTTGACGGACCGGAGACACTTGTGCGGCTGGATATGTCCGAATTTATGGAAAAGCACGCCGTTTCCCGCATTATCGGTTCGCCTCCGGGCTATGTGGGCTATGAAGAGGCAGGGCAGCTGACGGAAACGGTTCGCCGCAGGCCTTATTGCGTGATTCTGCTGGACGAGATAGAAAAGGCGCATCCGGATGTAATGAATATTCTTTTGCAGATTCTGGATGACGGCCACATTACCGATGCCCATGGCCGCCGAGTGAATTTCGCCAATACGGTCATCGTTATGACCAGCAACGCCGGATCTGCAGAAAAAGGTGCCGGAGCCGTGGGCTTTGCCCGCACTCAGGAGCAGAAAGCACAGGATAAGGCCATGCAGGCCCTGAAGGAATTCCTGCGGCCGGAATTCTTGAACCGGTTGGACGAAGTGATCTGCTTCAGTCATCTGGATGAGCAAAGCATGGCCAAAATCGCCGGCATCCTGCTGGATGAACTGAAGGCCGCCATGAAGGAGAAAAATCTGTCTCTCCATTACACAAAAGAGGTTTGCGCCTATCTGGGCAGAAAGGCATGCTCCGATACCTATGGAGCCAGAGAACTCCGGCGTGTGTTGGAAAAGGAAGTGGAGGATGAGATCGTCTCCCTGATGCTGAACAGCGAAGAGCCTCTTACCACGATCCGCCTGCAAATGCGTTCCAACGGCAAACTGGCCGTAGTGGGTAAGGGGGAACCAAAGGCGCTTCCGCCTGCTCCCGTTCCGGAGGAGAGCATTTCTTCTCAGAAGTAACCTGTTCGTCACAAGGGCCGCCGGACATATACCGGCGGCCCTCTTTGCAGCAGATGTATATTCCGGCGATGCTGCATACGAATGTGTTTTGCATGCATAAAATGCAGAGACCGGAAGCATAAATATCATAAACAGTGCTTCGATTTTAGCAAAAATACGTAGGCGCCTGGCAAAACCGTTTTATACCATGAAGCGTTTTGCTGCGTACCCGTTCGATCCTTATATTGTCGCAAAAATGGCCAGCGCACATAAGGCATGAGGGTTCCCTCTTTTTACACGCTTCATCCTGATGAACGGAAAAGTCAGGATGCGTGGTCAAATCAGAAAACTGCAAGGATCGCAGAAAAAAGTATGAGGAAAACAATGCATGAAAAACCACTTGCGCTCACTGGATTCCGGTGTCTTTTTTGGCTTCCCGGGCAATGCGCACCAGCCACTCCATGGCCTGAGCGGGGTAAGCGCCCCGGGCAGTTTCATTGGTAAGCATCAGGCCTTCTGTCCCTTCCAGCACGGCATTGTAGACATCCGTGACCTCAGCCCTGGTGGGAGAAAACCGGGACTCCATGGACGCCAGCAGTTCCGTTGCTACGATGCAGGGCACCTTTTTTCTTGAACAGGCAGTAAGTATGTTTTTCTGCAGCCTTGGCAGCATTTCCAAGGGCAGATGTACGCCCAGATCTCCTCTGGCCAGAATGATCCCATCCGCTTCGGTCAAAATCTCATTCAGATGTTCCACGCCCTGTTCATTTTCAATCTTTGCCAGGAGCCGCAGCTTTTCTGTGCCCGCGGGCAGAGACTCCCGCAGAACGGCCACATCCTTCCGGCTGTGTGTAAAGGGGAGCATCAGTCCCCATACAGGGCTGCCGGGCAGCATAGCGATGGTTTCCAGATCCTCTCGGCTCAGGGGCGGAAGCATTTCCTCTTTTCCTTCCAGACAAAGGTTTTTGCCGCCCTCCAATTGCAGGCCTGATTCCACCCGGCAAACAAGAGCAGCAGGGCTCTTTTCCAGCACCAGCAGGCGTACTTTTCCGTCATCCGCCAAAAGTATATCTCCGGGCTGAGCCGGGGCATATATTTCTTTCGGTACTGGAAGAGACAGGATTTCATCGGGAGAAATAAACATGGGTGTCATAGGGCCCAGACGCAATCCTCGTCCCCTAAGATCCAATAGCAGCTTCCATGGTCTCCCCTCGGAGGCCTGATCGACCAGAGTCAGCCAGTCTTTGCACATTGTCCAGGGCCGGTGGTTCAGGTTGATCCGCAATCCTGTCATGCCTGCAAGAAACATACGCTCCAACGTTTCCTTTTTCAGGCATGCCGGGCCAAGAGTTGCAAAATAGTCCATAAGAACAGGTTCTCCCAGATGTTTTTTCTCAGTATATATGCCGGTGTGCTTCAGAGCAAGTACTCCTTTTTTGCATAAAATCGCATTTTTGACCCAAATCGCAATGGCGCTCCCGTTCTGCCTATGGAAAAACGTATCTGTCTCGGGTATACTGAATACATAAAAAAATCGGCGGGAGCTATTCTTCGCCGGAAAGGAACATTTCAAATGCAGTTTCTATGGGCGGCGGGTTATCTGGTCCTTCTGGGAATCCTGTCCCATTTCATCGGCAATGCTCTGCCAAGGGATCGATTCGACCCCAAAGCTTTTCCTTACAGGGAATACGGCTGGGAAAAAGGGCTGTATGCCAGACTGAAAATATCTGTCTGGAAAGACCGGCTTCCGGATATGAGCCGCTGCTGCTCCGACATGCGCAGAAAGACTGTTACCCCTGCCATGAACGCAGAAGAGATAAAAGCTCTGGTGCAGGAGACCTGTGTGGCCGAGTGTGTGCACTGGGGTCTGATCCTGCTGAGCCCCGGCGTTCTGCTGCTGTGCCCGGGCTGGCCAGGGCAGATCTTATTTTGGGCAGATATACTGCTGTTGAATCTGCCTTTCATTCTGATCCAGCGGTATAACCGGCCCAAACTGATGGTTCTGCAGACCAAACTTGAGCTGCGGGCTGCCCGGCGAAAGGAGACGCGCTCATGAAACTGCTTATTCTATCCAGTAATAACGGACAGGGGCATAATACGGCTGCAAGGGCACTGCTGGAAGCAGCACGGAAACAGGATATAGAGGCCGTGATGATGGACGGTATGCTGTTCGATTCCCCAAAGGCATCCGAACGGGTGGCTCGCATTCATGTGCGCAGTGCCCTGTATGCACCCCATCTCTTTGAAAAAGGTACCCGTATTGCCCGACGAATGGAAGACAATCCCCGGCTGACTGATTCTCTCCAGCGCTCCGGCATGGCAGCGTCACGGCGGTTATTGGCATTTATACGGGACAATGAGTTTGATACGGTCATAGCTACCCACATTTTTTCCGCACAGGTGCTTACACATGTAGAGGATGCATTGCGGGATAGAGTGCGCACCGCTTTTGTGATCACGGATTACAGCTACATACCCTTTACTTCAGACACGGCACTGGATGCATATATTCTCCCCCACAAGGATCTGGTGCCCTTGTATGAATGGAATGCGCCGGGTAAATGCTATCTGCCATTGGGCATCCCCACTTCTCCTGAGAAACTTCGTCATTGGGAAAAAGAAGAGGCCCGACGGAGTCTTGACTTGCCGCAGGGGCGCCCCACGGTATTGATTATGACCGGCAGTATGGGATTTGGAGATGTTCTGCCTCTGTGTGCGGCTCTGCTGGATGGAGAACCTCGCGTGCAGATTCTGGCTCTGTGCGGCAGAAATGAAAAACTCCTGTCCGCTTTGAAGGAAAACTATTCCCCGGATAAAGTACTGCCTTTGGGATATACGGAAGAGGCAGGAAAGTATATGGATGCGGCCGACGTACTGCTGAGCAAGCCCGGCGGCCTTTCCTCTACGGAGGCGGCGGTGAAGGGAGTGCCTCTGGTGCATATGAACCCGCTTCCCGGCTGGGAGGAAGATAATGTGCGTTTCTTTACGGCCAGGGGTATGTCACTGACGGGAAAAGACGCCGGGGAAATGGCACGCAGCGCACTGATGCTTCTGAAGGAGCCTGCTGCGGCGGAAGTCATGCACCGCTGCCAGCAGGCGAATATAAATCCTGAGGCTGCCAGAGATATTTTAGCAGCATTGGATTCAAAAAAGTAAGAGAAAACGGGGATTTTCCGGAAGCCTACCCATAAAACACAAAAAATGTCAAAAAAAGGTGTTGACAAAGCGGAGGAGAGCGGGTATACTGAGGAAGCTGTCGCGAGGGACGGGCCGCGAGGCTGGGCCGGAGAGAGACAGCAGGGCACCTTGAAAACTATATAGTGCAACAACAAACAAGCCAGTTGATTCAAGTAAAATTGGACAACAAGAAACGCAATTTAATTGAGACGACCAAGCGTAAAAAGAAGAACCAGTCGGCAGGGAGACCTGCTGAAATAGATTAAACTCAAGAGTTTGATCCTGGCTCAGGACGAACGCTGGCGGCGTGCCTAACACATGCAAGTCGAACGGACGAGGCCCTTCGGGGCCGAGTTAGTGGCGAACGGGTGAGTAACGCGTGAACAACCTGCCTCTTTGAGGGGGATAACACCTGGAAACAAGTGCTAATACCGCATAAGACCACATTACCGCATGGTAAAGGGGTCAAAGGAGAAATCCGCAGAGAGAGGGGTTCGCGTCCCATTAGCTAGTTGGCGGGGCAACGGCCCACCAAGGCGACGATGGGTAGCCGAGCTGAGAGGCTGATCGGCCACACTGGAACTGAGACACGGTCCAGACTCCTACGGGAGGCAGCAGTGGGGAATATTGGGCAATGGGCGAAAGCCTGACCCAGCAACGCCGCGTGAGGGAAGAAGGTTTTCGGATTGTAAACCTCTGTCCTAAGGGACGAAGGAAGTGACGGTACCTTAGGAGGAAGCCCCGGCTAACTACGTGCCAGCAGCCGCGGTAATACGTAGGGGGCGAGCGT
>OLSB01000069.1_pt1 | contig 107570 bp, 119 predicted proteins | sample 1672071 | NCBI WGS metagenome assembly OLSB01 (sample SAMEA3136642, study PRJEB25190) | human gut metagenome | biome: human gut; feature: human-associated habitat; material: faeces | place: Austria | collected 2013
TATTCTCTGCCATTTGGGCTGTTTTTGTGCTGTCCGCACAATCTGGGGCTGTTCAGTCCAAAATGGCTGTTTTTTATTAGACTTATGCGTTCTTATCCGTTGAAAATAAGGCCCTTGGTACTGTCCAGAGGTGCAATGCTTATAAAGGTCTTACCAATGCTGAGATTAAGGGGAGTGCCATCCTTCAATGTATAATGGAAGTTATCCGCACGATCGGCTCGCTCCCAATTGATCTCAATATACTTGCCGCCTGTGAAGAAGTAACCGCTGCCGGAGCCTGTCATTTCCATTGCCTGACGCCCGTATCCGTCAACAGTACGGGACGGAATGTTGAGCACAATGACATTGGCGAAATCAATTGAGCTGTTGTTGCCGCCATCAATGTATTCGTCTCCGTCAATGAATGCGTTGTAGCAGTTTTTGTCCGGGCTGTACTTGAAGTCGGTGCTGTATCCGGAATAGTAAACGGTAAAATCGGTCGAGGACTTGCTGCACTGGGAAACGGCATCGGTGCTGAAGTTGAGGCCATAGCTCGTATCGTAGCCGGAATCATGCTTGAGATCATAGTTGTTCTCAGCAAAGCTTGCAAGACTGCTGCCTTTTGCAAACAGAGTGTGCTCGATGTTCCTACCCTCGTTAAGACGGGTCTGATCGCGGTAATAGCTTGAAGCCTCACCGGAACGGCTGCCGCGGACTCCGTCTATGTTGTCAATGCCGAGCGTTTTTATGTCGGAATAAGCCTGCTCACTGCCGCCGGCGTGCACATAAACAGCGTCGTAGGCCTGAGCCATGCTGATGAAGTAGGGTCTGGCGCTGCGGATGGAGCCGATCGTAATTTCATCAACATCAGTAAAGATAGCCATCATACGGGTCAAGCCGCCCTCGGCAAGCGCCTCGTAAACGATCGAGGCCTGTGAGAGACCGACGGCAGGCCGGGCAGCCGGATGGTTGTTTATCATAACGCAGTAGGGCCGCAGCTCGCTTGCGTCTTCACTTACAGTCTCGCCGGTCAGCGGATTAACAGGACCGCTGACGCCGTGTTCATTCAAACCGTCTCCGTCGACATCGGGGGCAGTTCCGCCGTCATCCTTGCCGCATCCTGAGAAAAGGCAGAGAACCATGGCCAATGCGAGAAGTAAAGTTAACAGTCGTTTCAAGTTGAAACACCTCACCTTTTGTAGATTTGCTACCGTATTATACTATGTTTTGCGTATGTTGTCAAATTGGTCGAAGAGTGGTATAATATTTATATCTTCTGCTGCAGAGGGTATATTTTATATGCAAAAAAATGTATGATACAAGATAATAATGCTTTTACTGTGATAAAAGGAGGTAACATATATGTATGAGCAGATAAGATCAGAAACCGAAAAGGCGATCAATGAGCTTATTGAAAAGTCTCATCTTAAAGCAGGGGACATAGTCGCAGTAGGCTGCTCCTCGAGCGAAATTCTGGGCGAGCATATCGGAAAAGGCTCGTCGCCCGAGACCGGCGCAGTTGTCGCGAAAACAATAATTTCAGCGCTTTCGGAGCATGGTCTTTACCTTGCCGCCCAGTGCTGTGAGCACCTCAACAGAGCGCTGGTCATAGAACGTGAAGCCGCTGAAAGGTATATGCTGGACGAGGTATGCGTAAGGCCTGTGCCAAAAGCCGGAGGCTCTTTCGCGACGTCGGCCTATGATAATATGAAGGACCCCGTGGTCGTCGAACACGTTAAAGCAAAAGCCGGACTTGACATCGGGTATACTCTGATAGGTATGCACCTTAAGGACGTTGCCGTTCCGCTCAGGCTTTCCGTTAAGAAGATCGGCCAGGCCGGTATCAATGCAGCGTATACGCGCCCCAAGCTCATCGGAGGCGTAAGGGCACATTATCCCGAATAATGCAACATGATTAAGAAGGGGCGCGGTTTGCGCCCCTTCAGATTTTTACATTCAATCCGCTGTCCTGCAGAGTATCAATAAGTGTTTGCAGATGAGCTTCCGACATATCCGTAAGCGGCAGACGCAGCTTGCCGCAATCGTTACCTATGAGCTTGAGCGCTGTTTTGACCGGTATGGGATTTGTCTCTATAAACAAATCGGAAAACAGCTTTGCGTATTTAAAATATAGCTGCTGCGCCTGCGCGAAGTCGCCTTCAAGGCACAGCGCGCAAAGCTTCGCAACCGCTCCCGGTACGATATTTGACGCGACGGATATTACGCCCAGCGCGCCCAGGGCCATCATGGGAACCGTGTTATCATCATTTCCGCTCCATATGAAAAGATCATCTCCGCAGGCAGCCCGCGTCATAGCAAAAAGGCTGAAATCTCCGGAAGCCTCCTTGACGCCGTTTATGTTGGGATGCTCGGCGAGCTCAATGTAAGTCTCCAGCTTTACGCCGATGCTCGTTCTTGACGGGACGTTGTATACGATCATCGGAAGATCTACTCTGTCGGCAACGTATGTAAAGTGATCGACCAGACCCTTTTGTGTGGTCTTGTTGTAATATGGAGTTACCATCAGTATCCCGTCGGCGTCGCATCTGAGTGCGCACTTTGCAAATTTTAGCGCTTTCTGAGTGTCGTTGCTTCCTACGCCCGCAATTATTTTCATCCGGCTGTCGTTATACCTGCATGCAAATTCGATAAGCTCCTCGTGCTCATAAGCGCTCATCGTTGCGTTTTCGCCCGTGGTGCCGCATACGACGAGAGCTGATGTACCGTTGTCGTACTGAAAGTCGATTAGCTCCGCCATCTTATCATAATCTATACCGTATTCACCGAAGGGCGTTACTATCGCCGTGCAGGATCCTTTAAATATCGGCGTTTTAAACATTTGCTTCCCTCCAATCCCATATTCGCTTAAAAGCATATGTTCAATTGCTGCCGGATATTACTGAAAACATTGAATTTTCGGGCGGGACGTATTATAATATATTGCCTGACGCAAGTGAGGGAGAGATATGATCATGACCGCGCGGTACAGAAAAACACTGTTATACATACTTATTCTTGCCGTGATGCTTACGGCTCTTACCGCATCGGCCTGCGCTGAGAGCGAGGCGGCTCCGGCTCCGGCATATTTTGATATTGAGCCGAGCGTTGAAACGATAAAGGTAGGTCTTAATTCCGGAACCTCTGCTCTATATGAAGCAAAGCTTCAAAATAAAACCGGCAGCGGATACACCCTGGGATACTATGACTGCGCGCGAGTGTTTCACGAATTGGGATATACTGACTGCGCAGCTTTGTCAGTGCGTGGGGATGTGGGCTTTGTCCTGCCGGATGATACAAAAGTCGGCCCTTATCACATGATATTGAACGCAGTTTACGGCAGCTTTGATGAGGCAAAATCAGCTGCAGACGGACTGTGGGGCGGATTTCCAGCTTACATTAACGGACAATACCGTGTGCTCGTGGGCGCATACGCAAACGAAAGCAAAACATATAAGGCGATAAATGACCGCGGAATGGATGCGCAGGCCTTCACAGGCAGTGAGTTTTCCTTACTTGCTGCGGAAACGGATACATGGGAGCTTAAGTTTTTATATGATAACGGCACGACCACGAAGCTTTCCGTCAGACCTGCAGGAGCAGATAAGCCGGAGACGTGGTTCGGCGGGAACGCATATCGCGGAGATTTTGAGTTTATACGCAGCGGGTATAGGCTTGCGGTAATAAATTATGTAGGACTTGAGGACTATGTAAAAGGCGTGCTTCCATATGAAATGAACGGCGATTGGCCGCTCGAGGCTCTCAAGGCTCAGGCTGTATGCGCAAGAACATACGCCCTGAATAATATAAATGCGTTTTACGACAATGGTTTTGACCTGAGAAACGATACCTACAGTCAGGTATATCGCGGCATGACCGGCACCACGGAAAAAACAGATGCCGCCGCAGAACTGACATCAGGAAAACTTGTGCGATACCGCGGCGCTGTGTGCAAGGTCTATTATATGTCCTCTGACGGGGGCAGCACCGACAGCGGCGCCAATGTGTTCTCCCAACTCAGAGCATACCTCAGCGGAATGAAAGATCCATATGAGGCTGATGTCGAATTTTACAACAAAACATGGAAAAGCGAGCTTAAATCGGAAAGTATCATATATCGGCTTTCGCGTTACGGCCATGAGCTGGCGGATATATCTGAGATAAACGCAGTCTATTCCGATATGGACAATGTTATTGAGCTTGAAATAAAAGATGTTGACGGTAAAACAATAAGCATATCGGGGGAATACTGTTTCCGTGAACTGGGCTTAAACAGCCTGCATTATCGTGTCAGCAAGCAGGAAAACGAGGACGGCGAGACCGTGTTCGTTTTCCAAGGCGGCGGATGGGGGCACAACTGCGGTATGAGTCAGTGGGGCGCGTATTCCATGGCGTATAATCACGGCGCCGGCTGCAATGAGATCATAGACTTTTATTTTAACGGAGCATACATCGGATGAACAAAACTGATTTTTACTTTGACCTTCCGGAGCGGCTTATAGCCCAGACTCCGCTTGAAAAGCGCGATACCTCGCGTCTGCTTCACCTTGATAAAACGACAGGGGAGATAGAGCACAGGCATTTCTACGACATTAAACAGTATCTCAGGAAAGGGGACTGCCTCGTACTCAATGATTCAAGGGTACTCCCCGCGAGACTAATCGGCGCAAGACCTACGGGCGGTTCAGTCGAAATAGTATTACTTAAAGACCTGGGAGACGGCTGCTGGGAGTGCCTGAGCCGCCCGGGAAGAAAGACAAAGCCGGGACAGGAGATAATCTTCGGAAACGGAGAGCTTAGCGCAACGGTGCAGAGCGTGGCTGAGGGCGGCAACAGAATCGTGAAATTCCAATATGAGGGCGTTTTCCTTGAGGTGCTCGAAAGGCTCGGGAAAATGCCTCTGCCTCCGTATATCAAGGAAGAGCTCAAGGACGCCGAGAGATATCAGACCGTATATTCAAGGGAACTCGGCAGTGCGGCGGCTCCAACTGCCGGACTGCATTTCACAAAGGAATTGCTTCAAGAGATAGAGGAAATGGGCGTCAATATATGCTTCGTGACCCTGCATGTCGGACTTGGAACATTCAGACCCGTCAAGGCAGAGAACATCGAGGAGCATGAGATGCATTCGGAGTTTTGCATGGTCCCGGCGGAAACAGCAAAAACTATAAACGAGACAAGGCGCCGCGGCGGAAGAGTTATAGCCGTTGGAACTACCTCCTGCAGAACGCTTGAGAGCTTCGCAAAGGAAGACGGAACGATAGAGGAGACCGCCGCTTGGACCAACATTTTTATATATCCCGGATATAAATTCAAATGCGTAGATGCGCTGATAACGAATTTCCATCTGCCTGAAAGCACTCTGATAATGCTTGTATCGGCGCTTGCGGGGAGAGAAAACATACTGCATGCATACGAAGTTGCCGTGAAGGAAGAATACAGGTTTTTCTCCTTCGGAGACGCAATGTTCATTGAGTGAGGGAAATAGATGTATAAATTAATAGCTCAGGAAGGCCGCGCAAGGCGCGGTGAATTTGAAACGGCTCACGGCCTCGTGCAGACACCGGTGTTCATGAACGTAGGGACCGCCGCCGCCATCAAGGGCGCCTTGTCGGCCGCCGACCTCAAGACTATAGGCTGTCAGGTTGAGCTTTCCAACACATATCATTTGCATCTCAGACCCGGCGACACCCTTGTAAAGCAAATGGGCGGCCTGCATAAATTCATGACTTGGGACGGACCCATTTTGACTGACAGCGGAGGGTTCCAGATCTTCTCACTCGCAAGCCTGAGAAAGATAAGTGAGGAAGGCGTCAAGTTCAACTCCCACATAGACGGGCGGCACATTTTTATGGGACCCGAGGAAAGTATGCGCATCCAGTCAAACCTCGGCTCGGATATCGCTATGGCTTTTGATGAGTGCATCAAGATCCCGTCTCCAAAGGAATATGTTAAAAAATCCTGTGACCGCACTTACAGATGGCTGGTAAGATGCAAAGCCGCCTTGGCCGAGTACAACAGTATGGATGATGCCGTTAATCCCGGACAGCAGCTCTTCGGTATCAACCAAGGCGCGACCTTTGCCGATCTGCGGATCGAGCACATGAAAAAAATCGCCGAGCTTGACCTTCCGGGTTATGCGATAGGAGGGTTGGCAGTAGGGGAGAGCCATCAGGAGATGTACGACACCATCGAGGCGGTCGAGGAGTATATGCCGAAGGACAAGCCCCGTTACCTGATGGGAGTCGGTACCCCGGGAAATATAATCGAGAGCGTTGCAAGAGGCGTGGACTTTTTCGACTGCGTCATGCCGGCACGAAACGGAAGGCATGGGCATTTGTTTACATGGGGCGGAATTATCAACATCAAAAACGAAAAATATATGGCCGACAGTCAGCCGATAGATATTGAGTGCGACTGCCCTGTGTGCAAGCGCTATACGAGAGCCTATATAAGGCATCTGTTTAAAGCAAATGAAATGCTTGCAATGCGATTCGCGGTGACTCATAATCTTTATTTTTACAACAAGCTGACAGAGAAGATAAGAAACAGCCTTGAACAGGGAACATTTAATGAATTTCGAGGTAAATATTCAAAATTATTGGATACGAGAATATAAAATACTTGAAATTGTGTAAATTAATATGTATAATTAGTCTATATTTTATAATAAAACAATTTTAATTAAAAAAGGAGCAAATTATGTTTTTAACCGGTACAGGCGGCGGAACGGGAAGCTCTGCTTCCATGATCATTATTCTTCTTCTTTTCTTCGTTCTGATGTGGTTCTTTATGATAAGACCCGAAAAGAAGAAGCAGAAAAAAATCGAGGCTATGCGCAATGCGCTCAGTGTTGGCGATGAGATAGTAACAATCGGCGGCATCATGGGCACAATTGTTCATATAACTGAGGATGATATCACCATAGAAACAAGCGAGGATAAGGTTCGCGTACAGTTCAAGAAATGGGCAGTAAGTTCCAACGTCAGGGCGGAAGCCGCTGAAGCAAAAGAAAAAAATAAATAGAATTAAAAATCCCCCCGGCTAATATGATGTACAAACATCATTAGTCGGGGGGATTTTTATGTCAGTAAGCAAGAGCAAAGAAAAAGGACAAATTATAAAAGGCGTAATTTCAGCAATGGCTGTGTCGGCGCTGCTATGCGTGGCGTATGCGCTGTTAATTGAAAGAGGGAAGTGTACCGCAGACAATGCTGACATTGTGCTGAGTATAATCGTCCTGCTTTGCGCTGCTATTGGGAGCGCCATTTCAGCCATGGGGAGCACAAACAAGCTTCTAAGGGGACTTATAACAGGAATTATATTTGCGGCCGTATTGGTAGTGATACCGATTCTTGCCTATCCCGATGCGATAAGCTGGCTCAAAATATTAAGGATCTTTGCCTCAGCAGTAGGCGGGGGACTGATAGGGAGTATAGTCAATTTAGGCAAAAGTAACAAAAAATTTCACAAAAGCCGCAAAAAGCGAATCTGAGATAACTGCGAGTATACTCGCCAAACGGTTTACATAATATCGTTTGATAACCTATATATAGTGCGTTGTACGAAAAAGCACGTCCAAATATTGCGTTTTTTACAAGCCGTAATCAACGCTGAAACTGAGAATAGTACTTTGGTTTACATAATTAAGTTTACATAATATATCGACATAATTAACAAAAATCATCATTTTCTTTAAAAAGCCTTGATTACATTTAAAAATTGTATTATATTGTGAATAAACAGAAATTATGTAAATCCATAAGTTATTCTCTATAATGAGTTTTGTATGGAGAGAACTGATGGAGAATTTATTTATACGCAAAAAACTAAGACTGTCCGCCGAATCCGCCCCATGCTTACTGCCGGCCTGTCTTGCGCTGTTGCTGGGCGTCATATGGTTTACTGCCATAAGGGATACGGCGGCTGGTTACATTACGTCGATTGGTTATTCTCTCGGCACTGAGCCTTCTTTGCTGCCTATGATTGCGTGCTTGATTCTTCTCGGAGCCGTGTATCTCGGGGTGATGTCGGCTGCTGCCGTGATTATCGTACCGTGCGTTTGCGCTGCCGGCGGATTTGCTGTTGAAGCAGTCTCTTATATTTTTAAATGTGAGGCTCTTTCGCTTCCTGATTTCCCGTTTTTTGCCCTTATAATATTTGCATATATTTTCTCTTTGCTTTTTGTGTCGTCTTATGCCATGAAGCTCTCCAAAAGCATTCAGTGCTGTATTGGTTCCAACAGAAAGCTCAAATCGGAGCTTGTCAGATACCAGGTAATATTTGTCCTTATGGTGACGCTGCTGCTTGTTTCCGGTTATTTTATACTTACATGACCGGCTCGACTATATGAATTTTCAGAAAGGGGGTTATTGAATGCTTGGATCAGAATGTCTCGATATTTTTGAAAAGTATCTTGTTGATGTTAAGAAGTGTTCACAAAACACCCTCAGTTCATATCTGCGCGATGTGCGCCAGCTGTGCGACTATTTGGATACCCACACAAGTGATACTGTTGATACCGCGACCGAGGATGAGCTGTCAGAGTACATAGGTTGGCTTAAGGGGAACGGCAAGTCCATTGCCACAGTTTCAAGGGCGATTGCATCCATCAAGTGTCTGTACGGCGTCCTGCTCAACGAAGGATATATTAAGGATAATCCCACCGGAAAGCTTGTCCCGGATAAAGCGGCGCAGAAGCTTCCACAGATACTTACAAGTAAAGAGGTCGAGCTTTTGCTTGAACAGCCCTCCTGCACCGATGCGAAGGGCTACAGGGACAGAGCCATGCTGGAGCTGCTGTATGCTACGGGAATACGAGTCAGCGAGCTGATAGCCCTTGATATAAATGATGTCAATATTTCCGCGGGAGTTATTAGATGCGTCAGTAAGGATAAGGAGCGCTATATTCCACTCTACCCGGCCGCCGTCAAAGCACTGTCTGAGTATATCGAGTTTATACGTCCGCAGATGATAGCCCTGCCCACTGAGAAGGCTCTGTTTGTAAATGTGAGCGGAGAAAGAATGTCGCGTCAGGGCTTTTGGAAGATCATAAAATCATACCAGCAGAAGGCGCATATTGAAAAAACGATAACACCGCATACGCTGCGCCACTCTTTTGCGGCTCATCTGCTTGAAAACGGCGCGGATCTGCACTCGATCCAGGAAATGCTCGGCCATGCTGACATATCCTCTACTCAGATTTATTCGCAGCTCGTGAAAAAACAACTCAAGGATGTCTATAATAAGGCTCACCCCAGAGCATAAGTACATATTAAAGGTGTCAAACGCCGCATCTGCTGATGATGCGGCGTTTTTGTTATTGCGATTAGAATACTGTTGTGATAAAATTTAGAATCAGGATGTGATGATCTTGCGTATCTTAGGCATCGATCCCGGCCTTGCGACGGTTGGGTTCAGCATAGTTGACTCAGATAAAAATAAATTGAAGCTCGTTACCTGCGGCGTTATAAGCACTTCTGCGCATACGTCTCTGTCAAGCAGGCTTGACAGAATTTTCTGCGATATGAATGAGCTAATAAGCACATTTTCTCCTGACGTAATGTCGATAGAGGAGCTTTTCTTCAATACTAATATCACTACAGGAATAGCGGTGGCCCATGCAAGGGGCATTATACTGCTTGCCGCATACCGGGCCGGTGTCGGAGTTTTTGAGTACACTCCGCTTCAGGTCAAGCAGGCTGTCGTGGGATACGGACGCGCCGAGAAAAATCAGGTGATCGATATGGTTCGCCGGATCCTAAACCTTCCGGCGGCACCGAAGCCCGATGACGCGGCGGATGCGGTGGCTCTTGCTATATGTCACGCGAGGAGCTCAACATCACTTCTCAGCCAAAAAGGAGATAACGGAGTATGTTCTACCATTTAGCCGGAATAGTTTCCGATATAGATATAAATCTTGCGGTCATTGACTGCGGCGGCGTCGGATACGCCGTAAACACCACAGTTAACACTCTTTCAAAAATAAAGCTTAATGAGAAAGCCAAGCTTTATATTTCGGAATATATAAAGGAAGACAGTTTCGAGCTTTATGGTTTCGCAACGCTCAGCGAAAAACGCTGTTTTGATATGCTGCTGACGGTCTCGGGCATCGGTCCCAAGGCTGCTCAGGCCATTTTGTCTGCGGCAACTCCGGAAGGGCTTGCCATAGCAATCATGAACGGCGATGAGAAGGCCATAACTGTTGCTCAGGGAGTCGGAAAGAAGATTGCACAGCGTGTGATCCTTGAACTAAAGGACAAGGTTTCCAAGGAAATGGGCAGCTCATCTGTTGAGCTCCCGGTAATACACTCACCGGCGGACGGAGACTCAAGAAATGAGGCTGTTGCCGCGCTCATGGTGCTGGGATATTCCACACCTGAGATTAATTCCGCCCTCAAGAGCATGGATATAAGCGGAATGAGCACGGAGCAGATAGTTAAGATCGCTCTAAAGAATCTTATGTAGGGAGGCAAAACATGAGTATTAATTTTTCGGACGGACTTGAAGATCAGCAAATAGTAACGAGCTCGTCTGTACTCCCGGAGGATTCAGGAGAGGGAAGTCTGCGGCCGAGGACCATCACCGAGTATATAGGCCAGGAAAAGGCAAAGGACAATCTCAGCGTTTTTATAGACGCGGCAAGGCTGCGCAACGAGCCGCTTGACCATGTGCTGCTGCACGGCCCCCCGGGACTGGGCAAAACGACGCTCGCCGCCGTCATCGCCAACGAAATGGGCGTGAATATGAGAATAACATCGGGTCCTGCGATAGAGAAGCCGGGCGACCTTGTCGCCATGCTCACAAATCTGAATGAAGGCGATATCCTGTTCGTGGATGAGATACACAGGCTCAATCGCGCATATGAAGAGATCCTTTATCCTGCGATGGAAGACTATGCGATAGATATCATTCTCGGCAAAGGCCCTTCGGCGAATTCTCTTCATCTTGAGCTGCCTAAGTTCACGCTTATCGGCGCTACGACCCGATCCGGCCAGCTTACCGCGCCGCTTCGGGACAGATTTGGTGTAACGCTCCGCCTTGAGCTGTATACGGTCGATGAGCTGCGGCGGATCGTTGAACGCTCTGCCGATATACTCGGAATTGAGATCGACAGGGAAGGGGCTGCGGAGATCGCGTCAAGATCGCGGGGAACTCCCAGAATCGCAAACCGGATGCTGCGCAGAGTAAGGGACTTTGCCCAGGTAAGAGCGGACGGCGTCATAACCAAGGATGTCGCCGATATGGCACTTTCCAGACTGGAGGTCGATAAGCTCGGCCTTGACGCGCTCGACCGGAGAATGTTAAGGAGCATTATCGAGTTCTACGGCGGCGGCCCCGTAGGCCTTGAGACGCTTGCCGCGACTATCAATGAGGATGCTGTAACTCTTGAAGACGTGTATGAGCCGTACCTCCTCCAGCAGGGATTTTTGACAAGAACTCCTCGCGGCCGCTGCGTAACGAGAAAGACATATAACCATTTGGGGATAGAATATCTCGGTCAGCAGGAGCTCGGCTTGTAAAAAACCCTCAATTTTCTGAATAAAGTGTATATTTTTAGGTTTTAATCTATTGACTTTCACCAAATTTGATATATACTATAATAGTATTATTGGAAGTTATAGTGATTATTCTATGTTTAATTACGCTGATTTAGAGGATACTGAACTACAGAAGCTTTCGGCACAAGGCGACCGTTTAGCGGAGGAGCAGCTCGTATCAAAATATATGCGTTTGGTGCGAATTTGCGCGAGACCTTTGTTCCTTGCCGGCGGAGACAGTGAAGATCTTATTCAGGAGGGAATGTTCGGACTGCTCTCCGCAGTCAGACAGTTTGATCCCGAGCACAATACCTCATTTAAAACATTTGCTGAATGCTGCATCTGCAATCGGTTGAAATCCGCTGTAAAATCAGCCTCAAGTCTAAAGCATATTCCGCTTAACGATGGCGTCCCCTTAGACTCTATACTCTCAGATGAATCCCAGACCCCCATGTCGGCATACGCTGAATTTTTTCAGAAGTCCCCTGAAGAGCAGGTCCTGGCAAGAGAGAACAGAAAATACACTGAAGAACTATACTTATCCTTACTGAACGTACTTTCAAAATTTGAAAGAGAAGTTTTGACTCATTATCTGAGTGGCCTAAGCTATAAGGAAATAGCAAGAGTAACATCAAAAAGCGTAAAGGCTGTTGATAATGCTATTCAAAGGATAAGGCGCAAAACTGCGCGACTGCTTAAATCAGGCGATATCAGCGATAGCTGACGCATATAAAAGCCGACAGGCGAGATTTTCAAAGAGAGGATTCAAAATGTACGAAGACAAGACCTTAGTTTGCAAAGAGTGTGGTCAGGAGTTCGTGTTCTCCGCAGGCGAGCAGGAATTTTACGCAGAGCGCGGCTTCCAGAACGAGCCCCAGCGCTGCAAGGCGTGCCGTGACGCCCGCAAGAACGCAGCTCGCGGTCCCCGTGAGTTCTTTACCGCAGTTTGCGCAGCATGCGGCGGCGAGGCGAAGGTTCCCTTTGAGCCCAAGACCGACCGTCCTGTATACTGCAGCGAGTGCTTTGCAAAGATGAAGGAAGAAGCCTGAGGATTTAAACCTGCAGGAATAGAGTGGGACGTCCTCTTGACGTCCCGTTCTTTTTTCTAAATCTATTTGATTGGAGATACAAATATGGAAATGCTTAAGATCATGGACATTGACAGAGAGAGCATTATCTCTGAAATTCTGGAGAACTTCCCTGAGGCGATGCCCAAGTTTCAGGAGTTGGGTATGCACTGCCTCGGCTGCGCCCTCGCTACCGCTGAGAGCCTTGAGCAGGCCTGTGCCGCACATGGCGTTGACCCGGATGAGTTTATCATCGAGCTCAAGGCTTACCTTCTGTCCCTGTAATTAAAGCGCAGCGAAAAAGCCGGAAAACCGGCTTTTTCGCTTATATGGAGTGTTATGAGCAACAGACTTGAACTAATTGCATCTTTGGCAAAGAATGGCGTCGGGGTCACGGACGTCGGAACTGACCATGCTTACATCCCTGTAATATTGCGCAGAAGCGGATATAAGGGGAATATTATTGCAAGCGATATAAACGAAGGTCCTCTTGAAAAAGCCCGTATAAGCCTTGAAAACGCAGGATTATCGGATTCGGTAGAGCTCGTTTTATGCGACGGGCTGAGCGGAGTTGACAGCACAAAGGTCGACACTATTATTGTAGCGGGAATTGGCGGCGATACGATCACCGGCATACTGGATCGCGGTCTGTATGATATGCCGGAGTGGGCGTCGCGCAGCGATTATAAGCTCATACTACAGCCTGTGACGAAGCCTGAAATACTGCGTTTTTGGCTTGTCAACAACGGGTTTGCGATAACAAGCGAATGGCAAACCGAGGAAAACGGCATGCTTTATCAGATTATATGTGCGCAGCCCGGCGAGAGCCCGAAGTATAAGGATGCGGAGCTCTATACAGGCCGCTTGTCTCAGATACAGGACAGCAAGTATTTTGATAAATTGCTGAACTCATATATCAAACGTTTTAAACTGGCTGCAGACAGCCTTCAGAACGCGGAAAAAGCCACACTCAAAGCCTGGAATATGATGATAATGAATATGATAGCCGAGCTTGAGGAAATGAAAGGATGCCAAAATGACTAAAATCAGGGACATATACGATTTTTTGAATGCCCTTGCGCCTGTGAGTCTGAAAATGGATTTTGATAATGTCGGGCTGCTCGTGGGAGATTTAGAAGCAGAAGCGGGGAAGTGCCTGCTGGCACTTGATATAACCGACGAAGTCATTCAAGAGGCAAAAAACATACGAGCTGAGCTTATTGTGTCGCACCACCCGCTGATATTCGGAGCGGTCAAAAGCGTTACTGCTGATGATCTCACCGGAAGGAAGATAATCGAGCTCATAAAAAATGATATCTCGGCTGTATGTATGCACACAAATCTTGATATTGCTCAAGGCGGCGTTAACGACGCGCTCATGAGCGCTCTCGGAGCCGATGTGCACGGCTTTCTTGAGTTATCCGGTAAAGATGCGGAGGGAAACGAGGTCGGCTGCGGCCGCGTTGGTGAGCTTAAAAGCGAAATCGGGTTTGCGGAATTTCTCAGTATATGCAAGAAAGCTCTGAATACCGGCGGCCTGAGGTATCACGACGCGGGGAAAAAAGTCAAAAGGCTGGCCGTCATGGGCGGCGCCGGCGGCTCGTGCATAGCTCTTGCAAAATCCATGGGCTGTGATACCTATGTGACCTCGGACATGAAATATAATGGCTTCCTTGACGCAAAGGAGCTTGGAATTAACCTTATTGACGCAGACCACTTCTGTACCGAAAATGTTATTATTCCGGTGCTGGCTAAAAAACTTAGCGAGGAGTTTATAGACACCAAATTTATAGTTTCCTCTGTTCATAAACAAACAGTTCGCTTCTTCTGAATGTAATATTTGTCCTCCGCGGCTCATAAACTCGTACAAACGAGAAGGCTGCGGAGGTTTTTTTATGACTAATACCGATATTTATAAGGATATATCTGCAAGAACAAACGGCGCAATAATGATAGGCGTGGTCGGACCTGTTCGCACGGGAAAGTCGACGTTTATAAAGCGCTTCATGGAGAGCATCGTAATCCCCAACATTGACGATGAATACATGCGCGAGCGCGCCCGCGACGAACTGCCGCAAAGCGGCTCAGGCAGGACCATAATGACGGCGGAGCCAAAATTTGTGCCGGAGGAAGCTGTGCAGATCAGGCTCGGAGAGGACACAAGCTGCTCTGTTCGGCTCGTCGACTGCGTAGGCTACATGGTCAGCGGCGCATCCGGCCGCTTTGAGGACGGCAGCGAAAGACTTGTCACGACCCCATGGTTTGACCATGAGGTGACGATGACCGAGGCGGCCGAATCCGGCACACGAAAGGTGATATGCGACCACTCGACCATAGGTCTTGTGATAACCACCGACGGCAGCATCTGCGATATTGACAGAGCCGCCTATGTTGAGCCGGAGGAAAGAGTGGTATCCGAACTGCAAAGCATTGGAAAACCCTTTATAATACTGCTCAACAGTGCAGACCCTAATTCGGAATACGCAATGGAGCTCGAGGCGCAGCTTGCCGAAAAATATTCCGCTCCCTGCATGAGAGTCAATTGTCAGCAGCTTAATGAGACCGGGATAACAGAGATCATGCGCCGGGTACTCGGCCAGTTCCCGCTCTCCGAGATAAGTATAAAGTTTCCTGACTGGTTCGATGCGATAGAATACGGAAACAGCATGAAATCTGAGCTTTTCCGCAGCATAATAAACTCGTCAAGCGGCATCTGCTGTGTTAATGACATCAGGGGTATGCTGTCTGAAATGGAGCAGTCGGAGCTTGTCGAGGCGGCATATATTGAAAACAGCGACATGGGCAGTGGCGTTATAAATATTGTGGTCGATATACCCCGGGCGCTGTACTATAAGCTTATAAGTGACGAATCAGGCCTCGATATCCAAAGCGACGGTCAGCTTGTGAGCATACTGCGTGAAATGAGCGCGGTAAAGCAGGAGTATGATATAATAAAAGACGCCCTGGAATCCGTTAAAAACACCGGCTACGGTGTTGTCATGCCGGATCACGAGCAGCTCCAGATAGAAGAACCACAGCTTGTAAAACATGGAGGTAAGTACGCCGTTAAACTGAAGGCGAGAGCGCCGGCCATACATATGCTGAGAACCAGTGTGGAGACTGTAGTAAGCCCGTCTATTGGCGGCGACAACGCCTCCGAGGAGATAATCAGCTTCCTGCTTCAGGGCTTTGAGGGCGATATGAGCAGGCTTTGGGAATCCAACATCTTCGGAAGACCATTGTACGACATAGCGGAGGAGGGGATAGCCGAAAGACTGAACAGCCTCCCGCAAAACGCAAGAGCAAAGCTTCAGGAGACCCTGCAGCGCATAATAAACGAGGGCAGGGGTACGCTTATCTGTATTTTGCTGTAGTTTAAGTTTGCATAGGTGTCATTTCAGAGGCGCCTATGCAATATTTATTTTTAAGAAGTTTTTTCATTGGCTGGGCTCATTTTTTATATTTGTATATAAAATCCGGACTAAAACCCGCAGATTTATATATTTTAATTATTGAAAAGCGAATATTTTACAGATATAATTATCCTATCAAAAAACGGAGATGATAATAATGAAACCAGTATCAAAAATTGCGGAAGCGGTTCGCGCATCAACAACTCTGGCTGTCGACAGTCTTGCAAAGCAGATGAAAGCCGACGGACTTGATGTTGTCGGCTTCGGCACGGGCGAACCTGATTTTAAAACTCCAGATAATATAAGCATGGCTGCGATCGCGGCCATATGTGAGGGCAAGACCAAGTACACTCCCGCCGCGGGCATTGTTCCTCTGCGCAAAGCAATCGCACAGCGTCTTAAGACCGACTGCGGCGTTGACTACGATTATACACAGATCGTCATTGCCAGCGGAGCAAAGCACAGCGTTTATATTGCTCTTGCCGCTATTACAAATCCCGGCGACGAGATCATAATTCCCGCGCCGTTCTGGGTCAGCTATTATGAGATGGTCCGCATGGTTGGCGGCACTCCCGTTATCGTTCAGGCGGGTGAGGACCAGGATTTCAAGATCACCGCGGAGCAGCTTGAGGCGGCTATAACGGAGAACACCAAGTGCCTCATGCTCAACAACCCCTCAAATCCCACAGGTATGATCTATTCCAAGGACGAGCTTCAGGCAATCGCCGATGTGTGCGTCAGGCACGACCTTTATATCCTTGCCGATGAGATCTATTATCAGCTCATCTATGACGGAATGGAATTTACAAGTATGGCAAGCCTCGGTGAGGATGTAAAAGAGCGCACCCTGCTCATAAACGGCGTATCAAAATCCTACGCCATGACCGGCTGGCGTGTGGGCTACTGCGCGGCAAACAAAAAGCTTGCAAAGATAATGTCCAACTTCCTCAGCCATTCGACCGGCGCACCTTCTACAATCAGCCAGTGGGCGTCCGTTGAGGCGCTGAACGGGCCGCAGGAGGGGATTGAGGAGATGCGTAAAGCATTCCTGCAGCGGCGTGACTACATTGTAAAGCGCATTAATGAGATCCCCGGCGTAAGCTGCATCAACCCCAACGGTGCGTTCTATGTTATGGTAAATATCGAGAATCTGGTTGGAAAGACCTTGGGCGGAAAGCTCATAGAAAACGACGATGATTTTGCTGTGGCACTGCTTGAAAAAGCGCTGGTCGCGGTGGTCCCGTGCTCCGGCTTCGGCATTAAGAACTTTGTCCGCTGGTCATATGCGGCGTCAATGGAGAACATCGAAAAGGGCCTTGACCGCCTTGAAAAATTCGTAACCGAATGATATAATAATCACCCCGCGAACATAGTTTGTTAGTGGGGTGATTTTGTGTTTATTACGGTTGAGCTTAAAAGCTTTATTAAGGTGGCGTCTGTGCTTGCAGCCGTTGCGGTCCTCGCGGCAGCGGCGCTTATTATTTTTCCGCGCAATACCGCCGTGGGTGCCGACAGTGCGATGAGAGCATATACGCTTGTCATTGATGCCGGACACGGAGGCGTTGACGGCGGAGCGGTATCCGCCGACGGGAAAAAAGAAAGCGACATTAATCTGAATATAGCGCTGAAAATGGCGGCACTCTCTGATTTTTTGGGCATTGACTGTGTCCTTACCCGCGATACGGACAGCGACAACTCCGACAGCGGCAGCTACAGCGAGCATAACAGCTTGGTTTCGAGGGCTGAGCTGGCAAATTCCATTGATAATTCGCTGCTTATCAGTATTCACCAAAATAAATTTCCGAGTGAGCTTGTCAGCGGAGCGGAAATAATGTATGCTGATACCGAGGGAAGCCGAGAGCTCGGCCTCATCACGCAGGATAATATGGTCTCGCTTCTCGATCCGGAGAACCGAAGAGTGGCAAGACCTGCTCCGTCGGAGCTTCTGCTTACGTCAAGCGTCAAATGTCCTGCAATATTGGCCGAATGTGGGTTTATGTCAAATCCGGACGAGTCCCGACAGCTCTCGACCTCGGAATACCAGCTTAAAATTGCTGTGGTTCTGATAGGCTCGTATATACAGTTTTCAAACAGTCAGTTTCCGGCGTAGGAGGAAATATGAAACAAAAGACAGTGTTCTGCTGCTCTGAATGCGGCAATGAAACGATTAAATGGAGCGGCAGATGCACAGCCTGCGGCGCATGGGACAGCCTTGTCGAGGTAAAGGCAGACGTGAAGGGAAGGGGAGCGGCCAAGAGCGGCTCTTCCAAAGTAACTTTAAAGAAGCCGAAGCTTATCTCGGAGCTGGATACCGAAGCCGAACTCAGGTTTTCAACAGGAATAGGTGAGCTTGACAGAGTCTTGGGCGGCGGAGCGGTAAAAGGCTCGCTGGTGCTGGTGGGCGGCGCCCCTGGCATCGGCAAATCAACACTCCTGCTCCAGCTCTGCGGTATGACTGAGGGAAATCCGAAGATCCTTTACATCACCGGCGAGGAAAGCGAGCGGCAGCTAAAAATGCGGGCTCAGCGTCTCGGCGTCGATAAGGGCGATATATATGTTCTTGCGGAGACCGGACTTACAGAGGTCCTGGAAAACATTGAAGCGCTCTCGCCTGATATTGTTATCATCGACTCTATTCAAACGATGTTCGCTCAGGATATAAGCTCTGCGCCCGGCAGCGTCAGCCAGGTGCGCGAATGCACCATGTCGATCATGCGCATGACCAAGGAAAAAGGCTTTACCACATTTGTTATCGGACATATAAATAAAGAGGGGAGTATAGCCGGCCCCAAAGTGCTTGAGCACATGGTGGACTGCGTTTTGTATTTTGAGGGCGAGCGAAGCACGTCCTTCAGGATACTTAGGGCGGGCAAAAACCGTTTTGGCTCCACAAATGAGATAGGCGTTTTTGAAATGGCAGAAACGGGGCTCAAAGAGCTAAAAAATCCATCGGAGGTAATGCTGTCCGGAAGGCCGCAGAACGCCCCGGGAACCTGCGTCACCTGTGTAATAGAAGGTTCACGTCCTATACTGGCCGAGGTACAGGCTCTGATAGCGCCGGCGGCGTATAACTCAGGCAGACGCAGTACAAACGGCATAGACTATAATCGCGCTACCTTATTGCTTGCCGTGCTTGAGAAGCGCGGCGGTATGTCAGTTTCCGGCTGCGATGCATACATTAATGTTATAGGAGGACTTGAGCTGGACGAGCCGGCCGCAGATCTGGCAACGCTTCTTGCGATAGCAAGCAGCTTCAGGGATCTTCCGCTCGGCAGAGACCTGGCAGCAGTGGGCGAGATCGGCCTGTCCGGAGAAATTCGCAGTGTCAGCAACCTCAATTCAAGGCTTTCCGAAATTGCGCGGCTTGGTTTTAAGCGCTGCATCATACCGGCGCATATCAAGGATGATATCAAAAAGCCCGATGATCTTGAGCTCATCTCGGTCAAGGACATACGTGAAGCAATAAAAGCAACTTTAGGTTGATATGCTTGGATTTATTGAAAAACCGCATCTGCCGCAAAGCAGGGTAAGACATATAATTGTCGGCGAAAAGTATCGAAAACTGCTTAAAAATGCGCTTATTCAGAACAATTTGAGCCCAATTTGGCTGAGAAATAATGAGTTCGCGGATGAACGTCTGTCCGGCCATTGCGACCTGATGGCAGCTCATTTAGGCGGCTGCAGAATAACGGCTTACGAGTTCCTGAGAAATAGTCAATTAATTGACAATGTAGATATTCCAAAGATAGAGCTGTTCACGGTACCAAATCCGACGGGCAAGGCGTATCCCATGGACGCCGGCTTAAATTTCTGCCTTATTGGAGATAAGCTTATATATAATCCGAATACCGCGGACAAATCGGTCGTAGCAAAACTTGACTGTGAAATGATCCCTTGTAAGCAAGGTTATACAAAATGCTCGATCTGCGTAGTTGATGAAAACGCGATAATTACTGATGACAGTAAGATAGCGCAGATAGCTGCGGCAAACGGTATTGAAGCGCTGTTCGTTGATAAAGGCATTGCAACACTGGATGGATTTGAATATGGTTTTATTGGCGGAGCATCATTTAAGATCGACAAAAATAAAGTTGCTTTCACCGGAATGATAAGGAACACTTACGAGAGAAACAAAATCGAGAGCTTTCTAAGTAAACGCGGCATCGAAGCCGTATATCTGACAGAACACGAGCTGTTCGATATCGGCAGCGCGATACCGCTAACAGAGGAAATTGAATGAAAGCACGGCAAATGGGCGTAAAGCGGTTTTGAATGGCGTGCTTTTGTTTTTTAACTCCCCTAAATTAAACAAAATCTTTATTTTGTTTAATTTTTAGTCAATTTGCCAATGGACATTTCGGCACTTCCCCATTATAATGGATTTCAGATAATTCAACGGAGTTGTTTTAATATGGACTACAGAACTGAAGCTCCTGAAATAATAAAGGGTTTTTTGATCTATCACGAAACTATCAAAGGTCATTCAAAAAAAACAGTTGAGGAATACTATCTTGATTTGCGTACCTTTTTCAGATACATGAAGATCATTCGCGGGATCGTGCCGCGCAATACCGAGCTTGAGGAAATCAGCATTAGCGATATAGATATTGACTTTGTGAAGTCGATCACCGTCACTGAGGTATATGAGTACCTCGCCTTCCTCTCCAGAGACAGAGTTAAGAATCAGCGCAGCCGGGAAACGGAATACGGCACAAAGGCATCAACAAGAGCCCGTAAGGTATCCACTCTGCGCAGCTTTTACAAGTATTTATCAACAAAAGCAAAGCTTATCGATGTCAATCCGTTACAAGATCTTGATGTGCCCAAGATACCCAATACACTGCCCCGCTATCTTACGCTGCAGGAAGCACAGGCCCTCCTCTCCTCTGTCGACGGGAAAAATAAAGAGCGTGACTACTGTATCCTCTGCATTTTTCTCAATTGCGGACTTCGTATTTCTGAGATCGTGGGCTTGAACATTCAGGACATACGCGAAGATCACATCAGAGTGTTCGGTAAAGGCAGTAAAGAACGTGTGGTTTATATTAACGACGCCTGTGCCGATGCTATTAATCAGTACCTAAATGTAAGGAGAACAATTGCTGCAATTGATAAAAACGCGCTGTTTTTATCTAACAGACGTACGAGAATGAGCCGGGAGGCTGTGCACAGCATGGTCAAAAACTCACTGAGGAGAGCCGGCTTGGATGCGGACAAGTATTCATCCCACAAGCTGCGCCATACTGCCGCTACCCTTATGCTTCAAAACGGAGTTGACGTGAGGACTTTGCAGGAGCTTCTCGGGCATGATAACCTGAATACTACTCAGATATATACCCATATTGATAATTCAGAGCTCAGAACAGCCGCCGACGCCAATCCCCTTGGCAGCTTTAATCCGAATAAAAAATAAGGCTTGCCAAGCAGGACCGTCCAATAAGGAAACGGTGCAGTCTCTTTTAGAGGACTACACCGTTCCTTTACTTTAGCTATGGCAGCATTCCGGAGCTTTTAAATGAAAAATCTCCAATGTCAAATCTCTTTTCTGTGATCCTTTGGGCCAGTTGTCTGCTTTCAATAAATTCATTGGTTACAATTACAAAGAATTGATTTTCCGCTTGACTGACCAGGTAAAACTCTTTATCTGTGTTTTTGATGCCGTTAATGATTTCGGGTATACCAAACGGCGCGTCCGTCAGCCAACCGAGTATATTATCTATTATCTTCTCTCCTTTGGTCAGTCTTTGTTTGCCGATAAGACGGTGTATTTCCGCATCCGGGTATTTTTCTCTGACCACCATATCCTTTTTACTCATTCTTTTGCCATGCCGTCCGCTGCTTTTTCGGTGATTATCGTAATCATCAAGACTAATTTCCTCCCTCAAAACCGATAGATCAATTCTGTCCCCGTTATCGAGAAGATAATCAATGCTGGTGTTAAGGAGCCTGGAAAGCTGCTTCAAGTTTTCAATATCGGGCATTCCTTTATCAGACTCCCACTTGGTAACCGCCTGACGTGATACCAGGAGCTTTTCAGCCAACTGTTCCTGAGTTAAACCGGCACTTTTTCTTGCAATTTTCAGTTTTTCTCCAAATGTTGATCTTATTTCACTGCTGCTCGTGTCCACTTGTGTTCCTCCAAAATAAACTAATTCAGCCTTTTGCCGATGCCTTCAGTGTAGTGCGTAATAAAGCTGACAGCAAGGAACTGTCTTTTGCATGGCCGCAACGCTCCGTAGCATGGCTGCTGATAGAGAATATATTGCAGCATAAGCTGAGCAATGATCGTTTAACAAGGAAACAAGGCATTCTTCCTACTGAACAGTGTCTTGTTTATGGCCTTATTATTGTTCGATTTTTTCTTTGATTTGCTCATTCAGAGGAACATTAGGCAGCCTTGCGATATTGAGAATGCCCGCTATCGATGCGGCAAAATCCACAGCAACAATGAACCAAATCGTTGCGTTTCCAGTAAGTGCGAGAACGACCAAAACGGCCTTGATAAAGATAGTAAAAGCAAGATTTTCGATCGACAGTCTCTTGACCCGCTTAGAGGCCATATAGGCCACCGGCAGTCCGAAAATGCCGATATTGCTCATGAGCATATCCGCATTATCGGCCGCGTAGCCGACCTTCGCGTCAATATCTGCGGCCGTGTGATAGTCAAGATTCTCCGCGCTTACATACAAGAGCTTACCGCCTTCGGGCAATTCATCCGCGTACTGCTGAATTATACCTGCCTTTTTTACCGAGTCGCATTCATAGTGAAGCTCCTCAACTTTGAGCGCCCGTGCAAGTCTTTCGCTCACTTCCCTGCCGTCCTCAGTCAGAAGAATGTTTTTGATATTGCCCATAGCCGTAAAATCGGATATTACGCTTTCGGCATATGGGTTTATGTTTTCCTTGAAGCTTATACTGCCGGCAAAATTTCCGGCCACAGCCATATATAACACGTAGCCTTTCTTTTGACCATCGGACGGTATTGTAATACCGCGGGTCTCAAACAGTTCCTGAGTTCCCAGAAGTACGCTCCGTCCTCGAAGCGTTATCTCCATACCGCATCCCGGAATCTCTCTGAACCCGCTTATATAATCCGATACTATATCCCCACCATAGGCGCTGACGATAGGTACCGCTATCCTTTGCTCGGAATTATATGCCGTATATGCGGCAAGCTGCAAAAAGGTGTCATTATCAAGGATGGGAGAGCTCAGCGATACAAGTTTTGGCGTCCCCTCAGTAAAAACATCTGCTTTATCATATATTACGGTGGTAATTTTTCCGGTATCTTCAAGCACCTTTGCGCCTTTTATAAATACTCCGTATGCAGCGGACAGGCTGAGGCCAGCAATGGAACACAAAGGCAGAGATACTAATGCAGAGGCAGGGATCGAGGCCGCAATAAGCATACATCCGCGTCGTATGCTCATGACAAAGCTCATGTCGCTTATGAGAGGAACAACCGCCGCATAGAGTAAGCCTACGATGAATGCCGCCTTTGAAAACAGCTCAAAATACGGAATATACTTAGAATACAGAGAATTCTTTGATGCCTCAGGATTGTTGAGTATTGCTTTTAAGCTTGCCTGACCGTCAGGGTCATCAGATGATACCGCCGAGTAAGCACTTGTTTTGGTCAATTTGGATGCATAGTCGAGGAGAACCCGGCATAGCTGATACACAACCAGTGTAACTATAGATTCAATATAGCATCCGGCGCCGAAGCCGGCTATGACAACGATCAGGATAAGGAGAGAGCTATTGAAATAATGCTTTCTTCTTATATCCTCATATAAGATAAGAGCGATATCAAAGCCACAGATCAGGAGCGCAAGTATCAAAATCAGGATAGATAAAAAGTGTGATGCGGTTACGGAATACGCAAGAATAAGCAGCAAAACAGAAACTGCGGCTCTGATAAGCGTAAACAGATCCGGTAAAACGTTTTTTCCTTTTCTGCGTTCTGCACCCGCTGCCTTTTTTGCCATAACAGCACCTCCCTGTTAATTAATTCGTTTACGTTCAGGCCTTGCCGTCACAGCCCAGAACGTCGACCAGCTTATGTGCCACCATATCTTTGATCGCGGCTCTTGCCGGCTTGAGATACTGGCGCGGGTCGAAGTGATCGGGGTGATCGTTAAAATATTTGCGGATTGTCGCAGTCATGGCAAGGCGAAGGTCGGAGTCTATATTTATCTTGCAGACCGCCATTGAGGCCGCCCTGCGGAGCTGATCTTCCGGAACACCAATCGCGCCGGGCATATTACCGCCGTTTTCGTTTATGATCTTAACAAATTCCTGCGGTACAGACGAAGAACCGTGAAGTACTATCGGGAATCCGGGCAGGCGGCGCTCAACATCCTCAAGAATATCAAAGCGAAGCTGCGGCTTGGTGCCGGGCTTGAATTTATACGCACCGTGAGATGTACCTATCGCAATCGCCAAAGAATCGCAGCCTGTGCGTTCGACGAATTCCTGAACATCCTCAGGACGCGTATATGAGGAATCCTCGGCGCTGACGTTCACCTCGTCCTCTATACCGGCAAGTGTTCCGAGCTCGGCTTCCACCACTGCTCCGCGGTCATGAGCGTATTCTACCACTTGGCGCGTGAGCGCGATATTATCCTCAAAAGACTTTGATGACGCGTCAATCATGACGGATGTAAAGCCGCCGTCAATGCAGGACTTGCATATATCAAAGCTGTCGCCGTGATCGAGGTGCAGCGCTATGGGCAGGCCCGTCTCCTCTACAGCCGCCTCAACAAGCTTCATAAGATATGTGTGGTTTGCGTAGGCGCGGGCGCCCTTTGAGACCTGAAGGATGAGCGGAGCGTTAAGATCCGCAGCGGCCTCGGTTATGCCCTGGACGATCTCCATGTTGTTGACGTTAAACGCGCCGATGGCGTATCCGCCCTTGTAGGCCTTTTCAAACATTTCCTTAGTTGTTACGAGTGGCATTATAGATCCTCCTGTTAGAAAATTAATTAGTGAAATTGCCTAATTATCCGTAATTTTATATTTATTATAAACCCCAAACATGTTATAATCAATAATCATTAGCAGATGGAGGCGCAATTTTGGATAATTTTTTTGATTCACCTCTGACCGGTGCATGTATTTTCGGCCAGTCAGGCGGCCCTACTGCGGTCATAAATGCCAGTGCTTACGGCGTTATAAGGACTGCGCTTGACTCCGACGTCATTACGAAAGTATATGGCGCGGCCTACGGGATTCAGGGAGTACTTAATGACGAGCTCTATGATATGGGTGAAGAGGAGGATTACGAGCTTAAGCTTTTGCTCAATACCCCGTCCTCGGAGCTTGGCTCATGCAGATATAAAATGGCTGACCCTGATGTGGATGACAGCGATTATAAGCGAATTCTTGAGATATTTAAAAAGTATGACGTGCGGTACTTTTTCTATAATGGCGGCAACGATTCCATGGATACCTGCAATAAGATAAGCAAGTACATGGAGAAGGTAGGATATGAGTGCCGCGTTATGGGAGTTCCCAAAACTATCGACAACGATCTTTTCGGAACCGACCATTGCCCCGGCTTCGGAAGCGCGGCAAAATTTATTGCCACTGCCTGCATGGAGATCGGTAAGGATACCGATGTATATAACACCGACATGGTGACCATTATTGAGATCATGGGGCGACATGCCGGCTGGCTGACAGCCAGTGCGGCTCTTGCAACTGAATACGGAAACGGCTGCGGTCCCGACCTGATTTACCTGCCTGAGATTAGCTTTGATCTTGATGCGTTTACCGAAGATGTAGTAAAGATAATGAAGCAAAAGAGGAATGTTCTTGTCGCCGTATCCGAGGGACTGCATTACGCCGACGGCTCTTTTGTTTCTGAGGCGAAAGCTTCCGGAACGGACGGTTTCGGACATGCGCAGCTCGGCGGCCTCGCCGTTAAGCTTGCTAATTATCTGAAGGAGCGCCTTGGCCTTAAGAAGGTGCGTGGCATTGAGCTCAGCCTCCTGCAGCGCAGCTCAGCTCATATCGCGTCGACGGTTGACATTGAAGAGGCATTTATGGTCGGAAAGGCTGCCGTTGAAGCTGCTATTTCAGGAGAAACAGGTAAAATGGTCGCTCTTGAGCGTGATGATACCTCGGGATTGTATTCCTGCAGGCCTGTACTTCTTTCTCTTAACAGCGTTGCAAATTACGAGAAAAAGGTCCCGATTGAGTGGATCACCGAGGACGGCAACTATGTAACAAATGATTTTATCAATTATGTGCTGCCTCTTATCCAGGGTGAGCCCAAGATACCGCGCAGCAATTCCCTCCCCCGCTATGCCCGTCTGAAAAAGGTCAGGGCTGTAGCACCTACGAAAAACACTGTGAACATGGAGTAAGCGTGTTTTTCGACAAAATGTAAAAACACATTGCCAAAAGCGATGCTAAGAAATGCGATTTTGTGCAAAATACTCATAAATATTCCCGATGATGTATCTTTTTCGATGGATTAGCATAAATATATATGCTACTATATCGGCATCAATTATAGGAGGAATAGTTATGCGGAAAAAACGCAAAATCAATCTTGCCGGCTGGATAATCATATGCATGTTTGCAGGTATTCTGGTCGGCTTTGCATTTCTTAAACTGGCGCCTGCAAGCACCTTTACCACGGATTACCTCAAGCCATTCGGGACGATATACATAAATCTGCTTAAATTTATGGTGGTTCCGGTCGTTGTGTTCTCGATCATGGACGGCGTCATTTCACTTAACGACCTTAAGCGGGTTGGAAGCCTGGGGATTAAAACCATGGTCTACTACATTTTAACGACCGCCCTTGCGGTCGTCATCGGCCTTGTTGTAGTCAACTGCTTTAAGGGATTCTTCCCCGCTCTCGACCAAAGCGTTACCAGCAGCCTTGAGTATAATGCGGCCGAAGCCCCAAAGGTCATGGACGTAATAATCGGTATTTTCCCCGACAACGTTTTTAAGCCGATGGTCGAGGCCAATATGCTGCCGGTAATCTGTATCGCCATATTCTTCGGCGCGGGCGTACTTGCAGCCGGCGCCAAGGGGCAGAAGATCGCAGAGCTTGTAAACTGTATGAATGAAGTCACCATGAAAGTCCTCATGATGATAATTAAGCTCACGCCGATCGGTGTGTTCTGCCTGATGGCCGATGTTGTTGCGGTAAACGGAGCAAAGATAGTGGGCTCTCTTGCCCTTGTTGTCTGCGTTGCTTATATAGGATACATCCTGCACCTCAGTATCGTGTATAGCTGCAGTGTGAAATTTCTTGCAGGTATGAGACCTGTGTCCTTCTTCAAGGGCATGGCCCCCGCCATGCTTACCGCATTCACAACAACATCTTCCAACGCTACCCTGCCCATCAATATTGAATGCTGCAATAATATGGGCGCTGAGCCCGAGGTCAGCTCCTTTGTGCTGCCTTTGGGCGCTACCATCAATATGGACGGCACCGCCATTTATCAGGCTGTTGCGGCGGTGTTTATCGCCTGTTGCTATGGCGTAGACCTTACTCTCGGACAGATGGGTATGATCGTGCTCACAGCAACACTTGCCTCCATAGGAACGGCAGGTGTTTCAGGCGCCGGTATGATAATGCTTTCCATGGTGCTCATGCAGGTGGGTCTGCCGGTCGAAGGCATTGCAATTATTGCGGGCGTTGATAAGCTTTTTGATATGGGACGCACAACCCTGAATATCACCGGCGACGCGACCGCTGCCATGTGGCTTTCCAAGCTTGAACGCAACAGAAACGCAGCCGCTGCTAAGCAAATCTGAATTAATATGAAAAAATATTCCTCGTGAATACGAGGAATATTTTTTTCAGTCAAATGCGGGGTTAACTGCGTAGAAATTCTTGGAATCCATTTTTTCAATAGCGTTTCTGAGCCCCTCGCCGAAGCGCTGATAGTGAACTATCTCCCGCTCGCGAAGGAAGCGTATCGCGTCGTTGACGTCGGGGTCGTCGGAAAGGCGCAGAATATTATCATATGTTGTGCGGGCTTTTTGCTCCGCAGCCATATTCTCGCTCAGATCCGTTATCACGTCACCTTTTACCTGCATAGTAGCCGCCGTCCACGGCGTACCGGAGGCGAACTGAGGATACACGCCGGCGGTGTGATCGACAAAATATGTCTCAAATCCGGCCTTCTTTATTTCCTCTGGAGTCATTTTTCTTGTGAGCTGATGCACGATCGACGCCACCATCTCAAGGTGACCCAATTCCTCGGTTCCTATATCAGTCAGCAGTCCTTTAAGCTCTGGGTACGGCATGCTGTATCGCTGGCTAAGGTATCTCAGAGATGCCCCAAGCTCGCCATCCGGACCGCCGTATTGACTAATTATGAACTTTGCAAGCGCCGGATTGGGTTTTGAGATCTTCACGGGGTATTGAAGTTTTTTCTGATATATAAACATTTTCAGCCCTCCATTTTACCGCAGTAATCCCATGGCCAGGGATTCTTGAGCCAGGTATAGCTCTGGGCTTGCAGGAGATCCTGCTTTGTAAGCGGGCCATAGAGCTTTACGTATTTTTCATGGGCGGTCTTGGCAAGAGCCAGAATGTTTTTATATATCTCAAAAGCCTCGGCATCATCGCTGTGCGTATCAAGATAGAGAGCAAGCTCATGTGCGACAAAGTCAAGTGCCATTACCTCACCCAATGGGGTTCCGGTCAGGTCTCCGGTATTGACCATACCCATAAACGGCAGGTCAAGTCCTGGGAATAATGTGCCGCTGCTGAGCGCTTCGGCGGGATTATAGGTCGGCTTCACGCTTCCCTGCATTGGAACATATGCCATTGCCAGCGGCGCGCAGGACGGCAAGGCTCCGTCTTTGAAACCGCAGTTATTCTTATTATCCACTTGTGCAGTCCTCCTTTGTAATTCATTATATGGAGGAACGGGAAATTAGTGAAAGAGACGCCGCATCGTTTGATGCAGCGCCTCTTTCATTTTATCATTTCTTCAAAATCACTTTCACTTATGACTTTTATCCCGAGTTCAGTGGCTTTCTTCAGCTTGCTTCCGGCGTTTTCGCCGGCAAGCACCATTGTGGTTTTTTTCGATACGGAGGATGACGTTTTCCCGCCGAAGCTCTCTATTATGGCGGCAGCTTCGTCACGCTTATATGAGCTGAGTTCACCGGTGAGAACGAATGTCATACTCGCAAATCTTGAGTCCCTTACAGTCTCATTGCTTTCAAAGGAGACTCCGGCCTGACGCAGAAGCTCGATTTGGTGCCTCGACTGCGGAAGCTCAAACCACTCTTTTATAAAGCCTGCGGTGACAGCTCCTATATCAGGTACTGCCATCAGCTCAAGCTCGCTTGCCTCCATAAGCTTATCGAGCGAGCCGAAGCTCGAAGCCAGGGTTTTTGCGGCTTTCTGCCCTACCTGACGTATACCAAAAGCACAGATAAGGCTTGCAAGCCCCTTCCCTTTGCTCTTTTCAATAGCATTTATAAGGTTCTCGGCGGATTTTTTGCCCATGCGTTCGAGCGCAGCGACTGATTGTGCGTCAAGATAGTACAGCTCTGCCGGACTATTTACAAGACCACTGCCGATAAGCGACTGGCAAACCGAAATACCAAGCCCATCAATATCCATTGCTTCTTTGGAGGCAAAGTGGGCAAGATTGCGAAGCCTCTGCGCGGGGCACTCGGGGCTTGTACAGCGCAGAGCAACACCGTCCTCGTCTCTAATAACGGGTGCGCCGCACTCGGGACAGAACTCCGGCATCCTGTACGGAACAGTGTTATCCGGGCGCTTCGACATATTTACAGAAAGCACCTCGGGTATGATCTCTCCCGCCTTCTGCACCAGGACCGTATCGCCTATTCTTATGCCGAGCCTGTCTATATTGTCCTGATTGTGCAGTGTCGCGTTAGTGACGGTCGTTCCGGCGAGCCTTACAGGCTCGATGACCGCCTTGGGGGTCAGAACGCCTGTCCTGCCGACCTGAACAACTATATCAACGACTTTGCTCTCCCTTTTTTCTGGCGGATACTTGTATGCAACCGCCCAGCGTGGGAATTTTGACGTACTGCCGAGCTTGGCGCGCTGAGCAAGGGAATCGATTTTAATAACGGCGCCGTCTATATCATAGGCAAATTCGTCTCTGTGCTCCCCTATCCAGTCTATACGCTCACAGCAGCCCTTGATAGCACTGCAAAGCTTATAAGGAACTACAGGAAAGCCCATGTGCTTAAGAGCGTCAAGCGTCTGCGCGTGAGTTAAGTACTGCTCTCCGCTTGTATACTGCATATTAAAGCATACTATATCGAGCTTTCGTGACGCCGCGACCTTTGGGTCGAGCTGGCGTATGGAGCCTGCAGCCGCGTTGCGCGGATTGGCGAGCAATGCTTCGCCGTTTATCTCGCGGATCGAATTGAGCTCACTGAACACCGACTTAGACATATAGACCTCGCCGCGGACGATGAGCCTTTCCGGTGCGTCCGTCAGCCGCAGCGGCAGACTTCTGACGGTGCGCAGGTTTTCGGTAACATCCTCGCCTATCAGGCCGTCACCGCGCGTTGCGCCGCGGACAAAAACTCCGTTTTCATATTCAAGCGACATTGAAAGGCCGTCGATCTTCGGCTCAACGCAGTAAGTGTGCTCATCTGCAAGCTGGCTGTCCATACGCTCACCGAAGGCAGCAAGCTCCTCGTAAGAGAATACGTCGCTGAGGCTCTCAAGGGGCACCTGATGCCGCACCTGTGTAAACTGCGACTGAGCAGCCCCTCCGACTCTCTGAGTAGGAGAATTCGGGGTGATGAGCTCCGGATGCTCCTCCTCAAGTTTAATGAGCTGCTGCATCAGCATATCATATTCAAAATCGGAGATCACAGGCGCGTCGTCCACATAGTAAAGCTTGTTGTGATATTCAAGCTCCCTGCGCAGCCGTTCAATTTCTTTCGTAGCATCCATAAATCAGTTCTCCATATTAAGATATGTGTTCGGGACCTTTCCGACAATGACCGTGTCGGCAACGATGACCTCTGTAACGGTGGTTGCTTTTTCCGTGCCCCACGGCACGAGAATATCGATATCGACCGTGACCTCTAAAACGAGCTGATATTTGGCCTGATTTATCCCGCAGGATACCATCTCGTTCCGGAAATCCACGCGGGATGAGGTGAGCATGATTATATCGACCTGAATGTCCGGGCCCTTATTCAGGAGCAGATTAAGTCCGCTCAGGTTTCCGGCGGGTATATTTATCTTGATTATGCCATTGTCCGTCGACTCAATAACGGAATTGAGTATTTCGGTAGAAAGCGTATTTATATGCGCCATATCGCTTGATATTGCGGTGACGTTACCCTCATCGTCCTTTTCGAGCGTGACAAAGTAGTCAAAGCCGTATACGCCCTCCCCTATGACCTCGTTTATCGAATCGTTGACGGTTTTTGTGACGATGTCGGTTGCGTCCGACACGGCCATCTGAGTCGCCAGATCACCGAGGAACCAGCTTATTGCAGCGACAAGGATCAATACCAACGGGAAGAATAAACCAAGCTTAGAGCGGCGCCTATGCCTGCCTTTATCTTCAGAATGCACATAGTTTGGCTTTCTGCGCCGGCGATAATACATGAGACCACCCCATGTATTATATGATTATACTCAGCTCAACATTTCGCTGACAGCCATCATAATGCCGAGTTTTCCCGATTCATATGTGATACCGCCCTGCATATAGGCGATGTAGGGCTCCTTCATGGGGCCGTCTGCGGAAAGCTCAATAGATGAACCCTGAACAAAAGCGCCGGCCGCCATGATGACGGGAACATTGTAGCCGGGCATCTGCCACGGCTCTGGAGTTACGAAGGAGTCGACCGGGGCTCCGCTCTGTATGCCGCGGCAGAATTTTTTCATGTTGTCCGCGGTTTTCAGGCTTATCATCTGAATAATATCGTTTCTGGGCTCATCAGCGGCGGGAGATGTATCAAAGCCAGCTTTTTTCATCATTGCCGCGCAGAATACAGCGGTTTTGAGCGCCTGCGCGGTTATGTGCGGCGCCATAAAAAAGCCCTGGAACAGCAGACGGTTGTTTCCGAGCGTTGCTCCACATTCTCCGCCGATGCCCGGAGCGGTAAGGCGCATCGCGGCGTTTTCCACGAGCTCTGCCCTGCCGACGATATATCCGCCGGTTGGCGCGAGACCGCCGCCTGGGTTTTTGATAAGAGAGCCGGCCATAAGGTCAACGCCGTATTCGGTAGGCTCGTGCTCGGCTGTGAATTCTCCGTAGCAGTTATCGACCATGACCTTGATATCGGGATTGACGGACTTTACGGCGGCGCAGATCTCCCCTATCTCCTCGGGCGAGAGGGCACGCCTGTCCTCGTAGCCTCTGGAGCGCTGGATGAGCACCGCGGCAACCGACTTATCAGCGGCTGCAAGCTTTATGGCGCCGATGTCGGGATTTCCGTCCTTGAGATCGACCTGGGCGTAATTTATACCGTAAAACTTCAGCGAGCCGTGGCAGTTCCCTTCAATACCTATTGCGTTTCTCAATGTGTCATAGGGCAGTCCCGTAACGGAAAGCAGCGTGTCGCCGGGCTTGAGCAGAGCAAAAAGTGCCGCCGTAAGGGCATGAGTGCCGTTGACAAAGCCTATTCTGACAAGGGCGGCCTCGGTTTTGAACACCTGAGCATACACCTTATCCAGCACTTCCCTGCCCAGATCGTCATAGCCGTATCCGCTGGTGCCCGCGAAACAGGTATCTGACACCTTGTTATCCTGGAAAGCCGACATGACTTTTAATGTATTAAGCTCGGCGATACGGTCTATCTTATCAAACTGCTCCCTTACCTCTGTCTCAACTTCCTTTGCAAGGGTGTGCACCTCGGGTTTTATGTCTGAAATTCTCATTTTACAGCTCCATGACTATCTTTTTAAAATGCTTGCCGCGCTCAACAAAGTTTTTAAATTTGTCAAACGCCGCGCAGGCGGGAGAAAGCAGCACGATATCCCCCGGCTCGGCTGCGGCAGCCGCGGCATGAACCGCTTCGTCAAAATCGTCGATTATCACGAGCGGGAAATCCTTGGTGTAGTACGCTGAAGCCTTCACGGCCTGAGCTATCTTGTCTGCCGTTGCACCCGTAAGATAAAGCTTTTTAACATGCTGACAGATCTCGTCACCCAAGCTGTCGAAAGGAATGTGCTTATCATATCCGCCGGCGATGAGAATGGGTTTTACCTTAAGCGCGTGAAGTCCGGCGGCGGTGCGGCTGGGGCTGGTGCCGATAGAATCATTGATATATACAACTCCGCCCAGCTCTCTTACGCGCTCAAGACGGTGCTCAACTCCGTCAAAGCTCTTTGCTACTTTAATGCAGACACTGTCGTCCACAAGGCCGTCGGTCGCTGCAAAGGCGGCCATATAGTTTTCAAGGTTATGAAGCCCGGGAAGCTTGATATCATCAGCGGCCATGAGCCTTGCGGAAACTCCGCTTTTTACTCTGTATATTATGCCGTCCTCAGCATAAACCCCGTTTTCGGGCTTTGACACTCTGCTGAAGAAGCTGACAGCGGACCTTGCCTTTCCGGCGTAGTACCCTGAGTATTCGCTTTCATGGTTGAGTATCAGCTTATCCTCCGGTCTCTGACCGAGGAAAATATAGCTTTTTGCGTCAATATAGTCCTGATAATCCTTGTGACGGTCAAGGTGATTCGGCGAAATGTTGGTGATAACGGCAACGTCAGGTCTGCATTTCATGCTGTGAAGCTGGAAGGAGCTGAGTTCAAGAACGGCAAAATCTGAGGCGCTCATTTTATCAACATCGCACAGTAAAGGCCTGCCGATATTGCCGCCGAGATGCACCGTAAAGCCCTGTGCCTTCAAAAGCTCCGAAATAATTGTAGTAGTAGTCGTTTTTCCGTCGCTTCCCGTAACGGCTATTATCCTGCACGGGCAAAGACTGAAGAAAAACTCCATTTCGGAGGTGATCTCAGCTCCCCTGTCGGCCGCCGCAGTAAGATGCTCATCAAAGGGCATGAGCCCCGGCGTTCTGAAAATGATATCAAAATTCAGCTCATCGAGGTAATTATCACCAAGGCTAAGCTTTGCGCCCATGTTAGAAAGCCGCTCATATTCTGTGCCCAGAGCTGCAGCGTCTCTTTTGTCGCAGGCGGTGACATCGCAGCCGCGCTCCAGCAGCTTTTCTAAAAGCGGAGTGTTGCTGACACCTATACCAATAACTCCGATGCGCTTATCCTTAATGCCGTCAATATATTCCGAAAAAGTCATAACGCAGACCTCCAAATCTTTATTATTATAAAGCCAAACCGGTTCTAATACAAGTTTTTTCTATTGACTTAACGTGCTCTAATAGGTAAAATATCAAGTTGAGTGAGCCGAACGACCGCGGGCATATTCCGAAAGGAAGTGCGTGAGGAAAGTCCGGGCTCCATAGGGCAAGGATAACGGGTAACGCCCGCCAGGGGTGACCCTCGGACAAGTGCAACAGAAATATACCGCCGAGCAATCGGTAAGGGTGGAAAAGTGAGGTAAGAGCTCACTCATCGCATGGAGACATGTTGATGCTGTAAACTCTATCCGGAGCAACACCGTGGGAGGACATATGATCTGCCCGATCGTCCTCAGGAGGTGGCTTGAGCCTGCCGGTAACGGCAGGATTAGATAGATGGTCGTTTAAGACAGAACCCGGCTTACAGACTCACTCATCAAAAATACCGGCTTTGAGCCGGTATTTTTTACTTTTATAGATTTTTCAGCAGGTCAAGGAGCAGAGCATATGTCCGCTCGGCGGAGGCAACGCTAAGCTTCTCATTTACGGTGTGGATATCCAAAATATCCGGCCCGAAGGATATGCAGTCAAGCTCCGGTATCTTCGCCGAGAAAAGCCCGCATTCAAGTCCTGCGTGTATGACCTCGATCTTCGGCGGCTTACCGAACAGCTTAGTATAGCTTTCAACAGCCTTATCGCGCAGAGGCGAAGCGTTTTTATATTCCCACGCGGGATATGCTCCGCCAGAGGACGCTTTTCCTCCGAAGGTCACTATAGTATCGGAAATTCGCTTTCTTAGCGCGTCAAGCTCTGACATAACGGAGCTTCTAAGGCAGAAGGTAAGCTTTACGGAACTGACATCTGTGCTGACTATGCCGAGATTTGTCGAGGTCTGCACGAGCCCCGGGATATACGGGTTCATGGTAATAACGCCGTTGGGCAGATCATAAATTGCGCTGATGATTCTTTCGCTTGCGTCAAAATCACCTGAATCGATCTCCCCTACTCCTAAATTTTCGACGTTAAGCGTTAGATCAGGCTCGTTTTTTGAGATAGCACAAATAACCGTGTCATTAAAGTCTGCAAGATATTCTGAAACAGCGATGAAGTTCTCGGGTGCGAACGCTATGACGGCGCTTGCGGCGTTGGCGATAGCATTATCCTTCTCGCCGCCGTTCAAAGCCGCAAGGCTCACTGGCGCGAGCTCCTGCAGACCATGGAGCAACTGCGCCATCAGAATATTTGAATTTGTTCTGTTATGATGTATCTCACTGCCTGAATGTCCGCCGATAAGGCCGTTCAGCGTAAGCCGGAACCTGTGCAGTGTACGAACACTGTTGTTCACCGGAAATTCACCGAATACCCGTATACCTCCCGCACAGCCGGCGGTTATAACGCCTTCAGCTTCGGAGTCTATATTGAGCATCCTTCGGCCTGATAAGACTGAGGCATCAATGAATTCCGCGCCGTCCATCCCTGTTTCCTCGTTTATGGTGAAAACGGCTTCGATTGGCGGATGCGGGATATCATCAGAGTCCAGAACGGCCATCGCCATGGCGATTGCAATGCCGTCGTCGGCGCCGAGGCTCGTTCCGTCAGCCCAGAGGTATTCCCCGTCGGTTCTAAGACGCGGCCCTTCGAGGCCGAGATCTATATCGCTGTCGGATGTCTTGACCGTGACCATATCCATATGCCCTTGTATAATGACTGGCTCATGATTTTCATAGCCCGCCGAGGCCGGCTTGAAGATTATCACATTGCCCAGGGCGTCCTGAATATGGCGCAGTCCCCTGCTGCGGGCAAATTCACAGCAGAGCTCGCTTATCCTGTCTGTATTGCCTGAGCCGTGAGGTACGGAGGAAATAAGCTCAAAGAATTTAAAAACCTTCCCGGGTTTAAGTTTTTCTATTGACGGCATTTTATATTTCACTCCCAATTTGCCCACACATCTGGCTGATAGCCGACGGTAGCTTGCCTGCCGTTGCGGACTATCGGCGTTTTTATAAGCCACGGGCAGTCAAAAAGCTTTTCAAGCTTTGCGTCGTTTGAGGCAAGATACTGTATGAGCGGGTAATCGACGTCAGCAGTATTTATCATCGCGTCAAGGCCGACCGCGTTTTTAACAGAGTTGAGCTCTCCCCTGCTCATACCGAACTTCATAATATCCACAAACTGATACTTTATACGGCGCTCCTTGAAATAGCGCTCCGCTTTTTTTGTGTCAAAGCATTTGCTTTTACCGAAGATCTGAATATTCACAGCACTCTCTCCATTATGTTCATAATGTTGTTTATAAATATATCTCTTACGAGACTCTCGGGATAGTTGTGCCTGAGCAGCACCTCATATATCTTGCCAAGGTCTTCGACGCCGTGTATGCCCTTCGGCATTTCATCAATACCGTCAAGATCGCAGCCTAAAAACACGGCTTTCTCTCCGCCCAGGGACATAAAGTGCTCAATATGTGCAAAAACTGCGTCAATATCACGGCCAAGGCCGAGAAACTCGGGATAAAGGTTTATACCCGCGCCCCCGCCCTGATTTTTCAAGGCAATAAACTGCTCATCGCTGAGGTTTCTCGGTACAGGGCATAAAGCTCTTGCATTTGAGTGACCGGCGATTACCGACTTCCGGCTTACTTCAAGAACCTCCCAAAAGCCCTGCTCCGATATATGCGACATATCGAGCAGAACACCAAGTTCCTGCGCTTTTTTGACAAAGTCTCTGCCCTTTTCACTAAGCCCCGCGCCGCTGCCCATGACAGAGCCGCACAGCTCGTTATCAAAATTCCATGTGATATGTACTACCCGCACCCCGAGAGCGTAGGCCATTTCAATATCGCCTATCTGCTCGGCACCCTCAACTGACAGCAGCGCCGCGATCTTTCCGCCGGCCATGGCAGATACGATATCATGCGAATTCAGACATAGCTTAACTATGTCTGAATTCATTTCAATCTGTTCTTTAAAATAGCGGATGACCGCCGCCGCTTTACCCTGCGGATCATCAAGCGTCTCGGTGCAAACGGCAAACACCTGAGCCGCGGGAGAAAACTTTTTCAGTCGCATCAGATCCAAATGCAGTGAATTTTCCCTGAGCCCCCGGCCTGTTAGCCGCGCCCTTACGGCAGTATCGCAATGGCAGTCAAAAAGGGGGATACTCATACTTCGGAGATCAGCGGCAGTATCATGGGGCTGCGCTTTGTCGTCTTGTAAAGATACCCGGATACGTTGCTTTTTATCCTGCTTTTTATTGCCGACCAGTCCTTAACGCCGCTTTCCTCGCAGGCTTCTACGCTTTCCCTTGTGACCCGCTTGAGTTCCTCTATTATCGCTTCGGCTTCCTTGACATATACGAAGCCGCGGGTCAGTATCTCCGGCTCTGCCAGCATACTGTTGTCCCAGGATGACAGGGTAACGACTATTACGACCATACCGTCCTCGGCGAGCCTGTGTCGGTCTCGCATGACAACGCTGCCGACGTCTCCGACGCCCATACCGTCGACCATGACCGCGCCTGACTGAACGGCGCCGTTGACCTTTATGCTTTTCTTAGACAGCTCAATGACCTTGCCGTTTTCGGCGATGACGATATTTTTCGGCTCTATCCCCATGAGCTTTCCGAGCTCAGCATGCTTTACCAGCATACGGTATTCGCCGTGAACGGGAATAAAATACTTTGGCTTTACAAGAGCGAGCATCATTTTCTGCTCCTCCTGCGACGCATGGCCGGATACGTGAAGCTCGGTATTGCGGTCATAAATTACCTCTGCGCCCTTATGGAACAGCTCATCAATAACCTTGCTTATCATATTCTCGTTGCCGGGTATCGCCGAAGCCGAGATTATGACTCTGTCGCCAGCCTGAATATTGATCTGGCGGTGCTCGGAGAATGCCATGCGGTAAAGCGCCGACATGGTTTCACCCTGGCTGCCGGTTGAGATGATGACCACCTTTTCCTTCGGCAGCTTATTTATTTGGTTAATGTCCACTATCACGTTTTCAGGGACGTTTAGATAACCGAGAACGGTTGCGACGCGGAGAATATTCTCCATGCTTCTGCCGGTTATGCCGACCTTGCGCTTATACTTTGCGGCAACGTCAATTATCTGCTGAAGCCTGTGGACGTTGGAGGCAAAGGTGGTGATGATTATCCTTTGATCGCAGTTTTTAAACAGCATATCAAAGGTCTCGCCCACCTTTCGCTCTGAGGCGGAATGTCCCGGCTTTTCAACATTGGTAGAATCGCTGAGAAGTGCCAGGACGCCCTCGTTGCCGAGCTGGCCGAGGCGGGGCAGATCGATCATATTGCCCTGAACGGGCGTAACATCGATCTTAAAGTCACCTGTGTGGATGATAGTGCCGAGCGGCGTTTTGATTGCAAGAGCCACCGCGTCCGCGATACTGTGGTTTACGTTTATAAATTCTATGCTGAAGCAGCCGAGGCGGAATACATCTCCGGCCTTTTTTGTGAAGATCTGAGTATTATAAAGCAGATCGTGTTCCTCGAGTTTGAGCTCAATAAGCGCGGCCGTAAGAGGAGTAGCGTAGATCGGTACGTCAAGCTCTCTCATCACGTAAGGCACAGCGCCGATATGGTCCTCGTGGCCATGGGTAAAGATAATACCCTTGACGCGGTCAGCGTTGGATTTCAGATAGGTGATATCCGGAATTACGATGTCGATGCCGTACATTTGCTCGTCCGGGAAACCCAGTCCGCAGTCAATAACGATTATATCAGTGCCGCATTCGATAGCGGTCATGTTTTTTCCTATCTCGCCGAGTCCTCCCAGAGGAATGATTTTAATCTTAGGTGTCATATATTACCTCCTGAATGAGTTTTGATTTCCGAAAATGAAAGTAAAGGGGCTCCTCGTTGTACCTGTCCTGTTTCACAGAATACAGCGAAGCCACCCCCCAGTATTCGGTATGTAATGTGTCTGTAAAGGGATTATATCCCGTTTGCTACATTTCAATTCTGCCCTCAAGGGCGCGAAGAAGCGTTGCATCATCGGCAAACTCGAGATTCGACCCGACGGGTATGCCGTATGCAAGTCTGGTGACCTTTACGTTAAAGGGTTTTAAGAGCCGTGAAATATACATAGCTGTTGCCTCGCCCTCGGTATCGGGGTTAGTCGCCATGATTATCTCACTGATTTCACTGTCGTCCGCGGCTACACGCTTTAAAAGCTCGCTGATTTTGATATCGTCCGGCCCGACATGACTGATGGGAGAAAGAACTCCGTGCAGCACATGGTATACGCCATTATATTCATGGCTGCGCTCGATAGATAAAACGTCCCGCGGCTCGGAAACGACGCAGACAGTGCTTTTATCACGCTTGCTGCTGCCGCAGACAGAGCATACTTCCCCCTCGGTCAGATTCTGGCACACCTTACAGCAGCTGACGCTCTTTCTGGCATCCAAAATTGCGTTGGCAAAGCTTTCGGCCTCACCCTCGGGCAGGGAGAGGACATGGAAAGCAAGTCTCTGGGCGCTCTTTTTTCCGACGCCTGGCAGAGAAGCAAATTTATCTATAAGGTTTTCAAGGGAAGCAGGGAAAAACGGCATATGCTTTTTCTCCAAATCAAGCGTTTCTTATTGCGGCGATCTGCGCGGCGCGGTCAGGTTTTCCGAAAACGGCGCTGCCGGCAACGAGGACGTTGGCCCCGGCGTCCTTAACGAGCCTTGCTGTGACGGGATCTACTCCGCCGTCCACCTCAAGCTCACAGGCAAGCCCTCGGCGGTCTATCTCCTTGCGCAGCTCGGAGATCTTAGGAAGCTGATCGTGCATAAAGCTTTGTCCGCCGAAGCCGGGCTCGACAGTCATAACGAGCACCATATCAAGACGGTCGATGAACGGATACAGGACGGCGGCGGGCGTTTTCGGCTTCACGGAAAGACCCACTTTCCTGCCGTTTGTTTTTACAATATCTATTGCCTCTGATATGTTCTGATATGAATCGGCCTCCACATGGAACATAACAAGGTCGGCTCCTGCCTTGCAGAAGGCTTCCGCATAGCGCACGGGCTTATCTATCATCAGATGTACGTCAAGAAACATATCGGTAAATTGGCGGACGGATCTGAGTACGGGGATGCCGATGGAAATATTCGGCACAAACACGCCGTCCATTACGTCAAAATGAATATAGTCGGCGCCGCCGGTCCGTATTTCTTCAATTTCTTCGCCGAGTCTGGTGAAATCCGCGGAGAGAATGGAAGGCGCTATCTTTATCATGGCAATAACCTCGGCTTAGCTTGCAGCATAAAATGATTCAGCGGTCAGGTGCGCGCCGCTGCTTTTATATACGGGGAGTGCTCTTATGGGCATTCCCCCATGTTTAATATTATACTACACAATATGTTCATTGGCAAGAGTATACAAAAATATTATATTGTATTGTGCAAAAAGCAGGAAAGTTCTCACTTTCCTGCTTTTACATAATTACTCCTGAGGCTCAGGGAGCTTGCAAACGTCGATCCACTCAATGGCGTTGGAGTATTTAAACAGCTCATCAAGATTGAGCTCGATCGCGCTGTTCGCGCTCCCCACGGCGGGGAAAACAGTAGTGAATCTCTTCAGGCTTTCGTCGAGGTAAACGTCAATGCCCTCATTGATGCCGAAGGGGCACACACCTCCCACAGGATGACCTACAAGACGAAGAACTTCGTCGGCGGTCAGCATCTTTGCTTTCATGTGGAATTTAGCCTTGAACTTATGATTATCAATTCTTGCGTCTCCTGCGGCAAGGATGAGTATGCAGCTATCGTCCTTCTTGAATGAGAGCGTCTTGGCTATCCGGGCCCCTTCTACTCCGAGTGCAAGCGCGGCAAGCTCAACTGTTGCGCTGGAAACTGTAAACTCCTGAACTCTGTCTTCCATTCCGAACTGCCGGAAATATGCTCTGCCTTTTTCTATTGACATCTTTTATCACCACTTACTTCAATATTATCTTGTTATAGTTTTTCTTTCCTCGCCTGAGGACAACGCCGTTTTTCAGCTCATCGGCGGTGAAGCTCTTTGCGATATCCGTTATCTTCTCATCGTTTGCCGATACGCCGCCCTGCTGAATATTTCTGCGGGCCTCGGATTTTGAAGCGCACAGGCCGGTCCTGACAAGAGCTGTCATTATGTCCATGCCGCCATCCGCGAGATCGGCCTCTGCAATCTCGGTGGTGGGCATATCTCCCCCGCCGGAGCCGCCGAAAAGAGCCTTGGCAGAGGCCTCGGCCTTTTTGGCCTCCTCGTCGCCGTGTACAAGGGCGGTCAGCTCATACGCCAGGATCTCCTTGGCCCTGTTGAGCTGGGAGCCCTCCCACTGTGCCATCTCATCTATCTGCTCGAGAGGCAGGAAGGTCAGCATACGCAGGCATTTTATAACGTCGGCGTCGTTGACGTTGCGCCAGTACTGGTAAAACTCGTAGGGCGAGGTCTTGTTTGGGTCGAGCCATACCGCGCCGGAAGCTGTCTTACCCATTTTCTTACCCTCTGAGTTGAGGAGCAGGGTTATGGTCATGGCGTGAGCGTCCTTGCCGAGCTTGCGGCGGATAAGCTCCGTGCCGCCCAGCATATTGCTCCACTGGTCATTTCCGCCGAACTGCATATTGCAGCCGTAATGCTGGAACATATAGTAAAAGTCATAGCTCTGCATTATCATGTAGTTGAACTCAAGGAAGCTCAGTCCCCTCTCCATGCGCTGCTTGTAGCACTCGGCGCGCAGCATATTGTTGACGGAAAAGCATGCGCCCACGTCGCGCAGCAGCTCGATATAATTGAGGGGCTTGAGCCACGTCGAATTTCTTAGCATGAGCGCCTTGCCGTCGGAGAAATCAATGAATTTCTCCATCTGCTTTTTGAAGCACTCCGCATTGTGCTGAATGGTCTCCTCCGTGAGCATCTGACGCATATCCGTGCGGCCTGAGGGATCTCCTATAAGCGTGGTGCCGTCGCCGATGAGGGCGATGGGCTTGTTGCCCGCCATCTGAAGGCGCTTCATCAGACACAGAGCCATGAAATGGCCGACGTGCAGGGAATCTGCGGTGCAGTCAAAGCCGATATAGAAGGTGGCTTTACCGTTATTTATCATTTCCCTGATCTCGTCCTCGTTCGTTACCTGAGCGATAAGCCCTCTGGCAACCAGTTCTTCGTAAATCTCCATATTTATCTCCTAACCTGAATTTTATTCTCTTATCATCTTCTCGGCAGTTTCAGCCATGAAGCAGATTATTTCATTACAGTCAATGTTGCCCTTTAGCTCCGAGCATCTGATTTTACCGTATTTCTCCTTCGCCACCGCAACGCATTGCTTTGCGAGCTCTGATATCTTCTGTTTTGACTCGGCGTCGCTGCCGTCAGTAAACGGGTAAGCCATACCCACCGCCATAACAGCTCCGGAGATCGCGCCGCATACCTCGCCGCTTCTCAGCCCGCCGCCGAAACCGGCGGATATTGCCAAAGCGGTCCTTTCATCCAAACCGGTCAGCTCTGAACAGGCGGCAAGCACGGACTGTGCGCAATTATAGCCTTTTTTGTGCCAATACAAAGCTTTTTCTCTGATATCCATAATACCTCCGAAATTGAAAAGCCCCCTGTCCTTCAGACAGAGGGCGTAATTAACGCGGTACCACCTCTTTGCGCCGGCTCCTCGCAGACCCGGCCTCAATGAGTTCTTAACTCAGACGCTATATCGGGCGTGACCCGTCACAGCCTACTTGATTCGGTGTGCCGCTCCAAGCCGTATTCACTCGTTACCGCTCTCCCCTTTTCAGCGTACAGGGTCTTTCTGTGCAGCAGGGAAACGAGCTACTTGCGCTCTTCATCGCGTTTACTCAGGCAATTATACTAAACTAAACCGACCTTGTCAACTTATATTTATCCGCGGCGGCAAGCTGTTCCTCGGCTCCTGCGAGCGTGGTCTCCGTAATAATATCACCACCGTGGAGCCTTGCGAGCTCCATGCGCCTTCCCTGCCTGTCAAGCTCGATGACCTCGGTGTATGTTCTGCCGCCTCGCTCGCTTTTCACGATAAGATCGTGATTGTCGGCGATGGCCGCGATCTGGGGAAGGTGCGTTATGCACAACACCTGCTTGTCTCGGGATAGGTCGGACATTTTCTCTCCGACCCTCTGCGCGGCAATGCCGGAAACACCGGTGTCGATCTCGTCAAAAACCATCGTCTCTATGGGGTCGTTTTTGGAGAATACCGTTTTCATTGCCAGCATTATGCGGCTGAGCTCACCGCCGGAGGCGATTTTAGATATCCTGCCGAGCTCCATACCGGCGTTTGCAGATATAAGAAAACGAATCTCATCAGCTCCGTTGGCGTCAAATCCTGTTTTGCTCTCGATGGGCTCAATAGCCACGGCAAAACGCACAGAGGGCATACTCAGCTCCCTAAGCTGCGATATTATGCGCTTTTCAAGCTCAAGAGCCGCAGACTTTCTGCGCTTTGTGAGCTCTGCCGCCTTTACTCTGCAATTGTCGATATGCTTTTCAAGCTGCTTTTCGAGCTTTACGAGCATATCGTCGGCATACTCAAGCTCTGAAAGCTTTCTCCTGCATTCGTCAAGGTGCTCAAGCATACCTTCCTCATCCATATTGTATTTTCTGCGGAGCTTTCTGAGCAATGCAAGGCGGGACTCGATATTATCATACTCCTCGGGAGAAAACTCGAGACTTTCCCTGAAATCGCGTATACGCTCGGATGCGTCATAAATGAGCGATGAGGCGTTTTCAATAATGCTCACGGTCTCGCGAAGCTCTTCGGCGAACATAGCCGCCCTGTTCATCAGGGACGCTGCCTCATCCGTCAAGGCTCCGGCGCTGCTGTCGGCACCGTACAGGGAGTTGTATGCACTGTCGATCGCCTCCGTGAGCTTTTCGGAATTGCGCAGAAGGTCACGTTTCGCTGAAAGCTCGTCCTCCTCGCCGGGTTTGAGATTTGCATTTTCCAGTTCAGCTATCTGATATTGCAGGCTGTCTGCCATTCGGGCTTTCTCTACCTCATCCATCGACAGACGCTCGATCTCGCGCTTGCAGGAGATATATTCGCCATATGCTGCTTTATAGTCCCTCAGTACATCCGCTAATCCGCCGAAGCTGTCGAGATACTCACGGTGGCGGCTTTCATCCATAAGCTGTCTGCCGTCATTCTGACCGTGTATGTCAAGGAGAAGCGCGCCCAGCTCCCTAAGCTGAGCAACAGACACGGGATTTCCACAGACACGGCAGCTGCTTTTCCCGTCTGCGCTTATCCTGCGCTGAATGATTATCTCATCCTCAGGCTCAATGTCGTTTTCCTCAAACCAGCTTCCGGCATTATCCGACTCAAATACTGCCGACACCGTACCTTTTTCCGCACCGCTGCGCACAAGCTCGCGGCTGGTCCTCGCGCCGAGTACTGCGCTGAGAGAGTCAACAATGATAGACTTGCCCGCGCCCGTTTCGCCGGTGAGGACGGTCAGACCGGTTCCGAACTCTATATCAGCTTTTTCAATTACGGCAATATTCTCAATATGCAGCTGTGTAAGCATATCGTATCCTCTTTATCAGAACATTTCTTCTATCTCGTGGCAAAAATCCTCTGCGGCCTTATTATCCTTCATTGCGAGAAAGGCGGTGTCATCGCCGGCAAGCGTGCCTGCGAGCGATTCGATGTGCATGGAGTCGAGCGTCGAGCACGCGGCGGACGCAAGACCGGGAAGGGTCTTTATCACAATAATATTCTGAGCAACATTATACGAGGTAACGCTTTCCCTGAAGATCTTGCGAAGCCTCAGCTCACGATCGGAGCTCTTTGATTTTCCGCTGACAACGTAGTGATATTTCCCGTTGCTGCCAAGCTCCTTGACGAGCTGCAGCTCCTTGATATCCCGCGAAAGGGTCGCCTGGGTGCTGCTGACACCGCGCTGTGCAAGCGCTTGGATCAGCTGCGCCTGGGTCTCAATATCCTCCTCGGCAATGATTTGCATTATAAGGCTCTGTCTTGAAGTCTTCAATTTATGGCCTCCCGTTCATCGTGTCTTGTACAACAGCTTTTCAAAAGTGAGATCGTAAAAGCTTTTCTGTCCCAAATGTATCAGATTAGCAGTTTTATTTGCCTGCTGTATTATTACAATGTCGTTATTTGCAAGCTCAAAACCATCAGAGCCGTCGACTGAAACATAGGCTCGTCTGTCGTGGATCTTTTCCGCACCTATCGTGACCTTATGATGGGGCGACAGCACGAAGCTCTTGGCTCCCATTACATGAGCGCATATCGGAGAAATAATGAAATTCTTTGCCTCCGGTTCGACTATAGGCCCGCCCGCCGACATGGAATAGCCTGTGGAGCCGGTGGGAGTGGCTACGACGATACCGTCGCCGGAAAAGCTCATAATGCGGTCGCCGTCGCAGCAGGCATGAAGCTTTATGCAGTCGCCCATGCCATGAATAACGACGTCGTTGAGTCCGCAGTCTGAATATACGACCTTACCCTCACGAACAAGCTCGACATCAATCATCATCCTGCGGCTTGAAAAGTAATTACCGGCCGCCGCCTCAAGGATCATGTCAAGATCCTCCGGCTCAAGCGACGCCATAAAGCCCTTGGTGCCGAGGTTTATCCCCAGCATGGGAGTGTCGCTGTGGTTGAGATAGCGCGCGGTGTGCAGTATTGTACCGTCGCCGCCGATCACCATGAACATATAAGCCTTATCGGCGACATCGGCCCACGGTGTGATCTTGATATCTTCAGGTATCGCAGTAGTATCATCAGCGCCGAACACCGGGCATACGGCAACATCATAGCCGTTACTTGTAAGAAGCTGTTTGGCTTTCTTTGTAAGCTCAAGATGTGGGTCTCTGTACGGATTGGGGCAGAGTACGATCAGTTTTGACATAATTTCACCTCACAGGTACTCATGAGACGCTTCGACGACAGCCTTTGCATTGATCTCAGGTGCATCGAAACTGCCTTTTTTCATGTAACACAGGTATTCCCTGTTGCCCTCGGGCCCCTTAATGGGCGAATAATCAAGACCCATGACCGTCATTCCGACACTCGGGGCAAATTCGAGGATACCCTCGATGACCGCAAGGTGGACGGCCTTATCCCGTACAACGCCTTTTTTACCTACCTCATCCCTTCCGGCCTCGAACTGCGGCTTTATTAGGCACATCAGCTCTGCTCCTTCCTTCAGAAGAAAACACACTGCCGGGAGCACGAGCTTTATCGAGATAAATGAAAGGTCCATAACCGCGATATCGATAGGCTCGGGTATCTGCTCGGAGCTGATGTATCTTACGTTTGTGCGCTCCAGATTTACGACGCGCTCATCCTGCCTTAAGCTCCATGCGAGCTGACCGTAGCCGACGTCAACGGAATATACCTTTTTTGCTCCGTTTTTAAGGAGAACATCGGTAAAACCTCCGGTCGACGCGCCGCAGTCAATGCAGGTCTTACCGGCGGGGTCTATTGGAAACACCTTCAAAGCTTTTTCAAGCTTGAAGCCGCCGCGGCTTACATACGGCAGAGCCGCACCCTTTACTTCGACGGCTGCATCCGGCGAGACCTGCATCCCCGGCTTATCTGCCCGCTGACCGTCAACGAACACAAGTCCGCTCATTATAGTCGTTTTTGCCCTTTCGCGGCTCTCTGTGAGGCCGAGGTCAAAAACAAGCTGATCCAATCTGATTTTCTTCACTTTTCACCTCTAACAAGCCTGCAGGCCTCCTCAAAAAGGCTGTCAGTGTCAAGGCCGCAGTGCCGTCTGAGCTCGTCAACAGAGCCGTGAACGACTACTCCGTTGCCGAGATTCACGTTGTACGCGGCTTTTAATGGGATACCGCTCCGCTCCGCGGCCGCCAGGATACCGTCGGCGACGCAGGCGCTGTCGCAGACCTCTTCTGACATTAGGAAAACGCCTGTTTTCTTAAGAGACGCCAGAACCTCGTCATAGGGGTGCAGATGCAGGCTCGAGAGCTTTATAACATCGGCGCTTATCCCCTGCTCCTTCAGCCTGTGCGCAAGCTCGAGCATGGTGTTGATTTCGGTCCCGTAAGCTGCCAATGTAATGTCCTTACCGTCAAGAAGCTTAACGCTCGGCGCGACCTCACAGCCTCGGTAGACGCCCTCGCCGCCGCGGGGATATCTTATCGCAACGGGCCCGTCCATCTCGTTTACAGCCATGTCCAGCATACGCTCAAGCTCGGCAAAGCTTGCCGGGCACAGGATCTGCATATACGGAACAGAGCTGAGGTAGCTGAGGTCAAACGAGCCGTGATGCGTTTCACCGTCGCTCCCTACAAGGCCCGCGCGGTCAACACAGAACACGACATGGAGCCGCTGGAGTGATATATCGTGAATAAGCATATCATATGCCCGCTGCAGAAAGCTTGAATATATCGCGACTACCGGTACAAGCCCCTGCATCGCCATGCCCGCCGCCATGGAAACTGCCTGCTGCTCCGCAATACCCACGTCGAAGAACCTTTCGGGGTATTTCGCTGCAAATCTATCAAGTCCGGTGCCGGACGACATCGCTGCCGTGATAGCGATAACATCCTTATTATCCTCGGCGATTTGAACGAGCCTATCACCGAAAACAGATGAAAAGACGGGACCGGACTCAGGAATGGCTCCCGTAACCGGATCAAAAGCTCCGACGCCGTGATATTTCTCCGGATGCTCCTCCGCGAAGCTGCAGCCCTTGCCTTTTTTGCTTATAACATGAACAAGTACAGGCGCCGCCATCTCCTTTGCCCAGCGGATGACAGTCTCGAGCTGCTCCACATCATGGCCGTCAACAGGGCCAAGATAATAAACGCCCATCGCGTCAAATATATTTGAAGGCAGAATGGTCTTTTTCAGGGCTTCCTTGAGCTTGTGGTTTGCATTGTAGAGCTGAGGAACATTACCGAAGGTGCTTCTGTACCACCGCTTGAAGTTGATATATCCGGGCTTTATGCGCTCTCTGGACAGCAGCTTTGCCATACCGCCGACATTGCCGTTTATGGACATGCCGTTGTCATTAAGAATGACGACCATTGGCTCATTGCTTCCGCCTAAGTTTGTCAGTCCCTCATAGGCAAGTCCGCCGGTCAGCGCACCGTCGCCTATTACGGCGACAACATTGTAGCTTTCGTTTTTAAGAGTCCTCGCCCTTGCCATGCCGAGCGCAACGGAAACGGATGTTGACGCGTGCCCGGCGATGAACGCGTCGTCCTTTGCTTCATGAGGCTTCGGAAAGCCGGAAATGCCGCCATAGCTGCGCAGAGTAGGAAACGCATCTTTTCTGCCGGTTATTATTTTATGCGCATAGCTTTGATGTCCAACATCAAATATGATTCGGTCAACGGAGCTGTCGTAAACCCGGTGCAGCGCGACCGTTAGCTCTATGGCTCCGAGATTTGAGGCCAAATGCCCGCCTGTTTTTGATACGTTCTGTATTATAAACTCTCTCAGTTCTTCGCAAAGCTCAGGCAGTTCCTCCGCGCTCAGCGACTTTACATCGTTCGAGGAATTGACTTTATTCAGAATATTCAAAACAAAACCTCTTACATAACTAAATATTCGCATAATTAGCTATTTTATATAATAACAAACCGCAGCGAATATTACAATAGCTATTCGCTGCGGTTTTACAATTAATTCACTCAATTATTTCGCGTGACCATCGAATCGGCTAAACCGGACAAAAAGGCGGTGTCGGTGAACGCTCCGCTCAGCGCGCTTTTTGCCGACTCGGTAAGCCTGCGGATCATCTTCATACAGCGCTCCTCGCCGTAAAGCGCCATATACGTGTTTTTATTTTCCTGAGCGTCGGAGCCGACCGGCTTTCCGAGCGCTTCGTTTGTGCTGATGACGTCAAGGATATCATCCCGTATCTGGAACGCCGCGCCTATGCCAGCGCCGAAAAGAGCCGCTGCTTCAAGCTGATCTTCACTTCCTCCGGCAGCGGCCACGCCCATTTTGCAAGCGGCGATAAGCAGAGCTCCGGTCTTCCGGCTGTTGATCTCGTTGAGCTCTTCTTCGCTCAGAACCTTGTTCTCGCCTTCCATGTCAAGAAACTGTCCGGCGCACATACCGTCGGAGCCGACAGCGTCAGCCAGTATCTCGGCGCAGTTTGCTCTGGCATCGGCAGAAAGCTCGCTGCGCAGGATGGTTCCGAAGGCTTCGGCCTGCAATGCGTCGCCGGCGAGCACCGCCGTACATTCGCCGTAGACGACGTGATTTGTCGGCTTGCCGCGGCGCAGGTCGTCGTTATCCATGCAGGGAAGATCATCATGAATGAGACTGTATGTGTGCAGCATTTCGATCGCACAGGCGACCGGAAGTGCTTTCTGAACGTCGCCGCCCGATATGCGGCAGAACTCCAATACGAGGATCGGCCTTATTCGTTTGCCGCCGGCGGTAAGACTATACCTCATCGACTCAAGCAATCCGTCATAAGGCAGCCCTGCCGGAGCGAAGTGACCGGCAAGCTCCGCGTCTATGAGGGCCTTATATTCCGTCATATTCATTATTCTGCATCCTCAAACGGCAATTCAACAGGCTCGCCGTCGGGGCCTTTTTTCAGCTTTACCACGGTCTGCTCCGCCTCGTTGAGCAATGCATCGCAGTTTGCTATAAGAGCCGTCCCCTCCTCAAACAGCTTCAAAGAGTCGCTCAGCGGCGCGTCTCCCCGCTCAAGGAGCTTCACGATCTCGTCAAGTCTGTTTATCGACTGCTCAAAACTAAGCTTTTTATCACTCATATTTAATTGCCTCGCTTTCTTCTACTGCGCACTTTATCACACCGTCGCGGACTAACAGCCGCATCTTATCATCGGGCTTGACATCGTTTACGCTTCTTATCAGCTCGCCCTTTTCATCCGCCGCAATGGCGTATCCCCGGCTCATGACCTTGAGCGGGCTCATAGCGTCGAGCGACGCGGCAAGCGCCACAAATTTATGTCGTTTTGAGGCGTTTATCCTGTCGGCCGCGGCAATGAGCCGGCCACGCACATAGTCAAGCTCTGAGCGCTTTGAATCAACGTAAGTCATGGGGTTTTGCAGCACTCTGCGATTTTTGATGTCCTCGAGCCGGGTGCTCAGGCGGCTGAGCTTTTTGCGCACAGCCTGAGTTTTCCTTATGTTCAGGTTCTCGAGAAGCTCGCGCATTTCAGACTCGTCCGGCACGGCGAGCTCTGCCGCATTTGACGGAGTTGATGCCCTGACGTCGGCAACATAGTCAGATATTGTTACATCCGGCTCATGACCGACGGCGGATATCACGGGCAGCTCGGACTCGTATATGGCTCTTGCGACGCGCTCGTCATTAAATGCCCAAAGGTCTTCGATTGAACCGCCGCCGCGGCCCGTTATTATGAGATCGGCGACCTTGTATTTATTTGCGTAGCGGATAGCTCCGACGATCTCGGGCGGAGCCTCCACTCCCTGCACTCTCACCGGCAGAAGGACGACCTTGGCCATAGGCCAGCGCCTGCCGAGTATACGGATCATATCGTGCACGGCAGCGCCTGCCGAGGAAGTGATGACAGCGATCTTCTTCGGAAACGCCGGGAGCGGCTTTTTATGGCTCGGGTCAAACAGCCCCTCCGAGGCGAGCTTGGCCTTGAGCTGCTCATATGCTATTTGAAGATCCCCTGTGCCCTCCGGAATAAGATCGGTGCAATAGAGCTGGTATGCTCCGTCGCGGGGGAACACGGATATACGCCCAAAAGCAGTGACACCCATGCCGCTTTCAGGGCGAAAACGGAGCTTGGACGCACTGCTTTTGAACATGACGCATCTTAAACTGCTTTCCGCATCTTTAAGGGTGAAATAGTGGTGACCCGAGGGGTAGATCTTATAATTGGACAGCTCCCCCCGAACACAGACCTTTCCGAGAAGCGGCTCACTGTCGATGAGCGCCTTGATTATGCCGTTAAGCTCCGATACGGTCAGAGTTCTTTCGTTCATTCTTCCTTCTCCGCTTCGGCGCCTTCGCCGAACTCACCGCGCATAAACCCGCCGAGAACGCCGTTGATGAACGCGACAGTTTCGGGCTCATCATAGCCCTTGGCCAGCTCAACGGCCTCATTTATTGCCGCGCTGTTAGGGATATCGTCCATGTACATCACTTCGCATATCGCACAGCACAGTACGGCCATGGCGGTTTTTGATATACGCTCGACTTTCCAGCCGTGTGCATACTTTTCTATATATTTATCGATCTGTATGCGGTGCGCTTCCATATTCTCCGCAAGACGAATGATGTAATCCTTCTGCTTTTTTTCCGGATATTCGGCGAAAAGCTCATCCTCGCTTGCCAGCGTGGCAAAGTATTCCTTATCAAAGAACTCATCTATGATCTCGGATACCGGTTTTTCACTTGCAGACGCATAAAAGCCGAGCTGTACTGCTATCTCTCTGGCAGTTGTTCTCTTCATGCCGTATTCCTCTCAGCTTATTTTTCAAAAGCAACGCCGGAAACATGAACGTTGACTTCCGACTTGTCGATGCCGGTGATAGCCTGAACGGCCTCGGTCACGGAGTTCTGCACCTCGCGCGCGACATTGACTATATTGCAGCCATAGCGGACAAGAATTATAGCGTCGACCTTTATCGTGTCATCAACGATCTGGACCTTAACTCCTTTGGACAGTGTTTTTAAACCGATCAGCTCCGCAAGCTCGCCTCCGGCTGTGTTGGATATGGCGGCGACGCCGTCGATCTCGGTTATCGCGGTCTGCACCATAGTGGAAATCACGTCTTCAGATATGTTTATGCTGCCGTTTTTCTCCTTGCAGCTGATGTAGTTATCACCCATAGTGAGCCTCCATTTTTGCCTGCGCATCAAGCGCATGTATTCGGTCTTAGTATTTTACCACAATCACAGGCAAAAATAAAGCAAAAAAGACGGGTTTTCCCGTCTTTTTTATGCAGGTACCTCTATTACATTAAGCTGAGAAGCCGTGTAAGCTGTTTCGCTGGTCACAGTTTCGGTTATTCTGGCTACCGCCGCTTCGCTCAGCCCCTCAGCCGGAGCAGGAACCGCAACGGTTATGGAGTCCTCGCTCATGTACACAACACAGTCGGAAAAGTCCTTTGCAAGCAGCTTATTCTCAAGCTGGGATTCCTTCATGGAGTAATTTGCCATGGCGGAGATAGCGTTCATCGCTGAATCTATCGTCTCCTGAGAGGCCGTTTCCGATGCGACAGCATCCTCAAGAAGCTTTATCGCCTCGTCGCGGGATACCTGCCTGTTAAGTCTCGCTTCTGCAAAATACCCTGATGAGCCTGCTGTGTTGGCGGCCTCATAAGCCTCGTTTGCGGCCTCCATCGCCGCGTCCTCCGCCTTTACCATTGCCGAGTCGGCTTTGCCCCATTGGTTGTTGTATGACCAGTTCAAATAAACCGCTGCGCACACAAGCAGCAGGACCGCCGCGATCGTAATATTACGTTTCAGATTTTTCATTTTACCCTCCCATATTCAGCGCAGTTTTTAAAACTTGTATCCTGTCGCTTGAAAAACCCGTGAAAGCCTCTACTGCTTTAATTATTGAAAGTCTCACCTCCGGGTTTTCAGCTCCCTCGCAAACAATTACGGCTCCGTTTTCGGAAAGCAGTACTTTCGCCTCCCCTACCCCTTCGCATTTCTCAAGCACTGTTTCAAGCCTTATCTCGTCGTCGGCTGCGGTATTATCCGGCTTATCAGTGCTTATCTTTCCTGTCGGGACAAGCATTATAACAATCCCCAGAAGCAGCGCCAGCAAGGGATATTTATATTTGTCGATCAGATTTTTTATCTTATCAGTTTTCATTTACTCGCTCCATTGCTGCTTATCTGTGCTTATCCCGAGCTCCGCTTCGATATACGAGCTCAATCTTTCCCGCTGAGCCTGACTTAAGCCGCCTTTTATCACCGCTTCCGACGGATACCAGTATCCTTCATCGCTCCAAACGGCTAAGACCTCTACCTCATCAAGCTGCACTCCTAAATTTTCGGCTTTGTCCAATATATATGCTTCGCACTCATCCTCTATGATAGTGCGGTTCAAATTTTTGCTGTAGCTTTCGCCCTGCGCCGCAAAGGACTCCGCCTCGAGCTTGAAGCCGGCCAAAGTCTCCGAATAGCCGTCCAAGTCGATACCGGCAAGCGGCGATATGAACGCAACGCACATCGCGGCACCGCAAAGTACAGTAAGAGCCTTTTTCACTCTGCCGCCTGGAGTGATAACGAGCGCTATACCGCATATGACACCGGTGTAAATTACGGCGTTAAGCCACGCTCTGAGTACTTCGGCCATTATCCGCTCACCGCCTTTATAGAAATTCCTATAGAAATGAACAATATCACAGCGCAGCAGCCGATCAGGCCGAGCAGCATACCTATTGCGCTTCCAATACCGTCTGCAAGTGATGACAGCTTATCGGCCCTGAAGACCTGTATCATCGCTGCTGCGGCCTTATATGCAAGATAATTTATACCCATCACCGCAAACGGCGCAACGCAGATAGCCAATACGGCGAGCATCCCGAACACACCGACCGAGTTTCGCAGTGCCTCAGCCCCGGCGACCACTGTTGAGGCTGCGTCGGATATTATGCTGCCGACTACCGGCAGAGCTGTGGATATGGCCGTTTTTGTAAATTTTGAGGCTACTGCGTCTCCGCCGGATGCAATGGCTGAGCTCAGACCGATATATACTGTGAAGGCGAGCGCTATAAGGGTCATAAGACAAGTACACAGCCATTTTATCAGCTTGGAAACACCTGCAAGGCTTTTGTTGTCCATTGATACAGCCGCAATGTGCACGGCGAGATACGCATATATAAGCGGCATGATAACATATTGAGCCGTTGTGACGAATGCGTCCATGAAAAGCACCGACGCTGCGTATTTTACCGTTGCCGAGCCAAGCGTTCCGCAGGCGGCTCCCGCCGCGCACAGTGCCGGCAGCAGGGTCTTTGAAAAAACAGATATGGAGTTTAGCGCATCAGCGCTTGAATTGATAAATGAGTTCACGTCGGCAATACTTATTATCGCTATCGCCGCACAGCCGCCCAGCGATACATAGTCCGGTGTATCGTCGGAAAAAACGTTCAGCATGGAGCAGATCATGGCAACCGCTGTTATTGCAATTGCTTTTTTGAGCGCAGAACCCATATTTTCCGATATGCTGTCTTTAAGCTCCGCTGCCAAAGCGCCAAGGCTTTTATCGGTGTCGGCGGTATCATCACCCATCAGCTCGTCCGCGTATTCGGGAAGAGCGCTGCGCAGCTCGTTTTCATCATAAAGCTCCGCATGGCAGGAGCCGGTCAGGATAATGGCAAAAGCAATTATCAGAAGCAGCTTTTTCATACGAGTTCACCGATCATTTCAAGAAGTGATTTTATCAGAGGCATAGCCGTAAATACTGCGGCCGCCGCGCCCAAAAGGTCGACCGCAGAGGCTATCCCCGACTGGCCGGCGTCCTTGCATAGACTTGCACTGATGTTTACGATAATTGCTATGCCTACGCATTTTACAATTGGCATGAAAACGGCGGAGCTGAGTCCTGTACTGCTTATGGCGTGATGAATAACGTCAAAAATGCTGCCGAACAGTTCAGCCGCCGCAATACATATAACAGCCGCCGCCGCTATAGCAACGACAAGCCCCATCTCCTGATTGCTTCTTTTTATGAGCATGGCGCATAACGCCGCGATTATTCCAACCGCGGCCCCTTTGATAACGATGTCCATTACAGCTGAAACAGGGTCTTTATTAATCCGAACAGCTCGCTTATCTTCTGCACCACTACGATAAGTACAACAACGAGCGCCGCTATCGTTGTCATCAGAGCCTGTTCGTCCCTGCCGGAGCGGGTCAGCAAAATGTTAAGGACAGCAACCAATATGCCGACTGCCGCGATTTTAAATATAAGATCGATCTCCATTTTTCCTCCGTATTACAGCAGCATGATGGCTATTATCAAGCCCGTCCCGCTGCCTATGCCTATGTACATTCTTTTGTTGGCGCTCAGTCCGGAACTGAATGCCTGCTGCTCCTGTGAGAGTACGGCCATACATCTTTCGATAGCCGCGCATTGCATTTCGGCGTCATACCGCCCCAGACTGCTGCCGAGACTCTTTACGGAGGCAATGGATGCCTGTGAAAGCTGCGTCAAATACTTGTCCGCACAGCCGCACCATATCTCAGCAAAGGAGTGCTCTCCCAGCGCCGTAAGCTGAGCCGCCGCGCCGGACACGAATGGCCTGACCGGCTTCGCCGCGCCTTCCGCCAGAACTCTGAACATCTCATCCATGGGCGCTCTACGCGTGCATATCTCGCCTTTAGCGATCTCAAGCACAGAGATAAGCGCCGCATAACATTTTTCGGTATTGCCGAGTGAACAAGCTTTATTTATGCCGATCACCGAGCAGGCCGCTACGATGATCGCTGCACCAAGCCAATTCATATCATAGCTCCTCGTATGAATAGCTGCGTTTTCCGCAGCGGTTTTCAATAACGACTGTGTTTTTAAACACTCCGAGCTCAAGCAGCCGTTTGTATACCGGTCTGCGGTACAGCTCAGATTTATCTGCTGCGTGTGCCGTAGCAATAAGCCTCACTCCGCAGCCGGACGCCGTTTCGGCGGCTTCTACATCCTCGGGAGAGCTTATCTCGTCCATGGCAATTATTTGTGGGTTCATAGCTCTCAGCAGCATCATGACCGCCTGCGCCTTGGGAACGCCGGACATGATATCGCTTGCTTTTCCGAGATCAAATTGGGGAACACCCCTATGTACTGCAGCAAGCTCTCCGCGCTCGTCGGCAACGGAAACCCGCTTGCCTGAGTCTGACAACTGCCTTATGCACTCGCGCAGAAAGGTGGTCTTTCCGTATCCAGGCGGCGACAGGATCAGTACACTGCCCACTGTATCTGCCTTTATCTTGTCGATCGCCGCTTGTCCGCATCCCCTGATCTCGTGCGGTATTCTTATTGCAAGCGAGCTTATGCCGCGCATTCCGGTGACCTTGTCTTTGTCGATTATGCCTGTCCCGCACAGGCCTATTCTGATGCCGCCGGAGCAGTTTATGTATCCTTTTGCGATACTGCTCTGCGCAGTATGCACCGAGGCGTTCGTTGCCCGCTCGATAACGCTGTCTATGTCACTTGTGTCGACCGGAACGGAAGATATTGGCGTCTCTGCTCCCCCGACAAGCAAGGTTGCTCGTCTTCCCGCTCTGAGGCGGAATTCCTCCGCCTCAGCTGCAGGTATGTCTGAGCATTCCGTCAGCAGCCGCCGAGGCAGCAGCCCGAGAGCCTTTTCGTATGTGTTCATAGTATCTCCTACCGTACAACGGGTATCAGCAGCAGCCTGCCATCAATGCTCTCATCATCCTCAAGTGAGTTAATCTCTTTTATGAGCGCTATGTCGGAACCGTACTTTTTTGCAATGCTCCACAGATCTCCGTCAAGTGCTCTGCACATATAAGCGGAGGCTCCGGCTCTGCCCGATTCACAGGGCTCGGCGCTTATATCGTTTATCATAGTCACCTCGTTATGCATAACCGCGCAAAACTCAGCCTCTATATCCACAGAGATATTTATAACGGATCCATCGGCTTTTGCGGCAGCCTTAATATTTCTTATGCGTACCGACTCAAGCTCGTATCCCTCTCCGATTTCATACGGGATCTCTGCGGCGCCCCGCACTCTGCAGAAGCGCAGCGAGCCTTCGCTGTCGGCATAGATTATATCCGCGCTCACCGGAGTGGATATATTCCCGTCTGTGATATCGAGAGCCGCGCATGAGGCATGGGCGCACAGTATCCTGCTTATCCCGTACTCCGAGTTATATGAAAGCGATATGCTCTCATTGGAGGTCGTGCAGGAGGCAGCGCTTAAATACTTAAGCTGAATGGAGTTCATGCTAAGCTCCATGCCGCAGGCGTACGCATCGTCTATGCAGCTTATGTGCTGCTGCTCGGTGCATACTATCTGGATCGCTCCGCGGATATCCGCCGCGAGCTTTTCACCTAAAGGCTCAAAATACTGCCCGGTGACCATGCCCACGGCACGGACTTTGGGCTCTTTCACATCCTCGGGAAGCTCAAAAAGCTGGGAAAAGCCTATGCTGAAGTCCGCCGTCTCAGGAACGGAGGATACGACATACAGTGCTTCTATCTGTGCCCGGCCTTTTATTATAAGCTTGCTGCCTATCACCTCGCTGCTTTCTACAACAAGGCTTGAGCAGGCGGAGATAAATTCGCCGCTTTGGATGCTTTCCGGGAGCTGGAGATCCTCCTCAAGACTCAGCATTTTTTCGGTTGCCAGTACAATGCCCTGATAGTCGACTTCGCCGGACTTTATGAACAGTTTTTCGATTGGCGCATCAGGAGCTTCAGCCCATGAAAAGTCCAGGTATTTATAACAGCTCTGCGTGACGGAAAGGTCCGCATTTACTGATACCTTGCGCGGATTTACCGGCTTAACGTCGAGGTTGAGTACAGACGTATCAATTATCGATACACTCGTACTGTCCGCTCCGGGCGCGTTGAGCTTGACCTCAAAAGGTATAGCTGCGCTTATGGTTCTTATTCCTTCACCTGTCTCCGGAATATACAGTGCCGTCACATCCAGTTCGCCGCCTACGGAAACACAGTCTGTCTCAACGTTTTTTGACCTTATTCTGCACTGATGTCTGAAGCTCAGTATACGCAGAATATCCTCCATAGTGTCAGGTACAACTATGTCCTCCTTCAGCTCAGCGGTTGACTGAGTGCAGCACAGCTTTTTATATACGCTTTTTTCTCTGTTTTTGAGTTCAATTTTCATAGTAGCTCCGCCTTCCTTCGCGCTTATGTTGTTTGTACAAACTATGCAGCCGGTCCGGATATTATTACTATTTGCATTTGCGGATCCAGATGCCGAGGCAGATAAGTACCGCCGCCAGAACGAACCACCAGAAATTCGTCGGCAGTATCAGCGCCAGAATTATTATTATCCCGCACGCAATGGCTATCTTTGCAAACAGAAAAACTGGTCCCTTACGCAAAAAACCGCCTCCCGCACAAGCGTTTTGTAAAACACTATGCGGGAGACGGTCCGAATATACATTTATTATTTTATTTGCTTTCCCAGAACTTGTTCTGGGCGCTGAGCTCATACAGACGTATGTATGACTGATACCGGCTGGGCTTGATTTGCCCGTTTTCAACGGCGGCAGTCACGGCGCAGCCGGGCTCTTTTAGATGCGCGCAGTCGGCAAAGCGGCACTTGCCGATGCAGCTTTTGAAATCTCTGAAATCATATTGCAGCTCATGCTTATCAATCGTCTGCATCATTTCAACTTCAAAAGAGGCAAAGCCCGGCGTATCCGCAATGAACGTATCCTCATCTACGGCAAAAAATTCAACGTGCCTCGTGGTATGCCTGCCGCGGCCGAGCTTTTCGCTCACCTCGCCGACTTCAAGCTTAAGCTCCGGAACGATCGCGTTCAATATGCTTGATTTTCCGACGCCGGAGTTACCTGTGAAAGCGCATATTTTCCCCTTCAGGGCGCTTGTGAGATCGTCAATGCCGCTGCCATTGAAAGCGCTGACCCTGAACGTATCAAAGCCCGATGAGGAGTAAATATCGTAAAGCTCATCCGCGGGATCTATATCCGTTTTGTTTATGCAGACAATAAGCTCGCAGCCGGCCTCCTCCGTTATGACGGAGACCCTGTCAATCAGAAAAGGGTCTGTGACGGGATTGGTGTTTGCAGCAATAAACACAAGCACGTCTATGTTTGCAACGGCCGGCCGGATGAAAAAGTTTTTTCTTTCATAGATTTTTTCGATGTATCCCTTGCCGTTTCCGCTTACAGCAAAGCTCACCCTGTCGCCCACCAGCGGAGATGTTCCGTCAAGCCGGAATTTGCCCCTTGCTCTGCACTCGTACACCGTATTTTCAGCGCTGACATAGTAAAAACCGCTGAGGGCTTTGATTATAGTACCGTTCATTTATCCCTCGCTGCCGCTCTGACCGGAGGAGATCTGAATATAGATCTTCGTGTGTTCTTCGACTGACTCGCCGGCGCTGCGGCTCTGCCATACGACAGTACCCTCCTCAAGCTCGCTGTCGACTGCGGTCACGGAGCCTACGCTGAGATTGCTGCTCTCGATCTTGGCGATGGCCGCGTCCTTGGAAAGGCCTTTAAGCTGCGGGACAGTCGTCATTTTGATCTCGGGGCCGGTGCTTATTATTATGCTTACCGGGGAGCCGGCCTCCGCCTTTTCGCCGGCGGAGGGCTCGGTGTTTATAACATAGCCCTTGGTGATGCTGGAAGACGGTGCTTCGCTTATGGAATAGGTGAAGCCCGCGTCCTGGATAAGGCTTATCGCTTCATCCCGGCTTTTGTTGACGATATCCGGAACAAACAGATCCGCACGCTGGTCGTCGGGAAGCGCCTCGCCGGAGCTGATAATCAGCACAACCTCTATCTTTTCGTTCTTATCGCTGACTGATCTGCTTTGGCCGCCCTCCGGATTCTGAGAAAGGATTATACCCTTATCATGCTCAAGGTCGACCTTGTAGGTTATAGTGAACTTGAAGCTTTTATTCAGATCCTCATCATTTATGACATCCTCATAGTATCTGCCGACAAAATCCGGAACTTCGACCTTGACCGGCTCAGAGAACAGATCTTTAAGAAAATAGCCGTTTATAAACACAAATATCAGGATTATAAATATCAAAACGGCAAAGATGCCGGAGCTGAACGCAATTTTTCTGCTTCGTCTGCTTTTTCGGCTGCTGCCTTTTGAGGCCTCCGGAGCATCATCTCCGTTGATGAGGACAGCTTCAGGGGGATCGCTGTCCTCAAGAACCTGCGCAGCAAGGCTTTGCTTGCGGAAAGCCTCCAGATCATCCAAAAGCTCCGCGGCCGTCTGATATCGCGCATCTATATCCGAGTTCATTGCCTTAAGGCATATGCGCTCAAGCTCCTCGGGAATCTCCGGAAGGATAGAGCGCGGCGGCACGGCCTCGGTATTCATATGCATAACAGCAACCTCTGCCTCAGAATTGCCTACATACGGAAGCTTGCCTGTGAGCATCTCGTACATAACTATGCCGAGAGAGTATATATCGCTTCTGGCATCCGGTGCGGCTCCTCTCGCCTGCTCAGGCGCGATGTAATGCACCGAGCCCACGGTCTCGTCGCTGCTGTCCTCTATATCATTCTGAAGGGACGCAATGCCGAAATCGGCGACCTTTATCATGCCGTCCTTGAGCAGCATGATATTCTGAGGTTTTATGTCCCTGTGGATTATCCCTTTATTATGGGCGTGGTCAAGCGCTTTGGCTATCTGAGTAGTGAAGCTGAGCACCTCGCCCGCGCTCAAAGCCCCTGTTTTTTGCAGATACTGCTTTAGGGTTATTCCGTCAACAAGCTCCATGACGATGTACTCCACGTCATCGCTGTGGCTGACGTCGTACACCGAAACTATGTTGGGGTGCGAAAGCATGGCTACCGCCTGTGATTCCGCCCTGAATCTTTTTCTGAATTCCTCGTTTGCCGCGGTCTCATCCCGCATTATTTTGATGGCGTCATAGCGGTTAAGCCGGTGGCACAGAGCCTTATACACATATGCCATACCGCCCGCGCCGATAAGCTCTATGATCTCATAGCGATCATCAAGCATCATACCAATATATTTTTCAGCACTGTTTTCCATAAAAGCACCTTCAAATATCAAATCTTCACCAGCACGACGGTTACATTGTCCCGCGCGCCTCGCTCAAGCGCAAGAGTCATGAGCTTATTACAGACCTCTTCCGGCGAGCTGCAGGCAAGAAAGCATTCGTGTATCTCCTTATCGGAGACCGTGTTGCTCAGCCCGTCGGAGCACAGGAGTATCCCCTCGCCCACTCTGAGCGGGCACTCGTAATAATCGCATTCGACCGACCTGTCAACGCCCAAGGCCCTGGTGATAATGTTCTTTTTCTGGTGGTTGGCGGCTTCTTCGCGGGTTATGGCTCCCATATTTACAAGTTCTTCGACATATGAATGGTCGCGGCTTATCTGCCTTATCCCTGATTTGCTGAGATGGTAGGCTCTGCTGTCGCCGACATTTACAAGGAAGGCTTTTCTGCGGGTGATTATGCCGCCGACAAGAGTCGTACCCATTCCGTTATAATTTGCATCAAAGCGCGAGTATTCATATACGACGCCGTTGGCGTCGGCGCAGCTTTCGCGCAGGAGCTTTTCCTGGCTGCCGATGAAAAATCTCGGCGCCACAAGGGCTTCGAATATTCTGCTGACGAACTCCTTGCTGGAAAGCCGGCTTGCAAGGTCTCCGGCCTTGGCTCCGCCCATACCGTCGCATATGACCGCGACAACGCTTTTCCGCTTATCGCAGTTTTCGATAATATAGCTGTCCTGATTTTCGCTTCTGACTTTTCCCTTGTCAGTAATGCCGAAACTTCTCATTTCTTATCATTACCCTTCTGCATTTTTCTGCGGAGCTGCCCACAGGATGCGTCGACGTCACCGCCGAGCTTACGCCGCACGGTCACGTTTACGCCTTCGTCCTCAAGTATCTTTATAAATGCCTTTATGTGCCCGGAGGTTGACGGGCGAAAGCGGCTTTCCTCAACGTGATTCATCGGAATGAGATTTATATGAGCGCCGACGCCCTTGGCCCTCTTGGCCAGCAGTCTCGCGTGATATTCCGTGTCGTTTACGCCGTCAATCATAATGTATTCAAATGATATCCTGCGTCCGGTCTTTTCATAGTACCTCTTACAGCTTCTCATGAGCTCGTCAACGCCGCGGCCGTGGTTTGCGGGCATTATTTTAGAGCGGGTCTCATCGTCGGGAGCGTGAAGGGATACCGACAGAGTCAATTGCAAATTAAGATCGGCAAGCTTGTCAAAATTTTCTGTGATTCCGCAGGTGGAAAGAGAAATGTGACGCATACCGATATTCATGCCGTCGGGATGATTGACGAGCTTTAAGAACTTTACGACATTATCAAAGTTGTCGAGCGGCTCGCCGATGCCCATGAGCACGATGTTTGATATAGGCTTACCGGAATCTATCTGCGAAAACAGCACCTCATCAAGTATCTCCGCAGGCTCAAGGCCGCGTACAAGTCCACCGATGGTAGAAGCGCAGAACGCACAGCCCTGGCGGCATCCCACCTGAGACGACACACAGACGGTGTTTCCGTGCTTGTAGCTCATAACGACAGTCTCGACGGCGTTTCCGTCGCAGAGCTCCCACAGGTATTTAATGGTCCCGTCGAGCTTTGAGACCTGCTTGCTCAAAACTCTGGGCTTATATATGCTGTATTCACTTTTGAGTCTTTCCCGCAGGCCTTTGGGAATGTCGCTCATCTCATCAAAGGAGCCTATTCCCCTGCCAAGCCATTTGAACACCTGCCTTGCGCGGTATTTAGGCTCGCCCATTTTGAGAAAATCGGCTTCTATTTCTTCAGGAAGCATCGATTTTATGTTCTTCATTTAAGTCTCCTCAGCTTGCATACAAAAAAGCCGTCGGTGCCGTGGATATGCGGCCAGAAGGTCAGCATACCGTCAGCAGCTTCAATGCCGTTCGGCAGACTGAAGCCCTCGGCGGCATACTCCGGATGACGCGAAAGGAAATCCGTAACGACGTCTTCATTCTCCTCACGGAAAACAGTGCAGGTGGAATACAGAAGAACGCCGCCGGGCTTTACCGCAGCCGACAGGTTTTCAAGTATCGCCGATTGTATTTCTGGCAAGGCTCTGCGCTCATCCGGGTCTTTATAGCGGATATCCGGCTTTTTCCTTATAACTCCGTAGCCCGAACACGGAACATCGGTAATTATAACGTCAAAAGCATCACTGACAGGCTGCCTTGCATCGCGGGAGAATGAGTCAATAATGTCCAGACCAAGGCGCTCGGCTCCGCTTTTGATGAGCTTAATTTTTTTCTCGCTCAGATCGCAGGAGACGATCTTCCCTTCATTTTTCATTGCAATGGCGGCGGCGAAGCTCTTTCCGCCGGGAGCCGCGCAGGCGTCGAGAACTCTCATTCCGGGCATTAAATCCGCTGCGATCACGGCGCATTTTGCCGCGGGATCCTGCACATAAAAGAAGCCATTGTCAAAGCCCGGCATTGCGCTCACATTGCCTGACGTAACTATGCAGTCCGGAAGCCATGGATGCAGACGGCAGCTATATCCCGCCGCCTCAAGAGCTGGCATAAGCTCCGCAGCCGTTGTCCTGATAGTATTTACCTGAAGCGTTATCTCGCTGGCGGTGTTATCGGCGGCGAAAAAAGCTTCGGTAAAAGCGTAGCCATGGGCGTTTATCATGTATTCCGCCAGCCAGAGCGGATGACTGTATTTAACAGATAGGTGCGTTGCCGTCCCCTCTTCCGGAATCTCCGGCAGAGCATCGGCAGCAGCGGCGATCTTTCTCAAGACAGCGTTGCAAAAGCCCGCAGCCCTTGAATATCCAAGCTTTTTGCACAACATAACGGCCTCGTTTACGGCGGCGTTCGCGGGGATCTTGTCCATAAACAGAAGCTGATAGACCGCGCATCGCAGAATATCGCGAACCTTCGGCTCTATCTTTGCCGGAGAGCTGCTGAACAGATCGATATAGTGGTCGCAGTAAGCCAGATTCTGCAGCACGCCGAGGCAGATATTTGAAGCGAGAGCCGCAGAACGGGGATCAAGCCCATATTTAGTTATAGCGCCGTCCGTAATGGCGGCCGACCACGCTTTTTCGCGCCTGAAGCGCTCAAGTGCGAACACCGCGGCTTCTCTTGCTTTATCCAAATCTCAATCCTCAACAGTTATGGGATGACCGAGAATATAATCAGCGGCACGCATACGCTTTTTGCCGGGGGCCTGAAGCTCCGTTATCATGACGGTCTTTCCGCCCGCGCAGGCGATCTCTATGCCGCTTTTTCCGGCGCTTACGATGTTGCCGGGCGCTTTGGAGGTATGGGTTTCCGTATATTGAGCGGCATAGACCTTAAATATCCCGCCCTGCAGCTGCATTGTTGCGACAGGCCACGGCTGCAAGCCATAGATCCACTTGATTATTTCCCTGGGCGTTCTGTTCCAGTCAATGGGGCTCAGGCTCTTGTCAAGCATTTTTACATAGCTTGCTTCCGCATGGTTCTGGGGCGTTCTCGGCGCGCAGCCGGCCCCGATATCCTGCAATGTCTTGTGCAGGAGTTCGGCTCCCATGACCATCAGTCTGTCAAAAAGCTCGCCCGAGGTCTCAAACTCACCTATCTCAGTCTCGGCGGTGTATATAACGTCGCCGGTATCCATCTCGCTTGCGAGGTACATTGTAGATACTCCTGTGACCCTGTCTCCGTTCAGAACGGCCCACTGTATCGGGGCGGCGCCGCGGTATTTCGGCAGCAGCGAGGCGTGAACGTTTATTGCTCCGTATTTTGTCACCTCCAGCATATCGTCGGGCAATATCCTTCCGTAGGCAACAACGACGAGGATATCCGGCCTGAGGCTTTTGACAAGCTCGGTCGCGGTGCCGTCGCGCAGCTTCGTGGGCTGATATACGGGAATATTGTTGTCAAGAGCAAGCTGCTTTACAGGGCTGAAGGATAGCTGCATACCTCTGTTTCGGGGCTTGTCCGGCTGAGTGAAAACAGCCGCGATATCATATTTTTCGTCAATGAGTTTTTTCAGAGACTGTGCGGCAAAATCGGGGGTGCCCATAAAAACGATCCGCATTATTCGCCCTCTTTTCCAGCGCCGCTGAGCTCCTCTTCGGTGAGCATGCGCTCGCATTTTTCCGTGAACAGATGTCCGTCAAGGTGCTCAAGCTCATGACAGATGCAGCGGGCGGTCAGTCCCTCGCCTTCGTATTCAAACCAATTGCCGTTCCTGTCCTGCGCCCTGACTTTTGCACGCTCGGGTCTGCGCACTATCCCGTATTCGCCGGGCACGCTGAGGCAGCCCTCAGCGCCGACCTGCTCTCCGGATGTCTCGACGAGCTCAGGGTTTATCAGCTCAAGGATCTCTTCCTCCTCGCCTTCCTCGACATTGGTCTCTATAACCAGTACGGCTCTGCGCAGAACGCCGACCTGCGGGGCGGCAAGGCCGACGCCGTTTGCTTTTATAAGCGTATCCGCCATATCATCAAGAAGCTGATGCAGCCTTGCGTCGAACTTGACGACTGGCCGGCAGATTTTATACAGTATCTTATCTTCTTTGGTTACTATATTTCTCAGTGCCATGGTATTCTCCTTAGCTTAGGGGATTGTTGTCGGCAAAAATGCTGACTCCTCTGTATTTTCCCGATGAGTTCAGTTTTATGAGCACAGCGGATACGAGCTCGCGCATCTCCTTGTCGGCCCGGCAGCTTAAATTGACCCGGTATCTGTATCTGTTGTTTACCTTGACAACGGGAAGCGGCGCAGGTCCCAGAATATTCACGTCCGGACGCGACCTTACCGAAGCGGCAAGGATACTGCGAATATCCCAGCAGCATTTGAGCACCGCGCTTTCTTCGGCTCCGGAGGCGGTTATTGAAATGATATCCGCAAACGGCGGGGTATGCTGGAGCCTGCGAAGCCGGATCTCCGACTGATAGAATCCGTCATAGTCCTGAGCGGCCGCCAGACGTATGATCTCGTTTTGCGGCGTAAAGGTCTGTATAACGGCACGTCCGGGCTTATTCCCCCTCCCGCTTCTGCCAACGACCTGCGTTATAAGTGAAAACGTACGCTCGCCGGAGCGGTAATCGCCGCAATATAAGCTTTGATCGGCGGAGAGAACGCCTATAAGCGTAACATTTTCAAAATTAAGCCCCTTGGTGACCATTTGGGTACCCACCATGATAGGGATTTTATCTTTTCGGAACTTTTCCAGCAGAGCTTCGTGGCTTCCTGCCGCCTTTACGGTATCTGTGTCCATCCGTATCACACCCGCGTCGGGAAAAAGCTGTTTGAGCTCCTCCTCGATAAGCTGGGTACCGGCGCCTATAAACGTCAGCAGTCCGCCGCAGTCGGGACAGAACGGATCCGGCTTTCTGCTGTACCCGCAGTAGTGACACATAAGCCGCCGGTTTGAGCTGTGATAGGTGAGCGACACGCTGCAATTGGGGCACTTATAAATGTGTCCGCATTCGCCGCAGCTTATAAGCTTGTTTGCACCGCGCCTGTTAATAAACAGGATGCTCTGCTCTCCGCGCTCAAGGTTTTCTCCGAGCTCATTTTGGAGCCGGACACTGATATTACCTCCGTTGCCGCTGCGAAGCTCGCTCTTCATATCGACTATGCTGACGGCTGGAAGCTGCATCTCGTTATATCGTTCATGGAGCTCAAAGTACTTGTACTTCCCTGTTTCAGCGGCGTAGCGGCTCTCCAGGTCGGGAGTGGCTGAGCCAAGCAGCAGAAGTGAGTTAGTTTTAGCACAGCGGTATTTTGCGATATCTCTTGCATGATATCTCGGGGAGTTTTCGGACTTATAGCTCTCCTCCTGCTCCTCGTCTATAATTATAAGTCCAAGATCCTCAAAGGGAGCGAAAACGGCGCTTCGGGTGCCTATAACGAGCCTGGCTTCGCCGTTTTTAACGCGTTTCCATTCGTCATACCGTTCGCCGAGAGACAGGCTGCTGTGCAGCACGGCGACGCTGTTTCCGAAATAACCGGAAAACGTCCGTATCATCTGGGGCGTGAGCGATATCTCAGGCACGAGCAGTATTGCGCTTTTGCCGGTTTTTAGTACGTCGTCAATGAGATGGATATACACGGAGGTTTTTCCGCTGCCGGTAACGCCGCAAAGCAGTGCTGCTTCGGCCGAGCTGTCGTTGAGAAGTTCATTAAGCCCCCGATAAACTGCGCGCTGCGCATCGTTTAGCACCGGCAGAGCCTGAATATCGCCGGTCCATATCTCCGGACGCCTGAATACCTCTTCAAAATCGGTCTGAACAAGTCCCGCATTTACAAGCGCTTTAAGCGACTGCCTCGAGGCGCCGGTAAAATACAGCGCCTCATGTGCGGAAACCCTTCCGGCAGAGCACAAAAGCTCAAGAAGCTCCGCCTGCATGGGAGCCTTTCGCCGCTTGGCCTGCGCCAGAGCAAAAGCCTCCTCGGCGTCGACCGCAAGACTTATCATTTCACGGGTCTTGTCATTTACCCTGCGGGCGCCGTCTGCCTTGAACCAGAAGCCGGCCGGTAAAATAGTTTTTACCGCGTCATAAACAGTGCAGAAAAGGCGATCATGCATCCATAGTGCAAGCTTTATTTGAGACTCCGTGAGTACGGGAGTGCTGTCAAGCACAGATTCGATAGGCTTGAGCTTATCAAAATCGCTGCTGTCTGACACTCCGAGGACTATGCCCTCGCTGCGGCGATTGCCTCTTGAAAAAGGAACTGTAACACGCACACCGGGCACGATCCGTCCCCTTAATTCCGTTGGGATGAGGTAGTCGTAGGGCTTGTCAAGCCAATATGTCGCGGCAGAGACCGCAATTTTTGCAACCGTGGCTTCGGACATACCCCGCACTCCCCTGTTTTTCAATGTAAATATGAAATGTTAAAAACGCAGCGGAGCATAGGTGTGTGAGTTTGATCACTTAAGCTCCGCTGAGCATTATTTCTCTATTGTGAGCTTGCCTGTGTAAACCTCGTCGATGGCGGCAGAGACAGGCTTCTTCTCAAGAATCTCGCCGTTTTCCTCAGCTTCCGCGGAGATGACGCGCGCTCTTCTCGCAACGAGATTAACAAGCTGATAACGGTTTCCTGTCTTGTCTACGAGTTCGGCTACGGGGGGATAAAGCATCATGATCAGTCTACCTCACTTAAATAGTTTTTTCTTAAATCATATTTGCAGTATTCAGCGGTGATAATTGCGGAAAACTCCGCTGCCGCCTTATCCGCGTCATCATTAATAACTATATAGTCATAGAAATCTGCGGCGGCATACTCCTCCTTTGCGCGGATGAGACGAGCCTCGATCTTACGCTCCGAGTCTGTGCCTCTGCCGCGGAGGCGGGTCTCCAGCTCCTTCATGGAGGGAGGTACTATGAATACCATAACGGCCTCCGGCATTTTCTGATGTACCTGAAGCGCACCCTGCACCTCAATGTCCAGCAGCACGTTCATTCCCTCGTTGAGTTTCTGCTCGACGTAAGCTCTGGGAGTTCCGTAGGAATTGGCGACATATTCGGCGTGCTCAAGAAATTCGTCGTTTGCGACCATTTCACGGAACTTGTCCAGATCGACAAAGAAATACTCTTTGCCGTCGACCTCGCCGGGACGGGGCTTGCGGGTCGTCACAGATACCGAAAAGCAAACGTCGCTGCGGCCTTCAAGCGCCTTGAACACCACGGTGCTCTTGCCAGCGCCCGAGGGACCGGATATCACTATTAGTTTTCCTCTTTGATTAGCCATTTGCTGTACCTTCCTCATTAGTATTTGAAATTCGCGCCGTAAGTGCTTCGGGTGTCAGCGCAGATAAAATAACGTTTCCGCTGTCCATTACCAGAACCGCCCTGGTGCTTCGGCCAAAGGAGGCGTCGATCAGCAGGCCCTTTTCCCTTACATCCTGGATCATCCGCTTTATCGGAGCCGATTCGGGGCTAACGACAGCGACGATGCGCTCAGACGACACCATATTGCCAAAGCCTATATTTACAAGTCTCATCAGTTTGCCTCACTCGATATTCTGGATCTGCTCACGGATCTTTTCGATCTCTGATTTAAGATCGACCACCACATGAGCGATATCCGAATTCTGGCATTTGGAGCCTATTGTATTTGCTTCACGGTTAAACTCCTGCATAAGAAAATCTATCTTTCTGCCTATGGGAGAGCCTGTCTCAAGCATCGTCCTGAGCTGAGCTATATGGCTGCGCAGTCTGACGGTTTCCTCGTCAACTGCGACCTTGTCGGCAAATATGGCAGCTTCCGTTATAATACGACTTTCGTCAACTCCAGCGGAGCCGAGAACCTCGTTGAGCTTCTGGAGCAGCTTTTCCCTGTACTCTGTAACGGTCCTGGGCGCGTTTTCCTCAATGATGCCGACAAAGCTTTCAATATTCTCCAGCTTCAAAAGCACGTCATTTCTCAGCTTTTCACCCTCGCACATACGCATGGAGTCAAAATCCTGAAGCGCCTGCTCTGCAATCGACTTAATACCCTCTGCGACCGCATCGGCGTCAAGCTCCTTCTTCTCGACTGAGAGGATGTCCGGAAATCTGCTGACGCTCATTACGCTGATATCATTGGGGAGAGCATACTCGTCCGCGATATGCTGCAGCGCGTCAATATAACCCTTGAGCAGAGGCTCGTTAACTCTTACGACCATATCATCGGCCATGGACGTGTCAACAGTGACAAAAACATCCACTTTGCCGCGGCTGATATGCGACTGAACAGCGGCCTTCACTGTCTCCTCCGCAAAGATAAAGCTCCGCGGAAGTCTTACAGACGTATCAAGGAACTTGTTGTTAACGCTTTTCAGCTCAACGCTTACCTCAATGCCCTCAACAGTGCCCTTGGCACTGCCGTAGCCGGTCATGCTTTTTATCATTTTTCCTCCGTCTCAGCGAAGCTGAGTTATAACAAATTTTATTGGATTTTTTCTTTTGCTTATTCGCTGATAAATAATAACCGCCGCCGCAGCCAGGCAGAAAGCCGCAAAGCTGCACAGCACGCTGAGCCCCTCGCTCAGATCATTGGCCGCAGCTATCGCGTAGCCTATGAAAAACACGATAAAAGGCACGATGTACAGCAAGAATGCTGCGCCGAATATCCTCGAGCTGAGGCTTTCGATAATGACCTTCTCACCGGGTCTTGCATGCACGGTGTTTTTTGCAAACGCTTTTATCTCGTTCTGGAAAACACAGCTTTCGCAGTTCCCGCAATTACTGCCGCAGGCGGTCCCGCGGGAGACCGCGACCTCGGCCATACCGTTGGGAAACACCTTGGTCACTACTGCATCCTGAGTCATATCAGTTTCCTTTCAATCAAATTATTCTTTATAAATCGTTACAGTTACCCTTACTTCGCCGATAGCTCCGACATTATCATGACCGCTGACAAGGACTTTTGCGTTGACTATCACCTGTCCTGTCGTTGCGCCGTAATCGGAAAGATCCGCAATAACGCTTATGTCATCCGCCGTGATGCTTTCAAGGACTTCACTGCTCAGCGCTCTGAGCGTTACCTCAACCTCCTTGGTGTCGATCGTCGCGTGATAACCGTTGCTGACTCCCCTGCAGGATATATTCGTTGTAGTAAAGGTCTTGGTGTGAGTTCCCTCAACCTCGACTATGACCTTTGCCTCAGACACGCCGGTCAGGTTCTGGACCCCTTCCTCAAGTTCGATGGTAAATGTGTGCTCATAGCCGCTTACGAAGGACGAAAGATCTATCGCGCCTATCTCAATAAAGTCAAGATCGTCAACAATACGGGAGTCGCCGGCAATTTTTATCGTCTGCGGGTCGATGCTTACAGTGCAGTCATCAGCCGTAATGCCTCCTCCGGAGATTAGATTTACCCTAAGCGGCACTTCTTTGGATTTCAGGATAGGCTGGGTTGCCTTGATCGTATCTACAGAGAACATCAGGCCCTCCTTTGAACAAGGATTATCGTCGGCATCCATTAAGATGAATGCGGCCTCCTCGCTGTAGGTCGATTCAATGGTTTGATTCTTACCGAAGGTGACCCACGCATGGTCTATCTTCTCAATGCTGGCCTCAGGCCCCTCAACAACGATCGTGCCTGGCTCAAATACGAATTCCTCGGCTACGCAGCCCTCGGCGATCGTCCCCTCGAAGCTGCCCTTGACCTCAACGGTCTTTTTGGCGTTCCTGACGACCGTAAAGTTAATAGTCTCAGGATTCTTCCTTACTACGGTGATACTGTTTGCATCCACATAGTCGGGGAACTCAAGTTTATAGGCCCATGTCATATCGTTGGGCTGGGTGATATTGCTGACGTCTATGACTGCTTTTATGTCGCTTGACCTGAGCTTGGTGATGTTGCTGCGCTCACCGCGCACAACAATACTTACAGTCTCGGTATCAACACTTGCTATGGACAGGCTCCTGTCAGCCAGAAGCTCATCCTGCCCCCTGAACTCCACAGCAATACCGCTGACGGTTATCTCCTTGTCTGTGGTATCAAGGCTTGAGACGTATGCCCACATTACCAATGAGCAGAGCAGCGACACGATCATCCAAAAGACCTTGCTGTCATATAACTTTTTAGTTCTTTTTTTCTGTTCCATCACTGTTCACCTTACGTTTGCTGAAAAAACGTGAAAAAATCTCTGACGCTGTGCTCTTCCTGCTTTCCTCCCGCACAAGCTCGTTGCGCAGGAGCTTCTCAAATGTCGCCAGATTAAGGTTACGCTTGAGCATGCCCTCAACCGCAATGGATATTGCTCCGGTCTCCTCGGATACGATCACGATGACTGCGTCAGACTGTTCGCTGGCGCCGATGCCGGCACGATGGCGCATTCCGAGGTCTTTACTGAGGTTTGTCTTGTTCGTCAGCGGCAGCACGCATCCGGCTGCTGCGATCCTTGCATTGCGGATAATAAGCGCTCCGTCATGCAGCGGGGCTTTTGGATAGAATATATTTTTCAACAGCTCGGCCGTTGTTTCGGCGTCGATAATTGTTCCGGTGGTCATAATATCGCTGAGCTTGATATTGCGCTCAAATATGATAAGCGCTCCGGTCTTGGTCTTGGACATCTGGTCGCAGGCAAGAACAGTCTGGGTTATGGCGGCTTCCACCTCGCTCTCAGCCCTGAGCTTCGGCGAGAAAATTCCGTAGAGGTTCTGGCTTCCCATTTTCGCAAGCAGTTTCCTGAGCTCAGGCTGGAAAATGATGACCAGCGCGATGAGTCCGATCTCGACTGTTTTTTTCAGTATATAGTTTATCATGGTCAGGTGAGCCACACCCGACAAAAACATTGCGATCAAAAGGAAAAGAATGCCCTTGGCGAGATTATAGGAGCTTGTCTTGCGCACCAGATCAATTACTTTATAAAACAGATAGGCGACAATCAGGATATCAACAGCATCCCAAAAACCTATCGTTGAAATGTAATTGAGCATTCTTATGAAATAACTCGATAATTCCTGCATTTATGATCCCCACTAATCTATCTTTGCGGACTGCACAGGCAGTCCGCAACGTACTGCAAATTTAATTACTATATTATATAATATATATTTGGAAAAGGCAATTAAATAATAATTAATTTTCATGCCCTGCGATACTTTCTATAATACCGCAGGCCCTGTCGGCCTGTGCCTGTGTTATAAAAGGCGAGAAGCTCAGCCTTACCGTGCCTCTTTCGATCGTGTCGGCAGTGCTGTGTGCCAAAGGGGCGCAGTGGAGCCCGCAGCGCGCGGCGATGCCTCGTTTTCCAAGCATACTGCAGAAGGCTTCGCAGTCCATAGTGCTGTGCTGAATAGACAGGACTCCGGCCTGATTATCTGTCTCGGATGCAAATATCCGTAGCTGCGGCGTCTTTTTTAGCCTGATTGACGCGCGGCGGCAGAGCCTTGCTTCGTATTCCCCGATATTCTCGGCGCCGTGGCTTAGCACGTATCGTATTCCCTCACAAAGGCCTGCTATGCCGACAACGTTATGAGTTCCGGCCTCAGCCCTGTCAGGCAGATACTCCGGCATTGACTGAAGCGCGCTCTCAGAGCCGGTCCCGCCGCATATCAGCGGCACAGGCGTTTCACCGCACAGCAGTATTCCGGTCCCCTGGGGCCCCAGCAGGCCCTTATGCCCGGGCATAGCCACAAACGCAGCGTTGAGCTCTGACATATCGAGTCTGCATATACCCGCCGATTGCGAGGCGTCCACAATCAGCGGGACGTTGTGCCTCCTGCATAGCTCCGCAATATCATAGATCGGCTGAATATAGCCGAATACATTTGAAACATGATTCCATACAACGGCCTTTGCCCCGGTAATATTGCGCTCGATCGTCGGTATAACTGAACCTGTATCAAACAAGGGCGAAGCAGCTACGACAGTTTTAGCACCAATAAAGTTAAGCGGACGTGTGACGGAATTATGCTCATATCCTGATATAATTACCTTATCTCCCCTTGACACAAGCGTTCTTATGGCGATGTTCAACGCATGGGTAGCGTTTAATGTAAACACGACGTTCTGAGGCTCGGAAAAATTAAACAGCCTGCAAGCAAGTTCGCGGCATTCGTACACCTTGTCGGCAGCTTTCATTGCCGCGCCGTAAGCGCCCCTGCCCGGGCTTGCCATTGTTTCCACGGCGTTGACCATGGCCCTTTTCACTGCGGAGGGCTTAAGGTGGCTTGTTGCGGCAGAATCGAGATATATCAAAAGAATACCTCCTTGAACGTATTGTCCGGGTGCTGTTCGAATATCTTCCCCTGCAGCAGCCCCTCCCGCCGCATAATGTCAGCCGCCGCTATGCCTTTGCCGTATGAAACAGTTACACAATAGCTGCAGCCGTTACCGCTTAGCCCCGCGGGAGCCTTTGTTACTCCTGCGGAAATCGCATGGCGTTCCAGAATTTTTGCCGCCCTTTGAGCATATGTCAGCGAGCGGCACATGATTAAATAGCGCATAGAAATCCCCTTCTTTTTATTTCATTCTATGCGGCCGGAACATATTTGCCAAAGTCAAAAACAGCCGCACTGCGGCTGTTTCAACTTATTCTATAAGCGCAACGGCGTGAGCTGCGATGCCGAGCTCCGATCCGGTAAAGCCGAGCTTCTCCTCGGTGGTAGCCTTAATGCTGACGCAATCAATGGGGATCCCCATTGCCGCGGCCAGCGTCATGCGCATTTTTTCTATATGCGGCGACAGCATGGGCTTCTGAGCGATGACCGTACTGTCAATGTTAATGAGCTTATAGCCGTTAGCATTTATAACAGAACAAACTTCTTTCAGCAGCCCGATGCTGTCTGCTCCCAGATATTTGTCGTCGGAATCCGGGAATAGTTTCCCAATGTCGCCCAAAGCTGCCGCTCCAAGCAGAGCGTCCATGATCGCGTGGCACAGCACATCGGCGTCAGAATGTCCGAGGAGGCCTTTTTCGTGGGGGATTCTGACTCCTCCGAGGATAAGCTTTCTGCCCTCAACAAGTCTGTGCACATCATAGCCATGGCCTATCCTCATTATTTGCCTCTCCTTTCGGCGAGTATACCTTCGGCAGCATAGATGTCCCTTGCTGTGGTAAGCTTGATATTATCGGCCTCTCCCGCGACTATCGTTACCTTATACCCCATTGCCTCGACGGCTGAGCAATCGTCGGTGACCCTGACGCCCTTATCCATAGCGCGGGTCAAGGCCGCTTTGATAAGCTCGGCGAGAAAGACCTGAGGAGTCTGCACAAGAGCGACAAGATCCCTGTCAGGGGTTGCGGTAACGGCGCCCTTGCTGTTAAGGAGCCTTACGGTGTCGCTTGCCGTGACAGCGGGAGCTGCGGCTGAATGAGTCTTGGCTGCATGTACAACACGGTCGATGAGCTTTTCGGTCACAAACGGTCTCGCCCCGTCATGTATGGCAATGAGCGTTGCCTTTTCGCTTACGTTGCTTACGCCGATCAGCGCAGATTCAAGCCTTGTTTTGCCGCCGCAAATGACTCGGCTGGCCTTGCTGATTCCATGGTCATTGCATATATCGGCGATCTCCTGTATGCTCTCGTACTTAGTTACGATAACTATCTCATCAATTCTATCCGAGCTTTGCAGCGCTTTCAGCGTATGGGCAATGACAGGAGCCCCGCCTATGGGCATAAGTATCTTATCCTTTCCCATGCGCTGAGAATTACCCGCCGCCAGCACGACCGCCGAGCAGAAGTCTGGCGCAGTTGTTTTGAATTTCAAAAGTTTATCAATTACAGACATAAATAACCTCGTATTCATATGGAAGCATACAGCGCTTCTTCGATTTGAGCATAATCGGCACTCATTGCGATCACAAGCTCGGATATAAGAATCTGCTTTGCAGAGTGAAGCATTTTTCTCTCACCGGTCGACAGGCCGCGCTCATTATCGCGGCACATAAGTCCCTTGACGACTGCCGCGACCTTAAGCAGATCTCCGCTTTTGAGCATATCCATATTCTCCCTGTAGCGTTTATTCCAGTTTTGTGTCATGCATATCTCAAGCCCGGAAAAAGAGCTGAGCACCTTCCTGGCCTCCGAGTCGCTGATTATGGCTCTTACCCCAATGCTCTCACATCCATCTACCGGAACCATTACGACCATATCCCCAACCGGGAGCTTAAGGACATAGTAATCCCGTTCGGCACCGCTGATTTTCTTGGTCACTATGCTCTCAATTACGCCAGCACCGTGCATGGGATGAGCAATGTAATCGCCGATCTCGAACAAGACGACTCCTCCTTGCAATAATCATTTATATATAACAATTATACACAAATTGTTTAATCTTTGCAAGGAAATTAACTTAATTTTCTTGATTTTTCAATATAAACAGCCTGCTGAAAACTCAGCAGGCTATTACAAATTGTTATTTTATGATTATTCCTCGACTAAATCGCCCTTGGCCTCGCCGTCAGTCGATACCTCGTAGACGAGTGCATCTTCGCCGTTTTCCTCTTCAACAGCCACCGGCTGTGCCGCAGGCTCGGCAAGTGCGCGGATGGAGAGAGAGATCTTGTGGTTATCCATATCGATGGCGGTGATCTTGGCCTCAACAACATCGCCGACTGTCAGGACTTCCTCGGGCTTGCCGATGCGGCGGTTTGCGATCTGAGAAATGTGGATAAGGCCGTCGACACCGGGGAGAACCTCTGCGAACGCACCGAAGGTCATGAGCTTTACTATCTTGACTTCAGCAGTGTCGCCGACATTGTATGTGCTGGTGAACTTGAGCCAGGGATTCTCAGCGGGATCCTTGTAGCCAAGTGAGATCTTTCTCTTTTCACGGTCAAAGCTGATGACATAGACGTCGACCTCGTCACCTACGCTGAACATTTCGGCGGGGTTCTTTATGCGGCCCCAGCTCATTTCGGATACGTGGACCATACCGTCTATACCGCCGATATCGACAAATGCACCGTAGCTGGTCATTGATTTGACGGTACCGTGGTACTTATTGCCGACCTCCATCTCGTTCCAGATGGCCTCGGCACGCTCACGGCGCTCCTTCTGAATGACTGCGCGGATGGAGCCGACAACGCGCTTGCGGCCGCGGTTGACCTCGGTGATCTTTACACGGACCTTCTGCTTGAGAAGCTGGCTCAAATCTGCATCCTTGGGCAGGCCGGACTGGGATGCGGGGACGAAAACGCGTACTCCGTTAACTGAAACAACGATGCCGCCCTTGTTCTCCTCGGTAACAACACCTTCAAGGAAATTACCGTTTTCAACGGCCTCCTCAACTGCGATCCAGCTCTTTGCAGCGTCAAGGCGCTTCTTGGAGAGCATAACGGTGCCCTCTACGTCGTTTACTCGAACGACGACGGCCTCGATGGTATCGCCGACCTTAACAGCGTCTTCAACATTGATGCCGTCATCAGTAAACTCGGTGGTAGGAATAAAACCCGAGTACTTGGCGCCAATATCAACACTGATCTCAGTGCCGGTAATAGCAATAACACAGCCGGTTACCTTATCTCCATTATATATAGTTTTGATGGATTCCTCCAGCATTTCGTCGAAGGACAGCTCCTTCTCCTCTGCTGCAGCAGCATCAATTTTGATTTCTTCGCTCATCTTATTACTTACCTCCTTAATTATCCACGACGGGGTAGAAGCTCCGGCCGTAATGCCCACGGACTCAGCACCCGACAGCCTGTCCATGTCAAGCTCATCTGCTTTTGAGATAAACTGAACATTATCGCATCCCCTGCGGCAGATCTCCGCAAGATGCACGCTGTTCGCGCTGTGTTTTCCGCCTATAACGACCATCGCGCCGCACAAAGCTGCGATTTTTTCAGCTTCCTCCTGTCTCTTGGACGTCGCTCCACATATTGTATCAAAGATTTGTGTGTTTGTACACATTTTTTTTAAGAAATTTGCACATTCGGTAAAATTACTGCGAGTTTGCGTTGTTTGAACGACCATCGTTATGGGTTTATCCAACAATTCGGCATTATTACTGAACAGCTCAGACAATTCCGAAATGTCTTCGCATATAACGTAATCTGAGCACCATCCGCCGACGGCTTCGACCTCCGGGTGGCCGTGCATACCGATTATAACGACAAAGCGTCCCGCATCCGAAGCCTCTGATACAAGCTCGTGTATCTTCTTTACCTTGGGGCAGGTCGCATCACATACCTGTGCGCTTTTCTCCTTCAGAGTCCTGTACACCTCTTTTGATACACCGTGTGAGCGGATGATCACCCGCCCGTCTGCCGGCAGCTCCTCAGGTGTATCGATAACGCTGAGCCCCTTTTCCTCCAAATATGATACAACGTCGTTATTGTGAATAAGCGGGCCGAGTGAATACGCATTTCCCTCTTCAAGCAGTTTTTCAGCCATACTAACCGAGCGGCTGACTCCGAAGCAGAAGCCCGCGCTTTTTGCAACAATGATACTTTTCATGGCGCTTGCTCCGGCGCAAGTCCTGTTCTTTCGCTGATAAGGCGGCATACCTCGCTCACACTCTGCTCGAGCGCATTTCCGCTTGTATCAAGGATTACCGCGTCATCGGCAGCCTTTAAAGGCGCGGCGGCGCGCCGGGTGTCCTGCTCATCGCGCTTTACCAGCTCGTCGAGCACCCTGTCAAAAGTGGTTTCAACTCCTTTTTGGAGCAGTTCCTCATATCTGCGCCGAGCCCTGTCCTCCGCTCCGGCGGTCAGGAATATCTTCAGGTCAGCGTCGGGAAGAATGACCGTTCCTATATCGCGCCCGTCCATGATGACGTTATGCAGCTGCGCCATTTTTCGCTGCATATCAACAAGGTATTCCCTGACCTCGGGGATAGCCGAGACCTTTGAAGCGAGCATGGAAACGTCGGGGAGTCGTATGTCCCGGGAAACGTCAGCGCCGTTAAGAAGCATACACTGCTCACCCGAATCATTGTATCTGAGCTCAATGTCAAGCCCCGGCAGCATAGATATCACCGCTTCATTGTCGGAAACGTCGATACCTCTCAGCTTAGCTGCGAGGCCTATCGTTCTGTAAATAGCGCCGGTATCAACATAAATAAATCCAAAGAGCTTCGCGGCTGCTCTTGAAATCGTACTTTTGCCGGCGCCGGAAGGGCCGTCTATTGCAATAGATATCATTTGTTCTCCTGCTTTATATTGAATTTGCGGCCACATATGCGGTGGACCACGCTATCTGCAAATTAAATCCGCCTGTGTATGCGTCAAGATCCATGACCTCTCCGGCAAAATACAGTCCGCCGACGAGCTTTGACTGCATCGTGCGGGGATTGATCTCTTTTGTGGATACGCCGCCCGAGGTCACGATCGCCTCATCTATCGGTCTCGGCCCCGAAACTGTCACCGGAAAGTTCTTCAGCAGCCGGAGCAGCTCATGCCGCTGCTCTCGGGTTATGGAATTGACCTTGGTCTCAGCGGGAATGCCCGAGAGCCTTACAAGCACGGGGATCATGGCCTTTCCCGCAAGATCGCCCAGGGAATTAGCAAAATCGCGGTTTGCGTATTTTTCAAAATCTCTCAGCAGTCTTGCATCCAGCTTTTTTTCATCCAGACCCGGTTTGAGGTCGATGCGCAGCTCATATTTTGCTTCGCCGAAACGGCGCATATGCGAGCTTGCAGACAGGACCAGCGGGCCGCTTACGCCGAAATGCGTAAAAAGCATTTCGCCCAGTTCTTTATATATGAGCTTGTCGTCCTCATAAGCCGAAAGTGTAACGTTTTTCAGGGAAAAGCCCTGCATTTCGGCGCAATAGTCATCGTCGCTCTCAAGCGGAACAAGAGACGGCCGCGTAGGAGTCACGGTATGTCCCAGCTCCTGCGCCATTTTGTATCCTGCTCCCCTTGAGCCTGTAAGCGGATAAGAAAGGCCGCCCGTGCATATCACCGCAGCCCGGCATTCTATCACCCCGTCGCACGTTTCAACGCCGGTGACAGTGTCAGCATCAGTAATGATATGCTTTGCCGAAGTATGCACAACGCGCACACCTGCGCGATTCATGTAGCGCTGCAGCGCGCCCGCAACGTCATTTGCGTTGTCCGAGACCGGAAACACGCGGTTGCCCCTCTCCGTCTTGAGGCGCAGCCCCAGGCTTTCAAACAGCTCCATGGTGTCACGCGGAGACAGCCTGTTAAGGGCGCTGTACAGAAATCTGCCGTCACCCGGAATGTTGTTCAGAAATTCCCTGATATCACAGTTGTTTGTGACATTGCACCTGCCCTTGCCCGTTATCCTGAGCTTCCTGCCGAGGACCTTATTCGGCTCAAGCAGTATTACGTCAAGGCCGCGCTCTGCGGCAGCCGCACTGCACATCATTCCCGCGGCGCCGCCGCCGATGACCACTGCGTCAGCGCTCAACCGGTTCATACACATCGTGCTCCGACCATATCTTTTCAAGGCGCTCAAAGGTTTCAGAAACTCTTTCCTTATTCCTTATCCCGACAGCGACTATTATGGCGTTGATAAGGCTCATCGGTGCAACAAGTGAGTCCAGGAACGATACCATATCGCTTTTTGCATGGAGACATACATCCGCTATTCCGTTAAGCGGAGAGGCCGAACTGTCAGTGATGGCAGCGGTTTTCGCCCCCATCTTCTTGGCAAACTGCATGGCGTCGACTGTGTGGCTCGAATAGCGCGGAAAGCTTATGCCGATAAACAGGTCGCCTGCGGTGATCCTGATTATCTGCTCATATATTTCGCTCGCGGCAGTATCATGCACAACATTTACGTTGTCCCTGAGCAGGTTGAGATACAGACCAAGGAAGGTAGCAAGCGAGGTCGAGGTGCGCATTCCGACGATATATATGCTCTTCGCCTCCACTATTGAGTCGACAAGCTTATTAAAGCTGTCATGCTCCAGAAGCTCCAGCGTAGCCTGCAGATTCTGCATATCGCTGCCGATAATCGATTTTACGAGATCGGTATCGTCGATCATGCTTTTTGCGACCTCAATGCGCTGGACCGAGGTAAGCCTGTTGCGTATCATTTCCTGGAGAGCTTTTCTCATGCTCGGATATCCGTCATACCCAAGCTCCGCCGCGAACCTGACGACTGTGGATTCGCTTACGCCGACTATCCTGCCCAGCTTTCCGGCCGTCATAAACGCCGCTTTATCGTAATTATTCAGAATGTACTTTGCAATGACTCGCTGACCCTTTGAAAATTTGGTGCTGCCTCTGGCGAGCACGCTCAACAGATCATTTTCCATGCTGATCATCTCCGTTTAAAAACATATCATCATTTTACTTATTTTTTTGAGAATTGCAATAGTTATTTGCAATTAATCTGCCTCAAACTTGCAAAAAACGCAGACTTGAGGCAGATTAATAAGAATTATATGGATTATTAATTGATTTTTACAAAATATCTTGCAATTCCTCATTGCTGAGATACCGCCAGTGCCCCGTTTCGAGGGAGCCGAGCTGCAGAGCGCCCTCCGAAACTCTTTTGAGCCTGTTGAGCTTAACCCCGGCCGCCTGGCACATCTTTCTTATCTGCCGGTTTCGTCCCTCGTGTATGGTTATGGAAAGCATGGTATAATCTGTACCTTCACGCAGGACCTCTATCTCGGCGGGGCGTATCCTGTAGCCGTCTATAGTCATAGGACTGCGTAGAATTTCAAGGGAGCGTTCGCTGCATTCTCCCTCGAGCCATGCATGGTATGTTTTTTTAATCTCTGTCGAAGGATGCATAAGGCGGTTTGCCAATGCGCCGTCGTCCGTCATGATCAGCAGGCCCTCAGAATACATATCCAGCCTGCCGACCGGGTACAGCCGCACGCCTGCGCCGCTGACCAGATCGTTCACACATCTGCGGCCCTTTTCGTCTTTCAGCGTAGTGACGTAGCCGCGCGGCTTGTTGAGCATTATGTAGGTCTTTTTGCCCGGACGGCAGAGAGGTTTGCCGTCCACGCAGATCATATCCGTCTCAGCGTCGGCACTGTCGCCCAAAGCGGCGGTCGCTCCGTTCACGGTGACTCTACCGCTGCGAAGCATCTCCTCTCCCGCCCTTCTGGAGGCAAGGCCTGACGCCGAGATTATTTTCTGGATTCGTTCTTTCACTTTTGTTCACCCGAAATATAATAAGGTCTCAATACAGAATCAAACCATCTTCCGAGCCGCTCCTGTATGCTTAATCGCCGATCATTATTCTGCTTAACGTTTTCAGTATAAACCAGATTCTCACTTGCCGCAAGCTCTCCATTTACGAATACATGGATTTCGCCGACTTTTTCACCCTTTATCCCGCCGGCAAAAAGGATCCTCGGCGCTTCCAGCTTCACATCGATATCATCTTCGGGTTTTACAAGGAGTTTTATATCGTTTTCGGGTACTGCGTCGGCTGTCCCCTTTGTTGCAGATGCAACATCAAGACTCACCTTGAAATTATTGTTACTGTACGCAGCCATCCTGTAATCCTCAAAGCCCGTATCGAGCAAATATCTGTGATCGTTCCAGTCATCGGGTGCGTTAAGAGTGACGCATACAAGGCGCATACCGTTTCTTTCCGCACAGCTTATGAGTGTCCTTCCCGCGGCCATAGTATAGCCGGTCTTAACGCCTATGCAGCCCTCATATTCGCGCAGCAGCCTGTTGTGATTTATATACGTCTGTTCCTTCACCGTTGCGCAGCTTGTGGAAACGATCCTGCAAAATTCCTCATTTTCCATGCAATAGCTTGCCAATACAGCCATATCCCGCGCGGTGGAATAGTGCTCCGGGTCGTCAAGGCCGTGAGGATTTCGGAATGAACTGTTCTCCATCCCCAGTTCTTTTGCTTTTTCATTCATTTTCACCGCGAAGGTGGGCTCATCGCCGCACATACTGCACGCCAGCGCCGTCGCCGCGTCGTTGCCGGATACGAGCAGCAGCCCTGTCAGCAGCTCAGAGACAGTATAATACTCATCAGGCTTCAGATACATGCTTGAGCCCTCGACCGCGCTCCACTCGGGCTTTATTTTTATTTTTTCATCCAAGTCGCAGTTTTCAATGACGATGATGGCCGTCATTATCTTGGTTATGCTTGCGATAAGCATTTTGTCGTCCGCGTTTTTTTCATACAGGACGTCGCCCGTATCGGCACATACAAGAATCGCGCTCTGTGCGCTCAACTGATATTCATCGGCGCACGCCGATACTGCCGGCAAGCATATCGCAAAGCTAATGCATAACAAAAGCGATATAAGTTTTTTCATAAAATAAACACCACCTTTACAGGTAGTGTTTATTATTGACGCAAATTTTGAATTTTACTCCTTGTTCTTGGCTGAAATGCTCTCGATCTTGTCCATAACGTCCGGTACGAGGTCAAGCATCCTGTCAACGCTGGTCTTGGCGGGAGGCGCGATATTTATCATGCGCACGCTGCCCTCCTTAACGACAAGAAAGCCGATTGGCTCTATCTTTACTCCGGCCGCGCTGCCGCCGCCGTAGCCCTGCTTGCTGCTGCCGAGAGAATCCCCGCCCGCGCCGCCGAAGCCGAAGCTCAGCCGGGAAACGGGAATGATCGTAAGCCCGTCCGGAGTCACGATAGGCTCGCCGACGATATTGTTCACCTCAACAAGGTTCTTGATATTGTTCATTGTTGACTGCATCATTTCGCTGAGTTTGTTGTTTTCCATCATGTGCCTTCCTCTCCCGAAATTCTTTTAGTTTGCGCGCTGCAAGCAGCTTTAAAAAAGCAAAGCCCGCTGCCAGTGCGATTACAAGCAATTGACCGACCCTTACCGAAAGTGCGAGCTCAAACGAATAGCTGCATTTGTCGGCAGACATATCCGCGTCGATGAAAATGTCACGCTGTCTGACTTTGAATTCGCTTTCAAAAAACGGAGCCGCCGCCCCGACGATGCTGTTTACTGCATTGAATATTCTTACTGTATCGAACGGATCGGGCGATGCTGCGATGAACCGCAGAAATATCTTATCAAAGGTAAGTCTGTTTTTAAAACGCCTGAGTGCCTTGAAAACTATCTTCAGCAAGCTGCGCCATTCGTCAATACTGAACGACAGTCTTTTTTTTACCTTTACGTCATTTTCACCGGCATCCTCAGTGCTCTCCGGCTCCGGCTCAGGTTCGGGCTCAGACTCATTCTCCCGCGGAAAGATCTGCTTCTTATACGCTGATACCTTCACCTTGAGCGTCAGACCGCCGGAGTCATAGCTTGCGCAAACTCCCAAAGGTATGAGCATTATAAGCGCAAGCAACAGAAAAATTATGGCCAATACTGTCAACTGCACCACCCCGAGGCTTTATTTAAGCTCCTCGATCTCCATCTGATTTTCACCGACCGTGCTCAATTTTTCAATAGCGTCTTCAAGCTTTTTCACGCCGTCGCCTGCGGTTATATCCGGAAGCTCTGGCAGCTCTTCAAGGCTGCTGACGCCCATGGTGCGCAGAAAAACATCAGTTGTCCGCAAAAGAGAGGGTCTGCCGGGCACATCCAGCTTGCCGCAGCGTTCAATGAGGCCGCGGTCAAGCAGAACCCCCACGGTATAGGAGCTGTCAACGCCGCGCACCTGATCGATATACGCGCGGGTCACAGGCTGAAAATACGCAACTATCGCCAGCGTTTCAAGCGCCGGCTGAGAGAGCATCGGCGGCTTTCGCTGCTCAAGGGTCTTCGTTATCACCGCGGCATATTCCGGCGCTGAGCAAAGCTGAAGCTTATTATCAAGCCTCAACAGCCTTATTCCGCGCTGATCGAAGCTGTATTCATCGGCAAGCTCCTTTGCCGCCGCGAAAACATCCTCCTCGTCTACACCAAGGATTAGCGATATTCTCGCTGCAGGCACCGGTTCTCCCGCCGCAAAAAGTATTGCCTCAATTGCCGATTTTATATTCACTGTTTCCATTTTATATCCTACTCAACGATTTTTTCAAGAATTTCATCTATATTTCCGCCAATAAATCTTATGCTGTAATCTGCCTCGTCGCCGCTGAGTTCAACGCTGCCAATGCTGCACAGCTCGAGCACGGATATAAAGGTGGCTACGATCTCAGAGCGGCTGCCGCAGGCGGAATACAGCTCTGAAAGTCTGGCCTCACCCTGTCTCAGCCTGTTTATTATCTCACGGCTTTTTGTTTTTACCTCGTAAACGATGCGAGACGGCGCGATCCTGCGGGCAAGCTCCGGTTCAACAGGCTTTCCGCCGCGGGTAACGACGGCATACAGAGCCTTGAAAAGCTCCGCCGGTTCATGGCGGTACTCATACTCGCGTGTAGTACTGGGCAGAGGCTCCGGCAGCTTCGCAATGTAAAGCAGTCCCCTCTCGGAAGCTTTTTTGAGCTCAGGCGTCACCTTCTGAACGGCAGCATACACGTCCTTGCACTTTAGCTGCTCCAAAGAACTGATGAGCTCCTCCAGCTCGCTTACCTCTTTTTCACCCGCCAGCAGCGTTTTGGTCTTGATATAAAGCAGATGCGACGCCATCTGAACAAATTCACTGGCGATCTCAAGATCCATTCTTTCCATTTCAGCCAGATACTCAAGGTATTGGTCAAGGATCTCGGATATCTTTATATCGCGTATCTCTATTTTATTTTTTGACAGGAGCATAAGTATCAGGCTGAGCGGACCGTTAAAATCCTGAAGCTCGTTTTTTTCCTTGACTATGCCCTCAAGGTAAAAGGTCGGATTATCCATATCAATAGAACAGGCTTACTGACAGCGCAGAGCCCCACTCGGCAAAAATAAACAGCTTATCGAACACAAATTCCGTTGCGGCAGACAGAGGGTTTCCAAGAACATCCGTCACTATAAGCACCAAAAGCAGCAGCATACCATAGCGCTCATAGCGCATTAGCTTCATATAGCTTTCATCGCTCATCAGCGAAAACAGCACCTTTGAGCCGTCAAGCGGCGGTATGGGGATGATATTGAATACCGCAAGGGCAATGCTTAAATATGCCGTTATGTAAACCGCATATAACAGTGATCCTGCAAACTCCGTACCGGCAAGATTACAAGGAAGATACACAAGGCCGTAAATGAACAGCACGACGCAGCATATCAGGACATTGGAAAGCGGACCGGCAAGGGCGGTTATCGCCATATCGCGCTTAGGGTTTTTGAAGTTGCGCATATTGACCGGCACGGGCTTTGCCCAGCCGAATTTAAATACGACCATCATTATAAGGCCGAAAATGTCGATATGCTTTATAGGGTTGAGCGTGAGCCTTCCCATGTTTTTTGCCGTATTATCCCCGAGCTTATAGGCCACGAAGCCGTGGCTGAGCTCATGCAGCGTTATGCATATAAGCGCAGGAACAACTGCAAGAAGCATATCGGTCAGTACAGACCAGTTAAGGTTGCCTATCACATCGGAAAAGGAACTTGTATTAAACATACTTCAGTATCTCCGCCATCAGTGCGTCCTTGCCGTTCCCCTTCTCAGCTGAAAACGGAATGAGAACAACTTCATCGGGAAGTTCAAGAGTTTCGCGGATAAGCGCCATATTCGGCTCAATTTCACTTTTTTTAAGCTTATCGCATTTGTTCGCAACAACGACCATAGGGCATTGTGTGCTTTTGAACCACTGTGCCATGGTCACGTCATCCGCGGTGGGCTTATGACGGGAGTCGACGATCATTACACCGAGGTCAATAAGCCCCTCAGTCGCAAAAAACCGTTCCATGAGTTTGCCCCAGCGCTCGCGCTCTTTCATTGATACCTTGGCGTAGCCGTATCCGGGCAGATCGACAAAATAAGCCTTTCCGTCAATAAGAAAGTAGTTTACATGTATCGTTTTGCCCGGCGACTGCCCCACTCTGGCAAAGTTTTTACGGTTTAACAGTCTGTTTATGACCGAGGATTTTCCCACGTTGGATTTGCCGGAGAACACAATGTTCGGCATCTCGTCACGTATAAAGCCCGCGGGATCCGCTGCGGATTTTATAAACTCCGCCTTATTCACATTAAAATATGCCATGCTTCACCTACTGTCTGAGGCCGGGTCTTGATTTCTTTCCGGCAACAGGCATAATCACATCCGCCTTGGCTTCGCTCTCATGTCTGACAAGCGCGGTTTCCAGCACCTTGTCAACACTATCCGCCAGCACGAAATTGAGCGCCGCCCTGACAGTGGAGTCGATCTCGGCAAGATCCGGCTCGTTATCCGCGGGGACGATGACCGTATTGACGCCGTTTCTGAGCGCCGCCATGGTCTTTTCCTTGAGCCCGCCTATAGGCAGGACTCTGCCGCGCAGGCTGATCTCGCCCGTCATTGCAATATCGCGCCGCACGGGGGTGCCGGTAAGCGCCGAAACAATGGCAGTGCAGATGGTAACGCCCGCCGAAGGCCCGTCCTTAGGCACCGCGCCCTCCGGAAAATGGATGTGGATATCCTTTGTTTTGTAAAAATCAGGGTCTATCCCGAGCTTTGACGCGCGGCTTCTTATATATGTCACCGCCGCGTGGCAGGATTCCTTCATAACATCGCCGAGATTGCCCGTCAGCTCAAGCTTTCCGCTACCGTCCACAACGGCGACCTCAACATCGAGGACCTCACCGCCCACGCTCGTCCACGCCAAACCTCGCACCAGACCGATCTCGTCCCTCGCGTGCTTCTGCTCGGGCTTGAATTTAACGGCTCCGAGATACGGCTGCAGGGCACCGGCGCGAATACTCACGCTCTTACGCTCGCCGTTTGCAATTGATACCGCAGCCTTGCGGCACACCGCGGCGATCTGCCGTTCAAGACCTCGGACGCCTGACTCGCGGGTGTAAAGGCTTATGATCTCGCGGATGGCGTCGTCGCTGAGCTTGAGCTGCGCGGCTTTCAAACCATGCTTTTTGCGCTGCTTGGGCAGCAGATAATTCTTTGCGATACTGAGCTTTTCCTCGTCCGTATAGCTTGACAGCTCAATGATCTCCATTCTGTCCATCAGGGCCCTGGGAATGGTGTCCGTGGTGTTCGCCGTGGTGATGAAGAAAACGTCGGACAGGTCATACGGCAGCTCAAGGAAGTTATCCCGGAATGTCGAGTTCTGCTCCGGATCGAGCGCTTCAAGAAGCGCCGCCGAAGGATCTCCCCTGTAATCCGAGCCGAGCTTGTCTATCTCATCAAGGACCATAAGCGGATTTGAGCTCTTTGCCTGACGAATACCGCTGATTATCCTTCCTGGCATCGCACCGACATAGGTTTTTCTGTGGCCGCGTATCTCGGCTTCATCGTGGACGCCGCCGAGAGAGATACGGACGAGATTGCGGTTCGTGGCCCTTGCGATGCTCATCGCAATGCTTGTCTTGCCGGTTCCCGGAGGGCCGACGAGGCACAGCAGGCTGCTGTTCATCTTGGGTGCGAGCTGACGTACGGCAAGATACTCAATTACGCGCTCTTTGACCTTTTCAAGGCCGAAATGGTCCTCATCAAGCATTTTCCTCGCCGCAGCGATGTCGTTTGTTTCCTCCGTCTTGACATTCCAAGGCAGCTCAAGGCAGGTATCGAGATAGCCCCTGATAACCGTGGCCTCTGTGGAGCCGAAGGGCTGCTTTGCAAGATGTGATACCTCTTTTAACAGCTTTTCCTCCACCTCCGCAGGCAGGCTCAGCTCACGGATCTTGGCTCTGTATTCACCGATATCGTCAAAGCTGTCGTCCTCGCCGAGCTCCTGCTGGATGACCTTCATCTGCTCGCGCAGGTAATAATCCCGCTGATTGCGGTTGACCTGCTCGTTGGTAGCTTCGTTGAGCTCCTGTTCTATGCTCATTATGTTCAGCTCATGATTCAGTATCTCAATAAGCTTTTCAAGCCTTTTGCAGGGCTGCAGTTCCTCAAGCAGATTCTGCTTGTCCCTGTAATCAATGCGCACATTCTGCGAAATATAGTTGCTGACAAAAGCCGGATCCCGGCTGATAACGAGGTTGAGCAGCATTTCGGGAGCCATGTTGCCCGAAAGCTGGACATAATCGTCAAAGAGATTGACGGCAGTGCGCATGAGCGCCTCGCGCTTATCGGGATCGATATGCTCGGCCCTGTCAGGTACCCGCTCTATCATGCCCATAAAATATGGCTGCTCGGAGATAAACTCAGATATCGTGCCCCTGTGGAGTCCCTCAGCCATTACCTTGCACAGCTTGCCGCCGGGCTGACGCACCATCTGGCGGATGCGGCAGACCATGCCGTACTTATACAGATCGTCAGGTTCGGGCAGATCAGTCGATATGTCCTTCTGCGTTACGAGGAATATCTCCTGGTCGGCTCCGGCCGCACAGTTGAGAGCGGCAAGTGATATGGGACGCTCGACATCAAAGCTCAGGAGCATTCCCGGAAATATGTTAAGACCGCGCAGAGCCAGGATCGGCATTGCCCGGGTTTCAGTTCTGTTTACGTTACTCATATGCTTCTCCTTCCGTGGAGTTCTGAAAAGGCGCAAGACGGGACAAACGCCCCGCCTTGCTTTTATTATTACTTACGTATTACGTCGGGGCTGGTGTTGTTCTTCACACAGTCGGCGGTGACAATGATCTTCTCAATGTCTTTTTCTGAAGGGACAGTATACATTATGTCCGTCATTATGCTTTCCATTACGCTGCGCAGACCGCGGGCGCCTATCTTCATCTCGATAGCCTTATCCGCGACGGCTTCAAGAGCGTCCGTTTCGTATTCAAGCTCGACGCCGTCGTAGCTCATAAGAGCCTTATACTGCTTTGTCATGGCGTTTTTAGGCTCGGTGAGAATACGCACAAGATCCTCGCGCTTGAGTGAGGTAAGGGGCGCGATGACCGGCAACCTGCCGATAAGCTCGGGTATGATACCGAACTTAAGAAGGTCATGCTGCTGCGCCTGGGCAAGAAGCTCACCCACGTCGCGCTCGGTAGAGCTTTTTATTTCCGCACCGAAGCCCATGCTCTTTTTGTCGGTGCGCTTCTCTATGATCTTATCAAGGCCGTCAAATGCGCCGCCGCAGATAAAGAGGATGTTGGTCGTGTCGACCTTGATGAATTCCTGATGCGGATGCTTGCGTCCGCCCTGAGGCGGAACATTTGCGACTGTTCCCTCAAGCAGCTTCAGCAGAGCCTGCTGCACGCCCTCGCCGGATACGTCGCGGGTTATGGATGTATTTTCGCTCTTGCGTGCTATTTTATCGATCTCATCAATATATATTATGCCTTTTTCCGCCCGTTCCACGTCAAAATCAGCAGCCTGCAGCAGACGAAGAAGGATATTCTCAACATCCTCGCCGACATAGCCGGCTTCCGTAAGAGTGGTAGCGTCGGCGATCGCAAAAGGCACATTAAGCATCTTGGCCAGCGACTGCGCGAAAAGAGTCTTGCCGCTGCCTGTGGGGCCGATGAGCAGGATGTTGCTCTTTTGCAGCTCAACATCATTGTCTCCGGCATAAAGGATGCGCTTATAATGATTGTATACCGCAACGGAAAGGACTTTCTTCGCTTTATCCTGCCCTACTATATATTCATCAAGATTCGCCTTTATATCCGCAGGCTTCGGGAGATTTTTAAAATGAAGCCTGTTGCCCTCGTTATCATGTACCGCGAGCTCCTCATCATCGGCTATTATGCTCATGCAAAGATTGATGCATTCATCACATATATATGCTCCGTTTCCGGCAATGAGCCTGCCGGCCTGAGCCTGCGTTTTTCCGCAAAATGAGCATCTTATGCTCTTTCTGTCGTCTGTTCTTGCCATTAGTTTACCTCAAATAGTAGGGTGATATAACACTGTGCAAATATGGGGGAACCAGATGTTCCCCCATAAAATCAGCGCTTGGTGATTACCTTATCGATAATGCCGTATTCAAGGGCCTCCTGAGAGGACATGAAGTGGTCGCGCTCGCAGTCGCGCTCGACGGTCTCCACGCTCTTGCCGGTGTTCTCTGCAAGGATCCTGTTAAGATTCTTCTTTATCTTCAGGATCTGCTCTGCCTGGATCTGAATATCGGTGCACTGTCCCTTGCTGCCGCCTGAGGGCTGATGGATCATTATCTCGGCGTTGGGCAACGCAAGACGCTTGCCCTTGGCGCCGCTTGACAGCAGGAATGCACCCATGGACGCCGCCATGCCGATACAAATTGTTGACACATCGGGCTTGATGTACTGCATGGTGTCATATATAGCCATGCCGGACGTTACACTTCCGCCGGGGCTGTTGATGTAAAACTGGATATCCTTATCGGGGTCCTGCGCCTCAAGATAAAGAAGCTGGGCGACGACAAGGCTTGCGGTAGTGTCGTTCACTTCCTCGGACAGCATTATGATGCGGTCGTTGAGCAGTCGTGAGAAAATATCGTAGGAACGCTCGCCTCGGCTTGTCTGTTCAACTACATAGGGTACTAAACTCATAATAAGTCTCCTTTCGAATTATTGGCTTATCCAGGAGATCATATCCGAATAATCAGCCAATTATTCAGCCGCCTCTTCAGGCGCTTCCTCAACCGCTGTTTCGATGACCAGCTTGGTGGCCTTTTCTTTCTTGAACTCGTTTCTGATATACTCGTCGCCGAAGTACTTGCGGATCTGCTCAGGAGTCGCGCCGACAGTATCCGCCGCGCCTTTGATGTAATCCTCAAGCTCCTCGTCGGTGACTTCAATGTTCTCTGCGTCGACGATAGCGGTGAGCAGCAGCTCCTGCTTCACCTGATACTCCGCTGCGGGACGGATGGTGCTGTTGATAGCTTCCTCATCGAGTCCCATCATCTTGCTGATCTCCTCGGTGGTCATCTTGGGGTCGGTGAGACCGAAATTTGCAGCATAGCTGTGAATGAGCTCATCTATCTTAGCCTGCATCATGGTCTCGGGGATCTCAACGGTCATATTGTCGCAGGCCTTGGTCATGATAGCGGTGCGGAATTTGGCGTCCATCTGCTCCTGCATGACTCTCTCCATGTCCTTGCGGGTATCCTCTCTGTACTCCTCAACGGTGTTGAACTCGGATACGTCCTGAACGAAATCATCGTCAAGCTCGGGCAGCTCGGTCACGGAAAGTGCGTTGAGCTTTACCTTGAACACAACGTCCTTGCCGGCCAGCTCAGCGGTGTAATCCTCGGGGAAGGTGATGTTGATATCTCTCTCCTCGCCGATGTTCATGCCGACGATCTGCTCCTCGAAGCCGGGCACAAAGGTGTGGGAGCCGAGCTCAAGCTCGTAGCCCTCGGACTTGCCGCCCTCAAAGGGAACACCGTCAAGATATCCGTCAAAGTCGATATCGGCGGTATCGCCCATCTGAGCTTCGCGCTCAACGTCAACGACGCGGCCGTTGCGCTTGCGGACGCCGTTTATCTGGCCGTCAATGTCCTCTTCAGTGATGATGAAGGTCTCCTTAACTGCGCTGAGGTTCTTGTACTGGCCAAGAGTTACCTCGGGGTACAGTTCAACATCAAAAGTGAGGGTCAGTATCTTGTCGTCGGAAAGATCCATATTGGATATCGCGGGCTTGCCGATGATATGAAGTCCGCAGTTATCATAGCCGTAGTCAAATGCATCGGGAACCAGAGAGTCGATAGCATCCTGATAGAACACCTCGTGGCCGTACATACCCTCAACGACCGCGCGGGGAGCCTTGCCCTGTCTGAAGCCGGGGATGGAGATGCTGCCCTTGTTTTTGTTATAGGCCTTGTTGACCGCAACTTCAAACTCAGCCGCATCGACCTCTACCTGAAAGCTCGCGGTCTTGGAGTCTTTCTTTTCTACATTCTTGACTAACATTTATATTTTCCTCCTAATGTTTTTCACATAGACCAATAAATAATAACAGATAATGTCGTTAAAAGCAATGATTTTCTTTTAATAATGAACAGACTATATGATCTTTTGCGGGCGGAACTGAACATAGTCCGCGGAAACGAGCTGAAACTGCGTACCGCCGAGCATTCCGTTGAATGCGTAAGCGCAGCCGGCGCTGTGGATATGCCCGTAGCAGCAGCGCTTCACGCCGTAGGCTTTAAGCAGCTCCAATATCTCCGGGCACTCATAGCCCAGATACTTGGGAGGATAGTGAAGAAAGACATACTTTTCACCCTCTCCCGCCGATTTGAGCGAAGCTTCCAGCCGCATTATTTCCCTGTTCATGATCTTTTTATCATGAACGTCATTTTTGCTTTCCTCATAAAACCAGCCTCTTGTACCGCATATAAAAGCTTCCTCATAGGCGAAACTGTTGTTATGGAGAATATCTATACTTTCGATTCCGTGCTCCCTGAAGAATTTTTTTGCTTTTGTGGCAGTCGTCCACCAATAATCGTGGTTGCCCTTGAGTATTATCTTTTTTCCGGGCAGCTTATCTATGAACAGGAAATCCGGCAATGCCTCCTCCATGGTCATCCCCCATGTGATATCGCCGCAGATGACAGTCATATCGCTGTCGCAAAGCGGAGCAAAGCCTTCTGTAATTTTTTCAACATAGTTTGACCATCTCCCGCCGAAAACGTCCATTGATTTTTCAACGCCTAAAGAGAGATGAAGATCGCCTATAGCGTATAAAGACATATGTCCTCCGTATAAATCCGCAAAAACAGTCAAAGCTATTATTGCCTAAGGGCAATAAACTCTGGAGGTAAAATTATGAGCGATAACAGAATGAGCAGAGATCAGATCACCGGCGTAGGCTGCGATGTTACCAACTGCAAGTACAACACCATCGACAGCAAGTGCTCTGCCTCACACATCGATGTGCAGAACGACAGAGCGACTACCAAGTCCGAGACCTACTGCGCTACCTTCTGCCCCCGCGGCTGCTGCGATTAAGCATAGAGCTGCAAAGTTCTAAGCATGATCGCACGGGGCTATGCCCCGTACATATCAGCTGAGGAAATCTGCAACAGTCTTACGCATATCCTGCTTTTCAACAACGATCCAGAAGCGCTTCTTGCGCTTATCGAGCCCCGCAAGGGGCCCGGGGACCGCTGTTTTTGTCACCTTGGAGAGCTTTTCGATAAGCTCGGTTCCGGGAGCGTCCGATTCTTCTCCCAAAGCAGACAGGACGCTGTCGCAGAATTTATAGGGGCTTGCCGTGGACACTACGACAGTAGGTACGCATCCGCCGCTCTCGGCTCTGTGGTCGAGCATCTTCTTGTATGCGACGGCGGTGTGGGTATCCATAAGATAGCCGTATTCCGTATATACTTTTTTAATAACAGCCTTGGTCTCGGCGTCAGTACAGTAGCCGCCCTCAAAGTTTTCCGCAATAACCGCTTTCATTTTGTCATTGACCTCATACCGCCCGTCTTTTGAAAGACTGCTCATATAACCGGCGACCTGCGTATCGCTTCCGCACACGGAGTAGAGCAGTCGCTCAAGGTTGCTAGATACAAGTATATCCATGGACGGCGAGATCGTAGTATGGAAGGTCCTGTTGCGGTCATATATGCCTGTATCAAAGAAATCGGCAAGAACATTATTCTCATTTGAAGCGCAGAGCAGCCTGCCCACGGGCAGTCCCATGTTCTTTGCGTACCAGCAGGCGAGAATATTTCCGAAATTGCCGGTCGGGACGGCAAAATCCACGGTATCGCCGAAGGCGATGTTGCCGGAGTTAACAAAATCGCAGTAGGCGGAAAAATAATACACTATCTGCGGCAGGAGCCTGCCCCAGTTTATTGAATTCGCTGAGGATAATAACCAGCCCCTTGCGCTCAGTTCTTCCGCAAACCCCTTGTCGCCGAATATTATCTTAACGCCGGTCTGGGCGTCGTCGAAATTACCGTAAACAGCCGCTACTCCGACGTTTTTGCCGCTTTGGGTTATCATTTGCAGCTTCTGCACGTCCGATACGCCGTTATGGGGATAGAATACAAGTATCTTTGTGCCCTCGACGTCGGCAAAGCCCTCAAGAGCCGCCTTGCCTGTATCGCCGCTTGTTGCGACGAGGATGCAGACTTTGCGGTCTTCTCCGCATTTTTTAAGCGAGGCAGTTAGCAGATGCGGCAGCATCTGAAGCGCCATATCCTTAAACGCGCAGGTGGGGCCGTGCCACAGCTCCAGCACCGCGGTTTTCCCGTCGATAAAGTGCATGGGCGCGATATCCGAATGGTCGAAATTTTCTCCGTAGGCCGCGCTCACCATGGCTTCGAGCTCTTCCCCGGAAAACTCGTCGAGGAACAGCTTCATTATCTTTGCCGCTCGTTCCCGATAATTCATGCCGCAGAGAGAGTTTATATCACCCTCACTGAGCTGCGGCAGGGTCTCGGGCACAAAAAGTCCGCCGTCGGGAGCAAGCCCCCTCGATATTGCCTCGGCCGCGGAAACTTGATGGTTTGCATCTCTTGTGCTGAAATATTTCATATTAATTACCTCAATTACCTCAAAACGCGTTTTCAATGTGATTTATAACGACTTTTCGGGTATTTATCCCCTCGGGAGCGTAGACCTCGATAACGTCGAAGCGCGGCTGCTTATCTGTTTCGTGCTGCTGAAGCCAGAGCTGTGCGGCGGCGATCACACGCTGCTGCTTTGCGGGTGTAACAAATTCTCTCGCTTCGCCGTAGCGGTTATTCTTGCGCAGCTTTACCTCAGCGAAAACTATGTAACCGCGTTTTTGCGCAACTATGTCTATCTCTCCCTGCCTGTAGCGGCAGTTGGTGTCGATGATCTTATAGCCGTGAAGCCTTAAATAATTTACCGCCTTCTTCTCTCCGAAGGCGCCGAGTTCACCCGTGCTCATCAGTGCATTTTCCTCAAAAAGCTCGGTCTGTGTATCTCACATGGGCCGTATTCGCGCAGAACTTCATAGTGCAGCTTGGTGCCGTAACCCTTATGCCGCTCAAAATGATACTCCGGGTATTTCTGCGCCATCTTCAGCATATATCGGTCACGCGTGACCTTTGCAAGGATAGACGCCGCCGCTATATCCGCGCATTTTGCATCACCCTTTACGACGCAGCGGCTGTTTACCTCTATCGCGCTGCTGCGGTTGCCGTCAATCAGCGCAAGCTCCGGCTGAGGATCAAGCTGCGCGATGGCTCTGTTCATGGCCAGCATTGCGGCATTGAGGATGTTGAGCTCCTCTATCTCCTCGACCGACGCGAATGCTATGCCGAAGCTCACCGCTTTTTCGCATATCTCGTCATACAGCTTCTCACGATTTTTCTCACTGAGCATTTTTGAGTCGTTGAGACCCGCGATCTCAATATTTCTCGGCAAAATCACCGCCGCTGCGCACACCGGCCCGGCCAGAGGGCCGCGTCCCGCCTCGTCGACGCCGCAGATAAGCGATACGCCGCTGTCATATATTTCGTTTTCAAGCTCCCAAAGATCTGTCATTCCGGTCTCTCCAAACTTATTCTTCCGAGCTTTCCGTCATGGTACTCGCCGAGTAGGGTGTTCGCCATGCGCTCGATATCATATTCGCCTTTCGACAAAAGGAAGCCGCGCCTTTTTGCCGCCTCCTCAAGAAGCTCAAAGCCGTTCATATCCTTGTCCGGAACAAACTTGTATCTCTCAGTCAAAGCCTCAGGGTACATATCCCGCAGTCGGAGCATGAAATTTGCGCCCAGAGTCTCCTTATCGAGAACATCCGCTTTTATCGCGTTTGTTATGGCAAGCATCTCTCCCACTTCCTGAGAGTCGAACTTGGGCCAGAGTATGCCCGGAGTGTCGAGCAGATCGAGCCCCTGCTCGATATTTATCCATTGCTTGCCGCGGGTAACGCCGGGCTTATCTCCGGCAACGGCTGCCCTACGCTTGGCAACCTTGTTTATAAACGTTGATTTCCCGACATTGGGTATGCCCAGGATCATGACACGCATCGGACGGTTTATCTGCCCCTTTGCCGCGTAGTCGGCGAGCTTATCCTTTAAAAGCTCCTTCAGCGCCGGCACGAAGCCGTTCACGCCTTTGCCGGTCTTTGCGTCTGTCTCAATTATCCTGATGCCCTGCCGCTCAAAGTGCCTGTGCCACTGCGAGGTGATTTCGGGGTCTGCAAGGTCAACTCGGTTGAGGATTATCAGGCGCGGCTTTCCGGCGGCAAGACGGTCGATATCGGGATTGCGGCTCGAGCGCGGGATGCGGGCGTCCAGGATCTCGCACACGGCGTCGACCTGCTTGAGACTGTCCTCGATCATGCGCTGAGCCTTCGTCATGTGGCCGGGAAACCAATGGATGTTCATTTTTTGGTAGTTATTACCGCTCATTTCAGTCTCCGTAAGGACTTCCGATATGGTCAAGCGGGAACACCGTAAACAAGACCTTGCCTATGATGAGCCTCTCATCTACCATGCCGATGCGGGAATCGCGGCTGTCGGCAGATTCATTGCGGTTATCGCCCATGACGAACACACAGCCCTCGGGCACGACCTGAATGCCGGTAAAATCTATTTGATTTCTTGTAGGTTCGGCAATATACGGCTCGTCCAGAAGCACGCCGTCGACATATACCCTTCCCTTGTTAAAATCTATCTCAACGGTCTGCCCCTCGGTCGCTATGACTCGCTTTACAAGAGCTTCGGGTTTATATTCATCCTTGCGGAAAATTATGATGTCTCCCTGCTTGGGCTTATAAAAAAGGTCAGAAACGACCATTTTATCCGCGTTTTCAAGCGTAGGATTCATAGAGTCTCCAACGACATCTACAAGTCTGAAGAAAAACACGAATAATATCACGCAGAAAATGAGCGCAAATACAAGACACTGTATCCACTCATACACCTCTCCGCGGGTGCTTCTAACTTCTGCGGCCGCGGCTTTTTCCTTATTCTTAACGTCAGTCTTTTTCATTGTTCTACCTCTTGGGGTTATCCTATATAGCTTATCTATTTATTATACACGACAACACTGCGTTTAGGCAACAAAAAAAGAGGCCAAAGCCTCTTTTTTTGATACATTTACAGGTCGGGCGATCACAGACGCTCCTTGACCTTTGCACTCTTGCCGACGCGGTCACGCAGGTAGTACAGCTTCGCTCTGCGGACCTTGCCGCGGCGGACTGTCTCCACGGAGACGATGGAGGGAGAGTGTACGGGGAAGACCTTCTCGCAGCCTACGCCGTAGGAGATGCGGCGGACGGTGATGGTCTCATTGATGCCGCCGTGCTTCTTGGCGATGATGGTGCCTTCGAAAGCCTGATTGCGCTCGCGGCTGCCTTCCTTTACGCGGACGGTGATACGCACGGTATCGCCGACGTTCAGTTCGGGCAGTTCAGGCTTCATGTACTGTTCGCTGAGAATTTTGATCAGATCCATAGTCTAATCCTTCCTTTTCTTAAGGCGTTCATACCGGAGGACTCCCTTTGGTCTCGGCAGCGGACCGCTTGATAGCTTGGGCCTGCGCCGCAAGCCCTGATATGATATCACACAAATCCTTGCATTGCAAGCACTTTTTAGCGGAAAACCTCCATATTTTCGTCAAATATCTCGAGCCTTCTGAATTTTGCAAAGTCCGGGTCTGTCCCCGTGGACAGTTGACGGAGAGCGTCTGCGATAAGCTCGGGGTTGAGAGTAGGCTCCTGCGCCGAGATAACAGCGTCAAGGCGCACGTCGGCGCCCTCCTGTGTAAACCCGATCTCCTTTATAGCCGGCCTTATATCCGTCTCGCCGACGCCGCGCTTGGTTTTTTTTGAGATCACGATGCTTTCGCGCGAATAGAAAGCGTTGAGCTTTTCCGTCATTTCGGCCGCGTCACGCTCATCGTATTCAAAGATGCCGCTGATCTTCAGCCATTTTATCTCCTTGACCTTCCGCTCAGACCCGTACACCTCCAGCGCCTCAATTCCCTCCGGAAGCTGGGCGGAAAGGCTTTTGAGAATATCATCGGCTTCTTTTTCCTCAATGAGCCTGAAATCCATTATCTCGCACAGGCTCTCGCAGCCTACGGACAGCGGCAGAGCGATGGATATATTGGGATGTGGATTGAAGCCCTCGGAGTATTTGAGCCTGCACCCGGCGCGCAGAAAGGCGCGGGTCATAGTGCGCATGAGGTCAAGATGCGAAATATAGACCGCCCTGCCCGTTTTTGAAAATCTCAGTCTGAGCTTATCCATCGCACTTTCCTCCTTTAAGCAGCTTAGCCGCGCCGCAGGCCGAGCACTGTCTGCGGCAGTCGGGCGAAAGCTCCGACTTATACGCCTGCTCTCTCTCGTGCCAGAGATGGGCCTTTCTTGCGCCGACGTCAACGACGTCCCAGGGCATTGTCTCGTCCTTGGCGCGGGGACGATGTGCGTAAAAGCTCGGGTCGATCCCTGCGTCTTCAAAAGCATTCATCCAGCGCTCAAAGGAGAAGTAATCGCTCCATGCCTCGAGACGCCCGCCGGCTCGCCAGACGTTTTCTATGACCTTGCCCACGCGCCTGTCGCCTCTTGACAGAGTCGCCTCGATATAGCTCGTCTGGGGGTCGTGCCAGTTGTACACGACATTTTTTGCCCTGATATTTTCCCTGAGCAGATTTACCTTGCGAATATATTCCTCCATTGTGTTCTGGCTTTCCCACTGGAAAGGACTGTGCGGCTTCGGCACGAAGCAGGAGGTAGAAACGGTTATGCGCACTCCCCTGTTCTTATTCTTTGCGTAAAGCCTCCAGGTGTGCAGCACCTGATTTGCAAGCTCGGCGATGCCGAGAACATCCTCGTCCGTTTCCGTGGGCAGGCCGAGCATGAAGTACAGCTTTATGGTGTTCCAGCCGCCCTCAAAGGCCAGGCGGCAGGTGTTCAGCAGCTCCTCCTCCGTGACGTTTTTGTTAATTGCATCGCGCAGACGCTGGCTGCCGGCCTCGGGTGCGAAGGTCAGGCCGCTTTTTCGGGTCTTCTGCAGGCGGTGCATTATCTCGATAGAAAAATTATCCGCTCTGAGTGACGGAAGCGACAACCCGATGCTTCTCGGCTCGCAGTATTCAAGCAACCCGTCGCACAGCCCGGACAAATGCCGGTAGTCGCTCGAGCTGAGGGAAAGCAGCGTTATGTCCTGAGCGCCGGTGTTCTTGAGCAGAGCCTTGCCCTGCTCGACAAGCAGCTCCGGGCTTTTGGCTCTTATCGGCCTGTAAACATGGCCTGCCTGACAGAATCGGCAGCCGCGCACGCAGCCGCGGAACAGCTCAAGGTTTACCCTGTCATGCACGACCTCGGTCGAGGGTACGATGGGTTTCAGGGGAAAATGCACCTTGTCAAGATCTGCGATAATACGCTTTTGGACGGTCTCCGGTGCGCCGTCGGCTACCTCAAATCGGTCTATAGTACCGTCGATGTTCAATACCGGAGTATAAAAGCCCGGGACATAAACTCCGCCTATCTGAGCGGCTTTTTTTAAAAATTCCACCTTCGTCCAGCCGCCGAGCTTTGCTTCATGAAGAAGCTCCAGCAGTTCATTGTTCATCTCCTCGCCCTCGCCGATCAGGAAGATGTCGATAAAATCGGCCATGGGCTCCGGATTAAGGGCGGCGGTGCCTCCTGCTATCACAAGCGGCAGCAGCTCCGTTCTGTCGGCACTGTGTATCGGCACTCTCGCCATGTCCATCATGTCAAGAACAGTGGAATAGGCCATCTCATAGCCTATCGAGAATGCGAGTACGTCGTGCTCAGAGATCGGGTCTCCGCTCTCAAGGGCGTACAGCGGCACATTCGCCTTTTTCATTTCCTCATACATATCTCCCCACGGGGCATAAACGCGCTCGCACCAGACGTAAGGCAGCTCGTTCATAGTCGAGTACAGGATGCCCATGCCGAGATTGGACATACCTATCTCGTAGGTATCGGGAAAGCAGAATGCTACCCTTATATCAACGTCAGCCTTATCCTTTATTATCTGATTGTATTCGCCGCCGGTATAACGCGCGGGCTTCTGCACCTTGGGAAGTATGCGTTCAAGTCGTTTATCCATTAGTTTACTCCGAAAATTTTATCCCATTGATTTTACTATAAACACATATTTTTTACAATACCCGTTTGCGCTGTCAATATCCAAATTCCAGAGATAAGGAGCGCCGCACCGAGCTCTTTTCCGAGCAGCAGCAGGCCGGCGACAGATAAGCACAGTCCAGTGAAAAAGCCTGAATATCCTAATATTTTTTCTGCCTTCCCGCAGCCAAAGGCTCCTGAGAGCATGACATAAGCCATTCTTCCCCCGTCAAGCGGTAAGGCAGGCAGCAGATTATATGCCGTCAGCAATATACCATAGCCTGCGCATTCCAAAAGCAACCGGTTGGCCGTTTTTGAGCCCAAGTATGAGCATATAAGAGCAAATATAAACCCGGCGGCGGGCCCAGCCAGCAGCACCGCCGCTTCCGACGCGGCGTTATTTATCCCGCACAGGCTCATACACATTCCCGAAGCTTCAAAACTAAAAGACTTTATTCCTCCGCCCAGCAGCTTTATGATGATTATATGGCCGAGTTCATGAACAGCGGCGGCAAGGAGCAGCGCACTGAGGCTTATAAAGCCACCGAAAAAATACAGAGCCGACAGCAGGAGGATTGCACCGGAGCTCATCCGAAAGCGGCTCTTCATAAATAGAATTCGGGGTTGAGATAGGTGTCATTGCACATCAGCTCAAAATGCAGATGCGGCCCCGTGGCAGCTCCCGTTGAGCCTACCCTGGCTATCACATTTCCCTTATTGACCTCGCCGCAGCTCATACACAGCTCGCTGCAATGGGCGTACAGTGTCGAATAGCCGTCGCCGTGGTCGATTATTATATACTTCCCGTAAGAGTCGGAGTCACCTGCCGCGACTATCACGCCGTCTGCGAACGCGGTTACCGCAGTACCTGTGTTTGCCGCAAAATCCGTACCGTAATGGTACTTCACCGTATTCTCAATAGGATGCATCCTGTATCCGAAGCCCGAGGATTTAATACCGCTGACGGGACTTACATATTCAAACGGCAGCGCCGGACACTCATAGCTGACGTTTGCGGGCACCGCATATTCGGCATATGATGCCTGTGACTCCAAAAACGCGGCTACTGCGGGATTTTCTGTAGGCTGTGGCTCGGCGGTTGGGGTAGGTTCAGGCGTGGGCGCAGGCGTTATCGCAGTCACGGCGGTGGGTGCCGGTGTGGGCTCCGGCCCGGGTTTATTCTCACCCTTTTGAAAGAATGTGCTTATGACCTCGCCCTCGGCAAGGCTTTTGCCGAGCTCAATTACGGATACGGTCTGCTCATGCTCCATAATAAGCACATTTTCTATCTCATCGGCAAGCTGCGCGGCAAAGGACGGCGAAATAACTCTGACGGCAGTCAGCAGTATAAAAATCCCCGCCGATATATAAAGCTTCAGATCTTTCATTCTTGTCACCTCAGACAAGTATATTCCTCTGTTCGCCGTTAAATTAGTCCTTGACAAGCCCAAGCTTCCTTATTATAATAATAAAGCTGTTTCGGGGTGTAGCGCAGTTGGTAGCGCGCTTGGTTCGGGACCAAGAGGCCGGGAGTTCAAGTCTCCCCACTCCGACCACAACCGGACACCGATTTTGATACTATGGTTGTCAAGATGGGTGTCCGGTTTTTAGTTTTTACTTCATAATTACGAAAATGAAAAATGGCTCGACTAATCGTGATTTGCTGAGATATAAATTCCGGTAAATTAAACATCAAGTTGTAAGACAGTGTTATTTTATCTATTTGCAACCGCAAAGTTGCGCAATAGTTGGTGGAGCAACCTGAGAAGAACATGTATAATCACATTAAAAGGAGGTTGATAAAATGTTTTTTAAATTACCCGTTTTAATTGTGTTACCTATTTATATTTTTATCGTCGCGGTTTTTGTATACTTGATATACCTTTTGATCATGGCATTAAGAAAATATCTGAAATCAGAACCTGTAAGGAAAGAAAAATCTGACATGGCAAAATCTCTTGGCGAGGTTATTAAGCGTCACCGAATGGAATGCAAAATGACACAGGAGTTTGTTGCCGATGCGCTTGGCGTCAGCAGGCAAGCCGTTTCAAAATGGGAAAGCGGAGCTTCTGATCCAAGCACGTCTAATCTTTCTGCGCTTGCAAAACTCTTTGGGACAACTGCAGAAGAAATATTAAGAGAATTAAAGCAATAACATAAAAGCCTGAGTGGATATGCAGCCGTTTCATAATAATCAATACTAATTGATACAGCAAAAAGTCATCTCGTTATGAGGTGACTTTTTTGCTGCGCTTCAGAGCGGCCTGATATTATCCTTACCGCCGCTTCGCCTGCGGTTTTTGTCCCCTGATTTCTCTTAATACTGTTTGATAAAATTTTTTGAAATAATCACTGTCCTCATATTGAAAAGCGGATGAACGTCTGCTATAATTGGTTTGTAAACCATTTCCGCGTTGACAGAAACGCTGCGGCCGCCGCGCTCCCGCCGGCTTGCCATGCGCTATGAATTTTCTCCGGACGGTCTGCTGCTGCCGGAGAAATAAAGTTGAGAAAGAAAAGCAACGCCGCGCAGAAAACTGCGCGGGAGAAAGTGAGGAAACATCATGAAAAAATACCTATCCGTGCTGTTGATGCTGGTGCTGCTGATCAGCTTGTTCCCCGTGACTGCTATGGCACACGATTGCTTAGACATGGCTTACTATCCGGATTCTCCTACCACCCACTACGAGCAATGTACCGGTTGTGGTAAAAATTATTTTTGGGGTACGCCGTGCACTTGGGACGACAATAATGAGTGCGTCTATTGCGGCCAGCACAACTGCCGGGGCGCAAACCAGCTTGCATATATTCCGAGCGCAGAAGGCGAGGCGACCCATACGGTCGTATGCAAAGTCTGCGACGACAAGACGATTGCAACAGAGGATTGCCAGTACGAATGGGTAGAGGCAGACGGAAAGTATTGGAAGGAGTGCAAGCTCTGCAGTGCTGCTGTAACGGAGAAAAAGGACCTCCCGACGCTCACCATCAACGCTCCGGATGCGGTCTGCGTGCTGCAGGACTGCGAATTCACCGTCACGGCGCCGGAGGGCGTGACCATCGGCACGCAGTTCGGGTATGATACCGGTCTCATGGGCAGCGGCGCGGATCTGACGCTGGATGATGACGGCGTGGGGCACGGCGTGATGCGCGCGGAATGGTACGGCCTGCAGGCTGACAGCTTCAAGCTTATGGCCGAAGGAACGACCGCGGACGGAAAGCCGTTGACCGCCGAAAAGACCGTTCAGATCCAGCGCAATCACCTTTTCGTTGACGGCGTCTGCGGCTGCGGCACGGCGCAGCAGTATATCGTGACCTATGATCCCGGCGAATACGGCACAGGCAGTATCGAGGCGGGCGTCAAAACCTACGATGTGCCATTCACCTTGAGCAGTGAGACCTTCAATCGCGAGGGCTATGTCCAGATCGGCTGGACGGACGCGAATGGCTGGATGTACTTTGCGCTTGGCGACACCTATTACGCGGACGAGGATGTGACCCTGTATCCCATCTGGGATGAAATCGTCACCCTGACCGTACCCTTCACCACCACGGTGAAGCTGGGCGGCAACGCAGCCCCCGGAGAGACTGTCTTTACGCTGGAGGTTCTGGGTGCCAACGCGGGCGAGGAAAACTACGCGGGCGTGACCGTCTCCGCTGCCGTTACCACCAACGGCGAGGGCGACTATACCGGCACCATGACCCTCACCGGCCCCTCTCAGCAGCTCTGGAATATGCTCTGCGAGGGCGCGTTTGTACAGCAGGTGGATGCAGGCGAAGAAGGCTGGACCTATGACGACACGGTGTGGGGTCTGCTCCTGTCGGAAGGCGTTGCTCTGGCTTCTGTAGACGACGCGGTGCCGGAATATACCGTGCTCATCCTCCCGGCAACCTGCGAGGAGACTGAGAACGGCTTGTACTACGACCTGGACTGGGAAGCCACTCCGCTGGAGAAGATGAGCTTTACCAACACCTATACAAAATCCACAGTTGAGCCGGCGGAACCAACCGAGCCGGCGGAAAGTGATCCGAACACCGGGGCAACGACAAGCCCGCAGACAGGCGACAACAGCAATCCCTTCCTTTGGATTGCTCTGATGTTTGCAGGCGGATTCGGTGTGATCGGCACATGCGTGTACAGCAAACGCAGAAGAAGCTCCCGGGCAAAATAAACGGAACAAAACATAAAAACAGATAGCAAACATCCTGCAGGACTTAAAAATCTTGCAGGGTGTTTCCATGTAATAATTTATGTAATCCCAAAAGTCTGGCCTGTTTTATCCTTGCCGCCGATTTACCTACAGGCTTCTTACTCTGTCTTCGATCTGTTTTATGACCTCTACGAACACCTCGTCACTTTGTCCGGTTGGATCGGGCAAGCCCCAGTTATCATCAAAGGCCCTGCCAATGTACGGACACCCCACTTCGCAGCCCATAGAAATAACCGTATCGGGAACAGGTATACTTTCGATCGTTTTACTGTACTGTGTCTGCTCCATGTCAATGCCGTAAAGCCTCTTCATAAGCCTTACGGCATCTTTATCGATCTGCGGCTTGGTTTCAGTTCCGGCCGAGTAAAAATCGTATTTATCGCCGGCAAAATGCTTTCCGAGTGCTTCTGCAATTTGACTGCGGCAGGAATTATGCACACAGATAAATGCCACTTTATCCTTCATATCAGAGCTCCGGCTTTTGCAGCAGTCTTTCTATCTCCTCAGGCTTCAGCACCTTGCCCTTGGACACCACATTTTCATTGACAACAAGGGCCGGCATACTCATAACACCGTATTCCATGACCTTTGCCATATCTGTGATATACTCAACCTCCACGTCAAGTCCCATGTTTTTTACGGCTGCTTTTGCATTTTCGTACTGCTGGCGGCAGGATGCACAGCCGGCGCCCAGCACTTTGATGCAGCAGATGCCGTCCTTTGCTTCGGGGAAACAATAGTTTGTGCTCCCCTCGTCCTGACTTGGCGTGCAGACGCCGCTGCAGCAGCTCGAGGGTTCCTTGGTTTTCTCTTTCATTTTACCAACATTAAATAACGCCATAGTTATACCTCCAAATTATTATAGAATTAACGGCTGAATAAGATTGAACAAATAGCCAACACTGATAATCCCAACCGTACATACTGCAACAAAGATACACAGCAGCCTGGGCTTCACTGCCTTGCGCAGCATGATCATGGACGGCAGGGACAGAGTTGTAACGCCCATCATAAAGGAAAGCACAACGCCCAGCAGCGCTCCCTTTGCAAGCAGTGCCTCGGCAATCGGGATCGTACCGAAAATGTCAGCATACATCGGCACTCCTGCAAGAGCGGCAATGATGACGCCAAAGGGATTGTTATCGCCAAGCATATCAACAATGATATCCTCGGGTATCCAGTTGTGAATAAACGCGCCGATACCTACACCGATCAGAACATAGGGCGCGACTTTTTTTGCCGTAGAAAGCATTTGCTCCCAAGCATACCTGATACGCTCCCTGAAATGCAGTTCCTCCTGCGGCAGATCAACAGCACGGCCATTGCGTATGTATTCCTCCACCTGATCTTCAAGATGCAGCTTCTCGATAAGCGTTCCTCCGAGAACAGCTATCATCAAGCCTAAAACCACATAGACAGCAGCTACCTTCCATCCAAAAATGCTCATAAGCAGAACAAGGCTTCCGAGGTCGACCATAGGAGATGATATGAGGAAGGAGAATGTCACCCCAAGCGGAAGTCCCGCGCTTGTAAAGCCGATAAACAGCGGAATCGATGAGCAGGAGCAGAAAGGCGTTACCGTACCGAGAAGAGCTGCCGCAGTATTTGCCCCTATACCGTGAAACCTGCCGAGTATCTTTTTTGTTCTCTCCGGCGGGAAGTAGCTTTGAATATACGAGATGAGCATAATCAAAACGCATAGCAGAACCATAATTTTGACCATGTCATAAACAAAGAACCGAACGCTACCTCCTATCCGGCTCGTGGTATCCAATCCGAAACCATTCAGCATTGCTCCGACGAGCCGATCGAGCCAGCCCATACCGAGGATCTCACTTTGAAAAAAGTCCCACGCTTCTTTTATTGCTTCCATAAACAGCTCCTTAAATATAAACGCATTCAAATACGTCTATATATAGTAATTGAATTAAGTCGTGCTGAAAAGCTTTGACCTGCTTTAATCTCCGCAGCACGACTTGTTTTCACATCCGCTCTGAACGGATGTGAGTTCTTTCAGGATATCCGCGGCGGTTTTTGCTCCCTGAGCTGAAATGGAGTAATGCATCCATTTGCCCTCCTTGCGCCCTACCACAATACCGGAATCGCAGAGGATCTTCATATGATGCGACAGCGTAGGCTGTGTAACATTAAGCTCTTCAAGCAGCCTGCAGGCGCATTTTTCGCCGCTTCTGAGCATTTTTATAATGCGTATGCGGTTTTCATCGCATAACGCTTTGAAAACCAATGCTACGGTCTTTTCATCCATCAGCTGAATCACCTCCCATAGACGATCATTTATGTAATATTATATGCAACATATAGATATTTGTCAATATGTTTTGAATGGAAAGCAGGAACTATTTTATATAAGCAGCCCGCTGAGTATAAATTTTCATTTTGAGCTTCGTGATCTGCTGATGGAGGATGTATGTTTTCAAAAATATAAGGCAAACTATAAAAAAGGAGGAATTGTTATTAAATTTCTTGCTATTTGTCTGTCCTCTCTCGGCTCCTTCGCTCTCCTTTTTATTGTCGCAAAGTTTATCGGGCATAAACAGATCGCCCAATTTGACTTTTTTGACTACATCACGGGTATCACCATAGGCTCCATTGCAGCCGAAATGGCCACCGAGCTTGATGAGACCTGGAAGCCTCTTACGGCGGTCATTATTTACGGCGCTGTGACCATTCTTCTTAACATCATAACAAGCAAGGCGCCGAGAACGCGAAAGTTTATAAACGGTTCCCCGACCATTATTATGGACAACGGAAAGCTTTACAGGGAAAACCTAAAAAAGGCGAAGCTTGATCTAAGCGAGTTCCTGCTGATGTGCAGGCAACAGGGATATTTTGACCTTACGAGCATACAGACCGCGGTGTTTGAATATAACGGACAACTCACGATACTCCCCGTCAGTGCTCAGCGGCCGGCAACGCCTAATGATATGTCGCTTGCTCCGGAGCAGGAACTGCTGTTTACGGAGCTTATAATGGACGGCAGAATTCTTGAGGATAATCTCAAGCGCATGGGGCTGAACATGACCTGGCTGGAAAAGCAGCTGAACCAGTGCGGTATCAGTTCGGTCAAAGAGGTTTTTCTCGCCGTCTGCGACAGGAATCTGAAATTCGTTGTATATGAAAACACCTCAAATGGTAAGAAGGCTAATTCTGCTTAGCTCACAGCGTGAAAAAGACAAGGCTCAATGAGCCTTGTCTTTTCAGCGTGTCAAAAAAGTCTTCGCAGACTTTTTTGCACGCTTCAAAAACGCCAT
>OLSB01000071.1_pt1 | contig 106782 bp, 90 predicted proteins | sample 1672071 | NCBI WGS metagenome assembly OLSB01 (sample SAMEA3136642, study PRJEB25190) | human gut metagenome | biome: human gut; feature: human-associated habitat; material: faeces | place: Austria | collected 2013
GAGCACTTGACTTTTAATCAAGGTGTCCGGAGTTCGAATCTCCGATGGGTCACCACCCTTCGGGGATGAAAGTCAAGTCAGGCGGGCGTGGCGGAATGGCAGACGCGCCAGACTTAGGATCTGGTGTCTAACGACGTAAGAGTTCAAGTCTCTTCGTCCGCACCACATCTGCTTTACGCGGTAGTAGCTCAGTTGGTAGAGCGCAACCTTGCCAAGGTTGAGGTCGCGAGTCCGAGCCTCGTCTACCGCTCCATTTTTAAGGCGCCGTAGCCAAGTGGTAAGGCGAAGGTCTGCAAAACCTTTATACTCCGGTCCGAATCCGGACGGCGCCTCCAGATAAGAGCATTGCAAAAGCAATGCTCTTTTTCAATACAATCCCCCTTCAAGATTTACGGAATGCTCTTCGGGCAAGAAAGGGGATTTATTCGCATTCGGTAGCAGCCAGATGCCCCTCTCTTTACACAACAAGGATTATATGTTATATTGATGCAAAAGGAGGTGGATTCATGACTGCAAAACAAATGGAGCGGTTTACCCAGCATTGTGACAAATGCTTCAGGCAAAAGAACGATCGTGTACTCCACTCGGCCGCCATGAACGACCTGCGTATAGACATTCTTCTCTATGAGCCGACCGAAGAATTTCCGTACTGGAAAATGGTAACGATGGGAGCAAGCGACTATAAGATGCCACCGGCAAAAGGCGCGATAGCCCTGCGAAACGAGTATATCATGCTCGTCGATCAAGGCGTGGATATGCACGATAAGAACGCCGCTCTCTGGTACTGTCGTAAGCTTTGGATGATTGCTCGATATGCATTCGAAAATAAAATCAACATTACTTACGGACATAGTCTCGAATGGCAAAATGAGGATGACGCCGACGAAATGGTTGCTGCTTTTATCGAATTCCCGCAAATGTTTGATTACAGTATATTGCATTACAAATCGGGGCTCTTTACGGACATCGCTTGCCTTTTGGTCGTTCTCTTAAACAAAAGCGAATTAGATCAATTGATGAAAATCGGTCCGCAGCAATTCAGCGAATATCTGTTTCCGGAAGATGAAAACGCGCCCACGCATTTTCTTTCTGAAAGAAACCGAAGCGAAAGATTCTAAATATCTTTAAGGCGCCTATCTCCCCCGCTCCCGAATGCATCAGCATTCTGGAGCTTCTTTTTTCCATTCCCCCTCAAAAGCTTATATAACGCCATCAAAAAAGTCCGCGTCGCTGCCATCAAAAAAAGTCCGCGTCGCCGCACATTGACGCACGCCATTTTCCGTGCTATACTGAACATGTCCGCATTGCGGGCAACAATTTCACATTTCAGCGCGGCCGGTTCCAGCTTGCTGGATGAGAGGGAAGTTCGGTGAAAATCCGTCGCAACAACCATTACCGTAATCAGGCGTTCCGCCTGTAAGTCGGGATACTTGCCGGGGGCGCACGCGGAAGCTGGCATGGGCCAGCAGCTTTTGGTTTTTGAAAAGCGCAGCCGCCTGTGTTTTTTGCACGCTTTTCGGCTGTATCCGCAAAGCGCTTAATGAAGCACGGCCGTTGCGCTGTTCTCGCCCAAAGGCGATGGACAGCCTTTTTTGTTGGAGGTTTGGCATGAAAAAGCAGTATGACCGCGAATCCGCCGTCCGCCTGCTTGTGAATATGCGCGCAGCCCTGCTTGCCCGTGGCGAAAACCGTTACCCACAGCGCGATGATTTTTCGCCTGAGCAGGTGGTGGCCATCAAGGCGTTTTTAGGCCCCTGGCCGCGTGCACTGGAAGCCGCTGGGATTAAGCCCCCGCGCGATCCTGCCTTCCGCGAGAAACAGCTGCAAAAGCGCATCGCCCAGCGCCGCCGCGCCACTCAATGCAAAATCGAAAAGCAGCGGCAAATCCGGGATTCCCGCGCCTGACGCGCGTTATCCAAAATACACAAAGGAGCATGATTTACAATGAAGAAAGCGCTTTCCATCGTTCTGGCTCTGCTGATGCTGCTGGCCATGATCCCCGCTTCCCTGGCTCAGGAGACCGCTCCGGTCGTCTATGTTACCATTGCCGATCAGGGTCTCAAGCTGGTGCAGCGCCCCATCGTCCTGCACGATACCGATAACGACGGCGTGCTGACCATTGCGGACGCGCTGTACCTGGCTCATGAGGAAGGCTATGAGGGCGGCGCGGCCGCCGGTTTTGCCACCCAGATGGGCGATTACGGTCTCTCGATCACCCGCCTGTGGGGCGAGGAAAATGGCGGCGCATATGGCTACTATGTCAACAACCAGATGTCCATGGGCCTGACCGATACCCTCAATGCCGGCGACTACGTAACCGCCTATGTATATACCGATACCACCGGCTGGTCGGATACCTATACCTACTTTGACGTCAACACTGCCGAGCCCGGCGAAATCACCCTGACCCTCTCCGCCGTAGGCTTCGATCCCGTATCCTACGCCCCTGTGTCCACCCCCGTGGCCGGCGCCAGCATCACCGTGAATGGCAATGCTGTTGATGTCGTTACCGATGAAAACGGCGAAGCCAGCGTCAGCGTCAAAGCGGGCGATGTGGTGAGCGCCACCAGCGAAAAGCTCGTCATCGTGCCCCCCTGCTGCGTCATCATCGCCGACGCGACCGGCCTGTAATCTCCTATGCACACCCCAAGCATATCCCGTCAAGTCTCCGGCAAAAGGCGCGTTTTCGCCCTTTTTCTGGGGCTTTTTTTGCTTATTTCCAGCACATGTGCTTATTCAGAAGGCGTTTCTGTCTCCTCGCGTATCGACGCTCTCCTGTCCGCGCAGCAATCCGCAGCCGGAGCGGACAGTCTGCAATCCTGGCTAAACGGGGCGTTATGTAAGCAGGCAGGCAGCAGTGCGGAATGGTATGTGCTGGCCCTGCGGCAGAATACGCAGGGGCTGGATTACAGCGCTTATGCCGATGCGCTACAGCAATATGTGGAAATCGCACCGCCCGCAAGCGCATCCTCGCGGCTTAAGCTGGCGTTATTGCTAACAGCCTGCGGACGAGCCGATCATCCCTTTGTTGCCGCCGCGCGGGCCGAGGACATTGGCCGTCAAGGCGTGATGAGCTGGATCTATGGGCTGCATCTGCTCAATAACCTGCCCGGCACGGCGGGCGAAATCGATCAGGCCGTTGCTTCGCTGCTATCCCTGCAATTAGCCGATGGCGGCTGGGCCGTTATGGGGGCGCAGAGCGACGCGGATGTGACCGCCATGGCGCTGCAAGCCCTGGCGCCGACCCTGGCAAACCATTCCGACGCACAGGCAGCCGCCGATCGTGCGCTGGCGCTGCTGAGCGCCATGCAGGCCGATACCGGCGATTACCGCAGCATGGGCACTTCCAACTGCGAAAGCGCCGCGCAGGTGATCATCGCCCTGTGCGCGCTGGGCATTGACCCATTGACCGACGCACGCTTTATCAAAAACGGCTGCTCGGCACTGGACGCCATGCTGCGCTATCAATTGGAGGATAACGCTTTCGCCCATACAGTGGGCAACGCCAAAAACAACATGGCCACCGTGCAGGCACTCAGCGCGCTGATCGCCCTAAAGCGTTTTCAGGCAGGGCAGGGGAGCTATTATCTGCTGGATGCGCTGCCTGCGGCGCAGCAGGCAGCAGCCGTTGGATGGAAAACCTGGGCAATCATTGGGATTGCTGCTTTTGGTATTCTCCTCACTGTCATCCTATGGTTTCTTAAAAAGCGCAATTATAAGAATTTTATTCTTCTATGGCTGATCTGCGGCGCACTGGCGCTGGCGCTTTGCCTGCTGCGCATCGAAAGCGCGGCCAATTATTACGCCCCCGCCCCCACCGCTGAATCCAGCATGGGCGAGGTAACGCTGACCATCCGCTGCGATACGGTAAAGGGTCTTACAGACGCGCGCTACATCCCGGACAGTGCCGTCATTTTGCCCGAAACCAGCTATAAAATCGCAGAAAATGCCACAGTTTATGATGTTTTAGTGCAGGCAGCCAAGGAAAACCAGTTGCAGCTGGATTGCCGCGGCACGTATGTGGCGGGCATCAGCCACCTGTACGAATTTGACTTTGGCAACCTGTCCGGTTGGATGTACCGCGTCAACGGCGTTTTCCCCGACGTTGGCTGCGGCGAGTATCAGCTATCGGACGACGACCGCATTGAATGGCTGTATACCTGCGATCTGGGCCGCGATCTGCCCTGAAGGGAGGGACGGCATGCGAAGTCTTGGTGAGCTGCATCCATTATCCGTATTTTGCTATTTTGCAGGCGTTATGAGCGTATGCATGCTGTCCCTGCACCCAGCGCTGATTATCCTATCGCTGCTTGGCTGTCTGACGCTGCTGCTGCTTCATAACCAGGTCAAAGCCCGCACCCTCGCGGCCAGCCTGGGGCTGTTCACCGTGCTGACGCTGCTTAATCCCCTCTTTTATCACGACGGCATAACCGTGCTGTTCGTCATCAACGACCGCCCCTTCACGCTGGAAGCGCTGCTATACGGCGCGGCGGCGGCGGGGATGATTCTAAGCATGGTCGGCTGGTTTCGCCTGCTCAGCCGCGCGCTGACCAACGACCGGCTGCTGTATCTGCTGGGTCGCCTATCCCCCAGGCTGGCGCTGATGGTCAGCATGGCGCTGCGGTTTGTGCCGGCATTCGCCCGGCAGGGACAGCGCATCCACCAGGCGCAGCAAGGCTTGGGACTCTATCGCGGTGACAATGCGCCGGACGCACTGCGCGGCCGCATACGGGAGTTTTCCATTTTGACCACCTGGGCGCTGGAAAACGGCATCGTCACCGCTGACAGCATGGCCGCGCGCGGCTATGGCACGGGCAGGCGTACCAGCTATGCCATCTTTCGCTTTACCCGTGTGGACGCGCTGTTTATGCTCTTCTCGCTGGCGCTGACCGCCGTCACGCTAACGGCGATTCTATCCAGCGCGCTGAAATTTGATTATTATCCCGCGCTGACCCCGCCCGCAGACACCCTGCTCGCCCGCGCCGGGCTGTGCGCATATAGCGTGCTGTGCCTGCTGCCTGCGCTGATGGAAGGAGGCGAGCGCATCCGATGGCGCTGCTTGCAATCCAGAATTTAAGCTTTGCCTATCCGCTTTCCCCGCAAAAAGCATTGGAAAACATCTCTTTTTCATTGGAAAAAGGCGATTTCTGCGTGCTTTGCGGGGCAACGGGCAGCGGCAAATCCACGCTACTGCGCTGCCTGAAGCGCGAAATCGCCCCCAAGGGTGAACTATCCGGGCAGATCTTGTATCAGGATCAGCCGCTCAGCGCGCTGTCCGAGCGCGAAAGCGCATGCCGCATTGGCTTTGTCGCCCAGCGCCCGCAGCAGCAGATTGTCGCCGATAAGGTGTGGCATGAGCTGGCCTTCGGCCTGGAAAACATGGGCCTGCCGCAGGCCGTCATCCGCCGCCGTGTGGCGGAAACCGCCTGCTTTTTTGGCATTGAGGATTGGTTTGACCGTGACGTTTCCACCCTGTCCGGCGGGCAGCAGCAGCTGCTGTGTTTGGCCGCAGTGATGGTGATGCAGCCCGATATCCTGCTGCTGGATGAGCCTACCGCGCAGCTGGACCCCATCGCGGCAGGCAATTTTCTATCCACCTTGCAGCGACTGAATCGTGAGCTGGCGCTGACCATTCTGCTGATTGAGCATCGCCTGGAGGAAGCCATCCCGTTGGCCAACAAATTGCTTGCAATAGATGACGGTCGTTTAATTACAAACGACGCCGTCCGACCGGCTGTGCGCACGCTGCAAGGGCATCCCGCCTTGTCCAGCGCCATGCCCGTCGCCGCGCGCGTGGCAGGCATGTGGCAGCTGCCTGATTGTCCGCTGACCGTGCAGGAGGGACAGCGCATGCTGGAAAATCAGCCATTACGCAAGGATATGCCCGTTTTCGGCACGGAATCAGCCTTGAATACACCTCCCGCGCTGGAAATGCGCGATGTGTTCTTCCGCTATGAACGCAATTTGCCGGACGTACTGCGCGGGCTGAGCCTTACCGTGCGCACGGGCGAAATCTTCTGCCTGCTGGGCGGCAACGGCTCGGGCAAATCCACCGCCTTGGCCTGCGCGGCAAAGCTGCTGCGGCCATACGCGGGCACTATTTCCATGTTTGGCAAAAAGTTAAAAAACTATGCCGGGCAATCGCTGTATCAGAATTGTCTGGCGCTGCTGCCGCAGGATGTGCAGACGCTTTTTTTATGCAGCACAGTGGCGGAGGAATTGCAAAGCGTCCACGCTGATACTGCAAATTTTCCCATGAATTTTATGCCTCTGCTGAACCGCCACCCCTATGATCTATCCGGCGGCGAGCAGCAGGCGCTGGCGCTATGCAAGGCGCTGGCCGCGCGCCCGCGGCTTTTGCTGCTGGACGAGCCCACCAAGGGGCTGGACGCCTGCGCGCGGGAGCGCATGACCGCCTTGCTGCAAGCCTTGCGCGCACAAGGCTTAACCGTGCTGTGCGTAACGCATGATGTGGCCTTCGCCGCCGCGTGTGCCGATCGCTGCGCGCTGTTTTTCCGGGGCGAGGTAGTATCCTGCGGAGAGCCGCACGCCTTCTTTGCGGGCAACCATTACTACACCACGGCGGCCAACCGCATGGCGCGCGGCGTATGCGATACGGCGATCTGCGCCGAGGAGGTCGCCGCGCTCCGCCGTCCCCCGGAGGCGCAGCCATGATCGTCATCCGCAGCGCCCGCGCACGGCGCATCCTGCGCTATCTGATCCCGTTTTTCATCATCCCGGCATTGATTGCTGCGGGCGTATTTTTGCTGCACGAAAGGCGCTACGCCCTCATCGCGCTGCTGATGGTGCTGTGCGCGCTGATCCTGTTTGCCACAGGCTTTGAGCGCAAACGCACAGGGCGGCGACGGATGGTGCTGGTTTCGGTGCTGACCGCGCTGTCGGTAGCCGGGCGCTTCATCCCGCTGCTTAAGCCGGTGGCGGCCATGACCATCCTGTCCGGCGTTTATCTGGGCGGCGAAGCAGGCTTTTTAGTGGGCGCGCTCAGCGCTGTCATCAGCAATTTTTACTTTGGCCAGGGGCCATGGACGCCTTTTCAGATGTTCGCCTGGGGGCTGATCGGCCTGATTGCATGCTACCTTTCGCGCCCCATGCAAAAAAGCCGCGGGCTGTTGCTACTCTACGGCTTGATTGCGGGAATCGCTTATTCATTTATCATGGATATCTGGACGGTGCTGTGGTACAACGGCACGTTCAATGTGGGACTGTACGGCGCGGCGCTGCTATCCGCCGTCCCCCACACCATCGCGTACATGGTTTCAAACCTGCTGTTTCTGGCGCTGTTTGCCAAGCCCTTTGGCGAAAAGCTGGGGCGAATCCGGCTAAAATACGATATTTAGCCAAGCTCCGCATCGATGGAAGCAGGCTGATCCCCCAGCGTTTCGCGGTAGATGCGCTCCATGCGGCTATCCAGCTGCTGTGCCAGCTCCGCGCAGGCAATCAGCTCCTGCTCCACGCGCTGCGCATCCTGCACGTTCTTTTTATAAAAGATCTTGTGCTCCAGGCTGGCCCAGCAATCCATGGAGATGGTGCGCAGCTGCACCTCCACCTTCATGAGGCGCTTTTGATTGTGCAGAAAAATGGGGATTTCCACAATCAGGTGCAGGCTTCGATAGCCATTGGGCTTGGGATGCTCGATGTAATCCTTGCGCTCAATCAGCGTGATATCATCCTGGCTGAGAAGGCAATCGGCCAGCATATAAATATCGCTGGGGAAGGAGCAGATTACGCGGATGCCCGCGATATCGCGGATGTTCTTTTCAATGCTGTCAATGGTCAGAGGCAGCCCCTTGCGCGCCGCCTTATCCACAATGCTCTCGGGCGATTTTAGGCGGGATTTGATGGTCTCGATGGGATTACGATCATAGGCCAGGGACAGCTCTTCATTGAGGACGTTAAACTTGGTTTCCACTTCCATCATGGCGCAGCGATAATAGGCCATCAGCTCCTTATAGGGCATGGCATAGTCGCGCAGCCATTTTTTCAGTTCGCTGTCGTTCAGGCGCTTAAGCAGTGCCTGGCGCATGGGCAGAATTTCGTTTTTCATGGGATGCTCCATTTCGGTATTTCTCCCCTATATTATACCGGATTTTGCTCTGAAGGGCAACCGGGCGCAGCCAGACATCTGCGCGCGTATGCGCAAAAGCGCAGCTTTGCGCCAAGATTGCCCAAACAACGAAAATATGGTATAATGAGATAAAACAAGGTATTTTTGACAGGCCGGAGGTTGAGCATGGCTTCTTTCACCAGGAAGGCGATTATGGATTCTTTTATGAAGCTGGTAGATCAGCGCCCGATCAGCAAAATCACCATCAAGGATATCGTGGAGGACTGCGGCGTCAACCGCAACACGTTTTACTATCATTTCGCGGATATTCCGGCGCTGATTGAGGCCATCGTGCACGATCAGGCGGAGGAATTGATCCGCAATCACAGCACAATCACCACCATAGAGGATGCGCTGAACGTGGCGGTGGATTCCATCCTGCAGCATCGCCGTGCCGCGCTCCATATTTTCAATTCAGTCAGCCGTGATGTGTATGAGCGGTACCTGCTGCAGATCTGCCAGGATGCGGTGGAAAAATGCTTCGACGCCATCATCGGTGAGCGCCGCATAAGCCCGCAGGATCGGGAAATCCTGATTCTATCCTATCGTGCCTGGTGCTTCGGCCTGGTAATCGACTGGCTGGATCATGGTCTGAAGGACGATATCCACCCCACCCTCACCCGCATGTGCGAGCTGCATAAGGGCATGATTGAGGAAATGGCAAGCCGGTGCATCATTGAATAGCCGTCGGCCAAGCCAAAGAGGAGACCGCTCCAACGAGCGGTCCCCTCTTTTTTTAATGGGCGTATTCGATGCGTCCATGCATCAGGTCAGAATCTTGCGGAAATCCTCGCCGGGCTTCTGCGGATACACCAGGAAGCTGCGAACGTCCAGCTCCACCTGCTTGCCGTTTTCCACATTCCTGCTCTCGTAGGGATCGGCGATGATGCGCAGCTCCTGCCCGCCGCCCAGATCGACGCGGCAGTCGTCCACATCGCCCAGGTAGAAATGGCTCTTGACCACGCCGCGCAGCATGCCCTTGCCTTTTTCGGCATACTTGATGTTTTCAGGGCGCACGCCCACGATTACGTTGCCGCGCAGTTCGCCCTTGTAGGGCAGCTTCTGGTCGCAGTCGTTCAGGGCGATCACGCCCTCGGAGGCTACACCCTCCACAAAGTCGATCTTGCCCACAAAGTCGGCGATGAAGGGATTGGCCGGCTCGCTGTAGATGGTGCGCGGGGAGCCCACCTGCTGGATCACGCCGCGGTTGATGACCACAATGCGGTCGCTCATGGCCATGGCCTCGGTCTGGTCGTGGGTCACATACACAACCGTGATGCCATACTGGCGCTGAATCTCCTTGATTTCAAAGCGCATGCTCTCACGCAGCTTTGCGTCCAGGTTGGACAGCGGCTCATCCAGCAGCAGCAGGGCAGGCTCAGCCACCAGGGCGCGCGCCAGGGCAACGCGCTGCTGCTGACCGCCAGACAGCTGGCTGGGGATGCGATCGCGGTACTGGGTCAGGTGCACAACCTCCAGCACGCGGTCAACCTTCTTTTTGATGGTCGCCTTATCCACCTTTTTGATCTGCAGCGGATAGGCCACGTTATCAAAAACGGTCATATGCGGCCATACGGCGTAGCTCTGAAACACCATGCCGATATCGCGCTTTTCGGGGGGAATAAACACCTTTTCCGAGGATACCACGCGGTCGTCAAACAGCACCGCGCCCGAGGTGGGCTTTTCAAAGCCTGCGATGATGCGCAGCATGGTGGTTTTTCCGCAGCCGGAAGGCCCCAGCAGGGTAATAAACTCGCCATCGGCAAAAACGGCGTCAAAATTATCCAGTACCACCGCGCTGCCAAAGCTCTTGGTTACATTTTTAATGGTTACGCTGGACATACTTGCCAACTCCTTTTTGTAATATGGAAATGCTTATCAGATGGAGAACTCGCCCTTTGTCAGACGGTTGAGCAGGAAGTTGAGCACCACTACGATCATCAGGATGCCAAACGCCATGGCGCAGCTTTGCGGCTGGCTGGTGAAGGTCCAGTATTCATACAGCTGGAAGCCGATGGTCTTGGTGGTGTTGGAATACAGCAGGGTAGTCATGCTCAGCTCGTAGAAGCTGGGGATGAAGATCAGGAACCAGCCCGCGGCGATGGAGGGGAAAATCAACGGGCCAGTGATCTTGAACATTGTGCGCGTCCAGCTTGCGCCGGAAATCTGGCTGCACTCCTCCAGCGAAACGTGGATCTGGCTCATGGCGCTTACCACCGTGCGCATGCCCATCATCAGGTACTTGATCAGATAAGCAATGATGATGATGTAGGCCGTGTTGTAGATGTCTACACCGAAGGTGCCCTTCATGGTCATGATCAGGCCCAGGGCGATTACCACGGACGGCGTACCGGAGCCCAGCGTAATCAGGAAGTCCGGAATCTTGCGGCCGCGAATGCGGGTGCGCTGCAGCAGATAGGACATCGTGCAGGCCACCACGATGCCGATGGTCGCGGTAATCACGCCGAAGATCAGGCTGTTTTTCAGGCAGTTCATCGTCTCCGTGCGGGAGAAGATGGTCTTCCACTGGCTGAAGGTGAAGTTTTCAGCATCAAAGAGTGACTTGCCCACGTCAATCTTGAACGAGGTGGTCAGGATCGTGGCGAAGGGAATCAGCACCACGATGATGGCGAACAGGCTGACCAGGATGGTCAGCGGCCAGCGCCACCTGCCCAGATCCACAATGTTGGGGCGGGTGGACTTGCCCGATACCGTGATGTACTGCTTGCGCGCCACCACAAAGTCGGACAGGTACAGGATGATGATGGCCAGTGCCATCAGGAATACCGCCAAACCCGTCGCGTCGCTGATGCCCTGCGCGCCCAGGCCGTTATACTCGATGATGCGCGTGGTGACGGTATGCACCTTGCCCGGCGCACCGATAATGGACGGAATGCCATAGCAGCTCATCGCAGCCACAAACACCAGCAGCGCGCCGGCGATCAGGCTGGGGGTCATCATGGGGATGGTGATGCGAAACACCGTGCCCAGGGGCGACGCGCCGGAGATGCGGCTGGCCTCCTCCAGAGAGGGATCCATCTTTTCCATCGCGCGGGAAATGGTGATAAACGCATAGGGATAGTAGAACGTCGTCAGCACCCAGATCAGGCCGCCCAGGGTATAGATGTTCAGCGGGCCGGGGGTATCGCCCAGGTTAAAGATCAGGCGGAAGAACTGGTTCAGCGTGCCCACATTGGGGTTGAGCAGGCGCAGCCACGCCATGGCGCCCACATAGGGCGGCACCATATAGGTGAGCACAAACAGCGAGCGGAAGAACTTTTTGGCGTACAGGTTGGTACGACCCACCAGCCAGGCCAGCGGGAAGGCCAGCAGCGTGCCCAGGATCATCGTGGCCGTGGCGGCAATCAGCGTGTTCTTGAGCGCGCCCAGGTTCATGGAATAGGTATACAGGCGCTCGAACACATGGAAGGTAAAGGAGCCGTCCGGGAAGAACGCCTTGACGATCAGATACACCATGGGCAGCACCTGGAACACCAGCATGAAGTCCACGATGGCGAAAATGACCACCCACTTGAAATCCAGATGCCAGCTGTGATCCTTGTACAGCATCAGGAACAGCAGCGCGATATCCAGCGCCAGCAGGATACCCAGCAGGATCGCCGTGCGGCTGAACGTAACCAGCATCTGCGTCAGCAGGGATACGCTGCCTTCTACCGTCATCTGATAGGCCAGGATGCGGTTTTCGGCCGTGCGCACCGCCTTTTTCAGGCCGTTTACATCGGCCGTGGGCAGGGGCGCGCCATCTTCATTGACGCTGACCAGGAACAGCTGCATCATCGCAGCCGTGCGTTCCAGGCCCGTCTTTTCGGCGGCCTTGGCCGCCACTTCGGGCAGATTGGCCGCTTCATCCAGCGCGGCATGCAGCAGCGCCTCACGGTTGGCGTCACGCTCAGCGTCGCTCCAGGGCGCCATCTGCTTCTTTTCGGCAGAGGAAACCTTGGGGCCGTTGAGCGAATAGGTGATGGAGAGCAGCTCCAGCGCCTTGCGCTGCAGCTTATCCCCCGAAAGGCCAGCAAACATCGCGTCCACGCGAGCGGACTGATCGGCCTTGGCAGCGCTGCTCCAGTTATCCTTGAGCAGCTCAATCGTGCGGGCGGTCATGGTATCCTGCTCCGCCTGAGTCAGTTTTGCAGTAAAAGGCTGAATGGATTTTTCATACAGGCTGTCCACCTTGCCGGACAGCTCATGGATATAATGATAAGCGTTTTCCTGGTCGAAGCCGGAGTTTTGATATTCCCGGCTACCCCACAATCCGCCTGCAATCAGCGCCGCGCCAAGCAAAAACAAAATCAGCAGCGCAATCTTGCAGCGCGTTTCGGCAGGGTCTTTGCGTTGTTTTTGAAGCTGTGTCTGCATTTACAGCACTCCTTCACCCTGTTTTCGTTCGTTATTTTTGAAAATTTGGGGGAAGTCGCCGCACGGACAACTTCCCCCATTTGGCATATTGCGATCTGATTACTTCTTGATGGTTACGGCTTCCTGGAACTTGGTGCGGATTTCCTCACGCTGCTTGTAGCAACGCTCCCAGTCAACGCCCATGTCCTTCTCGATCAGGCCGTCGGTATCCACGGAGTCAAAGGGAACCTCGGTGAAGCCCTTCAGCACGGAGTGCATGTAGCCGGCCACCATGAACTTCTGGCCTTCTTCGCTCAGCAGGAAGTCGGTGATGGCTTCGCAAGCTTCGATGTTCAGGTTCTTGCTCTTTTCTTCGGCAACGGTCATCACGGTGGAGGGGATCAGGATCACGCCGTCTTCGGGATAGATGCAGCTGATCTTGGAGCCGTTATCCTTGCGCTCCTTCAGCACGGACTCTTCCAGAATCATGATCACATCGCACTCGCCGGTCTGCAGCTTAGCCAGGGCGGTGGAGCCGGACTCGATCATCACGTCGTTCTGGCCCAGAGCGGTGAAGTACTCGTAGCCATACTTATCGGACAGGGAGGCGACGGCGGCCATGGTGGTGCCGGAGCTGAGGGGGTTACCCATGGAGATGCGGCCCTTCAGGCTGGTATCCTCGGCAAATTCCTTGAAGGTCTTGGGCAGCTGATCGGGGGTCTTCAGCTCGGGATTGTAGGCCAGCACCATGTTGCAAACGCGAACAGGATACCAATAGCCTTCCTTGTCGTAGTCGAAGCGCAGGTTCTGGGCAGCTTCGGTTTCATAAGCGTGCAGCCAGCCGCCTTCCTTCAGCTCCAGGCTGTAGGCGGGCTCGGCAACCAGCATCATGTCGCAGCCCAGGGTGCCGGTTTCCATTTCGCCGGCCAGCTTGGTCTGCAGGGAGCCAGTGCCGCCGTAGAAGAAGAAGGAGCCGTTATTGCCGGGGGTCAGGTTGGGGAATTCAGCCTTGAGAGCCTCATCCATCATATCGATAACAAACGGATACATGGAGGTGTAGATGACCACTTCGCCGGTCACGTCTTCATTGACGGCCAGCGCGGCGGGGGCCAGGCACAGCAGGCATGCGATGCACAGAGCAATGGCAAGTATTTTCTTCATAGATGGGGCCTCCTTAATAAATAAGTGATATTTTTACGCTGGTATACCAGCATAAGGTTCCATGGGGTATTCTACATTTTACATTTTCTTTTCGGAAGATATTATACCAGATACACCACATTTATGCAAGTATTTTTTTGCAATTTTTTCAAAGCTTATTGCCGGATCAATTTTCCGTGTTTTTCCAATTGCTTTTCATGAAAAACGCGCATAGAAAAAGCCCGCAGCCGTTATAGCGGCCGCGAGCCATTTTGCCATATTCAACGGCTTTATTCCGTCTTCTCCGGCACAATAAATTTCTCCGGATTGGCGTGATAATACACCACGCCCGGCTTTGCGCCGCCATCGTAATAGGAGAAGATTTCCTCCAGCGACAACACCTGATACCCCTGCTCCACCAGCCAGGGAACAAACATATCCACCGCGTCGGCCGTGGCTTCATTGGTATCGTGGCACAGGATGATATCGCCATTTTTCACCTGCTGCTTGATGGTCTGGAAAGTCTTTTCCGCGTCGCGGGTTTTCCAGTCCAGCGTATCAATGGACCAGGTCACGATGGACAGCCCCAGATCGCGGCACACGCCGCACACATTGCTGTTCCACGCGCCATAGGGCGGGCGAACGAAATGCACCTCGCGGCCGGTCATCTCGGTGATCTTATCGATGCCGTTGGTCAGCGCGCGCTTGGCACGGGCGCTGGACAGCTCCTTGAGGTTTTCATGCGACCAGGTGTGGGTAGCGATATCGTTGCCGCTGGCCACTACGGCGGCGACGGCCTCGGCATTTTGCCCCATGCGGTTGCCCACCATGCAGAAGGTGGCATGGCATCCATATTTTTCCAATGTATCCAGAATGCGCTGCGTGTACTCCGACGGGCCGTCGTCAAATGTCAGGGCAATCATGGGCTTGGTTGGGTCGATCACGCGCTCGGCTTTTTGCTCGGTTTTCTCCTCCGACAGGGCGGCGGGAGCCAGGCACAGCAGGGTCATCAGCAGGCAAAACAGCTTTTTCATCGGTATTGCTCCTTTTTAATGATTCGCAAAGGTATACATGCCGATCGCCGCGGCGATGGACAGGTTCAGCGAGTCGATTTCATGATTATGCGGAATGCGCACCGGCTGCCCCATGGCGGCAAACTCCGCGGGCAGGCCGCTGCCCTCGTTGCCCATAATCAGGGTGAAGGGCGTTTTTTTTTGCGCCACAGCCTGATCCAACGGCACAGAAGCGTCCAGCATGAAGGGATACAGCATATGCTGCGGAAAATCCGCGCGGTAGGCGGCAAAATCATCATAATAGCGCACGTTCAGGCCGAAAATTGCGCCCATGCTGGCCCGCACCACATGCGGATCAAAGGCGTCCGCCGCCGGTCGGATAATGGCGATATCCCGATATCCAAAGCCCAGCGCCGTGCGCAGCATGGTGCCCAGGTTCCCCTTGTCGCTGGGATGGTGCAGCGCCAGGTGGCACCCTTCAGGATTGAGCGTGCCCTCAAACTTATCAAACACCACGGCGGCAAAGCAATTCTCCTTGCCTGATATGCGGCTAAGCGCGCGGTCGGCGTTTTCCTCGCGCACATGATGTGCCGCGCACAGGGCCCGCAGGGCGCGCAGCCCTTCGCTATCTTCCGCGCGGCTGGCCACCAGCAGGCGGCGGGCAAGCTCGGGCCGCTTGTGCATCAGCTCCGAGGCGGGAAACAGCCCCAGCGCGTAGCTATAGGGCAAATCGCGGGAATACGCTTCCAAGCTTGGCATCAGCCTTCCTCCTTTTGCAGCAGCAGATCAATCAGCGCCAGCGCCGTCGCCTTGCCGTTTTCGCCTACCTCACCCACCGGCCCCACGCACGAGGGGCATCCATGCTCGCAGGGGCAGTCGCGGGCAATCATGCGCGCGTGGGTAAGCAGGATATCGCGCATGCGATAGGCTTTTTCAGCCAGACCCACGCCGCCAGGGCAGTTATCATACAAAATCAACGTGGGCTTTTGCGTAAACGGGCACTTGACCTGATAGGAAATCGCCACATCCCTGGGCGAACACATCAGATACAGCGGCGCGACGATGCGCAGCAGGTTGGCGACGCCCATCATGCCGTTTTGCAGGGTATCCTTGTCAAAGCGGGCGGCGTACTCCTCGCGCAGCGTCCACCACACGGCGGTGGTGTGCATTTCGCTTTCGGGCAGCATCACCGGGCCGAAGCCCAGGTTTTCGCCGGTATCGAACTTCATCTTTTTGAACAGCTTGGTGATGGCCGTCACCTTCACCTCGCCCCAGGCAGCGTCCGCACCCTCCTCGGCGATATCCAGCAGGCTCAGGCTCACGTTCAGATCTGCGTCGGTGTAATAATCCACCTCCACCCGGCGAACAAAGGCCTTGCAGGCGTCATAATCCAGGCGCTCCACCTGATACTGCACGCCCTCATGCAGATAGATGGCGTTTTCATGCAGCAGCATCGGCACGGTAAAGCGATCCATCTCGCCGATGACGCGCACGCGGGCAGGATCGGTGATATCGTTGATGAGGAAGTTCTCAGTCATGGCCGTGCGCAGGCTGATTTCGCTGGCCGGGAAGTCCTCCGCCTGCCAGTGCCAGGTATCCCCCACATGGCGGATGATGCCCGCCTCGGCCAGGTATTCGCGCATCTCCTCCGCGCCCGGCGCGCCGCCCAGCGTTTCGCCATCCCGGAAGGGCAGCTCATAGGCTGCGCACTTGAAATGATTGAGCAATACATACAGGTTATCCGGGTTAAGCAGTGCGTTTTCAGGCGACTGCCCAAAGAAATACGCCGGATGCGTGACGATAAACTGATCAATCGCCGCGCTGGAAGCCACCATTACCGTCAGCGACGTGCCCTTCCTGCGCCCCGCGCGCCCGGCCTGCTGCCAGGTGCTGGCGATGGTGCCCGGATATCCGCACAGCACGCAGGCGGTCAGCGAGCCAATATCCACGCCCAGCTCCAGCGCATTGGTGGAAATGACCGTATCGATGCTGCCCGCGCGCAGCCCCTGTTCAATCTCGCGGCGCTGGGTAGGCAAATAGCCGCCACGATAACCGCGCACGCGTCCGGCGTTACCCACAGGGTCGCGCACCTGATCCTTGAGACGCTTGGTCAGCACCTCCACCTGCACGCGGCTTTTTGCAAACACAATGGTGGAAATATGATTGAGCAGCAGCGTCTGCGCCACGCGGCAGGTTTCATTGAGCACGCTGCGGCGGATGCCCAGCTGCTCGTTGACCACCGGCGGGTTATAGAAGATCACATGCCGCTCACCCAGCGGCGCGCCGTTATCGTCAATCACCGTCACGGGCCGGCCAATCAGCGTCTCGGCCAGCTCCTTGGGATTGGCAATGGTGGCCGAGCACAGGATGAACTGCGGATGGCTGCCGTAAAACTCGCACAGGCGCATCAGGCGGCGCAGGACGTTGGCCAGATTGGAGCCGAACACCCCGCGATAGGCATGGATTTCATCGATGACGATATACCGCAGGTTTTCAAACAGCTTGACCCACTTGGTATGGTGGGGCAGGATGCCCGAGTGCAGCATATCGGGGTTGGTTACCACCACATGCCCGGCCTGGCGAATGGCGCGGCGCGCCCCGCCGGGGGTATCGCCATCATAGGTATAGGTTTTGATATCCGCGCCCAGCAGTTGAATCAGCTCGTACAGCTCGCTCACCTGATCAGCCGACAGCGCCTTGGTAGGAAACAGATACAGCGCCCGGGCGTTTGGATCCCTGAGGATGGCGGACAGCACGGGCAGGTTATAGCACATGGTTTTGCCCGAGGCCGTGGGCGTAACCACCACAATATCCTCGCCGCGCGCGGCAGCCTCAATCGCCTGCGCCTGATGGGTATACAGCCGTTCCACTCCGCGCTTTTGCAGCGTAGGCGGCAGCGCAGGATCCACGCAGTCCGGCCAGGGCGCATAGCGCGCAGGACGGGCAGGATCGACATGCCAATGCGTTACGCACTGCATAAAGGCGTCATCCCTGCGCAGCACGTCCAGCAATTGTTCAATATTCATGGGTTATTCCTTTCCAATCAGATGGAAAAACGCCTGCTCATCCAGCACAGGAATTCCCAGCTGTTCGGCCTTGGTCAGCTTGCTGCCGGCCTTTTCGCCGGCCAGCACATAGCTGGTTTTTTTGCTCACCGAGCCCGCCGCCGTGCCGCCGTGCGCGCGGATCATATCCTCCGCCTCATTGCGGGGCAGCGAGGGCAGGGTACCCGTGACCACGATGGTCATGCCTGCCAACGGCTGGGGCGTATCGGCGCTGGGCTTTGCGATTTCGCGCGGAGTCACGCCCGCCGCAAGCAGGCGTTCCACCATCGTGCGATCCTCGGGGAAGGAGAAAAACTCCACCACGCTCTGCGCCACGATGTCGCCCACATCCGGGATTTCCAGCAATTCTTCCTGGGTGGCGTTCATCACGCCCGCCAGCGCGCCAAAATGCCCGGCTACATCGCGCGCCGTGCCCCGGCCGATATTGGGAATGCCGATGGCGAACAGGAACGCGTCCAGCGCGCAGTCGCGGCTCTTTTGCAAGGCGGCCAGCAGGTTATCCGCGCGCTTGTCCTGAAAACCCTCCAGCGACAAAAGCTGCTCGCGGGTCAGGTGATACAGATCGGCCGGATCGCGCACGCCGCACAGATCGTACAATTGCCCCGCCGTCTTTTCGGACAGGGAGGTGATATCCATCGCGTCGCGCCCGGCAAAATGCGCCAGCCGCGCCACAGCCTGCGGGCGGCAGGTCTGGCGATTGACGCAGTACAGATTGGCCCCGCGCTCCACCAGCGGCGCGCCGCAGGCAGGGCAAACGGTGGGCTTTGCAATTTCGCTGCCCGTCGAGCCATCCTCCACGCGGCCGGTGATTTCGGGGATTACATCGTTTGACCGGCGAATCCACACCGTGCAGCCCAGCAGCAGGCGCTTGCGCTGGATATCGCCGTAATTGTTCAGCGTAGCCTTGCGCACGGTAACGCCCGCAAAGTCCACCGCCTCCACATGCGCCAGCGGGGTCAGCTTGCCCGTGCGGCCCAGCTCCCAGGTGACGTTTTCCAGGGTGGTGGTGGTTTCCTCGGCGGGGAATTTGAACGCCACCGCCCAGCGCGGGAATTTATCGGTAAAGCCCAGCGCCGCGCGGGTGCGGCTATCCTGAATCTTGATGACCGCGCCGTCGATCAGGAAATCCAGCGATTCGCGGGCGGCGGCGATTTCGCGCACGCAGGCGACGACCTCCTGCGCCGTGCGCGCGGTGCGAAAATACGGGCTGACGGGCAAGCCCTGCGCGCGGATGAAATCCAGCATACCGGGCTGATCGTGATAGGGCGGAGCATCGATGGTGCCCACCTGATAGAAAAACGCGCTGAGCCTGCGCGCCGCCGTGACGGCAGGATCCAGATTGCGCAGCGCCCCGGCCGCGCCGTTGCGGGCGTTTTTGAGGGGCACAGCGGCCGTTTCGTTATATTTTTCCAGCGCGGACAGGCGCATGATGCACTCGCCCTGCACCTCCAGCCGACCCGTATAGGGAATGCGCAGCGGGATATCGCGGATGGTGCGCGCCTGGGGCAGGATGGCTTCGCCCGTCACGCCGTCGCCGCGCGTGGCCGCCTGCACCAGCACGCCGTTTTCATAGGTCAGGTTGATGGTCAGGCCGTCGAATTTATACTCCACGCCGAATACCGGCTCTGGGAAATCCCCCGCCTGGGCGCACAGGCGCTGCGCGCGCGCCACCCAGTCGAGCAGCTCCGGCTCGGACTGCACCTTATCCATGCTCCACAGACGGGTTACATGGCGGTATTTTTCAAACTCCTTGAGTGTTTCGCCGCCCACGCGATGGGTAGGCGAATCGGCCATCTGCACGCCGGTTTCCTTTTCCAGGCTCAGCAGCTCATCATACAGCCGGTCGTACTGCACGTCGGCCATGATGGGCTCGTCCTTCGTATAATAGGCGTAGGCCGCGCGGTTGAGCAGCGCGACCAGCTCGCCCATACGCCGCTGCTTATCTTCCATGGGGATAATCACTCCTCAATTTTTACAATGGGGGCGATGGACTGCGCCAGCACCTTTTCGCCAAACACGGGGAACACGATATGCAGCCGGGCCGCGTCGCCGCTGCCCGTCACCTCGCGGATCACCCCTTTGCCGAATTTGGGATGCTGAACCTTATCGCCGACCTTGAACAGCTGCACCTGCACGCTGCGTGCGGGCGAAGGCACAAATCCGCGCTGCACACCAGGGATGTTCCAGGGCTGCTGGGCGGGACGAGCGGGCGCCTTGGGCGCGGGAGCGCGGCGCTGCGGCATGGTATCGCCGTAGCCATACTGCGGGCGGGACTCGTTATCCTGATAGCCGCCCTGCCTGCGCATGCCGCTGCCGCCGTAGCTGCCCCAGCCAGCGCCGCGCGCAGCGGGCGCGCCGTAGCCATAGGATGCGCTCTGGGCGGCGGAGCTTTGCTCCTCGCGGATCAGGCGCTTGGGGATCTCCTGCAAAAAGCACGAGGGCGCGTTGAACTGCATCTGGTTAAACAGCATGCGCCGCCGCGCATAGGAAAGATGCAGCAGCTTGCGCGCGCGGGTAACGCCCACATAGCAAAGCCTGCGCTCCTCCTCCACGCGGTTATCCTCCTGCATGGCGCGGGCGGAGGGGAAAATGCCCTCCTCCATGCCGCTCATAAACACCGCGTCGTATTCCAGGCCCTTGGCGGAGTGCAGCGTCATCATAGTGACAAAGCTGGGTGCGCTGTCCTGATTGTCAAGCTCCGTAACCAGCGCCACGTTTTCCAGGAAGGCGAACAGCGATTTATCCTCGCTCTTTTGCTCAAACTCGGTCACAGCGCCCATAAACTCGCGGATGTTCTCGATCCTTGCCTGGTTTTCCTCGTTCTCTTCTTTTTGATACTGGGCGATCAGCCCGCTGTCGTCAATCACCTTCTGCACAAACTCGGACAGCGGCAGTGTTTCCTTGGCCAGCAGCAGAGATACGATCAGGCTGGAAAAATCGTTTACGCTCTTGCGGGCGCGGCTGGCCAGGGTATCGGGCGGCGCGGCCACGGCAGCATACAGGGACATATCGTTTTGGCGGGCGTACTGGGTCAATTGCTCCACGGTGCTGTCGCCGATGGCGCGCTTTGGCACATTGATGATGCGCGAAAGCGAGATATCGTCCGCCGGGTTTTGAATCAAGCGCAGATAGGCCAGCACGTCGCGCACCTCGCGGCGGTCATAGAAGCGCGTGCCGCCATACACATGATAGGGAATGCCCGCGCGCATGAGCGTTTCTTCCAATACGCGGCTGAGGGCGTGCATACGGTACAGGATGGCGATGCTGCCGTAGGGCGTGCCGCCGCGCTGCAGCTGGCGGATGCGCTGGCAGATCCAGGCCGCCTCGTCGCGCTCGTCCGCCGCGGCGTACAGGGTAATCTTTTCGCCCTCGCCGTCCTCGGTCCACAGCTCCTTTTCCTTGCGGCCCTCGTTGTGGGCGATGATCTGGTTGGCCGCGTCCAGAATATTGGCCGTGCTGCGGTAATTCTGCTCCAGCTTGATCACCGTCGCGTCGGGGAAATCCTTTTCAAAATCCAGAATATTGCGGATATCCGCGCCGCGCCAGCCATAGATGGACTGGTCGTCGTCGCCCACCACGCACAGGTTGCGGCTTTCACGGGTAATCAAGCGCACCAGCTGATACTGGGCGTAGTTGGTATCCTGATATTCATCCACATGCACATACTGGAAACGGCTTTGATAGTATTCCAGCACCGGCGGATGCTCCACAAACAATTGCAGGGTTTTGACCAGCAAATCGTCAAAATCCAGCGCGTTGGCGGCGCGCAGGCGCTGCTCATAACGGGTCATCACATCGTGCGTTTTCTGTGAGCGGTAATCGCCGCCGCGCTTTTGCAGCCATTCGTCGGGCGAGAGCAGGCGGTTTTTCGCATCGCTGATATCGGCGCTGACCGCCTTGGGCGGCAGAAACTTTTCATCGATATCCAGCTCCTTGAGCACCGCCTTGATCACCCGCTGCTGATCGTCGTCGTCATAGATGGTAAAGCTGCGCTCATAGCCCAGCTTTTCGATATCGCGGCGCAGGATCCGGCAGCAAATGCTGTGGAACGTGCCGATCCACGCCTCGCCCGCGTCCGCGCCGGCCAGGCGTTCGATGCGCTCGCGCATTTCGCGCGCGGCTTTATTGGTAAAGGTCAGAGCCAGGATATGCCAGGCCTTCACACCGTGCTCCAGCAAATTGGCCACGCGGTAAGTCAGCGTGCGCGTTTTGCCGCTGCCCGCCCCGGCCAGGATCAGCACCGGGCCTTCCAGCGTTTCGGCCGCGCGGCGCTGCATGGGGTTCAAATCATTCAGATTCATGCGTGCATCCTTTTCATCAAACAGTTGTTCGCGTTCAGTATATCACATCCGTGCGTAAATTGGAAGCAATAGAAATCAAAAGGGGCGGCGCAAATTGCCGTCCCTGCGCAGTTTATTTTCTTTTCAGCGCTTTTGTTTTGTACGCATATATAGCCAGAAAGATGAGTTCGGCTGCGCACATCAGCATAATCCACCACTTCAGATAGCTTAAGAGAATTGAAATCGGAATCAAAACAAACAAATTCATGTAAAAGCATGAGGCCGTCAGCATTTTAGGATCGCATTCATATAGCCTGGTATATGTTGCCCATATGGTTGCTAAAATGATCCCAATAAAAAGCTCAGGGTTTGCCGGCGCGTTCGGCGGTGTTATGGCCCAGGCGCACACGAATACGTTGAGACCCGAGAACGCATATTCCATTCCCGTCAGCCTGCGGAAGGAATCATCCGCAGGCCGAAGTGTAGGATCATTTTTTCTAAAAAGCATCGTCCGCTCCTTTCCGCCGTGTCGGCGCTTTCATTAATAGCATGATTACCGGCCAAGCCTTCGGCTTGCCTAATCATTATACCATAGCCTCCCCGCGTAATCAACGCGCGCAATGCCCAGTTCTATCTTGAATTGCAATGCCCGTTCTATCTTGAATCGCCCAGGGAATTGATGCATTTTGTTTTACAAATTGCGCAAAATGTGCTATGATAATTTATTGTAGAAATCAAGGAGGTGCGCGTATGCTGCGAGTTGCCGGGCTGAATGTGCCCCTGTGCGCCGATGCGGACGCGCGTGCCTGCGCGCTGGCGCTGAAAAAGCTGCGCCTGACGCAGCAGGATATCGCCTCCTGGCGCGTGGCCAAGCACAGCGTGGACGCGCGCGACCGGGGCGACGTGCACTTTGTGTACGCCGTCGATCTCACCCTGAAGCAGGATGAAGCCGCCTTTCTCCGGCGCTTAAAGCCCGGCACGGCCGCATTGGCCGCGCCCGACGCGCCCCTGGCCCCTCCCCCTGCCGCATCGCGCGCGCACGCGCCGGTGGTGGTCGGCATGGGGCCCTGCGGCCTGTTTGCGGCGCTGTATCTGGCCCGCACGGGTCTCAATCCCATCTGCCTGGAGCGCGGTGAGCGCGTGGATCAGCGTGCGCGGAGCGTACAGCGCTTTTTCGACGGCGGCGCGCTGGATGAAAACAGCAACGTGCAGTTCGGCGAGGGCGGCGCGGGCGCGTTTTCGGACGGCAAGCTGACCACCGGCATCAAGGATCCCCGCTGCCGCCAGGTGCTGACCATCCTGCACGCGCACGGCGCGCCCGAGAGCATCCTCTATCAGGCGCACCCGCATGTGGGCACTGATCGCCTGCCGCAGGCGGTCGCCTCCATCCGGGAGGAAATTCTGCGGCTCGGCGGCCAGGTGCACTTTGGCGCGCGACTAACGGGCATTGAAACGCAGAACGGCGCGCTGCGCGCCATCCGCTATATCGAGCGCGGGCAGGAGCAGGAATTGCCCTGCGAGCAGCTGATCCTGGCTGTTGGCCACAGCGCGCGCGACACCTTCCGCATGCTCTACGACGCAGGCGTGGCGATGGCGCAAAAGCCCTTCTCGGTGGGCGTGCGCATCGAGCATCCGCAAAGCCTGATCAACCGCGCGCAATACGGCGCGGCGGCAGGCAGCCCCTATTTGGGCGCGGCGGAATATAAGCTGCACGCCAAGCTGCCCGATGGCCGCGGAGTATACTCCTTCTGCATGTGCCCCGGCGGGCAGGTCATCGCCGCGGCCAGCGAAGCGGGCGGGGTATGCACCAACGGCATGAGCGTATATGCCCGCGATGGACAAAACGCCAATTCTGCCTTGTTAGTGGATGTACGCACGCAGGATTTTCCCGACGCGCATCCCCTGTCCGGCCTGACCCTGCAGCGGCAATGGGAACAGGCGGCCTTTGCCGCAGGCGGCGGCGATTACCACGCGCCCGCCCAGCGTGCAGAGGATTTTCTGCATGACCGCGCCTCGCGCGCCCTGGGTGACGTCACGCCCACCTACCGGCCGGGCGTGACCATGGCCGATCTGCGTGCCGTGCTGCCTGCCTATGCGGCGGCCGGGCTCAAGGGCGGCATCCAGATTTTCGCCCGCCAGCTGCGCGGCTTTGACCATCCCGACGCAGTGCTCACCGGCGTGGAAGCGCGCTCCTCCAGCCCCTTGCGCATTCCGCGCGATGAAGGGCTGCAATCCAACGTGCGCGGGCTGTATCCCGCGGGCGAAGGCGCAGGCTTTGCGGGCGGCATTATGAGCGCGGCAGTGGACGGGCTGCGTATCGCCCAAGCCGTGGCTGAACGGATCTGATTTTTTGACCTATCTTTGCTTTTTTCCGGAGGTTTTGCATGCAAACGCCCCCTAACAATAACAATCAAAACAGCGGCTATGAGCAGCGCGGCTTCACCGCCGTCCCCGCGGGTGGCCAGCAGCCGGGCGCCGGGCAGCCTTATTACGCCCCGCCCCAGCCGCAGGCTCCCGTACAGCAGCAGGTGGGACCCGGCGCGCCCCCGCCCTATGCGCAGCCTGTTCAGCCCCAGGGGCAACCCTATCCCCCGCAGGGACAGCCCTATCCCCCGCAGGGACAGGCGTATCCGCCCCAGCAGGCGCAGCCTTATCCCCCGCAGCAGGGGCAGCCCTATCCGCCCCAGCCGGGTCAGCCGCCCGTGCCGCAGCAGCCCAACGAATACTATCAAAGCGCCTATCAGCCGCAGCAGCCCGATCCCTTCCCGCAACGGCAGCAGCCCTATCACGCGCCCAGGCGCCGCAGCTATGGCAGGCTCAATCTGGTTCTGGGCGCGGTCATCGGCGTGCTGATCATCGTGCTGGGCGCCATCGCGGTATCCCAGCTGCTGGGCAACCGTCAGACGCGCACGGCTTATGTCAGCGCGGGCACGCTGGGCTCCAACTATACGGGCGACGCGCTGATTGTGCGCAACGAGGTCATGTACACGCAAGAGGGCATCTCCCAGATTGACTACGTTGCCAACGAGGGCGAGGTGGTCACGCGCGGCAGCGACGTGTGCACGGTGTACACCTCGGGCTTTAACACCCGCGAGTGGGCGACGCTGAACAACTACCGCACCCAGATCAAGGAATACCAAAAGACCCTGCTGGCCGAAACCAACGTGGAGGCCGATTCGCAGCTGAAGCGCTTCAATTCCAGCGTGCTTGAGCGCGCGCAGGAAACGCAATCGCTGGTGCAGGGCAAAAGCGGCAACCTGATTAACCAGGAGGAGCTGCTCAGCGATATCATCAACGAGCGTTCCTATTATCTGAAGCAGAAGTATTCCGACGATCAGAAGCTGAGCCGTCTCTACGACGATGAAAAGACGCAGCTTCAGCGCATTGAAACCTGGACGAAGCCCTTCGTGGCAGCCGATCCGGGCATCATCAGCTTTTATACCGACGGCTACGAGCGCGTGCTCTCCAGCCAGACCTATGATACCTTCACCCCGGCCGAGGTGCGCAGCATGTACAGGGGCAATCTGCCCAAGTCCGCAGCACTGGGCCGCAACGAGGTGGCCGTCTATCGCCTGGTGCGTCAGGGCGGCTACACGGTGCTGATGCTGTGCGACGATGTAAACTGGACGCCCACGGTGGGCGCATCCTACGAGCTGCTGGTGGAGAGCTTTGACAACACCCGCGTGTCGGCCACGGTGGAATCCGTCACTCGTTCGGAGGGCGAACTGCTGGTGCGCCTCAGCGTGGTGGGCGACGTATCGCCCGTGCTGTACATTCGCTCCTGCCATGTGCAGCTGTCCGAAAGCATTTACAGCCTGACCGTGCCGGCCAACGCCATCACCACGGTGGATGGCGAAATGGGCGTGGTGGTCGTGCAGCCCGACGGCAACTACTTCCTGCCCGTTACCATCATCAGCCAGGATTCCAACGAGGCGCATATCGTGCCGCAGCTGAGCAATATTCTCTCCGTCGGCTCCGTTGTGCTGGTATTTTAAGTAAAACGGCTTGAAATTTACATTCTCCGCGCCCTGAAAGGTTGCATATTCTTCAACGTTTGTGTATAATGGGCAGGGTATGCTCGTGCTATTTCGGGCAATTTGCCAACCGGGCGGCATGCCGCCGTATGAGGAGGAACCATGGCTTTCCGCAATTTAATGGACAGCGTTAAAAATTTCTTTGGCCCCAACAATTCTTTCTTCAACGGCCCCCGCGCCGAGGAGGAAGCGGCCTATAATCCCGCCCCGGCGGCCAGCGATTCGGGCTATTATGCCCAGCCGCAGCAGCAGGCCGCGCCCCAGCAGAGCGCGCAGCCCTATGCGCAGCCGGCCTATGATCCTCAGCCGCAGCAAAGCGCCTATCAGGCTTCTGCCTATCAGCAGCCCTACGCGCAGCCTGCCTATCAGCAAAACGCCTATCAGCAGCCTGCGTATCAGGCGCAGCCCTATCAGCAGCCGCAGCAGCCTGTCCAGCCGCAGATGCAGCAGCCCGCCTATTCCGCCTCTCCCCTGCAGCAGGGCTATCAGCCCCAGCAGCGCAATCGCCGCTCTGCCCAGCACGCGCAGCAGCCCCAGCAGCCCGAAGCTGAAAACGTAGTGCCCTTCCCTGGCATTGCGCAGCAGTCTCAGCAGGCGCAGCCCCAGCAGAGCGCGCCGGCCAAGCAGCTTTCCGCCTGCGTGGTCAACGCCCGCAGCATCGCCGATTGCCGCAACGCCATCGGCATCCTGCGCACGGGTGACTGCGTCATCGCGGTGATGGACAGCATTGCCGATCAGGCCGAGGTGCGCCGCTATGTCGATACGCTCAACGGCGCTTGCTTCTCCCTGGGCTGCACCATGACGCGGCTTTCCGCCCGCGTGGGCGTGTATCTGCTGGCTCCGGCCGGCATGCAGGTGTATACCGATCGCACCACCACCCAGATGAACGCACAATCCCGCGCCCCGCAGCGCGCCAATCCCGGCATGCAGCAGAGCGCTTTCCAATCCCCCTTCGCGCCGCAGCAGGGGCAGATGCCCTATGGTCAGGCCGCCTATCAGCAGCCGGTTAATCCCTTCACCCCGCCGCAGCCCGTATACGCGCAGCCTCAGCAGCCCGCTTTTTCGGAGCAGCAGCCCTCTCAGGGCTATGTACCCGATCATGAAGGCGCGGAGTACAACAGCGCGGTCATATAAAAGCATCATCGGCCATCCGCAAAGATGGCCTGTTTCCTTATCAACGGAATATCATTGCAGCCACGAAAGGAGCCGTTTTCCATGCCTATCACCGTCGCCATGATCGAAGAAAAGGAATTTAAGACCAAGGTTCGCGGCTATGACCCCGTAGAGGTAGACGAGTTTCTGGATGATATCTGCGACGAAATGATCGTCATGCAGGAGGAAATCTCCAATCTGCAGGCGCGTCTGGCGCAGGCCTCCCGCACGCAGATGTACGCCCAGCCCGCTCCCCAGCCGCAGCGCGACGCCAACGCCGAAGCTTCCGACAGCGCCCAGCGCCTGCTGGCCCGCGCGCAGAAGATGTACGATGACACCATCGCCGAGGCCAAGCGCGAGGCTGATTCCATCCTGGCCAACGCCAACACCCAGGCGCAGAATGGCCAATCCGCCGCGCTGACGGCAGAATGCGACGCTCTGCGCAGGCAGGTGGAGGCTCTGCGCGCCTCTGCGCGCTCCTACCGCGATAAGCTGCTGCAATTGCTGCAGCAGCAGCGTGAGCTGCTGGATCAGAACTCCGAGCTGTTCTAATCCGCCTGATTACATATGGATACAAAGCTATACGGCGCACTGGAAGCGGGCGGCACCAAAATGGTGCTGGGCATTGCGGATGCGGATGGCCGCATCCTGCGCTCCCACTCCCTGCCCACGCGTACTCCCAATGAAACCGTACCGGAGATGATCGCCTTTTTCTCCCACCATGCCATCTGCGCGCTGGGCGTGGCCACCTTCGGCCCGGCGCAGGTGCATGCCGATTCGCCCGAGTACGGCGCCATCCTGCACACGCCCAAGCTGGCTTGGCAGGGCTATCCCCTGTGCCAGACGCTAAGCCGTGCGCTAAACGTGCCCTTTGCCTGCGATACCGATGTAAACGCCGCTGCGTTGGCTGAGGTTCGCCTGGGCGCAGCCCGCGGTCTGCATAGCTGCCTGTACCTGACGATAGGCACGGGCATTGGCGGCGGGCTATATTGCGAAGATCGCCTGGTGCACGGTATGCTGCATCCCGAATGGGGGCATATGCTGCTGGCTCCGCGCGCGGACGATCCCACGCCGGAGGGCTTTTGCCCCTTCCATCAGCACTGCGCTGAAGGGCTGGCCGCCGGGCCCGCCATGGAAAAGCGCTGGGACGTATCTGCCCGCGATTTGCCCGCGGATCACCCGGCCTTCGATCTGGAAGCCTATTATCTGGCGCAGGTGTGCGTAAACGCGCTGATGACTGTATCGCCCGAGCGCATTTTGCTGGGCGGGGGCGTAATGCAGCGCGAGGGTCTGCTGCCCCGCGTGCGGCAATATGTGCGCCAGCTGCAAAACGGCTATATCACAGCCCCGGAGCTGAACGATCTGGATGCCTACCTTCAAACCCCTGCGCTTTATCCGCTTAGCGGTCTGGTTGGTGCGGCGCTGCTGGCGCTATCCGCCCGCTGATTGACAAAAGGAGCGTTCGCCATGCAGCCCACCGCTTCTCCCGCGCCTGATGTTTCCATCAGTCAGGATCTGCGGCACGCGGCCAGCGTGCTGTCCAAATTTTATGAAGAACTGCCGATGATACTCACGCGCCTGCTTACGGCCGGCGCGGCGATTATCATCGGTCTTTTGCTGCTGCGGTTATTCCGCCGCCTGCTCAACAAGCACCTGCGCTATCGTCCCGGCACCACGCGCCGCACCATGCAGCAGGTGGAAACGCTGCGGTCGCTGATTGGCAGCGTGATGAGCTATCTGATGTACTTTTTCATCGCGCTGGTGGTGCTGCGCATCTTCGGGGTGGATTTGGCCTCGCTCCTGGCCGTGGCCGGCATCGGCAGCATTGCCCTGGGCTTTGGCGCGCAATCGCTGGTGAAGGATATCATCAGCGGCATGTTCCTATGGATGGAGGGCAACATCACCGTGGGCGACATTGTGACGCTGGCCAACTGCACTGGCAAGGTGGAGGCCATGTCGCTGCGCACCACCACCCTGCGCGGCACAGATGGCACGCTGTACGCCATCCCCAACGGCGATATCCGCACCGTAGCCTGCCGTTCCCGCGGGGCAATCGTGGCGCAGGTGAATATCACCGTAGCCGTGGGGCAGGATATGATGCGCGCGCAGCAGGCCATCACGGAGGAATGCGCGCTGCTGGCCGCGCGGCTGGGGCTTGCCCACACGCCCACCCTGTACCCCGCCATCGCAGGCGACGCGCTGCGCGTCACCATGCGCGTGGAGTGCCCCTGCGAGCCCGATGAATGCTGGGCGCTGGAGCGGGAAATCCGCCTGAGCCTGTATGAACGGCTGCGCAAGGAAGAAATCAAAACCTGACGCTGATTGAACAATACAAAAAACGGCTGGCTGGAGCAATCTCCAATCAGCCGTTTTCTTTTACTTTCTTATAGCCGTCCGGCGGCGCGCAGAAAAGCCCGCGGGTCGTTGCACAGCGGCAGGGTGGTTTGATAGTGCATCGCGCGGGTAACCTGCTCAGGCGTATCCGCTGGGGTGCAGATGACGGTAATATCATGATCGTGGCATATCTGTACATGGGTATCGTCCAACATGTTATAGGGAATGCAGATACCCCACAGCTCACTCAGCGTGCCTTTCGGGCCGGGATGAAAATTGACCTGCCAGGGATAATCGTGCGGCGCGCCGATCACCCGGCGGCCAATGCGCTCAGTCAGGTAGGATACGATATCGCAGTCCACGCAGTTGAACACGCAGCGATCCATCATGCCCATCTGCTCAATCAGCGGCAGCGCCGCCTTGACCGTATCCAGCGTGTAATCGTACACTTTGAAGTCGATATCGATCAAAACATCCGGATAATCGCGCATATAGCTTAAAAACTGCTCCAGCGTAGGCAGATGCAGTCCCTCGTACGCAACGCCGCGATGGATGCCGAAATCCAGCTGTTTGAGCTCCTTGAGGGTGTAATTATGGATGTTGCCCGTGCCGTTGGAGCAGCGCTCCAGGTGGTTATCATGGGCGATTACCGGCACGCCGTCGCGCGACAGATACACATCCACCTCCACCAGATCCACGCCCAGGGCAATGCCCTCCTGCACAGCCAGCAGCGTGTTTTCAGGATAACGCTCGGAATAGCCGCGGTGCGCGCCGATAAACAGCCCATCCCGACGCAGCAATCTTTCCAGCTTTGTCATAAGCAGTGCCTTCTTTCCTTACGCCAGCGCGTCATAGCGCCGCAGCAGATATTGACCGATTTCAAACGCCGTGCGGCACAGTTGAGGGTACAGTTCTTCCGGCGCGCGGCGCGTAGCATTCTGGATTTCAAAGGTGAAATCGCCCGCGTAATCCACCGCGCGCAGGCCCAGCAGCACGTCATCCCATTTAAGGGTGCCATGGAAGGGCAGCAGGTGCAGATCATCCATGCGGTTATTATCGTGGATATGCAGGGCAATCAGGCGCTTGCCGTACAGCTTGATGGTATTGTACAGGTTTTCGCCCATGTAGTGCGCGTGGCCCACATCCAGGCAGATCTGCACATTTTCCATGTCGATTGCATCCACCAGATCCACCAGCTCCTCCGCATGGGTGCAGTAGCGCCAATACACGCTGCCGTCCATCCTGCGATTGCTAAGCATATTCTCCACCGCGATGCGCAGGCCATACTTGCCGGCCATGTCGCCCGCACTGCGCAGATATTCCACATTGGCGCGGCGGCAGGCGTCGATATTCTGCAGTTCGCGTGAGCCCGGCGCTTCATAGGGATGATAGATAATGGTATCGATGCCCAGCATCACGCAGGCCTGCATGATGCGCTCGGTCATCTGATGCAGCCAGGCCGTGTGATCGTCCTGGGCGAAGTAATCATACATCGAGCCGTGCGCCTGATTGAACGCGATGCCCAGCTTGTCCGCCTCGCTGCGCTGGGCTTCAATCCATCCCTGCCATTCCGAGGTGGTAAAGGGATTTTCGCCGCGCACGGTATCCTGATTGCTGAATGCCGTAGCGCACCAGTCCAACACCTGAAAGCCCGCCGCGCCCAGGGTGCGGATGGTATCCAGGCTATGCTCCGCGCGCTGCACAGGATAAAGCATGTTGGTAGAAGTGGAAAGCCGCATGTTCGGTTCCTTTCCGGGCGAATCAGCCTTTGACCGAGCCGACCATTACGCCCTTGACAAAGTACTTTTGAATGAAGGGGTACACGCACAGAATGGGCAGGGTGGTAACGACGATGGAAGCGCACTTGAGGGTATGCGAGGTGGGGGCCTGCTGCACATCGTCGATGGTCACGCCCATATCCTCCAGCGCTGCAGTGGCCGAAATGATGATGGTGCGCATCACGTTCTGCACAGGCACAAGCTTGGCGTCCGTCAGGTACATCACGCCGGGGAACCACGCATTCCAGAAGGAAACAGCGTAGAACATGGCGATGGTGGCGATGGATGGCAGGCTCAGCGGCAGGATCACGCGGATCAGGATGGTAAACTGATTGGCGCCGTCCAGATACGCGGCCTCCTCCAATGCGTCCGGAATGGCATAGAAGAAGTTGCGCATGATCAGCATGTTCCAGGTGTTGCAGATATAGGGCAGCACCAGCGCCCAGCGGCTGTTGAGCAGGCCCAATTCCTTCACCAGAATGTAGTTGGGCACCATGCCGCCGGAGAACAGCATGGTAAAGAACACCATGCCCAGGATGCCGTTGCGGCCGCGCAGCTCGCGCTTGCTGAGGGGGTAGGCCAGGGTAATCGTCAGGAACATGCTCAGCGCCGTGCCCACGATGACCACAAACAGCGTGTTGGCATAACCAGTATACAGCTTATCGGTCTTAAAAAGAATACCGTAAGCCGAAGTATCCCAAACCTCCGGCCAGAGGATGAACTGGCCGCGCCGGGCAATCTCCGACGCGCTGACAAAGGAGGTGATCAACACGCTCAGCAGCGGCACAATGGTGACCACCGCCAGCAGACCCAGCAGGATATACGATACGATAATAAAGATTCTTTCGCTTCTCGTGACGTTTTTCATAGCTTACCAGATCCCCTCCTGCCCCATTTTCTTGGCGACAAAGTTGGAGCCAAGCACCATCACCAGCGCGACGACGGATTTGAACACGTTGACGGCCGTTGAATAGGAATAGTTCAGGCTGACCAGGCCCTCGCGGTAAACATAGGTATCGATGATGTCGCCGGTCTCATACACGGCGGAGGAATACAGCAGGAATACCTGCTCAAAGCCGGCGTTAAGCAATTCACCGCAGCGCAGAATGAACATCAGCGAGATGATCGGCGCAATTGCCGGCAGCGTTACATGCAGAATCTTATGGTGCCAGTTGGCGCCATCCACAGTCGCGGCCTCGTAAAGCTCAGGGTCGATGCCCGTCATGGCCGCCAGGTATACGATGGAGTTCCAGCCGATGGTCTTCCACAGCTCGGTAATCACCAGCACGCCCTGGAAGTACTCATTGCGGCCGATAAAGAAGATCGGCTCTCCGCCAAAGGCCTTGATGATCATGTTGATCAGGCCGCCGTCCACGCTGGTAACGGTGCGCACAATGCTGCAAACCACCACGGTGGACAGGAAATGCGGCAGATAAGAAACGGTCTGAATCGACTTTTTGTAGATTTTTCCGGGAATGGCGTTCAGCAGGATCGCCAGCAGGATAGACGAGGGGAAGCATACCACCAGCTTTTTCAGGCTGATGAGCAGGCTGTTGCGGATCAGCCGCCAGGCGTAAATGGACTTAAAGAACCGGCGGAACCAGTATAGCCCCACCCACTTGCTGTTGAACATGCCTTTCAGCCCGCTGAAGGGCTGATACTTTTCAAAGGCAATCACAATGCCGAACATCGGCGCGTACTTGAACAGCACATACCACAAAACGCCCGGGATGAGCATCAAATACAGCAGCTTGTATTTATTAAAGGATTTCCGCCAGGTCAGGCGGTCGTTTATCGCTTTTGTTTTTCGGGCCAAGGCGTGGGCCTCCTTTCGGGTATGCGCCGGGAGACGGCGATGCGGGGCGAATAAAGGCCGGGGGAGGGAAATCGCTTTCCCTCCCCGCGGGATGGACGGGATTAATCCAGGCCCTTCGCGTGCTTATACTGGCGGGTCAGCTCTTCGCAGTATTCCTGCATGCCGATGCCGTACAGCTCCTGAACGAACTTATCCCAGTTTTCCTTGGTCAGTTCCTTCTGGCCGTTGAAGAAGCTCATGATATCCTCTTCCACCTTGGTCTGGATATCGTTGTAGCTCATCACATTTTCTGTCATTTCCTTGGTGTTGTAGTTGATATTGATATCAAAGGGAGCCTTGGCGGCGAAGGTATCGCCCTGATGGCGGATCCATTCGTTCTGCATGTTCTGCACGCCGTCCGCATCGTACATGACACAATCGGATTCCATCGGCAGACCAATGGAGTACCAGAAGTCCTTGGAATACTTGGGATAACCGGCAGCTTCGTAATCCAGATCCTTCACGATATGCAGGGTCTTGGCTTCCTCGCCGTAGTTTTCCACATCATAATCCCAGTAGATGCCCTGCGGGCCCTTCTGCGCGCTGTAGTTGTTCGCCCAGTCGGAGAACAGGAACTCCAGCACCTTCAGATAGGCGCGGATGGTTTCATCGGAGGATTTGGCGTTGAACAGCATCGCGCCGCTGGCTGCCTTGATCTGGGTTTCGCACAGCTCGCCGTTGCGGGTCATGCCGTTGACGGAGGCCCACCACTTTGCTTCGGGCACGTTGGCGCGCAGGTTGATATACTGGTTGCACAGGTCGGTGGAGTAGGCGGCGGAAGCGGCCACGCGGCCGGAGGCCAGATACTGCTTTACAGTGTTGGTATCCCAGGAGTAGTTTTCCTTATGGATGATGCCGTCAGCGTACCACTGATGCATTTTCTCCAGGAAATCATAGTAGCCTTCCTGCAGATAGTAGGGTTTGACGAGGCCGTCGGTCTCGTCCAGCCAGTTGGAGTAGCCATGCTTGGTGAAGCCGCCCAGGAAATGATATTCCATGGTGGTCATGTTGCCGCGGGTGATCAGGGCGATGGTTTCGCCGTTGCCGAAGGGATCAGCTTCCTTGACGGCATACAGATACTTTTCAAATTCTTCAAAGGTGGTCGGATAGGTTTCCTCGGTGTAGCCCAGCTGCTTGAGGAAATCCTCGCGGATGAAGGACTGATAGAACACGCGGTTGCAGTTGCGCGGCAGGCCCCATACGTTGCCTTCGCTGTCAGTCACAGTGGATAAACCGCCGAAGTTTTCCCAGGTTTTCATGGTATTCGGAATGGCTTCCAAATACTCGTTGATGGTGCGGATCATGCCGTACTCGCTGTACTGCATCCAGTCGCCCCACCACACGTCGATGGTCGTGTCGCCGGTCAGCAGCGCGTTCTGCTTTTCGGTGTTGTTGGTGCCGTCCAGGGTGATCTGGTTGATCAGCACGCCGGTGTTCTCCAGGATCCAATCCTGCACCAGCTTGTAGCCTTCATTAGAAGAGTTGGTGGCGGACTCGGGGCCGATGACGGTCACGGTGATGGGTTCGTCAGCGATGGCGAGGGGCGCCATCGCGCACAGCAGCGCCAGCGCCAGCGCGAGAGCAAGCAGCTTTTTCATCTGATAAAAGCCTCCTTCTTTTTTTGCATTGCACAGATGCATTTGCTGTTTTCAGCCTACTTGATTTTCTTCATCGCGGCAAGACAAAAAATCGGACATTTCAACGCAATTTTGCAGTTTTTGTTTGTTTTGTCTCTGTATGTGCCATTTTATACATCAATTTTTTATTCTGGTCAACACATTTCCGTTTTTTCGGATAAAAAAGGCAAAAACCAGGCGCTTCAAAGCAAAAGCCTTCTCCCTGTGAGAGAAGGTCTTTTTGCTCGTTATCGCGTAGGGCGCGCTCAGCCCTCCATCCGCTTTTTGCGCATATATTCGCTGGGCGACAGTCCGGTATACTGCTTGAATATCTTGCTGAAATAATGTCCCTGGCTGTATCCCAGCGACTCGGCAATCTCCTGTACCTGCGCGTTATCAGCCAGCAGCAGCTCCTTGGCGCGCTCCATGCGGCAGTCGGTCAGATACTGCGTGTAGTTCACGCCCGTAACACGTTTGAACACCTTGCTCAGATACACCGAGGACAGCCCCAGTTTGTCCGCCGCAGCCGACAGGTTCATGTTGCTGCCGCAATCGTGCTTGAGCATTTCAAGCAGCGCCTGCACATAGCCGTTGGTTTCCTGCTTCTCCTGGACGGTCTCGGTTTCCTCCATGCGGTTGATCAGCGTATGGCAGATGTCCATCACCGCGTCCACGCTGTCCATGTTCAGCGCGCGGGTATACATATCCTGCGGGATATCCTTAAACTGCTCGGGCGCGCCGCAATGCTTGGAAAACGCCTCCATCACCGTGGCCAGGGTGTATACCATGCGGTGACGGATATGCAGATAATCCATCTGCTGCATGCTTTCCTTCAGCTCTGCGCGCAGGTTTTCAAGGTTCAGCCGCGCCTCCTGCCAGGCCTCCTGCCGCAGGTTGGTGCTCAGCTGGCTGCTCATTTCCCACATACGCAGACCCACGGAGGATACGTAGTTTTCTACCTGCCGGTCGTACTGCATCTGGCGGCTGCCGCTGATGCGCTGATAGCGCAGCAGCATGGTGGCGCGCAGCCAGCACTCCTTGACATCGCGCATATTTTCGCAATAGCCTCCGATGGCCAGCAGGCTTGCGGATTCCATCTTTGGGGTCACACGCTGATGCCAGTCGGCCAGCTGGCCGCTGCGCTGATTGAAATCCCCAGGTTCGCAATGCATGGCGATCAGCAGCATGTTTTCAGCCATCAGCACGCTTTCCAGCCCCAGGCTTTCAAAGCTCTCCCTCAGGGAGCGATGCATCATCTGCAGTTCGCCCGCGGCGCGGTTCTTGGGCAGGCCCTCATCGTTAAACACATCCAGCACCGCCAGCAAAAAGCGCTCGCTGACAGCCGGCTCGTAGCGCATTTCCCCCTCGCGCTGTACGGGCACGCGCCCCAGGATTGCCCAGTTCCAGTAATGATAGCGCATGGCGGCGCGGCTTTCTTGCATCCACTGGCTCAGGTTTTCCATCTCGGTGCCGCGCAGCAGCAGAGGCATTTTTTCTATTTTTTCGCTGTCATGGTTCAGCACAGCCTGCGCCGGATAAATGGCCTGCCGACCGACATAGAACATCATGCCGATCATAATCGCCGCCATGCACAGCATGACCAGGCCGACCGCCGCCGCCGAGCTGCTGATCTGCCGCTGAAGCTGTTCGGTATTGCAGATCAGGGTCAGGTTGCGATCCTGCGAGGAAATATAGCGCTTGGCGCAGAGCTTGCCCTGCTTATACTGCAGAAAATCCTCTTTTTCCTGCAAAAAGTCCTCCAGCGGACGCTCGCCGGGCAGATATTCCTGGTACAGCGCCACCGCCTGCTTGGGATCGAGCAGCTCCCCAGCCTGCCCGGCCAGCAGCACCTGCCCATCCCCCGCCGTCAGGATCGTCACATCATCCGCATCCTCCTGGCCATTGAGGATATAGCTTTTATACAGCCTTTCCGCATCCAGGTTAAAGACGATATAGGTTGTCGCCGCGCCGCGGATAATGGGCTTATAGATTACGCTGATTACCTGATATGCCTCGGTGGGCGTGGGATAAATGGTGCGCACAGGCAGGGTGGTGCTGCTGCGGGAAGTGGCGTTGAGCTCCTGCAGCCACATCAGATCGAAGAATTTTTCGATGGTGGAGTCTATGCGCGGATAGGTAATCACTACGTTTTTGGTCGCGTCATAATAATAGATCGAATTGATGATATCGCTGCTGTCCTGCGAAGTGCGCAGCAGATCGCGCACAGAGGCCTTGAGGCTGACGTAGGCCGCCGTACGCTGGATATCAGCATAAGGCGCTTTTTCGTTTTCCAGGTATGCGCCATCCAGCACCTTGCTGTACGCCTTGACCTCTTCGGAGGTCATCAGCGATTGATACAAGCGCGTAACAGTCTGATCCATCAGCGTCAGCGCCGTATCGGCCTGGGCCAGACGAGCACGAGTATATTCGGCCTGCTGTTCCCGCAGCATGGTTTGCACGTTTTTTATCCACTGTACGCAAATGATCCCTGCTGGGATCATCACGCACAGCATAGCAATCGTCAGCAGCCTTATGCCAAAGCGATTCTTTACATTTCTACCCAGCAAAATGCTACGCTCCTGTATACAAAATAAATCAAAATTCATTATAATCGGCAACGTGCATTCTGTCAAATGTGTGTTTTTACGCCAGTTTTACCATGTGCGATGAATCTCGCGGTATCGTCCGGGCGTTTCACCGGTTTTAGATTTGAACAGGCGAATAAAGGAGGACAGGTCGTTATAGCCGCACTGGGCGCAGATATCCGCCAGCTCCAGCTGGGTATCCTGCAGCAGGCGCTTGGCCTGATCCAGGCGCAGGGAGGTCATATAATCGTTCATGGTTTTGCCGGTAGCGTTCTTAAAGCGGCGGCGCAGCGTTTGGGGCGTGATGGAAAACTGATCCGACAGCGCCTCCAGCGAAAACTGACAATTGGCAATGTTTTGATCCATAATCATCAGGCAGCGCTGGATATCGTTATCCTGGCACAGGTTTTCGGTGGATTGCAGGTAGCGCTGCATTGCGACGGACAGCTCGGTAATATGCCCGGCCAGTTCGTCGATGGATGCATACTCGCAGATGTGGAAAACGTCGAAGCTCTCCGCGTTAAAGGGATGTGCGGTGCTGATATGGTGCGCCTCGCGCATAAAGGCGGTGCTGATCTCCATACACACGCACTTAACCTGCTGCAGCGACATCGGCGTTTCGCGGATATACTGCGTCAGCTTGCTCAGCTCACGGCTGATGGCCTCCACATCCCAGTTGAGCAGCCCACGCGTAAAGGCATCCAGCAGATGCCGGGGATACGCGCCCTCATTGGCCTCACTGACGCGCAGATAATCATACAGAATCACCGTATGCGTGCCAAACACCAGGCGGTAGTCCAGCGCCGCGCGGGCTTCAATGTAGGATACGGGAATATGCTGCATATCCTCATAGCCGTGTCCCATCGCCAGCGTAGGCGCAGGGAACTGGGGATTGGCCTCGCGCAGGCGATTCATGATCTGCTGGCCAATCGCGGGCAGCTGGTTATCCTGGGCAAAATTGATCACGCCCAATGCCGAGCAGCGATCGTCCGCCTGGCAAAAGCATGCCGTAAACCCATCGCCCGACAGATCGGCCAGCACAGGCTCCAGGCGAGAAAGCTCCTCGGGCGCCGGCGCGCGATCCAGCAGCATCACGCAGGCGCAAAAGCGACCATAGGGAAAGCTCAATCCCAGGTGCTCACAAATGTGATCGTTTTCCTCCTGCGAGGCATAGCGGCCATTCATCACCCGCAGGATAAACATGCCCTTGAGCTGCGCGGAGGACAACAGCTGCGCGCTTCGGCTGGTTTCCTGCGAAAGCTTGCCATATTGCATAAACACCTGCCGCAGCGTACCGATATCGCTGACCGGCGTTTGCCCCGCCTCGGGATCAATCAGGCTTTGCGCGCTTTGAGCCAGCTGCGCAATGGGCAGATAGCCGCGCAGAATGCTGATGCCCAGCACCGCCAGACCGACAATAATCACCAGCACGCAGCACATCAGCGTCATATTGACCAGACGGTTCAGCCCATCGAATTGATTGATCACACGGTTGAGCGTAACCAGCCGTACCCCATACGGCAGCGCATTCTGGGTATACAGGTAGCTATCATCCTGCACATGCACGCGCTTGGCCACGTCGTTTTCCTCCTGCTCGGCCAGCAGCGCAGTCAGCATGGCTTCGTCCGGCATGGTATCGGCATAGAGAATTTTGCCCGCTTCATCCAGGATCAAATGCAGGCTGTCGCCGCGGTCAGGTTGCCCGTCGCCCAGAAGGTTGGATACGTTCGCGTGATCCAGCACAAACAGCACCAGCATACTCTGCTTAAAAGAATAGGCAAATATCACCTGAGAATCAGATAGCTCCACGCCGTAATCCAGCGTGCTGAACACCGCCTGATCGTCGCTTTGCGCCAAATCGCGCATCAGCGTATCGCAATCCGTCACCTTGGGAAAAGCCACTTCCACCCGGCAGGTGCCGTCCAGCGTCAGCAGATAATCCTCACCCGGATAGTAAAGCATCAGGTTATCGTACTTATTATAGAAGGTCAGGTTATAATTCATCAGCGCCAGATAGGCATCGCGGTGGCCACGGTCATAGGCTTTCTTGGACAGCTTTTTATCATTAACAATCTTTGCCGACAGGTTGGATACATCGGTTAGCAGAATAGACACGTTACGGGCGCTCAGATCCGCCTGGCTCTTGGCCATATCGTATACATCCTGCTCCAACGACAGATAAACCGAGCGGAAAAAGAACGTGCTGAACAAAAGCACCACCAGAATGATGAAGCTGACAATGGCCAATAGCGTGGGCTTAAAAAAAGAATGGCTCAGCCGCTGAAACGCTTCCCTGTACTTTTGCAGCACGTTCCGTTCCCCCAATATAAATATGCATGTTCGATTTGGCATACCGGCGCGCGCGTTATATGCCGCTGCGCACGCGCTGTTTTTCATGCCTTTTCCAGTTTTATTATACACGCAGCGCGCGCTTTGTTAAATGGACAATTTGGAACAATATATGCGAAAACGAACAGCTTTCGCTGCTGCATACCAAAAGATTTGCAGCATTTTCCGTCCAAATGTTCCAAATTGCCGATTGATGTTCGGCGCCTCGCTGTGATACGATCATCAGGTAATAAGAAGCAGACACCATACTGTTTTCCAACTCGGGAGGGATTTCGCATTGCAGCAGGTAAAAGCAATCAAAGCAAGCAGAAAAACGCACTGGAGGCACACCTGGAAGCTGGCCGTGCAGAACAGGGCCCTGTACCTGATGATCCTGCCCGCCTTCCTCTATATTGCGATCTTCCACTACTGGCCCATGTACGGCGTGCAGATTGCCTTCCGCAATTTCAACTTTGCCGACGGCATCACTGGCAGCCCGTGGGTAGGTCTCAAATGGTTCCGTTACTTTTTTAAATCCAACAACTTTAAAAACGTCGTCGGCAATACGCTGATCCTGAATTTCTACAATCTGCTGGCGGGCTTCCCCGTGCCCATCATCCTGGCGCTGGTGATGAACAGCATCCCCGGCAAACGCTTTAAGCGCGTGGCGCAAACCATCACCTACCTGCCGCACTTTATCTCGGTGGTTGTGCTGGTTGGCCTGATGAGCTGCATGTTCTCGGTCAACAGCGGCTGGGTGAACACCATCGTAAAGGCTTTCGGCGGCACGCCCGCCTATGTAATGGGCGAGGCCAAGTATTTCCGCCATGTGTATGTATGGTCGGGCGTATGGCAGGAGATGGGCTGGAATTCTATCATCTATCTGGCTGCGCTGACCAGCATCGACTCCGGCCTGCACGAAGCCGCCATGATTGACGGCGCAGGCAAGCTGCGCCGCATCTGGCACATCGATATCCCCGGCATCCTGCCCACCATCGCCATCCTGCTGATCATGCGCTTTGGTCAAATGATGTCGCTGGGCTTTGATAAGGCCTACATCATGCAAAACTCCCTCAACTACTCCGTGTCCGAAGTACTTTCCACTTATATCTATAAACAGGGTATCAAGAGCACCAAATACTCCTATTCCGCCGCCATCAGCCTGTTTAACAACCTGATCAACCTGATCATGCTGGTTACGGTCAACCGCATTTCCGATAAGCTGTCGGGCAACAGCCTGTTCTAAGAAAGGAGGCAAACCAGCATGAAGCGTCAAAGCACCGGCGACAAGGTCGTCAACGTCATATTCTATATCATCCTCGGCTTCTTTGTCATCATCTGCTTCTATCCCGTATGGTATGCCTTCCTGGCTTCCTTCTCCGATCCCACCTATATCAACTCCGGCAAGCTCATCATCCTGCCTCGCGGGCTCACCTTCGGCGCGTATAAATACGCCCTGGCGCAGCGCCAGCTGTGGCTTGGCTATGCCAATACCATCCTGTACACGGTGGCCGGCACGCTGTTTGGCCTGATCGTCTGCCTGCCCGCAGGCTATGCGCTGTCCCGCAACGACCTGCCATTCCGCAAGATCATCATGGCGCTGTTCGTATTCACCATGTACTTTGGCGGCGGCCTGATTCCCACCTACATTGTGGCTTCCACCCTGCATCTGGTCAATACCCGCTGGATCCTGATCATGTTCGGCAGCGTGTCGGTATACAACATGATCCTGATCCGCACATTCTGCGGCTCCACCATTCCCGAGGAGCTGCGCGAGGCTGCCAGCATGGACGGCTGCTCCAACACCCGCTTTTTCTTCACCTTTGTGCTGCCGCTGTCCAAGGCCATCATCGCCGTTATTGCCCTGTATGTGGCCGTAGCGCACTGGAATAACTACTACAACGCCCTGGTATATACCACCAATACCAAGCTGCACCCGCTGCAGCTGTACCTGCGCCAGCTGCTGCTGGTAACCATGAACACCGACTCTGTGGATGATCCCGACGCGCTGAAGGAAATTCAGGATATGATTCTGACCATCCGCTACGCCGTCATCGTCATCTCTACCCTGCCCATCATGTGCCTGTACCCCTTCCTGCAAAAGTACTTTGTGCAGGGCGTAATGATCGGCTCTCTCAAGGGTTAAAAACAGGAGATCCTGTTTTTGAAAAAATCAAAGGAGGAAAACACCATGACCAAGCGCGTTCTTTCGTTCCTGATGGCGCTGATGCTGCTGTGCGGCATCTCCTCCATCGCCGCGGCCGAGGAGCCGGTGACGATGAGCATCGTAACCACCCGCCGCACCACCGATATCACCGAATCCTACTCCCAGAAAGTATGGGTGCAGGAGCTTGAAAAGGCCTGCAACGTCAAAATCAACTGGGTTGAGCTGACCGAAGGCCAGGTAGACGAACCCCTGACTGCTACGTTAGCTTCCGCCACCCTGCCGGACATCTTCTGGACTGGCAAGGCCATGACCGATGGCATCGTCTCGCAGAATACCAAGCTGTGGCATGTGATCACCGAAGACGAAATCAAAACCTACATGCCCAACCTGTATAACTTCTATGAAACCTATGTGGATGGCTGGCGCGAAAACCAGACCTATCCCGACGGCAACATCTACAGCCTGCCCGGCGGCAAAATGCACTCTCGCATGCACGTAACCAAGGGCATCCAGTATATCAACACCAAGTGGCTGGAGCGCGTAGGCATGGAAATGCCCACCACCATGGAAGAGTTCCACAAAGTGCTGGTAGCCTTCCGCGATATGGATGCGAACGGCAACGGCGACCCCAACGATGAAATCCCCTTCGATTTCTGCGATAAAATCTACTCCTCCTGGCTGATGAACGCCGCCGCAGCCTGGGGCATGCCCCTGTATCCCGCCGGCAAGGTGTATTACAATTGGGATAAGGATGGCAACGTTGTTGGCGCCGTCAACACCCCCGCCTACCGCGAGTTCATCGAATACTACCATCAGCTGGGTCAGGAAGGCCTGATCAACCTGGAAGGCTTCGCCCAGACGCTGGATCAGTTCAATGCCAACCTGAACGCCGACAAGGTGGGCGTGTTCTGGGCTTGGGGTCCCTGCAACCACATCACCGATAAGGAGCTGTTCCTGCAGTTTGAGGCTTTCGTTCCCCCGGCAGCCGAAGGCTATGAGACCGTGATGTACACCGCCAACCTGACCTTCGCCAACGCCTACCGCAACGACTTCATCATCTCCAAGGACTGCAAGAACATCGAAAAGGCTTACGAGATCTGGGAATACGCTTCTGATCCCGTCAAGGCGCTGGAAATCTGTAACGGCTCTCACCGCGGCATTTTCTGGGATTTCGTGGATGAGAACAACGAGTACCTGCCCGCCGACGCGACCATCGAGGATATCGCCGCCAATGGCTTCCACTACCTGGGCAAGGAATTTGACAAGGAATGCCCCGAAGGCTGCACCCATGAGCAGGACGCCGCGCTGACCGCCGCCGGATATGAATGGTGCATCGGCAAGACCTATACCGGATCCAACACGCTGGGTCTGGTGGATATTGCGCCTCTGATGCTGGAATCCGAAAGCTACCGCACCAACGACCTGTCCCGCTGGGGCGTGCAGCGTTACGTCTCCCTGGACAAGTACGATCCCACCTTCTGCCCCTACTTCATGAACCTGAACATCGTTCCCGCCGAAGCGCAGGAAGAGTTTGACTTCAGCACCGACGGCCTGTATAATATCATCAACGGCTTCTTCTCTGACGCCATCATGAAGGGCGTTACCGATGAAAGCTGGAACAGCTACCTGGCTGATCTGGAGAATTACGGCTACAACTACTATGTAGACTTCTACAACAAGCTGGCTCATAACGAGCTGTAATCCGCCACAACAAGGGGCGCAGGGGCTATCCGGCTCTTGCGCCCTATTTTTTACGGGAGGACGAACATGAAACAATCCTTTATCCGTGTGCTTGGCTCTGCCGACTGGCATCAAACGGCCTACAACGATCACTCCTGCTACACGATTTGCGACAAGATTCTCATCGACGCCTGCCCCAGCGTGATTACGCAGCTGTTGGAGCATGATGTGGATCCGCTCGGCATCCGCACCGTGTGCTTCACCCACATGCACTGCGATCACTACATGGGGCTGGCTCCGCTGCTGCACTACTGGCGCGTATGCCGGGATCGGGATCTGGGCGAGTTGACCATCGTCGGGCCCAAGGCCACCGTGCGCAAATTTGTGATGAAGGCCATGGATTTTCTCTTTGACACCCACATCAACGAGTGCGTAACCGTGATGCCCCGCATCATTGAGGTAGGCGGCGGCGACACGGTGGTTATTCCCGGTTTCCACATTGATGTGCTGGACGGCGACCATCCCACGCCCGACGTATGCTACCGCATCACCGATTTGACCACCGGCCATGCCATCGGCCTGACGGGCGATACGCGCTATCTGCCTACCTTCGGCGCATTCTTCCATGACGTCGATCTGCTGGTGCATGAGGCCTCCTATGGCGGCACGCCGCGCCCCGAAGCCCAGAATACCAGCAAGCATTCCAGCGCGGTGGAAGCCGTGTGCGTATGCCAGGAGAGCGGCGCAAAGAGTCTGCTGCTTACCCACTCCTACGAGCCCAAGCGCCCCGCAGCGCTGAAGGTGGCTCACCGCGGGCTGGATATCCCCGTGGAATGGGCTGTACCGCACCATACGTTCACATTCTAAAATACAAGCTTTGCATACGAAAACCGCCGCAAGCCATATAGCCTGCGGCGGTTGTTTGTTTTAGAAAAACCGAATCAGATGCGGGCAACGCCGGTCTTGTGCGCGGCTTCTACAACCGCGGCGGCGACGGCCTTGGCCACGCTCTTATCCAGAGCGCTAGCGATGATGTTTTCTTCGTTCAGCTCATCCTCGGGGATCAGATTGGCCAGGGCAATGGAGGTGGCAACCTTCATTTCCTCGTTGATGCAGGACGCGCGGCAATCCAGCGCGCCGCGGAAGATGCCGGGGAAGGCCAGCACGTTGTTGATCTGGTTGGGGAAATCGCTGCGGCCCGTGCCCACGATACGCGCGCCGGCGGCCTTGGCCTTGTCGGGCATGATTTCGGGGGTGGGGTTGGCCATGGGGAACATGATGGAATCCGCCGCCATGGACTTGACCATTTCCTCGGTCACGATGTTGGGAGCAGAAACGCCAATGAACACGTCCGCGCCCTTCATGGCGTCGGCCAGGGTGCCCATCTTGTGCTCCAGGTTGGTCACCTCGGCGATTTCAGCATGGGCGGAGTTCAGATCGGGCATGCCCTTGCAGATGATGCCAAAACGATCCACCATCGTCAGGTGCTTTACGCCCAGGTTCAGCAGGTGCTTGCCAATGGCAATACCGGCAGAGCCCGCGCCGTTGATGACGACCTTGACGTCGCCGATCTGCTTTTTAACGATCTTCAGGGCGTTAATCAGCGCGGCAGCCACCACGATGGCAGTGCCATGCTGGTCGTCATGGAACACGGGGATATCGCAGATTTCCTTCAGCTTGCGTTCTACCTCGAAGCAGCGGGGAGCGCTGATATCTTCCAGGTTGATGCCGCCAAAGCTGCCGGAGATCAGGTAGATGGTGCGTACCAGCTCATCAACATCCTTGCTGCGGATGCAGATGGGGAACGCATCCACATCTGCAAAGGCCTTGAACAGGGCGCACTTGCCCTCCATAACGGGCATGCCGGCTTCGGGGCCGATATCACCCAGGCCCAGAATGGCGGTGCCGTCGGTGATAACGGCCACCAGGTTGTTGCGGCGGGTCAGCTCATAGCTCTTGTTATAATCGTTATGGATCACCATGCACGCCTCGGCAACGCCGGGGGTGTAAGCCAGGGACAGATCCTCACGGTTGTTGATGGGGCAGCGATTAATAACCTCAATCTTGCCGTTCCACTCATAGTGCTTTTTCAGCGATTCTTGTCTGATATCCATGGCATTAATCCTCAAAGGGGAAGTGATACTGGTTCAGGCCCAGCTCATCCCGGATCGCAATGATTTCCTTCTGCACGGAATCATTGATGGGTACGCCGGCCTTACGGGCCAGGCGGATTTCATGCTCTTTTTCGCCCGCGGTGTAGATGCGCTCGCAGCCGGGGGCCTTCTGGGAAGCACGCACGGCGCGCAGGATGTCGCCGGCCTTCTTGCGGCACACGTCCTCGCCCATGAAGTGATCGGTATCGATGGCAATGAAGAAGTGGCCCAGATGATAGGGACGGATGTTGCCGTTCTCATCCTTGCCGTCCAGATCCTTGCCGTACCAGCCATCCTGCAGGACGGCGGAGAGCAGCTCGATGATCATGGCGTAGCCGTAGCCCTTATAGCCGCCCAGCGCTTCGCCGATGCCGCCCAGGGTGGTCAGCGCAGCCTGGCCGCTGCGGATCATCTTCAGCGCTTCGCCGGCGTCGCCCGTTACCGGGCTGCCGTCGCGGGCGATCAGCGTGCCCTCGGGGATTTCCTTGCCGATGCGGGCGTAGTATTCCACGCGGCCGTTCTGGATGATAGAGGTGGCGCAGTCAAGCAGGAAGTTGAAGTCCTCGTCGGTGGGGATGCCCACGGTCAGGGGGTTGGTGCCGAACATGCCTTCAACGCCAAAGGTAGGCGCGACGGAGGGACGGGCGTTGGTGCCGGTCATGCCGATGCAGCCCGCGTTGGCGGCCATATCCGCATAGTAACCAGCAATGCCATAGTGAGTGGAATTGCGCACGGCGACCATGCCCATGCCGTATTCCTTGGCCTTCTTGATAGCCATTTCCATGGACTTATAGCCGATGACCTGACCCATGCCGTGATGGCCGTCCACAACGGCGGTGGTGGGGGTTTCCTTGATGATTTCAAAGTTGGTCACGGGGAACTGGATACCGGCCTTGATGCGGTCCAGATAGATGGGCTTGAAGCGATTTACGCCGTGGGACTCGATGCCGCGCTTGTCGGACTCCAGCAGCACGTCCGCGCAAATTTTTGCATCCTCTTCGGGAATGCCGTAGCCCTTGAACGCATCCACAACAAAGTTGGTGATGACATCCCAGCTGACGATGTTGTTCTTCGCCATAATTGATATGCCTCCATCCTAAAAATAGTAGATTGGGGTACAAATGGTAAAGGGAATCGACATCCCAATTTCCACCAATACCAGTATAACATATCCAGCGGATTTGTCAATTCATCTATTGAAATATCGATATAAAAATATCAAGCTTTTTGTACCGCGCCTTTTTTGCGCCTTTTCTTTTTGCTTTTTGCGCCCTTTGCTTGACTAAAACAGCCAAATCAGTATAATATTAAAAGTGATGTACGTCTTGTACATGATTATATCAGAATAGAAGGAATCATCATGAGCGAAAATTGCACCCATGACTGCTCCACATGCTCCAGCGCCTGCGCATCGCGCACCGCGCCGCAGGATCTGCTTGAAAAGCCCAACGACATGACCCATGTCAAAAAGCTGATCGGCGTGGTCAGCGGCAAGGGCGGCGTGGGCAAAAGCCTGGTCACCTCCATGCTGGCCGTGCTGATGAGCCGTCAGGGCTACACCGCAGCCGTTCTGGATGCGGATATGACTGGCCCCTCCATCCCCCGCGCCTTCGGCCTGCACGAGCAGGCGCAGGGCACCGATATCGGCATCATGCCCGTCATTACCAAAACCGGTATCCGGGTGATGAGCCTGAACCTGCTGCTGGAGCACGATACCGATCCCGTCGTATGGCGCGGCCCGGTCATCGCCGGCGCGGTCAAGCAGTTCTGGACGGACGTTGTGTGGGGCGACGTAGACTTTATGTTTGTGGATATGCCTCCGGGAACGGGCGACGTGCCCCTGACGGTGTTCCAGTCGCTGCCGGTAGACGGCATTGTGGTTGTGGCCACCCCGCAGGAGCTGGTGGGCATGATTGTGGAAAAGGCCGTCAAAATGGCTGATATGATGAACGTGCCGGTGCTGGGTCTGGTGGAAAACATGTCCTCCTTCCGCTGCCCGGACTGCGGCAAGGTGCACGCTATTTTCGGCGAAAGCCATGCCGATGACATCGCCAAGGCCCATGGCATCTCCCCCGTGTGCCGCCTGCCAATCAATCCCAAGCTGGCCGCCGCCGTAGACGCGGGCATGATTGAGCTGATGGACGAAAACGGGCTGGACGCGCTGGCGGATAAGCTGGCCGGTCTGCTGCGGTAATCTTGCAAAAGCAAATCAATACAAATCCGTGGGGTTCAAACGCCCTGCGGACTTTTTGTTGTTCTGTTATTGCCTGAACGGCCAGGGCTTAAGCACAAACGGTTCACAGTTAGTAGTATCCAGCGTCTTTTCCATCACCTCGCCGGTACGGGCATTTACGGTAAGCAGCAACCATGTGTATGAATCGTAAGGCAGATCCGACGGGCGGTTCATCTCATGAATAACGGAAATATACCATATTGGTTCCTGGCCTTTTTCGCCGCAGTTGTACTGCGAAATGTACATCATGTACAGCACCATATGTTCGCTGCTTAACTGTTCCTCGCCGTAGCGCTCCACAAACGCCTGATAGTTCTTAGGAAACTGCTGCTCAAGCTCCGGCAATGAATCGCTGTAGGTTTGCAGTGCAATCTGCTCCGCCTGCTCGCGGGATATCCCGCTTTCGTATTCCTCAATCAGCTGTGCCAGCGGCCACTCAGGGGAGCCCGTTGCTTCGCCAGTCCATGCGTCCACGGTAATTTCCACGCTGATCATATGTTCTTTTTTGTACTGAAATACAAATCTGCTCTTGTCCCGCCAATCCAGATCCCCCGAAACATAGGAAATCCAAATATTATCCTTCATTTCCTGCGTAAGGCCTGGATAAATCGTATCAAATTCTCGAATAGCAATCGTTTTTGCTTCCGGCGTAGGATAATACGTTGCTTGCGCCGGCAAGGCAAACAGGCATAAAAGCAAGCAGATGGCAATCAGCTTTTTCATGGACAAGCCCTTTCTATTCAGTCATGCGTTCATGATCGTTCAGCAGCATTCTTTCCCTATGAGTGTATAATACTTCGCATCGGATGTCAAGAATACGCCGCATTGCCCTTTTCTCCAAAGCCCTTTTCTCTTTTCTCCAAAGCCGCGCTTGCCAGCCTTTATGGGATATGCTATAATATAGGATGGTAAATAATCCGAAGGAGCTACCCTTATGGAATGGATCAAGAAACTGCTTACGCCCAGCCCCGAAAAGCTGCTCAAGCCCCTGTATAAGCAGGCGGACGCCATCGACGCGCTGGAGCCTACATATGAAAAGCTGACCGACGATCAGCTGCGTGAAAAGACCAATGAGCTGCGCGCCCGTGCGCAGGGCGGGGAGGAGCTGGACAAGCTGCTGCCCGAGGCCTTCGCTGTGGTGCGTGAGGGCAGCAAGCGCGTGCTGGGCATGCGCCCCTTCCGGGTACAGATGATCGGCGGTATCGTACTGCATCAGGGCCGCATCGCCGAGATGAAAACCGGCGAGGGCAAAACGCTGACCGCCGCTATGCCCGCCTATCTGAACGCGCTGTCGGGCAAGGGCGTGCACATCGTCACCGTCAACGATTACCTGGCCAAGTTCCAGGGCGAGGAAATGGGCAAGCTCTACCGCTTCCTGGGCATGAGCGTGGGCATCATCCTCAACGGCCTGACCCCCGAGCAGCGCAAAGCCGCCTATAGCTGCGATATCACCTACGGCACCAATAACGAGCTGGGCTTTGATTACCTGCGCGACAACATGGTGGTCTATAAGGAAAACATGGTGCAGCGCGAGCACAACTTTGCCATCGTGGACGAGGTGGACTCCATCCTCATCGATGAGGCGCGCACGCCGCTGATTATCTCCGGCCAGGGCGAAAAGTCCACCGATATGTATGAAAAGGCCGATCGCTTTGTATGCCGCCTCGTTCGGGGCGAAAAGAAAGAGGATCCCGAGCTGGCGGGGCAGAGCAGCACCGTGCGCCGCCTGATGGGCGAGCAGGTGGAAATTGACGGCGATTACTGGGTGGACGAAAAGGAAAAAAGCGCCACCCTGACCGAGGCAGGCGTGGAAAAGGCCGAAAAGTACTTCGGCGTGGAAAACCTGTCCGACCCCGAAAACAACGAGCTGTACCACTACATCATCCAGGCGCTCAAGGCCAACGCCATCATGAAGCGCGACGTGGACTATGTGGTGCAGGATAACCAGGTCATGATCGTGGACGAGTTCACCGGCCGCATCATGGTAGGTCGCCGCTTCTCCGATGGCCTGCACCAGGCGCTGGAGGCCAAGGAGCATGTCAAGGTTGAGCGCGAAAGCCGCACCCTGGCCACCATCACCTATCAGAATTTCTTCCGCATGTACCATAAGCTGTCGGGTATGACGGGTACCGCCAAAACCGAAGAAGCCGAGTTCCAGGGCATTTACGCGCTGGACGTGGTGCAGATTCCCACCAACAAGCCCATGATCCGCAAGGATCTCAACGATATGGTCTACACCACCAAGAAGGGCAAGTACAGGGCCGTAGTGGAGGAGATCATCCGCCGCCATGCCACCGGCCAGCCCGTGCTGGTAGGTACCATCTCGGTAGAGGTCAGCGAGCTGCTGTCCCACATGCTGGAAATGCGCGGTGTGCCTCATGAGGTGCTAAACGCCAAGCATCATGCCCGCGAGGCCGCCATCGTGGCACAGGCCGGCCATTACGGCGCCGTCACCATCGCCACCAACATGGCGGGCCGCGGCACGGACATCCTGCTGGGCGGCAACCCGGATTACATGGCCCGCCGCACCATGCGGCAGGAGGGCTATGAGGACGAGATCATCGAGCTGGCCACCGGTCATAACGAGGACGTGACCGACGTGGTGCTCGCCGCCCGCGCGCACTATACCCAGCTGCGCGCCGAGTATAAAAAAGAAACCGATGTGGCGCACGACCGCGTGGTTGCCCTGGGCGGCCTGCACATCCTGGGCACCGAGCGTCACGAAAGCCGCCGCATCGACAATCAGCTGCGCGGCCGCGCCGGCCGTCAGGGCGATCCGGGCAGCAGCCAGTTCTTCATCTCCATGGAGGACGATCTGCTGCGCATCTTCGGCGGCGAACGGATGAAGATGCTCTCCTCCCGCCTGGGCATGGACGAGGATACCCCGCTGGATGCAAAGCTGCTAACCAGCCAGATCGAAAACGCCCAGAAGCGCATGGAAAGCCGCAACTACGAAATCCGCAAGCACGTGCTGCAATACGATGACGTCATGAACCAGCAGCGCGAGCTGATCTATAAGCAGCGCCGTCAGGTGCTGGAAGGCGAGAACGTCCACGATAACATCGTCAGCATGATCGAGCAGCTGATCGGCGATGCCGTCGCCCACGAGTGCAGCAATCCCGATCCCGCTCTGTGGCAGCTGGACAGCCTGGCCGATTATCTGGGCCGCCTGTGCGTGCCGCCCACCGAAATCACCGGGCATGAGGACGAGCTGCGCAAGCTGAATAAGGATCAAATCAAAGAGCATCTGCTCAATATCTCCCTCGAGCTTTACCGCAAGCGCGAGGAACAGCTGACCGCCTACGGCCACGATATGCGTGAGCTGGAACGCGCCTTCCTGCTGCACAGCGTGGATCGCCGCTGGATGGATCATATCGACGCGATGGATCAGCTGCGCGACGGCATCGGCCTGCGCGCCTTCGCCCAGCGCGACCCCATCAACGAATACAAGATGGAATCCTACGATATGTTCGAGGATATGGTGCGCCTGATCCGTGAGGATACGGTGCGGCTGCTGTTCCTGGCTCATATCGAGGATCGCAACGCCCAGCGCCGCCGCGCCGTTGCCGCCATCACCGGCACCAACGATGTAAAGAACAGCTCCGCCATGGAAAAGGCCGCCAAGTCCTCCCGTCAGGAGGGCGCGCGTCCCGTCAAGGCCGATAAAAAGCCTGGCCGCAACGATCCCTGCCCCTGCGGCAGCGGCAAAAAGTATAAAAACTGCTGCGGACGCAACGAATAAAGCCCGCCTTTGATACTGACTTCCCCCAGCGATTTCACAAAATGGAGGATAATCCATGATTCTTGAGTTTGAAAAGTACCGCACCGATCTGGAAGCCCTGCGCGCCAAGCTGCACGATGTGGGCGATGGTCTGCATATCGACCATATGCAGCAGGAATTGACCGAGCTGCATGAGGAGCAGGGCGAGCCGGGATTTTGGGATAATCTGGAGCGCAGCACCCATGTGACCCGCAAAATTTCCCAGTTGGAAGCCAAGATCAAGCATTATGAGGGGCTGGTATCCCAGTGCGACGACATCGAGGTGATGATGGAGCTGGCCGAGGAAGCGGACGATGCGTCCGTGGTGCCTGAGGTCAGCGAAATGCTGGAAAAGCTGCGCAACGATACCGACGCCCTGGAGCTGGAAACGCTGATGCGCGGCCAGTACGACGACCATGACGCGGTGCTGTCCCTGCATGCCGGTGCGGGCGGCACCGAGGCGCAGGACTGGACCAGCATGCTCTACCGCATGTATACCCGCTACTGTGAGCGCATGGGCTTTACGGTGAAGCTGCTGGATATTCTGGAGGGCGACGAGGCCGGGCTCAAGTCCGTTACCTTTGAGGTGAGCGGCGACCATGCCTACGGCTATCTGCGCGGCGAAAAGGGCGTTCACCGCCTGGTGCGCATCAGCCCCTTTGACGCCAACGCCCGCCGCCACACCAGCTTTGCCTCATTGGACGTGGCCCCCATGCTGGAAGATCTGGACGACGACATCGAAATCGACATGAAGGACGTGCGCGTGGATACCTACCATTCCAGCGGTGCGGGCGGCCAGAACGTCAACAAGACCTCCTCCGCCGTGCGCATGACGCACTTCCCCAGCGGCATCGTGGTAGCCTGCCAGACCGAGCGCGACCAGGTGCAGAACCGCGCCACCTGCTTGAAGATGCTCAAGGCCAGGCTGCTTGAAATCCGCGAGCGTGAGCGTGAGCAGCAAATGGCCGACATCAAGGGCGAAATGAAGAAGATCGAGTGGGGCAGCCAGATTCGCTCCTACGTTTTCCAGCCCTACACCATGGTCAAGGATCACCGCACGGGCTACGAAACCGGCGCAATTGACGACGTGATGAACGGCAACCTGGACGGCTTCACCGTGGCCTACCTGAAAATGCAGTAAAATGCGCAGGCTTTCCATCGCGCTGCTTTCCGGGCTGACGCTGCTGTGCATGCTGATCGCCGGGCTTTGCCTGGCCATCCTGCGCACGGCAACGAACGCACAGCTGTACAGCGCGGGCTTTGCCGCCTGCGCCGATACCCAGGCAATGAACGTGCCTGCCTCGCAGTACGATGCGATTGCGCAGGCGCTCAGCCGCTATTTTGCCGGAAAGGCCGATACCCCGCAGGCACAAATTCTCAAGGGCGGCGCGCTGGCCAGCGCCTTTAACGAGAAGGAACTGCAGCATCTATCCGATGTGCGCCGGCTCTTTCAATCGCTGCGGGCTTTGGGCTTGATCCTGATGATTGCGGTATCCGCGCTTATGCTGACAGCCTGTGCGCTGGCTTGGCGCAGCAGGTTGACGGCGCGTACGCTTGCCAGAACCGTGCTGCTGGGCTGGGCTGGGGCGATGGTGCTGATCGGCGCTGTCGCGCTCTGGGCGGCGGTGGCTTTCAACAGCCTTTTCGTGCTGCTGCACCGGCTTTTGTTCAGCAATGAGCTGTGGCTGATGGATCCGCAAACCGACCTGATCATCCTGCTGATGCCCGAATCCTTTTTTGTGTTGCTTTCCGCGCAGCTTGGCTGGCTGATGCTTCGGTTTTTCTGGCCGCTGGGCCTCATCCTGGCTGCGCTGTTGTACCTTTCCTTCAAACCAATGAAATCAGGCGAACCGACATGAGCTATATTGCCACCTGCCGCGCCGGGCTTGCCGCCCTGCAGGCAAAAAAAGAGGTGAATATTCTCGCCATCGAATCCTCCTGCGACGAAACCGCCGCTGCTGTGATTCAAAACGGCCGCAAGATCCTGTCCAGCGCCGTGTTTACCCAGATTCCCCTGCACGCCGTGTACGGCGGCGTGGTGCCCGAAATTGCCAGCCGCGCGCATGTGGATGCGGTTGATCGCATGGTAGATTACGCACTAAACGAGGCCGGTATGAAGCTGCGCGATGTGGACGCCATCGGCGTCACCTACGGTCCCGGTCTGGTAGGCGCGCTGCTGACGGGCGTGAGCTGCGCCAAGGCACTGGCCTATGCGACGGATAAGCCGTTGATTCCGGTCAATCACATCGAGGGGCACATCTGCGCCAATTACCTTACGCATCCGGAGCTGACCCCGCCCTTTATCTGCCTGGTGGCCAGCGGCGGGCACAGCCATATCCTGATGGTGGAGGATTACGGCGTATACAGGCTGCTGGGCTGCACGCAAGATGACGCGGCGGGCGAGGCCTTTGACAAGGCTGCGCGCGTGCTGCATCTACCCTACCCGGGCGGCCCGCTGCTGGACAAGCTGGCCCAGCAGGGCAATCCCGGCGCGGTCAAGCTGCCCACGGCGCATACGCCCGGCGCGTATGATTTCAGCTTTTCAGGCTTGAAAACGGCCTTTATCAACGCCGTGCACACCATGGAGCAGCGCGGTGAAACCGCACGGCCGGAGGATCTGGCCGCCTCCTTCCAGCATGCCGTGGTCAAGGCGCTGCTGGATAAAACCATGCTGGCGGCGCTGGATCACCATGTAACCAAGCTGGCGCTGGCCGGCGGCGTATCGGCCAATAGCGGCCTGCGCGCAGCCTTTGAGCAGGCCTGCCAAAAGGCTGGGATCACCCTTTACCTGCCCCAGCTAAAGCTGTGCGGCGACAATGCGGCCATGATCGGCTCCGCCGCCTATTACCGGCTGATGCGCGGCGAAATCGCCGACCTGTCCCTGAACGCCAAGCCCGCGCTGCGGCTGGTATAAAGGATACAGCATTCTTTTCACGTGTCATAACAAAACCGGCTGATCGGAGTTTTTCCAATCAGCCGGCTTTTTCCTTTTGTTATTTGCGGATGCGCTTATCCAGCTTGACGGACAGGCGCGTGCCGATGCTCTGGAACAGCTGCACCAGCACCACCAGCACGATCACCGCCAGGATCATCACAGGATAATTATACTTATTGTAGCCGTACATGATGGCCAGCTTGCCCAGACCGCCCGCGCCGATTGCGCCGCCCATGGCGGAATAGCCCAGGATGGTCGTGATGGCGATGGCCGCGTTATTGATCAGCGATGGCACGCTTTCGGGCAGCATCACCTTGCAGATGATTTGCAGCGGGGACGCGCCCATGCTCTGCGCCATTTCAATGATATTGGGGTTCACCTCACGCAGGCTGCTTTCCACCAGACGCGCCACAAAGGGGAATGCCGCCACCACCAGCGGCACGATGGAGGCCACCGAGCCGTAGGATTTGCCCACGATCAGGCGGGTAAGGGGCACCACCAGGATCATCAGGATCAGGAAGGGCACCGAACGCAGCAGGTTAATCAGCGCGTTCAGCGCGCGCAGCACAAGTCTGGGCAGGGGCAGCACGCCCTTTTCATCGCCCGTCACCAGCAAAATGCCCAGCGGCAAGCCCAGCAGCATGGCAAAGGCCGTGGCCAGCACGGTTACATAGAAGGTTTCCCACAGATAATAGAGCACGCCGTTCTTGCTCAGATCCAGCAAAAGCTCCAGCGCGGTCTGCCATTTTTTCGCTGTAAACCAATTCATATTACGCTTCCTCCACCACTACGTTTTCCGCCGCGCGCAGGTACTCCATGGCCGTGCGCGTTTCCTCATCACCGCCGGGGATGCCCAGCAGCATGTGCCCATAGATCTTATCCCCCACGCTGCGGGTGGAAGCGTACAGGATGTTGGCGGCAATGCGCTTATCCATGGCCATACGGGCGATCAAAGGCGTATTGGCGGCGGGCGCACCGTTGAAGATCACGCGCAGGCGATGCTCGTCGTGCGGCAGATCCAGTTCATCCTCCGCGCTGTCAGGGAACACCAGGCGGCGCGTGGCGGCCGCCTTGGGATTGGAGAACACGCTGACAACCGTGCCCTCCTCCACCACTTCGCCGTTCTCCAGGATGGCTACGCGGTCGCAGATTTCCTGCACCACGCTCATCTGGTGGGTAATGATGATCACCGTAATGCCCAGCCGCTGATTGATATCGCGGATGAGCGAGAGGATATCGTGGGTGGTTTTGGGATCCAGGGCGCTGGTGGCCTCGTCGCACAGCAGCACCTTGGGATTGGTCGCCAGCGCGCGGGCGATGGCTACGCGCTGCTGCTGGCCGCCGGACAGCTGGGCAGGATAGGCGTTTTCCTTATCGGGCAGGCCCACCATGCGCAGCAGCTCCCGCGCGCGAGCCTTGGCCTCGCTGGCCTTTACCCCTGCCAGCTCCAGCGGGAAGCAGATATTGCGCAGCACCGTGCGCTGCATCAAAAGGTGAAAGCCCTGAAAGATCATCGTCACCTCGCGGCGGGTTTTGCGCAGCTCGCTTTCCCGCAGCGTACCCACATCGCAGCCGTTCACCAGCACCGCGCCCTCGGTGGGGCGCTCCAGCATGTTGATACAGCGCACCAGCGTGGATTTGCCCGCGCCGCTCATGCCGATAATGCCATAGATTTCGCCGTCGTTGATGGTCAGGCTTACATTTTTGAGGGCGTAGAAGGTACCGTCCGCGCTGGGAAAGGTTTTGGTCAGGTTTTTGATCTCAATCACAGGGCTTCCTCCGCTCATACGCGCGCACCGGCAGGAAAATCCTACCGGTGCGGCATTTTCTTCCTATTATATTTTACTTGCTCAGGCCCAGCGCGTCAAGGGTAGTTTGACGGCCGCCGTACAGGCCCATGGGCTCTACGTGAATCACGGATACGGAAACCAGCTTGGTGCCGTTCTCGGCGTTGAAGTCCTCCAGGTAGGGCAGGTGCTGGAAGTAGTTCGCGTCGATCTCGCCGTTGTCCACAACCAGGTTGGGCTGCACATAATCGGTGAACTCTACGATTTCCAGCTCGACATCCTTAGCGGCCAGGATTTCCTGGGCGACCTTGAGGATTTCGGCATGGGGGGTGGGAGAAGCGGCCACGGTGATCTTCTGACCCTTGAGAGCGTCGTAATCCACGGTGGCGTCATAGCCGTCGGTGGGGTTTTCCACCGTGCTTACCACGGAGCCGTTATAGGTTTCGGTGATGAAATCCGCCACCTGCTTGCTTTCCAGCGCGGCGACCAGAGCCTTCACCTTGTCGGATTCTTCAGTGCCTTCCTTCACGGCCAGGATGTTGCCGTAGGCGGAGTAGGAGCCTTCCAGCAGCAGGGAATCCTTCACAGGGTTCAGATCAGCGCTGATGGCGTAGTTGGAGTTGATGACGGCGTAGTCCAGATCGGGCAGCTGAACGGGCAGCTGAGCGGCTTCGATCTCAACGATTTCAACATTGTAGGGGTTTTCCACGATATCGCGTACGGTGGCCTGGATGCCGCTGCCCATGGCCAGCTTGATGATGCCGTTGGCCTGCAGCAGCAGCAGGGCGCGGGCTTCGTTGGTGGTGTCGTTGGGCACGCCGATGGTAACGGTATCAGCCAGAGCAGCGGTGAAGGACAGGGACAGAGCCAGGGTCAGCAGGATAGCAAGCAGCTTTTTCATGGTGGTTTTCTCCTTTTTTGTTTCATTTTGTGATCTGCGCGGCAAACGGGGATGCGTGTAAGGAGCGTCGCATTCGTTTGCTGAAGCGATTGGTCTGGATCAGGCAGCGGCTCATGGGCGAGGCCTCCTTTCGGTAATAAAAAACGGGGAAGCTCGATGAAGCTTCCCCGTTGCATACCGGATGGTACGGCCGGCGCTCACAAACAAGCGCTTACCGTTGAGAAAGCACATCGATCAAGGCACAGCGACGCATGCACATGTACATGTACATCTGCATCATCATGTTGTCCATCGCCATACGCTTCATCACGGTGCGCTCTCCTTTCCTCAGTGATCAACCGTTCATGCGGGTACTATACCAGCCCTTTCGCGGATTGTCAAGGGCAAATTTTGTATTTTGGCTGTACTTGAACGTTTCGGCCAATTACTTGCCAATTACATCCACGCCCATGTACTTGCGCAGCACTTCGGGCACAGTGACGCTGCCGTCGCTGTTCTGATAGTTCTCCAGAATGGCGGCCACAGTGCGGCCCACAGCCACGCCGGAGCCATTGAGGGTGTGGCACAGCTGCGGCTTGGACTTGGGATCCTCGCGATAGCGGATGCCCGCGCGGCGCGCCTGGAAGTCCTCGCAGTTGGAGCAGGAGCTGATTTCCACATAGCGGTTATAGGAAGGCATCCACACCTCGATGTCATAGCACTTGGCGGCGGAGAAGCCCAGATCGCCCGAGCACAGCGCCACCACGCGATAGGGCAGGCCCAGCAGCTGCAGCACCTTTTCGGCCTGACGGGTCATGGATTCCAGCTCTTCGTAGCTCTGCTCCGGCTTGGTAATCTTGACCATTTCGACCTTATTGAACTGGTGCTGGCGGATCAGGCCACGGGTATCGCGGCCGGCGCTGCCCGCCTCCTTGCGGAAGCACGCGCTGTAGGCGCAGTGGCGGATGGGCAGATCCTTGCCGTCCAGGATCATATCGCGGTACAGGTTGGTCACGGGCACCTCGGCGGTGGGAATCAGGAAGGTATCCTGATCCAGCTTGTAGGCGTCCTCTTCAAACTTGGGCAGCTGACCCGTGCCGGTCATGGTGCTGCGGGTGACCATGTAGGGCGGCAGCACCTCGGTGTAGCCGTCGGCGGCATGAGTATCCATAAAGAAGTTGATGACCGCGCGCTCAAGACGCGCGCCCAGGCCGCGATACACGGTAAAGCGCGCACCGCTGATCTTGGCCGCCGCGTCGAAATCCAGGATGTTCAGGTCGGTGCCGATATCCCAATGGGCCTTGGGCTCCCACTCAAAGTGGCGCGGCTCACCCCAGCGGCGCTGCTCCACATTTTCGCTGTCATCCTTGCCCACAGGGGTCATGGCAGAGGGATAGTTGGGCAGGCGCAGCACAAAATCGTTGATGTATTCTTCAATCTGCTTGATCTGCGCGTCCAGAGCCGTTACCTGATCGCCCAGCTGGCGCATTTTATCCATGATGAGCTGCGCGTCGCCGCCTTCGCGCTTGATCTGCGCGATGCGCTTGGACTCATCATTGCGGCGAGCCTTGAGGGTTTCCACCTGGCTGAGCAGTGTGCGGCGCTCCTCCTCCTTTTGAAGGAACTCGGTCAGGTCAATTTTGCTGTTGCGCTTTTGCAGGGCGTCAAGCAGCTCCTGCGGGTTTTGACGAATGCGTCGGATATCCAGCATGGGAATAAACCTCCTTGAAAAAAATTGAAATAAAAAAAGCCCGCTCCCACCAATGGGGACGAACCTTGTCCGCGTTGCCACCCCGATTGCCGCCAAAGCGGCCTCTCGCTGGCGCTGTATGGGGCGCACCCCGCGGCTCTCACCGCGCACTCCCGGGTGGAATAACGCTGCACGCCGCCGTTTTGCACCAACCAACGGCTCTCTCTGCGCGCGCGGGGCGTATGTTCCCGTTCCTTGCGACAGAAGCATTATAGCAGGCTTTACCGCAAATTGCAAGGGCGTAAATAAGAAATAACGCGCGCAAAGTGTTTCAAATCGCGCCGTTTCATGCTATACTTGGGAGCGTCTCCTACTGAAATCCTTTGGAAAGGTACGAAAGCACCCGTGTTTAACAGAAAGCAGCTGTGCGCGCTCCTGATTCCCCTGATGCTGGAGCAGATTCTGGCCTCGCTGATGGGCATGGCCGACACCATGATGGTCAGCAATGTCGGCTCGCACGCCATCGCCGCCGTATCGCTGGTGGACTCGCTCAACATCGTGATGATCAACCTGTTTTCCGCCATGGCCACGGGCGGCTCCATCATCTGCTCGCAGTATATCGGGCGCGATGATCTGCGCCAGGCCAACGAAACGGCGCGGCAGCTGCTGCTGTCCATCACAGCCATCTCCCTCGTCATCGGCGCGGTCTGCCTGACGCTGCGCCGTCCGCTGCTTTCGCTGATCTTCGGCCGAGTCGAGGATACGGTGATGGAAAACGCCGAAGTCTATATGCTCATCACCGCCCTGTCCTTCCCCTTTCTGGCCATGTACAATGCGGGCGCGGCGCTGTTTCGCGCCAGCGGCAATTCCCGCCTGCCCATGACGGTATCGATCCTGTCCAATATCATCAATATCATCGGCAACGCCATCCTGATTTTCGGTCTCAAGATGGGCGTGCTGGGTGCAGCCATCCCAACGCTCTTGGGCCGCGTATTCTGCGCGGTGGTGATCCTGTATAAGCTGCGCCAGCCGCATCAGAAGATCATCGTGCACGATTACCGCGCCATCCGGCCCGATTTCAAGCGCATCGGCCATATTCTGCGCATCGGCGTACCCACGGGCGTGGAAAACAGCATGTTCCAGTTTGGCAAGCTGGTCATTCAGTCCACCGTATCCACGCTGGGCACGGCCGCCATCGCGGCCAACGCCATGGCGGCCATGGTGGAAGGCTTTGTGGGCAACGCCTCGGTGGGCGTGGGTCTGGGGCTGATGACGGTGGTTGGCCAGTGCATGGGCGCTGGGCATGTGGAAGAAGCCCGGCGCTACATCCTCAAGCTCAGCTTTCTGGGCCGCATGCTGATTCTCCTCTTCTGCGCCATGGCCGCCGTGCTGATCAAGCCCGTCACCGTAATCGCCGGCATGGAGCCTGACGCCGCACAGATGACCGTGCAGATGGTATGGCTGATCTGCGCCTACAAGCCCCTGATGTGGAGCACCTCCTTCATGCTGGCCTACGGCATGCGCGCGGCTGGCGACGTCAAGTTCTCGCTCATCACTTCCTCCGTCACCATGTGGACATGCCGCGTAATCATCACCGTGGTGCTCATCCGCGTGTTCCATATGGGCCCGGTCGCGGTGTGGATCGGCATGTTCAGCGATTGGACGGCGCGATCCATCGCCTATGTATGGCGCTTCCGCAGCGGCCGCTGGGCGCAGCATCAAGTCATTGAAAAAGCATAAGGAGATATGGCTATGGTAAAGGATAAGCAATTTTACAGGCAGATTCTCGCCCTATCTCTACCTGCGGCCTTTCAAAGCGCGCTGTCGCTGCTGGTGGTCATGGCGGATAACGTAATGGTCACGCGCACAGGCGCATATGCCTTATCCGCCGTGGCGCAAAGCAACGCCATCACCACCTTTGTGACGGCTGGGCTCAATGGCCTGGCCACGGGCGCGGTGGTGCTGATCTCCCAGTATTGGGGCAAGCGCGATATGAAGCGCATCAAAACCATCTGCTCGGTGGCTGCGGCGGCCTGCCTGCTGTTTGCCGTGCTGTGCATCATCGCCGTGCGGCTCTTCCCCCGTCCCTTGCTTCGCCTGGTGATCAACGCGGGCGAAACGCAGGTGATCAACCTGGCCATGCAGTACCTGCCCATCGTGGCCTTCAGCTATCTGCCCTATGCGCTCACCGCCGCGATGGTGGGCATGCTCAAGGGCGTGGAGGTTGTGCGGGTGACGCTGTACGCCGCGCTGCTGTCGCTGATCAGCAACGTCATCTTCAATTATATCCTGATCTTCGGTCACCTGGGTTTGCCCGCCATGGGTGTTACGGGCGCGGCCATCGCCACGGTGCTGGCGCGCATTGTGGAATGCGCGGTCGTGTGGATTTACCTTTTCCGCGTACAGCATGTGCTGCCGCTGCGCCGGCGCGAGCTGCTGCGCTCCCAGGGCTGGGCATGGCGCGATTATGCCCGCTACGGCCTGCCGGTGGGCGCAGGCGACGCGCAGTGGGCGCTGGTATGCCTGCTCAAATCCGTCATTCTGGGACAGATGGGCAAGCTGCTCATCGACGCGGCCTCCGTCACGGATATGATGATGAACCTGGGCACCATGTTCACCTTCGCCCTGGCAGGCGGCGCATGCGTGATGGTGGGCAAGGCCGTCGGCACGCGGGACTATCAGCGCGCCCGGGAGTATTCCAATACCATCCAGGTGATGTTCCTGTGCATCGGCGCGTTCATGGCGGGGCTGGTGTTCCTGCTGCGCGCGCCGTTTGTGTCGCTCTACAGCCTGGACGCTGAAACCGCCGCCCTGGCGCGCCGCATGATCGCCATCTGCGCTTTCACGCTGCTTGGCACTACCTATCATGCCTCGTGCTTCCTGGGCATCAACCGCGGCGCGGGCGACAGCCGCTTTGTCATGACGGTGGATCTCATCTGCGGCTGGCTGGTGGTGCTGCCGCTGTCCTATCTGGCAGCGTTCGTGCTAGGCTGGCCGCCCGCAGCGGTGTATTTCTGCACGCGCATCGATCAATGCTACAAGTGGATCATCGCTTTCTTCCGCCTGCGCGGCAATAAGTGGATTAAGAACGTTACCCGTGAGGACGCGGTGGAGGCACAGTCGTGATCCAGGATGTGCTGGGTCTGCCGGTGGAATTGGCCGCGCCGTTTGATTTTTCCTTTTTAGCGCGGTACGGCACGCCCTTCTGCGTATTCGATCAGCAGCAGTCGGGCAATATCGCCTTTGGCATGCAAAGCGCGCAATGGGGCAAGCTGTTTGTCAAGTTCGCCGGTGCGCCCACCGTCAACTCCCGCATTGCCCCCGCGCCTGCGGCCGAGGCGCTGTGCCTGGCCATGTCGGCCTATCAGGCGCTGTACGCGCATCCAGCGCTGGTGAAGCTGCTGGGCTGCGGCACGGTGGCTGGGGGCTATGCGGCGGTGTTTCGCTGGGCAGAGGGCGTCAGCCTGTACCCCGGCACGCGCTTTTCCCCGGCGGAACGCTATACGCATGCCGATTCGCCGCTCTATCAGCTATCGCATCAGCCGCTGATCGTGCGGCTGCGCATGCTGGACAACGTGTTTGATTTCCATCGTTACGCCCTGAGCAAGGGCTTTATGGCCGTGGATTTTTACGATGGCAGCCTGCTGGCGGATTTCAGCACCGGCCGCGTGACCGTCTGCGATATCGACCTGTACCGCCGCATGCCCTGCCGCAATGATCGCGGGCGCATGCCCGGCTCCGCGCGCTTTCTTTCGCCCGAGGAGTACGAGCTGGGCGCGCCACTGGACGGCCTGACCCTGCAATACACCATGGGCGCGCTGGCCTTTGCCTTTCTGGCTGATCACGGCAGCCGCGAGGCAGGGGCATGGATGGCCGCCGCGCCGCTGTATGCCGTCGCCGCGCGCGCCTGCGCCGAGGATCGCGCCGAGCGTTACCCCTCCTACGACGCCTTCCTTTCCGACTGGCGCGAAACCGTGGGAAAAATCACCGTTTATTGATTTTTATCCTTGTCTTATAGCCCCGGTCATGCTATGATAAGCATGTTAGTATCACTTACTCTACCGCTTACAACAACGATGGAGGTAACGAATGAAGAAAAAGTATTTGCTGGCCCTGCTGATAGGACTGCTGTGCTTGCTGTACGCAGAAAGCGCCGGTGCAGATATTCCAACGATTCCCCATGATCGAAGCCTGGAGCATATTGAACAATATCCGGACCACAGAAGCAACGTCTATTTATGCAGCACTGACAGCGTGCATTATTATTACTGCAATGCATGTCATAAATATCTTTCTGACGAACAAGCGCATTCTGGCGGTGTACCTTCCTGCAGTATACCTGGAACATGCAAGTACTGTAACCATGGATATATTAAGAGGTTGAACCATGCTTTAGATGGTTATACCTATAATAATGATGCTACCTGCACGCAGGACGGCACAGAAACAGCCAAGTGCATTCGTTATGGGCAGAATGGCTGTGACTTCACCCATACCCGAACAGCTTTGAATACTGCACTGAAGCACGATTTTCAGAATTACATTGATAACAACGACGCCACCTGCACGCAGGACGGCACGGAAACGGCCAAGTGCGTCCGCTATGGTCAGGGCGGGTGCAGTGAAGAGCATACCAGAACAGTTGAGGGCACCAAATTGGCGCATTCCTTCCAGAATTATGTGTACGACGGCAACGCCACCTGCACCCAGGACGGCACCGAAACGGCTAAGTGCGCAAACTGTGATGCGACAGACACCAAACCAGCTATAGGCACCAAGCTGGGCCACGCTCCTGTCGTTGATCCCGCTGTCGCGCCCACCTGCACAGAGACCGGTTTAACCGAAGGCAGTCATTGTGGACGCTGTCAGGTTATTCTGGTCGCACAGGAAACCATCCCCGCTTTGGGACATGATGTGGTTATCGATCCGGCGGTGGAGCCGCTTTGCGAACAATCCGGGCTGACCGAAGGCAATCACTGCGCGCGCTGCGAGGAAATCTTGCTGCCGCAGGAGCGCGTCCCCTCCCTGGGTCACTGGTATACAGAATGGACTCCCAACGGCGATGGCACGCACGGCGCGGCCTGTCTGCGCGATGATTGCGAATATACAGGCTCGGTCGCCTGTTCGCAGGTTCAAGCCGGTACAATCACCTTCTGCCCCATCTGCGGCGAAGCCTCCGACGGCGTTCATCTGTCGCTTGTGGAGGGCGCAAGGGTACAGGCCAATCGCATGCCTGCGGGTGAGCTGGTCGTCCATCAGCGCGAAGGGCTGACCTCCATCTGCTTTGTGCGCAGCGGCAAGCTCAGCCGCCCCTATGCCCCCGCCACGATCCTCCTGCCTAACGGAGAAAGCGTGCTGTTTGATTTTGTCAAGGCCGCACTGCCCGTGCTCGTAATCAAATGAGCATTTAATTGAACACCAAAAAGGCTCCCTTAGCAGGGGAGCCTTTTTATTCACTCTGGTTACACCTTCCAGAAAAAGGACATGCCGATTGTCACAATCCACACTGCGGCGGCAGCCAGGGTAAGGATCACGCGCACACGATCGAGGGGCGTGTTATCCCCCGCGTTTTCTGCCTTGGCGGCAGGAACGGCGCGGCGGGCAACCCATTGCAGCACATAGCAGGCCAGGATGGCCGCGCAGCCGATAGATGTAACGCTCTTAGGCTGCGCGCCAGTCAGATACAGGATATTCAGCACCGCCGCAGCCGTGCAGGCCAGGGCGATCAACCATTGCAGCGCTTTGCGCAGATTCATAGCATTTTTCTCCTTTGTGCGGTTCTTCTTTGTCCGCTGAGCGGATGGAAGCGATCATAAGCTGGCCTGCGCACAGGCGCGGGCGCACGCGGCGGACGCTGATCCCACACTGGCGATTCATCCCCGCTCCACAGGGCGGGCAGCAGCCGGCGCGGCGCGGCCCCGCTGATCACATCATAGGCACACAGCGTATCGATGCGATACAGCATGTGCGGCATATGCAGCGCATCGGGCAGGCGCGATAGCGTTTCGCGCATGCCATAGCGCGCAAACAGGCTTTGCAGCCAGCGCGTATAGCGTTCCATCTGCTGCATGTCCATCTCGCCAAAGCAAGCGGCATAGCGGCTTTCCAGCCGACGCAGCGCGCTGCCCACCAGCCGCCGCGCATAGCCTACCAGGCGTGATTGCAGCATGCCTGGAAGGAACGCAGGCGCAAGCGCGCGATACAGCGACTCCGCATCCTCTTCCGGCACCACGCATAACAGGCGCAGCAGCGCGATAAAAAAGCACAGCGCGCCGCGCGTGCCGCGCACCGTATGCTGTAGGCACAGCAGCTCGTTAAAGATGGGATCCTGGCTGCGCGCGCCATAGCACAGGCCGCGCAGGGCAGGCGTATCGGGCATCACCCGGCACAGCCCCAGATGCATCGCGCCGCCGATGCGCGGCACCGCGTCGTCGGCATGCACAATATGATAGATCGGATAATCAGCATTTTTCAGCGTGCGCGCCCCGGCAACGCAGGGCGAGGCGAACCCGCAGCCCAGCACATACTGCGGCAGCACGCCGTTTTGCAGCAGATGGGCGATAAAAATCTGCATCAGCGCCGCGCCCTGGCTATGTCCGGTAACGACCAGCGACACGGGTGAGCGCTCGTACTTGAGCATATCCAGCACCCCGGCAAGCGTCAAACCGGGACGAGACAGCGCCGCGCCCAGGCAGGGCATGGCAATTTGTCCGCACTGCGCCTCAAACTGCCGCGTCAGGCGCAAAAAGCCCTGATGAAAGCCATCCTCCTGCTCGATCTTCAAGTTATCCAGCCAATCGGCCAGATGGCGCGTGGTGCCCGTGAAGCTGATTGCCACCAGCCAGCGGCCATCCATCAGGGGATGCGAAAGCACCATTGCCTTGCAGCCCGCGCCGTCCTCGCGGCGGCGGCGGATATCCAGCACCTGCGTTAGTGGATTGCTGCGCGCCAGATGCGCCTGTACACGCTCCGCGCTTTCCAGCGATTGCTGCCGTTCCGCTTCCGTGCGCGCGTTCAGCCCGGCGCACAGCATGCCGTCCGCCAGCAGAGCGATATCCTGCCAGCCCTCGTCCAGATAGCGCGCGATGCGCATATCATAGGCGCTTGCGGACAGGGCGTGCGTCAGGCTCAGCAGCGCCGGGGTAAGCTGATGGGGAAAGTCCTGCGTATCGGCTTCCTCCTTTGATCATGCATGCATTTCAGTTTGCCGCGCCGTCCAGCTCCAGCTGGCTCACCTTGCCCTCATCCAGCGCGATCTGGCGGATTTCTTCATAAATGCCGGCAAAGGTCAATTCCATATAGGGGCCCACGTGCAGCACATACAGGATGCCGCCGGTCAGGCCGGAAAGCAGCAGCCAGCCGAAAAAGCTGAGCTGCGCTATAAACAGCTCCATCCGGTGGCCGTACATCATGCGGGCGGACAGGGCGCTGGCCTGGGTGGCGGATACATTGGGACAATCGGCCAGGATATAGGGCGTAAGCGCCAGCGAATAGGCGCGCATCAGGCCTGGGACTATTAGCAGCAGGGAATAGAGGAATACCTGCAGCTGCACCCACAGCATGCCGCCCACCTTGCGCAGAAAGCCATCGTCCGCCATACTGGCCAGCATATCGGCAACGCCTACGCTTTCACCGCGCCACAGGCGCAGGAAAAAGCCGCTTTGCGCCACCTGCAAAAGGCCGGACAGCAGCGCCGCCAGCACCCCGGCGGTCGCGCCGCCCAGCAGCAGCGCCAGCAGGGCGATGACCAGGCAGGCCAGCGCGCACGTGCTGCGCTGGGCGCTGACAATGCCCCGCGCCTGCTCCTTGATCGGAATGCGATCAAACGTATTGCCCATGGCGAATTCTCCTTTCGGGCGCGTTTTTACAGCCCCTTGAGCCAGCGGGCAGCCATATCAATCCAGCAGGCGCACTCCGCGTGCATGTTGGGCTGCTCGGCATCGTATACCTGATCATTGCACAGGCTCAGCCCATGCTGACCAGCGCCGAAGATATGCATTTCGCACGGCACGCCCGCGCGGCGCAGGGCGGCGGCAAACATCAGGCTGTTTTCCACCGGCACCAATTCGTCCGTCCAGGTATGCCACAGGAAGGTGGGCGGCGTATCGGGGGTAACGTGCTTTTCAAGCGACACCACATCCTTGAGCTCCTCCTCGCGCTCGGCCAGCAGGCACTTGAAGGAATTGCGATGCGCAAACTCGCCCGAGGTGATTACAGGATAGCTGAGGATCATCGCGTCCGGACGGCAGGCGGGATCAAAGCCCATCTCATGCCAGCGCGTACCCAGATGGGCGGCCGCGTGGCCGCCGGCGGAAAAGCCCATCACCGCGATCTTACGCGAATCGCACAGCCACTGCTCGGCATGCTCACGGGCATACTGCATGGCCTCGGCCGCCTGCTCCAGCGCCACAGGATAGCGCGCGGGCGCTACCGAATAGCGCACCACTACCGCCTGAATACCCAGCGACAGCAGACGCAGAGCTACCGGCTCAGCCTCACGGTCCGACAGGAAATGATATCCGCCGCCCGGGAACACCAGCACCAGCGGACGATGCGGGAAGGGGCGCTTGATAGATTGCTTGAGGCTTTTCTCATCGGCCAGATAAGTTTCCAGAATAACGCCCGTGCGGGGCAGGGTGATTTTTTCGTGAAGCATGCTCATTCATCTCCCGTATTTTTAGTCAACGAAGTCAAACTGCATATCCTCGATCTGCACCGTGTCGCCCTCGCCCGCGCCGGCCTTGCGCAGCGCGTCGATCACGCCCGTGCGGCGCAGCGTCTGGTGGAACCACTTCATGCTGTCGGTATCGTCAAAGTTGACGCTGTTCATCAGGCGCGTCATGGCACTGCCCTCCACCACATACACGCTGCCTTCGCGGCGCACGGTATAGCCGGACAGGTCGGGCAGATCGTCCAGAAATTCCTCCTGCGCGTAGGGCGTGACGGGCGGCAGCTTGGCCAGCTCAGCGGCCACCGCGTCCATCAGCGCGTCAAAACCCGCGCGCGTGGCAGCAGACACGGCGAATACCGGCACATCGGGATATTTTTCGCGGAAGCGATTCAGGTTATCCGCGCCGTCTGGCAAATCCATCTTGTTAGCGGCCACAATCTGCGGGCGCTTCTGCAAATCGCCGTAGCGCGCCAGCTCCAGATTGATGGCCTCGTAATCCTCCAGAGGATCGCGGCCCTCGCTGCCCGCCATATCCAGCACGTGGATCAGCAGGCGCGTGCGCTCCACATGGCGCAGAAAATCATGCCCCAGACCCGCGCCGTCGGCAGCGCCCTCCACCAGGCCGGGGATATCCGCCATGACAAAATCCTGCCCGTGGCGGCGCACGATGCCCAGGTTGGGCGTGAGGGTGGTAAAGTGATAATTGGCAATCTTGGGCTGCGCGCGGGTGACGACAGACAGGATGGTGCTTTTGCCCACATTGGGGAAGCCCACCAGGCCGACGTCCGCGATGGTTTGCAGCTCGAGAGTGAATTTGAACGCCTGCGTCTGGATGCCGGGCTTGGCAAAGTTAGGCGCCTGGCGGGTGGGGGTGGCAAAGTGCGCGTTGCCCCAGCCGCCGCGGCCGCCGTGCAGCAGCACACGGCGCTGCCCGGCCTCGAACATATCGGCGATCACCTGATCGTTCTCGCCGCGCACCAGCGTGCCCACGGGCACCTTGATCACCAGATCCTCGCCCGCCTTGCCCGAGCTGCGCCCGGCCTTGCCATCCTCGCCATTGGGGGCGAAGTACTTGGCGCGGAAGCGGAAATCCAGCAGCGTGTGCATGTTGCCATCCGCCAGCAGGATCACGCTGCCGCCATTGCCGCCGTCGCCGCCGTCGGGGCCGCCGTTGATGACAAACTTTTCGCGGTGGAAGGAAACGCAGCCGTTGCCGCCGTTGCCCGCCTTGGCGGTAAACGGCGCTTTATCTACAAACAGTGCCATGAAATTGACCTCTCTTTATTTTGCTTCGCCGGGAGCCAGCCGCTCGCAGCCCCACAGCACCATGATGCCCGCGATGGCGGCGATCACACCCACCAGGTCGATCTTGTCAAAGCCGGGGAACACGCAGCCGATGGAGCCCAGCACAAAGCCAAAGATAGCCGCGTAGGTGGGTACGGGGAATTTAGCCAGCAGGAATTTGATCAGCTTGGAGCAGTATACCAGGCCGATAACTACGCCAATACCGAAGGGCAGCAGCACAAGCACCGCGTCCAGCGTGGCGGCGGTGAAGGGGAACAGATTGGCCACGGATGCAATCAGCGTGCCGTACACGCCCAGCAGCAGCATCACAAAGGAGCCGGAAATGCCGGGAATGATCATGGTGGAGGAGGCGATCACGCCGTACACCAGCATCAGCAGGATGTTGCCGATGTTCACGTTGGCGGCGGTCGCGGTGGCCTTGGCGGCCTCCTTGGCCTCATCGGTGTTGCCCGCCACAATCATGGGGATCATGATGGCAAAGCCCGCGATAAAGGCGATCACGTTGGCGGGGTTGATCACCAGCTTGGTGCCCTTGCCGCCCGGCAGGAAGGAGCTTTTGAACAGCATGGGGATGCTGCCCAGAATAACGCCAATGAAGAACATGGCCGACTGCGCAGGATAATTGACCAGTGCCCAGTTCATCAGCTTACCAAAGGCCAGAATGCCGATGGCCAGGCCGATGGCGAAGGTGACCAGGAACTTCCACTCTTTTTTGATGTTGTGCAGCGGGTCGGACAGCACCGACAGCAGCCGCTCATAGATGCCGAATACCACGGCCATGGTGCCGCCGGATACGCCGGGAATGACGTTGGCCAGGCCGAATACGACGCCCGCCAGAACGAAATACAACAGTTGCATGTGCATTCTCCTTGTATGTTATTGGCGCACCGGCGCCTGAGATTCATAAGGAAAATAATGGTAGAGCGTGCAGGATGATGATGAAGGCGTTCCCCCTCATCCGTCTCGCTGCGGCTTGACGCCTTCTCCCGAGGGAGAAGGCTTTTATTGTCGTGCTTTTATTTAACCACGAAACCAGATTGCTGCATTGACGCAATCACCAAAAGGCTCCTCCTGGAGGAGAGGCTCCGCCGTAGGCGGTGGTGAGGCGCGTAATCCGCCTCTGTGGCAGATACAGGCGGATGCAGCGCCAATGAGGCAACGAGTTTTGCAAGCGTCAGCGCTGCAAAACGACTATGCCGAATTGTGAGGGCCGTAGGCTGCGAAGCAGCCGTTAGCATAGCTATATAAGATAACGCCGCGACGGCAGCTACACCTCATCCGCTTCACTACGTTCAGCACCTTCTCCTCAATGAGAAGGCTTTTGGGTAGTCTTCCTTGCCAACTATCGCCGGCAGTTATACATGATTTCCGCGTTCAACCATTCCCCGTGGCATACCGATGAAATCGGCGCAGGGCTGGCGAAGCCAGGCCGAAGGGGAAAAGCAGGAAGCGAACGGAGGAAAGCCTGCTTTCATCCGGGCAGTTCAGGCTTTTCCCTGCCACGGGACAAATAAGCAGCAATGCCGCCAAACAGCTTAACTCAATAAGCTTTCACGTCACACACTGGTTCTTTGTTACTTTCTTCACTGAAGAAAGTAACGTAACCTTCCCCTCGTCCCTTACCCCTGCGCCAGCTCACGCAGCAGCGCGCCGGCAGCGCTGGCCGCAGCGTCCGCCGCACTGATTTCGTGCGCGTTGGAGTTCGCCACGCCGCTCTCATCGCCCGTATCGCTCATGGCGCGGATGGCCAGGAAGGGCACGTCGTTCACATAGCAGGTATAGGCCGCCGCCGCGCTCTCCATATCCACGCACAGCGGGTGCCAGGCGTCCACGATCTCCTGCCGCCCCTCCTGCGCAATGAACTGTTCGCCCGATACCATGTCGCCAAAGAATGCCGGGTACAGGAAAGCCCCACGCTCATTCAATTTGTGACATACGGACAGCAGCATCGGATCGCCCGGATAGTAGCCGTCCGCAATGCCGCCGCGATGGCGCAGCCAGGCGACGTTCACATCATGCTGCGCCAGGCGCTGGGAAAATGCCAGCGCGTGAATGCCCAGCCGCGGATCCATGCTCCCGGCCACGCCTACCATGATGATATGCGTCACCGCAAAGCGGTCGATCAGCAGCTGCGCCGTGATGCCCGCGTTTACCTTGCAGACGCCCGTCGCCGCCAGCACCACCGGCAGCCCGTTCACATCGCCCTCGATCACCGTGGTCTTGGCCACTTCGTGCTGCGCCGTTTCATGCAGATAGGGCAGCAGCTGGTCAAACTCCGTCTTCATGGCGCAAAGCAGTCCGATTTTCATATGTATTGCTCCTTTTTGTCAGATGCTGATGCCCGGAAGCAGTGCCACCGAGCGAATCTTTTTGCCCGCCGCCGCACGCATCAGGGCCACCTGCGCCGCATTGCGGCTGTAAATGCGGGTGGAAATCTGCGTTACCCCGCGCGGGCGCAGGATGTCGCTGGCTGCGCCGATGATGGCCTTGGCAAAGCCCTGACGGCGATAATCCGCGCGCACATACAGCGATACCAGCGTAACGTTTTGCCCCTCGCCCGTAAACAGCGCCTCGCACACGGCGTTGCCGCCGCGATAGTAGCCGATGGCCAGAAAATGCTCCATGCCCATGCAGCGGCCCAGGAATTCCGCATCCAGGGGCGTAATGCGATAGGCGTTCATACGCTGCAAAAATGCCTGCACATCCTGCGGCGTTTTAAGCGGCACGGAGGCGTAATTGCAGTTGACGGGCGCGCGCGCCGGCCAGCCGGGCAGGCCAAAATGGTACAGATCCTCGCTGTCATCCATTTTAAAGCCCGCCTTGGTATAAAAGCCATTCAGATCCCAATCCTCCGGGGCAATCTGCGTAAACAGCCGTCCGCGCAGATTAGGCGCCTGCGCGCGCAGCTGCTCCGCCCGCGCCAGCAGCGCGCCGAAAAGCAGGTTGCGCCCCGCAGGCTGCGAATCCAGCTGCATATAAATATGCAGCGGCGCTTCGGGATACATCTCAGGCTGGTAGAAAAGGGTGACGGAGCCCATGCCCATTTCGATCATCTGATCGTTGGTGACAAAGAAGCAATCTTCCGGCGCTATGCCCTGATACGGGGCGATCGGGTGTGTCAAATGCATGCGTATTCCTCGGTTCGCTATTAAATTTGAATTGGTATTACCATTCCGCGCCCGTACTGCGGCTGCTGGGGTTCAGGTCGTAGAGCACATGCGCCACCTCGGGCCGTTCGCGGCGGATGCGATCGGTCACGCGTTCCAACAGGTCAAAGGGCAGCCGCGCCGCATGCGCCAGCTGTGCCGGATCGCTCGACTGCATGGCGCGCAGGGCGATGATCACGCGGGTATCCTCGCCGGGCAGCGCGCCCAGCAGGGCGAAATACTGCCACAGGCGCTTGTTCAGCCCCGCAACGGCAATTTCCTCAGTAAAGATCAGATCTGCCGCGCGCAGCGTTTGCAGCCGCGCCGGAGTAACATCGCCCAGAATGCGCAGCGCCAGCCCGCTGCTGGGGAAGGACTGCCGCCCCAGGATCTCGGCGGGCACGTTCAGGTATTCGCCCACGCGGCGCACCTCGTCCTTGAATAATTCCCGCAGCGGCTCAACCACCGGCAGTGCCGCATGCAGTCCAGGTTTACTGGCAGGGTTCACGCCGCGCAGCACATCGTCGCAGGTGGTGCTGCGCAGGATCACGGCAAATTCGCCCATGCCCGCCAGCGTTTCATTCATCACGGCCTGCAACGTTTGCCCGATGGCCCGGCGCTTGTCATCCGGCTCCACCAGGCCGCTGAGCGCCTGCGTAAAGCGCTCCTGCGCCTGCACGTTTACAATGCTCAGGCCCATCTGATCATGATAGAAGCGCATCACCTGCGCGGCCTCGTTTTCGCGCAGCAGGCCTGTATCCACAAAAATACATTGCAGCCTGTCGCCCAGCGCGCGATGCGCCAGCAGGGCGGTGATGCCGCTGTTAAGCCCGCCGGTCATGGCGCACACAGCGCGGCCCTCGCCCACCACGCGGCGGCTCTCCTCCTCCGCACGGCCCACAAAGGCCTCATAATCCCACCAGCGGGTGCAGCCGCACACGGACAGGACAAAGTTGAGCAGCAGCCGCATGCCGTCGGTATCATTTTGCTCCAGGGTAAACTGCACCGCGTACAGATTGCGCTCACTGAGCATATACCCCACCGTTTCGCGCTGAGACTCAGCCAATACCTGCGCGCCGGGCGGCAAACGCAGGCGGCGCACATTGTGCAGCATGCGCTCGCAATCGTCCAGCCCCTCGGTCAGCGTGCAGCGGGCAAAAGCTACCCCGCCAATGCTGTTGCAGATGGCCGTCTCCTGCGCGTCGCCGCCCAGGGCACGGCACAGCATGGCCGCCGTATCGCCCATGGCCAGCAGGGGATACCCCTCCTGCAGCAGACCCATATCCATGCCGCCGGGCACGCCACCCGTCACCCCGCCGGAGAGAATCACCCCCAGCGGCTGCTGGGCGCGCACCTCCTCCAGGGCGATATTGCCGGGTACAATTTTGCAATACACGTGCTCTGCGCGCAGGCCGCGCGCAATCGCGCGCGTGCAAGCATCGTCAAAGTTGAGTATCAGCACCATATCGCGCATGCGATTCCCCTCCTGTCACTCATCCCGCACGATAAAGTTGGCGTCGTCCTGCCAATAGGTTTCTTCATATATATGCTGCAGCGTCAGCTGGGTGTGATGATTGGCAATGCCGGTGGGCACCTTGTCAGTTGCCTGCTGAAAGGCGCGCACCGCCTCCACCGTGGATGGGCCGTAGGTACCGGTAGCGTACTGCGCGTCCAGATATCCCAGATAGCACAGCATATCCTGCAATTCCTGCACCTTTTTGCCCGTGTTGCCGCTTTGCATCACGATATCCGCCAGATCGCGCACCGTGCCATAGCCCATCACGCGCCAATCGGTCAGCTGATGGGTATTGCGCTGCACGCGGTCAGGCATGTTGCCCTCGATCACATGGGCGGTGATAACGCCCTGCGCATCCTGCGTGCAGTATTCCACCAGGGCCACATGCGAGGTGTTGGTACCATCCACAGAGTAAAACACCCAATCGCCCGGCTGCGGCACATAGCTGCCCGAGGCCATGGATTCCTCCTGCCCGATCAGCCACTGTGAGCCCCAGCCATCCACGAAGCCCGTGCGGGCAATGTAGCGACCCTCGCGGATAAACCAGTTGCGCCCGGTATTCTGGCTGGAATACATCGGATACACGCTGCGCAAAAGGCTTGTGCCGTGCTGCTGATCCACCTGATCGACGCACCAGCACAAAAACTCCGCGCACCACTCAGCATACGGATCGCCCGACCACTCGCCATACTTGGTATAGCCGCGGCTGCCCTCCTGATATCCCAGCTCGCCCCGCGCCACATCCAGTAGCCAATGCACATACTGCGGCACCGGATAGGCAGGGTCGATCATCTGATTCTCCGCCAGAGCCAGGGGGCACAGCAGGCACGCAAGCAGCGCAAACACGATCACCCGGATCGCCGCGCGCCTCCAGCGCCCTTCCCGCATTGCCCCATCGCCTCCTTCGCAGAATTTCAGAGATAAATCATTATACAATAATTCGTCTCCGTTGGCAACCAAAAGCGCAGGAATGTTGAAAAGCAACGCGGGATTTTACAATCATTTCCTATTTATAGTTTTCTTTTAGCTATTTACAAGGAATATCCCCCGCAGCCAGGTCAGCGCGGGCCACACAAAGGTGACGCGCTCGGTGCCGTCGGGCTTGCCCAGCATGCCAGGGCAGATCAGGCTCCACCACGCGCTCTGCCTCGCAGGCAGGGCGGTAGGCGGCAGCTCGGCCGCACAGATCAACAGGCAAAACAGCAACACGGACAGCAGCATACAGATAATGCCCTTCATGGAAAAACCCTCCTTCACAATGTGACTGCATAAAACCAGTATGCGCAAAGCATCGCACGGCTATTCACAGGGGAAATAAAGGCCGGATTTTATTACCCGGCAGGAAAGTTTGAACAAAATATGAATATTAAAAACACCCCTTGACTTTCATTTTCAAATACCTATAATATGTTGCATGTCGTACAGTTTGACGGCATACATTTAAAATCAATTGTCATTTTAGCAGAAACGGAGGAGACCCATGGAAAGGGCACTGGGCATCGAGCTGCGCAAGCTGTCCAACCTGACCTGCCGGTATTTTGACCAGCAGACCAACAAACGAGCGGTAGACGCCGTCACCGGCACCAACGGCTGGATCATCGGCTATATCGCGCGGCGCGAAAAGGAAGGGCGCGAGGTTTATCAGCGCGACCTGGAAACTCGCTTTGGCATCACGCGCTCCACAGCCTCCAAGGTGGTGGCGCTGATGGTGCAAAAGGGCTTAATCGAGCAGCAAAGCGTGCCGGGCGACCGGCGCGTGCGCCGTCTGACGCTAACCCCCAAGGCGGAGGAAGTTAAGCGCATGATGGATGAAGACCACGAAAAATTTGAGGCCACGCTGCGCAAGGGACTGAGCGAGGAGGAGCTCGCTACCCTGTTTTCCCTGCTGGATCGCCTGCAGGAGAATCTGCGCGGCATGGATGTAAAGGAAGGGACGGAAAAAGCATGATTAAAAAGTTAGCCCGGCGTGTGCGGGAGTATAAAAAATACGCCATCGCAACGCCGCTGTTTATGGTGGGCGAAGTAGCCATGGAAACGCTGATTCCCATGATCATGGCCTACCTGATCGATCGCGGCATCGAACAGGGAAGCATGGCTCAGATCTGGATTAACGGCGCAATTCTATTGGTTGCGGCCTTTCTGTCCATGTTCTTTGGCGTAAAGGGCGGCGAAATGGCTGCCACGGCCTCCTGCGGCTTCGCGCGCAACCTGCGCCATGATATGTATTACAGCATTCAGGATTATTCTTTCTCCAATATCGACAAGTTCAGCACCTCCTCGATCATCACCCGTCTGACCACGGACGTGACCAACGTGCAAAACGCCTTCCAGATGATCATGCGCATGGCCGTGCGTTCGCCCATGACGCTGATCTTCTCCATGGTAATGGCGCTGACCATCGACGCGGAGATTTCGCTGGTGTTCCTGCTGTGCCTGCCGGTGCTGGGCCTGGGCATGTATCTGATCATGAGCCGCACGCACCCCATCTTCCGCCGCGTGTTCAAAACCTACGATTCGCTCAACAACGTGGTGCAGGAAAACCTGCGCGGCGTGCGCGTGGTGAAGAACTTTGTGCGTGAGGATCACGAAATCCAGAAATTCGATAAGATTTCCGAGTCCATCTATCAGGATTTCACCCATGCCGAAAAGAACATGGCCTTCATGAGCCCGCTGATGATGACCTGCATCTACGCCTGCACGCTGCTGATTTCCTGGCTGGGCGCCAAGGCGATCATCGCCTCAGGCAACAACGCGGCGGTGGGCATGACCACCGGCCAGCTGATGAGCATGATCACCTATGTAATCCAGATTCTCTCCAGCCTGATCATGCTGTCCATGGTATTCGTGATGATCACCATGTCCCGTGCCTCCGCGCAGCGCATTGTGGAAGTGCTGGATGAAAAGAGCGATATCGTATCCCCCAAGGATGCGGTGAAGGCCGTGCGCGACGGCTCGGTGGATTTTGATCACGTCAGCTTCCGCTATGCCTCCCGCAGCGAAAAGGACTGCCTGAGCGATATCGACCTGCACATCCCCTCGGGCGCGGTTGTAGGCGTGCTGGGCGGCACGGGCGCGGGCAAATCCACGCTTGTGCAGCTGATCCCCCGCCTGTATGATCCCAGCCAGGGCGCTGTGCGCGTGGGCGGTGTGGATACCCGCAAGTACGATCTGACCACCCTGCGTGACAGCGTGGCCATGGTGCTGCAAAAGAACGAGCTGTTCTCGGGCACCATCAAGGATAACCTGCGCTGGGGCAACGAGCACGCCACGGACGCGGAAATCATGGAGGCCTGCCGCCTGGCTCAGGCCGATCCCTTCATTCAGGATTTCCCCGATAAGTACGATACCTGGATCGAGCAGGGCGGCACCAACGTATCCGGCGGCCAGAAGCAGCGCCTGTGCATTGCCCGCGCGCTGCTGAAAAAGCCCAAGATCCTGATTCTGGACGACTCCACCAGCGCCGTGGATACTCGCACGGACGCGCTGATCCGTGAGGGCTTCCGCTCCTATATTCCCGATACCACCAAGATTATCATCGCCCAGCGCGTCGCCTCCGTACAGGATGCGGATATGATCGTCGTGCTGGATAACGGGCGCATTGCCGACTGCGGTACGCACGAGGAGCTGCTTGCCCGGTGCGAAATCTACCGCGAGGTATACCAGTCCCAGACCAAGGGAGGCGAAGACAATGAGTAACGCGCCTAAGAAACCCCAGGGCGGCATGCCCATGGGCGGCCCGCACGGGCCGCGCGGCATGGGGCCCCGCCAGCCCATCAACAAAAAAGTGCTGCTGCGCGTGCTAAGCTATCTGAAGCCCTATTGGCCGCGCCTGCTGTTTGTGTTCTTCTGCATCGTGCTGGATGCGATCGCCACGGCCTCGGCCGCCACGTTCCTGGGCACGCTGATTGACGATTACATTGTGCCTCTGCTGGCCGATGCTGCCAGCGGCGTCGCGCCCGTATACACGGGCCTGCTGACCGCCATCCTCAAGATGGCCGGGCTGTACCTGCTGGCCGTGGTGGCGGTGTTCCTGCAAAGCCGCATCATGGCGATCATATCGCACAGCATCCTCAAGAATGTGCGCAACGAGATGTTTGCGCACATGCAGCTGCTGCCCATCCGCTATTTCGATACCCACACCCACGGCGAAGTGATGAGCTTCTACACCAACGATACCGACACGCTGCGCCAGCTGATCAGCCAGACGCTGCCCAATGTGTTCTCCTCGGCCATTTCGCTGCTGGTGGTGTTCATCTCCATGCTCAATTGCAGCGTGTGGCTTACGCTGGTGGTGGTGCTGTGCACCCTCGCCATGCTGAAAGTGACCGGCAAGCTGGGCGCAAAGAGCGGCACCTTCTTTGTCAAGCAGCAAACCTCCCTGGCCAGCCTGAACGGCTATATCGAAGAAATGATCAATGGCCAGAAGGTCGTCAAGGTGTTCAACCACGAGGAAATCGCCAAGGGCGAGTTTGACCACCGCAACGACGATCTGTGCGAAAACGCCACCAGCGCCAACCGCTTTGCCAACGTGATGGGCCCGGTAAGCAACAACATGGGCCATATCCAGTACGTTATTCTGGCTATTATCGGCGGCGCGATGGCCATCGTTGGCATCACCAATCTGAGCCTGACGGGCGGCTTCGGCACGCTGACGCTGGGCGCGATCACCGCCTTCCTGACCCTGTCGCGCAACTTCATGCGTCCCATCAGCCAGGTGATGCAGCAGGTCAACTTCATCGCCATGGCCATGGCCGGCGCGGAGCGTATCTTCAGCCTGCTGGATGAAACACCCGAAGCCGACGAGGGCTATGTCACTCTGGTCAACGCCCGCGAGGAAAACGGCAAGCTGGTGGAAAGCGACAAGCGCACGGGCATTTGGGCCTGGAAGCATCCGCATCAGGACGGCAGCGTCACCTATACCCGCCTGACCGGCAATGTGGAAATGACCGACGTGGACTTTGCCTATGAAGAGGGCAAGCCCGTGCTGCATGATATCACCCTGTACGCCAAGCCAGGCCAGAAGGTGGCCTTCGTGGGCGCTACGGGCGCAGGCAAAACCACGATCACCAACCTGATTAACCGCTTCTATGATATCGCCGACGGCAAGGTTCGCTACGACGGCATCAACATCAACAAGATTCGTAAGTCCGATCTGCGCCGCTCCCTGGGCGTGGTGCTGCAGGAGGTCAACCTGTTCACCGGCACGGTGATGGATAACATCCGCTACGGCAAGCTGGACGCGACGGACGAGGAGTGCATTGCCGCAGCCAAGCTGGCCAACGCGCATGATTTCATCACCCGCCTGCCCGACGGCTACAATACCATGCTGACCGGCGATGGCGGCGGCCTGAGCCAGGGTCAGCGCCAGCTGATCTCCATCGCCCGCGCGGCGGTGGCCGATCCGCCGGTAATGATCCTGGACGAAGCCACCTCCTCCATCGATACCCGTACCGAGGCGCTTGTGCAGCGCGGTATGGATCAGCTGATGAAGGGGCGCACGGTATTTGTTATCGCGCACCGCCTGTCCACCGTGCAGAACGCCGATGTAATCATGGTGCTGGATCATGGCCGCATCATCGAGCGCGGCACCCATGAGCAGCTGATCGCCCAGCACGGGCAGTATTACCAGCTGTATACCGGCGCATTCGAGCTGGAGTAAAACAAATAGCTATCTGTTATCTGCAAAGCCTGGGCTGGACGTCAAGCCATCCCAGGCTTTTTTCATGCTCCAATCTGCCAAATTTTCAGTACATTCCTGCGCGATCCGCCGAAAATGGCAGCAGCGTATTACCCTATGAATTAAAAATATGGTATAATTTTATATATATAAGGAGGTGTATCTCATTGTTCAATCCCGGAGATTATGTCATATATGGAGACAGCGGCTTTTGCCGTGTTGAACAGGTGGCCGTGCCGGATTTTGATACCTTTGAAAAGGGCAAGCCGTACTATTTTTTGCGTTCGGAAGCAGATGGAAGTCGTATTTACACGCCGGTAGACACGCATCAGCCCTTGCGCGCGCCCGTGACTCAGGCCGAGGCCGAAGCGCTGCTGTCGCAGCTTCCTGCCATGCAGACCTGTCCGGCCACTGCCCATGACCGCAAAACCGTGCTGCTGCATTACCGGCAGCTGATGCAGCCCCACACCTGCCAAGCGCTGGCCTGCACCGTCAAGAGCATCCTATGCCAGCATCATGGCGCCTTGTCGCGCATTCCCAGCGCGGAGCAGGAAATCCTGAAAAAAGCCGAGCAGTTGCTTGTTTCCGAGTTAAGCGCAGCGCTGAACCTATCGTATAATGAAACACAATCGCGCGTAAGAAAAGCCATGCAATAAGCCCCGCCTGACGGCGGGGCCCTTTTAATTGTCGGTGGGGCGGAATTTGCCAGGCTTGGGCTGCGGATGCACGTTCATCATGCGCCGCACCGGCTGGGTATCCTCATCCGCCGGCATAGCGGGCAGCATGCCCGTCCATTCGTTGGCCGAGGCCACGGTTTCCACATCGTCGATCGGGCGGTTTGATCTTTTCCAATGCTCGCTCATTTGCCTCACCTCCTGCATCAGTATGCGCACATCCGCACCGCGCATGCGCGCTGGAATATGCTGATAAAGAAGGGAGGAAACCGCGATGCAGCCGGTATTATGGATGGTGCTGGGCGCGCCGGCCGGCTTTCTGGCGCGTTTTTTGCTGGGCTGCAGCACCCGCAAATGGCATTGGAACATCCTGTGCGGCACGCTGGGCGCGGCGTTGGCAGCGCAAATAGCGCGCTATTGCGGCTGGCCGCCGCTGAATAAAGCAAATTTCTATGGTTTTATGCTTGCCATTGCGGGCGCATGCCTGGTTCAAGGCGTGGCGCTGCTGATTGGCAAAAGGCTGGAATAATAAAACTGGGGCAGCCCATCCGGCTGCCCCTTCGTGCGCTTACTTTTCTATGTACCCTTCCGGCAGTTCATGCACGGCTTTGAAGTTGTGCTGCACATGCACAGTGGTTTCATTGCTTTCAGTCATCTGACCATACTGATCAAAGACGATTTCATTCGCGTATGTGATTTCAATGTCGCCGCCCGTAACATACACAGCGCATTTGTTCCGGCCAGCCTCGATCTTCAGGTCAGAATCCTCAACGCTGATTTGCGCCTCGATTCCGCAAATGTTCAAGTAATCCTGGCTCGTTTCGTAAATGGGGTAATCTTCCAGATCGAAGCAGCCGCCGGTATAGCCAATCTGCTCGCTCACAAAGAGGATATAGCGGTATGTAATCTCAATGATCGGCAGTTCATAGCTTCCCAGCTCCACCCGGCCATCGGCGGTATCCTGATACAGGGTAATGGGCAGCACCACCTGATCCAACGCGCGATGAATCTCCGCGCTGTTGGTATCGCCAGCGTAGATCTGCTTTACCTTCTGCAGCTGCAATTGCAGCTTCTCCAAATCAGACAGTTCGTTGCTGTTGGAGGAGATTGCCTCAGAGGCCGAAGCCAGGCAAGGCAGGACGATGATCATCAGTGCCAGTAGGACAAGCAGTAACCGTTTCATGGTGTTCCCTCCTTTAGTGGGTAAAATATGGTCGTTTTGTAAATGCATTATAGCATCAATTGCACAGAAGAGCAACTACCGACCGAAATTATTCGCTATTTTGCCATAATAATTTACATTTGTATCGCCGCGCGATTTTTGTTATAATAAATTAAATACCTTTTGGAGGGTTTGCCATGCCGCCGCTCAATTTGCTGATCAAACCTGCCTCCGGCCGCTGCAACATGCGTTGCCGCTACTGCTTTTATGCCGATGAAACGGCTCATCGTGAAGTAGACGATTACGGGCTGATGCCCGAGGATGTGCTGGAAGCCATGATCCGCAAATCCCTGGCTCATGCCGAGGGTGCGTGTACCTTTGGCTTTCAGGGCGGCGAGCCGACGCTGCGCGGGCTGGATTTCTTCCGCCGCGCAGTAGAGCTGCAACAAAAATACAACGTCAACAACGTGCGCATCGACAACGCTCTGCAAACCAACGGCACGCTGATTAACGAGGAATGGGCGCAATTCTTTGCGGACAACAGGTTCCTGATCGGCCTATCGCTGGATGGCATGGCGGGCCTGCACAATAAAAATCGCCCCGACGCGCGCGGCGAGGGCACGCTGCGCCGGGTGCTGGATACCGCCCAGCTGCTGCGCCGCCACGACGTCACCTTTAATGTGCTCACCGTTGTCACCAACGATACGGCGGACAAGCTCGACCTGGTATATGATTTCTTTGCCCGGCATGATCTGCGCTGGCAGCAATACATTCCCTGCCTGGATGCCTTCGGCGAAAATCAGGGCTGGCTGACAGTGGACAAGTACGCGCAGTTTTTGTGCCGCCTGTTTGATCGCTGGGCCGAGGATGTGATGCAGGGACGGTTCATCTACATCCGCCAGTTTGAAAACTACCTGGGCATGCTGTTGGGCCGCCCTCCCGAAAGCTGCGGCATGATGGGCTGCTGCGGCATGCAGTACACCGTGGAAGCCGACGGCAGCGTATATCCCTGCGATTTCTATGTGCTGGACGCCTACCGCCTGGGCAGCTTTGTGACCGATGATTTTGACGCACTGGATGAAAAACGCCATGCGCTGCGCTTTGTGGAGGATTCCGCCGAGAAAGACGCGGAGTGCCTGAAGTGCCGCTACTATCCGCTGTGCCGCGGCGGCTGCCGCCGTGACCGCGACGACGGCACAGGGCATCTTTCCCGCACGCGCTTTTGCAGCGCCTACATGAAGTTCTTTGATTATGCGCTGCCGCGCCTTCAACACATCGCCGCGCGCTGCGCCAATCGCTAATGCCTGCACTGCCGGGGTGGGGCGGCTTTTCCCCGTCCCGGCAACCGGCAAAATAAAATTACAATTATTTTTCGATTTTCCGTAAAAAAGTACTTGCAATTTTTCTCAAAGTGCGCTATAATATACAAGCTGTCAGAGAGACAGCCACCAGCAATGCGCCCCTAGCTCAGCTGGATAGAGTGTTTGACTACGAATCAAAAGGTCGTGGGTTCGAATCCCGCGGGGCGCGCCACAAAGGAACTATCTGAAAAGATAGTTCCTTTTTTGTTGTCATTCTTTTGCATTTCTATCGTCATGGCAGCACAAAAACGCCGGGGAGCCTTTCGGCTCTCCGGCGCATTGTTTATTGCAGATCGCAGCGCGATTACTCGGCAGCCATCTTCTTGTAGGATTCCAGGCGCTCCTTGGCGTCCTCTTCGTTCTTGGCGAAGAGCTTCTCAGCCGCTTCGGGGAACTGCTTGAGCAGCGTGGCATAGCGGGTTTCGCCGCGGATGAAGGCCTGGTAGTCGCCCGTGGGCTCCTTGCTGTCCAGGGTCAGAGGGTTCTTGCCCTGCTCGGCCAGCTCGGGGTTGAAGCGATAAAGCGGCCAATAGCCGGCTTCCACAGCCTTGCGGATTTCAGCCTGCGCCATGGACATGTTGATGCCGTGGTTGATGCAGGGCGCGTAGGCGATGATCAGGGAGGGGCCCGGATAGGCTTCCGCTTCGTTCATGGCCTTAAGCAGCTGCACAGGATTGGCGCTCATGGCGACGGTAGCCACGTACACATAGCCGTAGCTCATGGCCATCATGCCCAGATCCTTCTTCTTGGTACGCTTACCGGCGGCAGCAAACTTGGCAACCGAGCCGGTAGGCGTGGACTTGCTGGACTGGCCGCCGGTGTTGGAGTACACTTCGGTATCCAGTACCAGCACGTTGACATCCTGGTTCTGCGCCAGAACGTGATCCAATCCGCCGTAGCCGATATCATAGGCCCAGCCGTCGCCGCCGAAAATCCAAACGGACTTCTTGACCAGCAGGTCCTTGTCAGCCAGCACTTCGCGGGCAGCCTTGCAGGCGTCGCACTCGCACACAGTGCCAGTCAGATCCTTGCCATTGTAAACAACGCCGGTCATGTCGATGCCGTCCTCGCAGGCGGCAATCAGCTTGGCCGCGGCAGCCTTGCTGCCCTCAGCGCTGTGCATGTTCTCCAGCCATTCCTTACCGGCGGCCTTGATATCGTCGGTCACCCAATCGATAGCGATCAGCTTTTCGACGTTTTCGGCCAGCTTGGCGCGGCGCTGGTTGACAGCCAGGTTCATGCCGAAGCCGAACTCAGCGTTATCCTCGAACAGGCTGTTGGCCCAGGCAGGACCATGACCCTTATCGTTGACGGTGTAGGGGCAGGTGGGGGCGGAGCCGCCGTAGATGGAGGAGCAGCCCGTGGCATTGGCAACCATCATACGATCGCCGAACAGCTGGGTAACGAGCTTGACATAAGGCGTCTCGCCGCAGCCGGCGCAGGCGCCGGAGAACTCGAACAGGGGCTTCATGAACTGGCTGCCCTTGACAGTGTTCTTGTTGAAGGCGATGTCCGGCTCAGGCAGCTTCATGGCGAATTCCCAGTTGGCTTCCTGCACGGAGGATTCGGCGGACAGGGGCTTCATTTCCAGGGCCTTGGTCTTGGCAGGGCACACTTCCACGCAGTTGCCGCAGCCGGTGCAATCCAGCGGGCTTACCTGCATGCGGTAGGTGTAGCCAGCCACTTCCTTGCCGATGGCCTTCTTGGTTACGAAGGAAGCGGGCACCTCGGTGCCTTCCTTCACCAGGATGGGACGGATGCAGGCGTGGGGGCAAACCAGGGAGCACTGGCCGCACTGTACGCAGTTCTCGGGAATCCATTCGGGAACCTTGACGGCAATGCCGCGCTTTTCAAACTTGGTGGTGCCGGTGGGAACCATGCCGTCGGGCGTGAAGGCGCTCACGGGCAGCTTATCGCCTTCCTGATTCAGGATGGGCTTTACGATGTTCTTGAAGTACTCGGTGGACTCAACCACAACGGGCTGCGCGCCGGTGGTGGCGTTGGCCCATTCGGCGGGAACCTTGACTTCCTTCAGGCCGGAGATGGCAATGTCGATGGCGTCCCAGTTCTTCTGAACGACGGCGTCGCCCTTCTTGCCGTAGGTCTTCTTGGCATACGCCTTCATGTACTCATCGGCCTTTTCGTAGGGGATGATATCGGCCAGCTTGAAGAAGGCGGCCTGCATGATGGTGTTGATGCGGTTGCCCATGCCAACCTGAGCGGCCAGCTTGACGGCGTTGATGATATAGAACTTGGCGTGCTTCTTAGCCAGCAGCTGCTTCATGGTGGCGGGCAACTGAGCATCCAGCTCGCTCTCGTCCCACTGGCAGTTGAGCAGGAAGGTGCCGCCGTCACGCAGGGAGGATACCATGTCGTAGGCGGTCACATAAGCCTGGTTGTGGCAGGCGATGAAATCGGCCGCATCGATCTGGTAGGTGCTGCGGATGGGGGTATCGCCAAAGCGCAGGTGGCTGACGGTCAGGCCGCCGGACTTCTTGGAGTCGTAGGCGAAATAGGCCTGCGCGTACTTATCGGTGTGGTCGCCGATGATCTTGATGGAATTCTTGTTGGCGCCGACGGTACCGTCAGAGCCCAGACCATAGAACTTGCAGGATACGGTGCCGGCGGGGGCGGAGTTGAACTGCTCGCCCAGCTTCAGGGAGGTGCCGGTCAGGTCGTCGTTGATACCCACGGTGAAATGATTCTTCATTTCGCCTTCCAGGTTCTCGTACACGGCCTTCACCATGGTGGGGGTGAATTCCTTGCTGCCCAGACCATAGCGGCCGCCCACTACCTTGATATCATCGCGGCCGGCTTCACGCAGCACGGTGCAGACATCCTGGTACAGCGGTTCGCCCAGGGAGCCGGGCTCCTTGGTGCGATCCAGCACGGCGATCTTCTTGCAGGTGGCGGGGATGGCGGCCAGGAAGTGCTTGGCGCTGAAGGGGCGGAACAGATGCACCTTTACGCAGCCGTACTTCTTGCCCTGCGCGTTGAGGGCTTCGATGGCCTCGTCGATGGTTTCGCAGCCGCTGCCCATGCAGATGACGACTTCTTCAGCGTCGGGCGCGCCCACGTAATCAAACAGGTTGTACTTGCGGCCGGTGATGGACTCTACCTGCTTCATGCACTCCTCAACGATTTCGGGAGTGGCCAGGTAGTGACGGTTGGCGGCCTCACGGTTCTGGAAGTAGATATCGGGGTTCTGGGCGGTACCGGCCTGATGGGGATGTTCGGGGTTCAGGGCGCGGGCGCGGAACTCGTTTACCTTGTCCCAGGGAACGATCTTAGCGATGTCTTCGTAGTCGATCGCGTCGATCTTCTGGATTTCATGGCTGGTACGGAAGCCGTCAAAGAAGTGCAGGAAGGGCACGCTGGCCTTCAGCGCGGACAGATGGGCGACCAGCGCCATATCCATCGCTTCCTGAACGGAGGAAGAAGCCAGCATGGCAAAGCCGGTCTGGCGGCAGGCCATTACGTCCTGATGATCGCCGAAGATGGACAGGGCATGGGCGGCCAGGGCGCGGGCAGATACATGGAACACGCCGGGCAGCAGCTCGCCGGAGATCTTGTACATGTTGGGGATCATCAGCAGCAGGCCCTGGGAGGCGGTGAAGGTGGTGGTCAGCGCGCCCGCGGCCAGAGAGCCGTGCACGGCGCCGGCCGCGCCGGCTTCAGACTGCATTTCGGCAACGTGAACCGTCTGGCCAAACAGGTTCTTGCGGCCCTGCGCAGACCATTCGTCCACATACTCCGCCATCGTGGAGGACGGCGTGATGGGGTAGATCGCGGCGACATCGCTGAACGCATACGCGATGTGGCTGACCGCTCCGTTACCGTCGATCGTGTACTTGAAAGACATTTGGGGATCCTCCTTTATAGTGTATATCGAACACTGTCAGGTGGCATAGCAATACCAACTATACCAACAATATATTATAGATACACCCCCTCCCCTTTGTCAAGGGCAACCATAATTTAGGCGGCAATTTACGGGGAATTTATCGTATGAATTGTAACAACACTCAAAAACCGCTTGACATTTAGTAAGACATGCTGTAGTATTGCATTAAGACACGGTGTCTTATTACATGTATGGAGGAATTAACCAATGAAAGCTCAGCGCCTGCCCGACAGTGAATTTGACCTGATGCAAACCATATGGGATCAGCAGCCCCCGGTGACGACCGGCCTGCTGATGGAGCTGATTGGCCGCAGCCGCAATTGGAAGGTGCAAACGGTGGTGACGCTGCTGGCGCGCCTGACCGAGCGCGGCTTTCTGCGCGTGGAAAAGGGAAGCGGCCGCGAGCGCGCCTTCTACCCCATCATCTCCCGCGACGAATACCTGCGCATGGAAACCGAGAATTTTCTGGAGCATTACCACCACAAAAGCGTGCACAGCCTGATCGCCGCGCTGGCGGGCGACCGCCTGTCCGATCAGGATCTGGACGAGCTGAGCGACTTTGTGCGCAAGGCCAGAGAGAGGAGCGAGGGCAAATGACCGCCTGGCTATCCACCCTGTTAGCCTTCGCGCTGACAGTATCGGCAGTTACACTGTGCGCATTGGTGCTTACGCCCATGCTGCGCAACCGTGTTAGCGCCCGCAGCCTATACCTGGCCTGGCTGGCCGTGCTGGTCTGCGCGCTGATTCCCATCCGCCCGTTCTCTCCGCGCCCGGTCGTCACCCTGTCCCCCGCGCCTGTGGCACGCGCCGTGGAGGTGCCCGTGTTCGCCCCGCGGCAAACGGACACGCCTGTTACCCCAGTCTCGCAGCCTGCCGCCGCGGACTTCGTGCCTGTCTATACAGGCAGCACGGTGTCTGCGTCCAGCGCAGTTCAGCCTGCCCGTACCCTGCAATGGAGCACGATGCTGTGCATAGTTTATCTGACGGGCGCTGCGCTGATGCTGCTGGGCAGTCTGGCCCACCACGCGCGTTATCTGCGTATGCTGCGCCGCTGGCGAAAGCCGATAAGCGACCGCCGTATTCTGGCGCTCTACGATGCGCTGCGCGATGAAATGGGCATACGCCGCACCATTCCCATCTACCTTTGCCAGGCAGTCGACAGTCCCATGATCGCAGGCATTTTCCGTCCCTGCATTCTGCTGCCGGAGAACCATCTGAACCTGAGCGAACTGCGTCTGGTGCTGCGGCACGAGCTGACGCACTATCAGCGCGGGGATCTGTATGTAAAGCTGCTGGAGCTGCTTTGCGTCAGCCTGCACTGGTATAATCCGCTGATCTACCTGGCGCGCCGCGAAATCGACTACGCTTGTGAAGCATCCTGCGACGAGCGGGTGATGCGCGGCGCATCGCTGGACGACCGCCAGTACTACTCCGAAACCATCATCACCGTGATCCGCCGCCAGCGTGCGCGGGGAACGGTGCTGTCTACCAGCTTCTATGGAGGTAAAAGAGGCATGAAAAACCGAATTCTTACCATTATGGATACCCGCGCGCGGCGTTTGGGCGCGCTGCTGCTGTGCCCGGTGCTGGTGATGGCGCTGGCCTTCAGCGTGGCCTTCGCCGCCGAGCCGCCCGCTGCGGGCAATGACAGGGACGTACCCAGCCTGGCCGCGCTGATGCAGGATCCCAGCCAGCCCATGACCGAGGACGAGGCCTACGAAAAGGGGCTGCAGCTGCTTCAGGCTGTGCGCGGCAGCGATTTCCCCGCGGATGCTTCCGCCGAGCGCGCGGGCGTGGCCTTTACCACAGCCATCTTCGGCAGCGTCACCCTGCCGGTAGTGCGGGCGGATATCCGCGTGCAGGGCAGCGGCCGCTATGCCGTCAGCTACTGGCACGCCTACCTGTCCGCCGCGACGGGCGAAGGGCTGCTGCTCACCTGCTCGGGCGAGGAGGCCTCCGCCGATCAGGAATTTGCCGCGCCCTACTATCTTCATCCCATGCTGGAGGATAACCAGGAGCAGCGCGCATTGTTTGCCACCCTGCCCCGCGCGGCCTATGTAAGCAACGCCGCCGCGCCCTCCGCCAATTTCAGCGAAGGCCCCACCGATTACACCTGGCCGCAGGGCACCTGCCTGAACGGAACGCCCGTCACCGTGACCGAGCTGCACCTATCTGGCAACAACGTGCCCAAGGCGCTGACCGAGGCAAAGCTGATCTACTGGGCCAAAATCACCGTGGGCGCAACAAAGGACAGCCCCGGCGTGGACGGCTCCTGGATCCCGCTGTGCGCGCTGACCTTCGCCGATGAAATGACGGGCGCGCCCGCCACCCTGCCCGCCGGCACGGTAACAACCGACGCGGCCACGGGCCAGGTAAGCCTGTACGCCGCCTGCGACCGGGACAAGGGTGTGGTCACGGTGCTGTCCAAGGGAACGCAGGTGGAGGTGCTCAGCCGTCTGGCGCAGTTCTATCAGGTGCGGGCAGGCAAGGATTACGGCTTCCTGCCCATCGAAAACCTGGCCTTTAATACCGCCACGCAGGCGCTGATGGACAGCATCGTGCCCGAGCATTTTGCCGAGATTCAGCCCGGCATGCGGGAAAAGTACGATGAATTCATGAACCGCATCACCGCCCTGTGGGACGAGTACGGCGACAGCAACGAATGGCCGCTGGAGATCAAGGCCAAAGCCACGCAGATCCGCCTGGATTACGGCTTTGACGCCGATCTGCCCGCCCGCAACATCCTGCCCGGCGAGGGCGATATGACGCTGGAGCAGGCGACCGCCTTTGCCGACGCGCACATAAAAGAGCGCTACGGCATGACGGAGGCGGATTTCGTCTATCGCCGCTACAGCTTCTATTACGAGCCCGACGCCCCCGATGCGCATCTGTGGAACGTGTATTACGTTGCCCGCACCGGGCTGCGCAACTGCGCCGTTACCTTCAATCAGCAGGGCGAAATCCTCCGTGATTTTCAGAATTCCTATACCAACGGCAGCGGCCCGGACGATTTGGACATGAAGCAGCCCGGCTACTATATCGACTATGGCAAGCCTATGGCGTATACCGAGGACGACGAAGCCTGCGCTGCGCTGGATACCGCCTGGCAGACGCTGGAGGCTACGGTGGACGACGGCCAATTCAATCAGGAGGATTATACCGTCCGGCAGGAGCTGTGCCGCGATATCTGCCCGGATAACGACGGCAGCCTGACCTGGTGGCGGTTTACCTTCTGCAGAGATGATGAGGAAGCCGAGTTTTATGTGATTGTCGTGCGCGGGGATGAAGAAAGGGTGATTTCCAGCAACGCGGAAGACTACGCTTACAATCGCCGGTATGAGGCTGCCAGCAAGCGCATGGCGCAGGAGGAGGCCCTGCGCGGGCCGTACTACACCTGGTCGGTCGAGGAAAAGGCGGAAGCCGCATCGTGGGCGCACGAGGCCAACGCTGTCCTGCCGACCAAGCAGGATATCCCGCAGAAAAAGGCGCAGGAAATCGCCCTGGCTTACGCCGTCGAACAGACGGGGGATAAACTTGAGAAGCTTGCCAACCTGCCGTGCTATTTCTACTTTGAAACGGCGGAATGGTATGAAAGCATCAATCCAGCCAAAACCATCTGGCGCGTGGATATCAATATCAGCCATGGCTATGACGAGGGCATGGTGGATTATCTGTCGGTGATCATGGATTCCCGCAGCGGCGAGATCCTGGAATATTGGGACAGCCGGGTAAGCAACGGCTGACACCCTGCCGGCCCGCGTCTGCGTCCCTGCGGCGGGGCGCGGGCCAGATTGCATATTTCCCGCAAAAAGGTGAAAAAAATACTTGCTTTTACCAGATTGTTGTGGTAATATATTCGATGCTGGTCCATAGCGTCCGGCACCAAGACTTACAGGAGGCGAAGGAAGTGCCGAACATTCAGTCTGCCAAGAAGCGCGTGAAGGTGAGCGAAACCAAGAACCTGCGTAACCGTATGGTAAAGAGCGGCGTCAAGACGTCTATCCGCAAGCTCAATGCGGCCATGACCGAGGGTGCTGATGCTGCCGCTACGCAGTATGTCGCCACGACTTCCGCGATTGATAAAGCGGTAGCCAAGGGCATCATCCACAAGAACGCGGCCAACCGTAAAAAGGCTCGTCTTGCCAAGATGATCGCGAAGGCGTAATCAACAAATCTCTACTCGTCATTATCACGGCAGTGTATAGTACGGCGCGCGGGCCAAATAGCCTTGCGCGTTTGTGCTACCTGCAAACAGGCTGCGATAAAGAACAACCCCCGGTTTCCCCCGTGCAAAAGAGAGGACGGCTCACCGGCTGAAAGGCGTCCGCGCGGCGGCGGGGCATTCGCTTTGGAGCCGCGCGCCCGAAGGCTCAGTAAGGCGCGCCGTCCTATCCGCGTTACAGGATCAGAGCGCGGGCAGCATCCCTGCCTGCGGAAATTGGGTGGTACCACGCCTGCATGCGTCCCATGTGCTTTACATGGGATGATTTTTTATTTTGGAGGGTATGTATGGGCATCAGAGAGAATATCGAGTCCATCCGTGCGGAGCTGGAGCAGGAGCTGCAGCGTCTGGACGATGTAAAGCAGCTGGAGGAGGCTCGCCAGCGCGTGCTGGGCAAAAAGGGCAGCCTGACCGCGCTGCTGCGCTCCATGGGGCAGCTCAGCCCCGAGGAGCGTCCTGCCGCCGGGCAGATGATCAACGCCGGGCGCGAAAAAATCAGCGCCATGCTGGACGAGCGCCTGACCACGCTCAAGGCCCGCGAACGTGAACGCAAGCTGGAGCGCGAAGCGCTGGATGTGACCGAGCCGCGCGACCTGCCGCGCCTGGGCGTGGCGCATCCCACCTCGCTGGTGCTGGACGAGGTGCTCTCGGCCCTGACGGGTCTGGGCTTTGATGTGGTGGAAGGCCCTGAAATCGAGCTGGATCACTACAACTTTGAGCTTTTGAACCTGCCCAAGAATCATCCCGCGCGCGACGCGCAGGATACCTTCTATGTGGATGATAACATCGTGCTGCGCACGCACACCTCCCCCGTGCAGGCGCGTACCATGCTGTCCCGCAAGCCCCCCATCCGCATTGCCTGCCCCGGCCGCGTGTTCCGCGCCGACGAGGTGGACGCTACCCACAGCCCCGTTTTCCATCAGATCGAGGGTCTGGTGATCGATAAGGACGTGAACATGGGCGATCTGAAGGGCACGCTGGACGCGCTGTTCAAGCGCCTGTACGGCGATGATATCGAAACGCGCTTCCGCCCCTCCTTCTTCCCCTTTACCGAGCCGAGCGCTGAGGTCGATCTGACCTGCATCTCCTGCCGCGGCAAGGGCTGCCGCATGTGCAAGGGCACGGGCTGGATTGAGGTGCTGGGCTGCGGCATGGTCAACCCCAAGGTGCTGACCATGTGCGGCATCGATCCCAACGAATACACCGGCTTTGCCTTTGGCATCGGCCTGGAGCGCATCACCATGCTGCGCTACGGCATCAAGGATATGCGCCTGCTCTATGAGGGCGACGAGCGCTTCCTGCGCCAGTTCCGCTAAGGGAGGGAAACGGACATGAAAATTTCGATGAACTGGATCCGCCAGTACGCGGATATCCCCGTATCGCCCGCCGAATACGAAAGCACCATGATCATGCACGGCACGGGCGTGGAAGGCATTGAATACCTGGGCGAGGAATGCCAGAACGTGGTGGTCGGCCGGGTGCTGACCTGCCGTGATCATGAAAACAGCGACCATCTGCACGTGTGCACGGTGGATGTGGGCCAGGGCGAGCCGCTGCAGATTGTCTGCGGCGCGCCCAACGTGCGCGAGGGCATTCTGGTGCCCGTAGCCATGATCGGCGCCAAGCTGCCCGGCGGCCACGAAATCAAAAAGGGCAAGTTGCGCGGCGTAGAAAGCTGCGGCATGCTCTGCTCCGGCCCCGAAATCGGCGTGCCGGTGGAGCTGTACCCCTCCGTAGGCGACGCGGGCCTGCTGATTTTCCATGAGGATTATCCCCTGGGCACCGATGTGCGCAAGATCTTCGGCCTGGACGATTATGTGGCCGATTTTGAAATTCTGGCCAACCGCCCCGACTGCCTGTGCGCCTGGGGCATCGCGCGCGAAACCTCTGCCGCGCTGGGCACCAAGCTGACGCTGCCCGAGGTGACGGTCAAGGACGTCGGCGGCGATATCGCCGATCATGTTCAGGTGACGGTGGAGGATTTCACCCGCTGCCCGCGCTACGCCGCCCGCGTGATCAAAAACGTGCGCGTCGCGCCCTCGCCCATGTGGCTGCGGCAGGTGCTGCATGCCGCCGGCATGCGCTCCATCAATAACATTGTAGATATCACCAACTATGTGATGCTGGAAACCGGCCATCCCATGCACGCCTTTGATCTGGACAAGGTGCGCGGCCGCCAGATTATCGTGCGCACCGCCCAGGATGGCGAAACGCTGCGCACGCTGGACGGCAAGGATCATGCCCTGACCAGCGCCGATCTGCTGATCTGCGATGCGGAAGGCCCCACGGGCCTGGCCGGCATCATGGGCGGCGAGGAAAGCGAAATCACCGACAGCACCCGTGAGGTGATGTTTGAGTGCGCCACCTTCGACCGCGCCGTCACGCGCATTTCCGCCCGCCGCATGGGCATCCGCACTGAGTCCAGCGGCCGCTTTGAGCGCGGCGTATCCGAAAAGACCATCATGACCGCGTTGGAGCGCGCCTGTCAGCTGGTGAACCTGCTGGACGCGGGCGACGTGGTAGGCGGCCATTACGACTACTACGAACATCTGGAGGCGCCTAAGACCATCGTCTGCTCCGTCCGCCGCATCGCCGCCCGCACGGGCGTGGATATCACGGGCGAGGAGATGGAAGCAGCCCTGCGCAAGCTGTGCTTCACCGTGGAGCGCGAGGGCGATACCCTGCGCGTCACCGTGCCCGATTATCGTCAGGATATGGAGGGCGAAGCCGATGTGTGCGAGGAAGTGCTGCGCATGGTAGGCTATGAGCGCATTCCCTCCACGCGCCTGCGCGGCGAAAGCACGCAGGGCGGCCTGAACCCGCTGATGCAGCATAAGGCGCGCGTGCGCCGCGTGCTGGGCGGCCTGGGCTATGACGAAATGATGACCTTCTCCTTCGTCAGCCTCAAGTCCATCGCCGCGCTGGGTCTGCCGGCGGATGATCCCCGCATGCAGCCGCTGATGCTGCGCAACCCGCTGGGCGAGGATACCGCCTGCATGCGCACCACACTGGCTCCCGATATGCTGCGCATCCTGGCCGGCAACTACAACCGCGGCAACGACTGCGCCATGCTGTACGAGTTCGGCACGCTCTTTGATGCAACCCGCCGCACGGAGGAGGGGCTGATCACCGAGTCCCCCGCCCTGTCCATCGGCGCGTATGGCAAGGATCTGGATTTCTACGCCATTCGCGGCGCGGTGCAGGCGCTGTGCGCGCAGGAGGGCGTAAGCGTTACGGTTGTACCCGGCGGCGACTGCTATTATCATCCCGGCCGCAGCGCACGGCTGATGCATGGTGAAACCGTCATCGCTACGCTGGGTCAGGTGCATCCCGATATCGCGCAGGCCATGGATCTGCCCGAAATCACGCTGCTGGCCGAGGTGGACATGGTGGCGCTGTATGCCTGCGCCCAGCCCATGGGACAGGTAAAGCCCATCTCCCGCATGCAGGCCGTCAGCCGCGATATCGCGCTGGTCATGCCTGATGCGCAGCCGCTGGGCCCCGTGATGGATGCGATCCGTCATGCCGCGGGCGAATGGCTGGAGGATATCCGCCTGTTTGACGTGTTCCGCGGCGTGCAGGTAGGCCTGGGTATGAAGAGCGCAGCCTTCTCACTGACCTTCCGCGCCCCCGACCAGACGCTGACTGAAGATCATCTGGCTCCGGTAATGAAGAAAGTAATGAAGGTTTGCCGCGAAAAATTCGGCGCAGAAATTCGTTCCTGATTCCTAACATCATGCATACGCTCCCGGTCAGGCATTGCGCTTGCGCCGGGAGCGTTTTATATTCATTTTTGCCCCTGCGTCAGGCAATTGAAATGCGGCATTTTCAGCGCAGCCAGGGCGCTGACGATGCCAATGCTCGCGGCGTTCATGACATCCCTTGCCGGAAAATCTGGAATCAAGTGCATGCCGGCCACGCCCAGCGCCGCGCCGCACAATCCTAAAATCAGCGGAATCAGTTCCTCCCGCAAACCGCGAATCATGCGCAACAGCATCCCCAGCAAATAGCAGATCGCCACGAAACGCAAGCGTCATTGCCGTGCGTGCCTTTGCATAGCTGCAATTTTCCTTGCATGCGTGAAAGGAAAGCCCCAAATGATAGATAGCAGCTACGCCAGCGCTGAAAACATTGCCGCATATCTGCGCCGCATCAAGGAGCGCAGGCATTTCCAGCCAGGAATGGTCTGTGCGCAGCGGCGTATCGGAAGCGACCATTTCTCACCTACTTAGCGGACAAAACCAATCCCCGCAGTTCTGCACTGTCGCGCAGCTGGTTAAATCCGTCGGCGGCTCCCTGGACGAATTGGCCGATATCCCCCACCCTCCCAGCGCTCCGCCATCCGATAAAGCGCTGGCGCATATGATCGCAATGGATAAACAGCGGGAGGAAACCGTTTTATATTTGCAAAATCAAGTGACTGAATTGCGAGCAAATGCTGAGCGTCAGCATCGTTTGTTGATCATATGCACTGCGGTGCTCGGTCTGTTTCTGTTTCTTTTCGGCGCATTGCTGGCCTGGGATCTCTCCGACCCGCGCTATGGCTTCTTCTACCGTGTGATCTCCGCCATGCCGCATGGCAGCCACCTGCCCTTCCTGCGCAGATAGTCTCCATTTGCATGAATGTGCATCCACCTGCACCCATGCAAACACTGTGCGCCATCTGAAAGGCACATTTCATCCCTTGCCGTATTTCCAGTCACATTATTTGCATTTTTTAGAAAAAAGCATTGACAAACCCCATGAGCCGTGATATTATATATCTTGTGATTGGTTCAAGTTATGGTCGCATGGCTCAGTTGGTAGTACCTACTGGTACCTTCGTAGGAAAGCACATGGTCGCATGGCTCAGTTGGTAGTACCTACTGGTACCTTTTCCGGAAGTCGGATGGATAGATAAGGTCGCATGGCTCAGTTGGTAGAACACACTGGTAACTTTTACGGAAACCGCATGGTCGCATGGCTCAGTTGGTAGAGCACATCGTTCACATCGATGGGGTCACAGGTTCGAGTCCTGTTGCGACCACCAACCCAAGAAAGTCCTTGAGAAATCAGGGACTTTCTTCTTTTTTGTCTTCTCCCCCGGGGTGTTCAAAAATGCCCTTGGCGAGCATTTTTTCGTGATGTAAACGGTTTGCTCCATCAACATAGCCACAAGATTTTCGCGTAGCTTTATTGGTAGTCATACCGTCGTTTTCGTTTTTCGTAGATGTAAACGGAATGACCATTCACTTAAGTATTTATCCATGTCTGATATCAAGAATTGTCGCTTGCCAAGCGACCATTTGTTCTTCCCAGTTTGCTAAGATACATATGCAAGCTGTAAAGCTTGAAAGCAAATAGGAGGGATTATTATGAAAAAGAATCTGACAGAGATGGTTTTTATTCTGGATAAAAGCGGCTCAATGGCAGGAATGGAAAATGATACCATCGGCGGCTTTAACAGTATGATCGATCGTCAAAAGAAACAGGAAGGCGAAGCACTTGTTTCCACTGTACTGTTCTCCAATGAAAGTAGGGTGATCCATGATCGAGTTGATATTCGTAAAATCGAACCCATGAATGAACAGCAGTACTATGTCGGAGGATGCACCGCATTAATTGACGCTATTGGTGGAGCAATTCATCATATTGGAAACGTACATAAATATGCTCGTGAAGAGGATATCCCAGAACATACCATTTTTGTCATTACGACTGATGGCATGGAGAATGCATCACATAGGTATAACAGCGATCAGGTCAAACAGATGGTAAAACGCCAAAAAGAAAAATACGGATGGGAGTTTTTGTTCTTAGGCGCTAATATCGATGCAGTAGAGACAGCTGCGCACTTTGGTATTTCAGAAGATAGAGCTGTGAATTTCCACAATGATTCAGTTGGCCAACGTTTAAACTATGAAGTGGTAAGTGAAGCGATGTCTTGCGTCCGGGCATGTGCGCCTTTGGGTGCCGAATGGAAAGAAAAAATTGAGAAAGACTTCAAAACCCGCAAAAACGGCAAATAATCAAAGACACTATAAAATCCCGCGAGGAGTTTCCATTACTCCACGCGGGATTTTTTTATTTCTGACTCAGGCAACGTCGCCGGTGTACTGCTTCATGCTGATCCGGAACCGGATGCTGATCGAGTAGTCCGCGCCGATGTCGATCCGCTCCACCAGGCGCGCGATGATCATCCTTCTGGTCTCCGGCTCCGCGTCATCGAAGGCTTCCGCCCAGGAAACCAGTTCCCCGATCTCGCGGCGAGCTTCTTTGCTTTGTTCTTTTTCCTGATCCATTTTGGCCTTGGCGTCTTCCATGCGCCGCTGGGCCTGTTCCATCTTTTCTTTGTACTTCGGCATCATGGAGTTTACGATGGAAATGTCCAAGCTGTTCTCCCCGGTCAGGGCTTTGATCGCCTGTTCCTCCAGCGCGGTGATCTGCTTGTGGGCTTCGAAGTAATCCTGCTCGGCCTGCCGGTATGCCACCTCGTTGACACCGTCATGTTTCTCCCTGGCCTTCTCTAGCAGATCCTCCTGCGGAATGGCCTTGATTACCGTCAGGAACCTCCGGATCTCCTTAAGCACCGCGTCGTTGATCAGTTCGGCGCTGTAGGAACTGGGGCCGGCGCAGCCGTTTGGGTGGTTCAGCTTCGTGTAACAGCGGTAAGACTCACGCCCATAAACGCGCGTCGTGCCGTCTGCCATCCTCCGCTTGGACGTCCCGTGACTGTAGTAGAGTTTGGCTCCGCATTCCTTGCAGTAAAGGAGGCCTGAAAGCAGGCTGCCAGTATCCGTCCGTTCCGGCACCGACATGTCCTTTTTCAAAAACGTGGCGCGTCCCTTAACAACCTCCTGGCAGCGGGCAAACAGGTCATCATCGATGATCTGAAGGTTTTCAAACTTCGGGGAGAGCGTTTCGCCCATGTGCATATGGCCGATGTAGATCGGGTTGTCGATCAGCGCCCGGATTGCTGTTCCACGCCAGGGGCCCTTGTTCCTCTTGGTCTTGATCCCCTTATCATTGAGGTACTTGGCCACCCTGACCGTGCCGTAGCCCTTGTTCACCAGTAGGTAGAAAATCTCCCGTACGATGGCGGCCTCGTCCTGATCGATGACCAGATCCGGAACCGGCTTATTCTTCTTGTTCATGCGCCCGAGCTGCTCCAGCCTGTAGCCGTAAGGAACAAGTCCGCCCCGGTACTGTCCGTCCTCGATCATCTGCAGATGCTTCGTTTTGACTCGGATGGACGTCTTTTCGCTTTCTCCGGACGCCTGCCAGAACCGGATGTAGTTTAGCAGCTTGTCTACGTGGGTATCGAACCGCTGCTCACCCTCGCGGGTGCTCCAGACCTCGATGCCTTGCTGAACGAACCACTGTACAACGAATGGCGTCTCGTCTTCCCGGCGGCCCAGGCGGTCGAACATGAAAACCAACAGGACGTCGAACTCCTTGGCCATGGCTCGTTTCTTGATCTCTATGATCGCGTCACGGGCGTTCGTGCTGACCTTGTAACCGGAAATGCCTTTTTCCGAAATCTCGTCTATGATCTCCCAGTCCTGGTGGGTGGCGGCGTATTCCCGGCAGGCGATTCTCTGCATCGGGATGTCGTCGTGATCCACCTGGCCGACCGTGGAAACGCGGTAGAGACAAATGACCCGCTTCATTTCACCATCTCCCTTCCATCAGCATTCGCAGGATGTCCGGGACGGCGGATTCATCGTCTGCATCCGCGAACACCAGCTTAACTTTGAAAGCGGGCTGCTTCCTTGAAACGCCAGTGTTTTCAAGCCTTCCCGGCGTCTCAACAGCAGTACTATTACCGCCTTTCAGGGGTGAAAGCAACCCATCTGTGGCTAATGAGGCTGATAAATTTGGGGGAGCGGAAACGCCGCCACGCGTCCCGGTCAGCTGGTTCCGGCGGCAAAATGTCTGAACAGTATTGAGGGAGAGATTCAGCGTTTTCGCGATCTCCTTATAGCTTTCTCCGGCGCTGCGCATAACGGCGATGCGCTGTTTCTCCTGGTCGGTCATCTGTCAACCGCCTCCATCTGCGTACTCGGAGAGGTCTTCTCCTGACGTAAATGGCAAGATTTTGAGAAATTGAATGTCTGCTAAACAAAAAGGTTTCTGATTTTGCACCAGAAACCATAATTCTCAGTTATCACCCAGGGAAGACAAAAGCCGATCTTTGAGAGCTGTCCGATTTGCCTTTTTGAGCTCGCATTCCCATATTCGAATGACCTTCCAACCACGATTCACAAACATTTCTGTAATCTCTTTGTCGTGCTGGATGTTTCGTTCCCTTTTTCTGTTCCAGTATTCGGCATTGTCTTTCGGTATCGTATTTCTACAGTTATGCCCATGCCAAAAGCATCCATCGACAAATATGGCTGTCTTTTTCGATGGGAAGACAAAATCCGGGTGCCCCTTAACAGAGTAGTTCCTTCTCCAACCTTTTATGCCAAGCTCTCCAAATACTTCAATCAGCTTTATTTCTGTCGACTTATTGCCCTTTGACTTTACACGCTTCATGATATCGGATCGCTTTTCGGCATCAAAAACATCAGCCATAAAATAGGTTCCTCTAGGACGTTAATCGTTTCTTTTTACAATCATTTTAGTCGAAGGATCATAGGAGCAACCGTCTCCTTTATTGTTCGCAAGCAGACTGATAGCTTCCTCGATAATTGGCAACGGCGCGATAAACCACTCTCGCGGATGATGCATTTCTCCCTTATCATCGCGCACATCGAACTCAACGTTACTCGCCTCAAAAAAATGATGTACTGCGTCTTCCAACGCCGGAACGTCAAGATTATAGCATCGGGTTGTTGAAACAACCTCAACGTCGCTCATAAGATAAGTTGGTTCGTGACGTGCATTTTTAATTCTGGTTGTCACATCACCACTACAGTAACCAATTTTATACAAGTTCTTTGTTTGCCGAATTTGAGGATTCCTACTAAGGCTACGAAGCACATAAATATATCCGCATTGCACATCCTCAGACGTTATCTGCTTTATATCAGGATCAACCGCAACTTCACTGATAGAAAAACCGTCATGCTGCATGGCTTTTACAAGAGAACGGAAAAGCATAGTGGATTCTGTTCCATTGTCAAAAATACACCGCGTCCGCCCATCCTTGCGCCGATAGACTTCACCTGCATAGGTTTTTTCTGTCATTTCTGAATTATTAATCGCCATATACAATAAAACACCACGCAGCACATAATACCGGCCTTCTTCAAGATCTTCAGTTTTGAAAGGAATCAGTTTTCTCTTACCTGTAGCGAGGTCTTGATGGATGTGTTCGAAAGCGCCCTCATAGAGTTCGAAGTCTTTACATACCTTTCTACGCGCAATGTAATCAGGGCGTATACGTTCTGTAGGCTTAACATGCGAGAGCGTAAAGATACTCTCTGTTTCTTCATCTACTTCCAGCAGCCGCAGGGGATCATAGGCAATCATATCTTCCAAGGGAAATTCTTTAACAGTTTCCCCCCTAAGGAGATTATACAAATCGTAATCCCTTAACAATTTGACTTTTGCCGGGTCAGCCTTAATGCCTTCTAAACGAGAGGCCAAAGTGAACTCCTGTACGTTATCACTTTCAGCAGAAGGAATTCTTCCGTTGACCTCATAAAAATCAACAATCTCCCGGAATTTCTCAATTAGCTGAGCGTCTTCCGGTTTAACGTGCTTTTTTTCTTCCTCTTCTTCATTAAGAAGCCCCAACGTATCGCTATCGAATATGGAGGCGAAACGTTCTTCACGCATTTTCAGATCCATGCTTCATACCTCTCTTTACTTGTCTAAGATATGCAAGCGCTTCGGCTAAACGCTTCTCATGGGGATCAAGAGAATCGCGTGAAGGGTGCCGCCTCGTCGCTTCCACAAACGCTTGTATCTGAGGCCACAAGTATATCGCTTCATCGTCTGTCATATTCACAGTGTAGGAAGATATACAATCCTGTATTGCTTTCAACACACGCGGAGTGATAGATTTCGACAGCACTTCAAAAGCTTGCTGGAAAGGATTAATTGCATCAATCAAGTCAATATTCAGCTCATCCAAATTGATAAACTTTCCACTCATATCTATGAAACGCCTGTCTCCCTTTTCTTCTACTTTGGCGTTTCTCAAAGTTAAATCAGCAACCACATGCTGTCGAACTTCTTCAACCTCATCGGCAGAAAGATCAGGGTAGCGCGTAGTGATTATTTTAGGTATGGCAACTTTATTAACAACGTCGGCTGGCGTTGCTCCGCTTAATGATTTGATGATGGTTGGATCCTGGAGAATCGTAGCCTTAAGATCGGTAATATCCTCTTGGATAATTTCACGAACACGGGGAGTTGACGGTTCTCGAAGGCCACTAATATGAATGGTTCGTTCACCATTGCCTTGAGCACCACCAGTTGCACCTGAATCATCTCCGTCTGAATCAGGTTTTCGAGGTTTGAAGTTAAATGATGGTGCGAGAACCTGCTCCATAAGTAAAGAAGCTGTAATTGCCTTCAACATATTGTTTACAGCATCGACTACTTCATCCCGCTCTGCATCAGGTTCTGCAATGAGGTTGGTAAACTGAGCATGTGTCTTATTGCTACTATCCCTTGTACATCTTCCAATGATCTGGATGATCTCTGTAAGAGAACCTCTATAACCAACTGTAAGGGCGTGCTCACAGAAGGGCCAGTCAAAGCCTTCTTTGGCCATTCCTAAAGCAATTATCAAATCTACATCTTCCGGGTTCTTCACATTACGAAGGTAGCTGATTACCTTTTCTCGCTCACTTGGTACATCATTAACGAGATCGGCCACTTTAATGATCTTACCATCCTTATGCCTCTTCACAAAAATGATGTTTGTAGCCGGATCCACGTGCTCAACAGTGCCAATTGCATCAAGAATAGAGTCAACTTCAATATACTTGTCTTTCGTAGACTCGCCGGAATTCACACTGGGAATATGAAGGATTGTTTTTTTATCCGTATCCAATACTTCCATGATCGCAGAGGTATACCGACCATTATAGAAATGGAATCCAATCCCCAATGACTTCAGATATTTGTATCCATTTAACTGCTCATAATAATTGTAGGTAACCTTGGTAAACTTCGCTTCATCCTCTGGAGCTAATACAGGCACTCCGTCACCTCGGAAGTAGGAGCCGGTCATGGCAAGAAGATGAACATTTCCCTGCAGCATTAGTCCGCGAACCAGCTCTCCCAATTTGCTTTCATAATCGGACGATACATGGTGAAACTCATCGACAGCTACAAGACAGTTCGCAAAGCGACAAGGTCCGACTTGATCATAGGCAAAACGTAGTGTGGCATGTGTACAGAGAAGAATCTTTGCATCGGAATCAAAGAAGGAAGCAAATGTTTTCACTTTGCTGCTTTCTCCTCCGGGTACGCAAAGGTTATACTCTTCTGGCAGAATCCAATCCGAATGGAATCCGTTAGTTGTAAGCTTTGTACTGGAAAAAGAACTCCCAATGGAACGTTCCGGAACAGCAACTATGACTTTTTTAACTTGTCCGGTTTTTAACTTATCAAGCGCCACAAACATCAACGCGCGAGATTTACCAGATGCAGGCGGGGCCTTTAATAACAAGTATTGAGCATTTCGAGCTGAATAAACGCGTTCCTGCATTTCTCGCATGCCCATGCTGTTGGTTTGAGTACTTCTGCCATTTGCTTCGTATGTTACGTTGATAATATTTTCCATTCTCAAGTCATCTCCTCGTAAAGATTAAACAGGCAGTCCAGGCGTTCACGGTCAGAGACAAAAGGGGTCGGCCTGTAGCAGGCTTCCACAGCAGCATCAAGCAACATATGGGCATCCATAAGATCCTGAGGCATTTGTCCGCTTTTATAAAGCTTCGCATAATCCTTATCCGGATACCGTTCCCTGGCAGCTATTATGTTAAAAGAACGCACCTTAAGAATTTGTTTTCTTTGCTCATCTATCATGGGAAATGGGAAAGTATTGTAACCGAGTTTACTCGAATATCTTGTTCGGGTTTCATGTTGACCGCAAACGGCTCTTGCCCAAAGATTGTGCATTCTGGAATTCAGCACTCCAAAAATCCAGGGTGTACAATCATAAATGACGAAAGCCAGATTGGTTACAATGGTATCGCTGTTAACAAACCCAATTGGTATATATTCATAACTTTCTCCAGACACAGCCGGAACGACAAGAGAAGACGTATGCGTTTCATTTGTCTCCCTGAACCGATATGGCTGCTCAAGTAGTTTTTTAGGTGTTGTTTTAAGCTGTTTACGTGCTTCATATTGCTTATCCACATACGCCTTAATCCCTGGAATTCGCAGTGCTTCTTCAATATCTTCTGTTCTAATCCATACACACCATCGATCAATCCCATGAATGAATTCTTCAGAGCCAACAACTTTCTTTATGAATTTTCTGGCATTGGGATAGTCTGTGATAAGACGATTCAATTCGCTTGCAGATTCGATAAACAAACCGTCCCCGTATGGCATATTGCCCTTTACCATTTCAGGCAGATTGCTCAGTGCCTTTTCACGTCGACTGATGGTTACCCTTACGGGTTGGAGATTCCCGGATATATTGTCTACTTCGAACATAGTATCAGCGTCAAAGAGCAAAGCCCTACGCTTATCGGTAGCTTTGCACATGCCAATAATGACAACGGTTACAGCAGTTCGATTTCTGGCGTCATTCTTCCACTTAAAAGAAGTATATGCAAAACTTATCTTGGTTCCAGTTTCCGCCAACTTTGGCCATAATAGATCGACTTGTTCCCCCTGCGTGAGAGAATTTGTCGTAACAAAGGCGAAGCCTCCATTGTGTTTCATAATATAGCGGGATGCGAGCATAAACCAGCAAGCAGAATAATCAAGATTGGAGCAATGTTCATATGGTTGGAATACACGGGCCACATCATCTTTTTGCGACTGATTTTGTTTCCTGGCACCCTTGTACTGTGTATTACCAAAGATAAATGTTTCACTGCAAGCGGGAAATGCAATGTCCCAATCAACAGCTAAAGGCGATGCTACCTTAATATTGGAAGAAACAAGATAGGCTACGCCTTTTGAAAAAGCCGAAGTAATATTATCCTTATAGAGTTGGCACAGCATCAACAGAAAACCCAGTTTTGCAATCTGGCAAGCAAAAAGGTTAGAATCCATGCCGAAGAACTGATCTGGCTGTACGACAAAAAGAGGTTCAGAGGCATCCAATCCCAACTGCTTATTAATCTTTATGCAAAGATTAAATACTTCCCGATATGCTACGAGTAAGAAGCTACCGGCGCCGCAGGATGGATCACAAAAATGCATGGTTTCTATTCTTTGCAATAGGTCAATAAGTGAACCTTCGTTGTCCTTAGCTTTGTCAAACTCTTTATAAAGCGAGTCCAGGAAAAGCGGCCCAATGAGCTTATGGATATTTGCATCGGAGGTATAATTGGTGCAGAGATTGTTTTCGTCAGGGAGAACGATTGACTGAATAGTGGCTCCAAAGACTTCCGGATCAACTTCTGACCAATCAAACGATAAAAGGTCACAGATTAAGCCTACAGATTTTCTAGAATTCTTGAGTGTGGGAAGTGGATCAACAAATATTCTAGAATCAAGGAATTTAATCTTGGAAACATAGCTGGGAAGCCCGTCTCGTTCCTGATGATTAATTGCAAAGAAGGTCTGCCCCAGGAATACTGAAAACGCATCCGGATCAGACCCAATATAGTTATGAATAATTTCCAGCAGATCGGTTTGATCTGTCAATATCTTTGCGCTATTAACAAAACAAACAAACAGGATCCTAATAATGAATTCTGTATAAACGCCTACCGGAAATGAACTTTCAACATTTATAAGTTGCATTTCGGTATAAAGCTGAGCGAAGGTAGCTGCAACTTTCACATTGACCGGATCATGAGTCTCTTGGGAATATGCTTCGATGCCAATCAGCGGGAGAAAAAATTCGACATACCGATATAACGCTGTTTTTGTTGAACACAGCATATCATCGGTGACCTTGTCATAGGCTACAATTTCAGTATCAGTAGCAACGAAAATAAACCTTGCCTTGATTCTCTGAAAGCCGTTTTTCTTCAGAATATTAAAATCCGCATACGGAGTAGAGGCTGTAGAACTAAGAATAAACAGTTTATCGCTGATGTAGATACCTGTATTTGCGTTTCCAGACGACTTTGCGCGATCATAGCTTGCTGCAGGAAAATCGAATGCAACGACAAAATTTCTGAGGAACTGATCATTATCAGATATGCTTCCCAATTCTTTTATCCGTTGCTCAAGCAGGTTAAAATCAAGCATATTGACACCTCCGTTTCTCAGGCATGTTCATAGCTCATAATTGCTTTAGCGACATATTCTGCCAGTTTCACAGGAACAGCATTCCCGATAGCCTGCTCCATATCCGTCTTGCTGCCTGAAAACACAAATGACTCTGGGAAGGTTTGAAGCAGGCTTCTTTCTTTGGTGGTTAGTTCCCTGACCTTCCCATCGGCTACATCAGCCTTATCGGCAGGATGCTTCTTATAGCCCTGCGGTATAGGACGATTAATTCCACGAATAGTAGCGCTAGGTTCGTCAACACTGAACACAGCTCGGCGATTGTAGCTTCTTGGATGCATATAATAAAAGTCTGTTCCAAGTTTATCACCAAGATACTGCCGTACAGTGAGAGGCTTTTCCGAAAGACCTGAGATGAGTTTTTCAGTTAGAAACCCATCTTCTTCACCAAGTTTGCCAATCATAAAGAAGCGATGCCGTGCTTGAGGTACGCCACAGTAGCTCGCATCAAGTACTTGTGTGGTAATACCATATCCAGCATTTCTAAGTATTTCAATAGCCTTCGGGAGTACGGGCATTCTCTCGATATTGTAAACATTCTCCATGACAAACCATGTCGGTTTGATATCAGCAACAATTTCAGCAAAGCGAATAGTGAGATTTCCTCTTTTCCCAATATTACGCTTCCCAGCAATCGAAAAGTCCTGGCAGGGAGGACCGCCGAAAATCATATCAGGTTTATAAGCCCGAATAGTACTGACCGCATCTGCAGAATATAAATCTTCTTTGATCGCTTTATGATCAAAGTTCTGATTATAAATTGCAATGGCAACATCCCAGTTGTCATATGCGCAGAGAATGTCCACGCCGGCGTTTTCAAACCCGAGGGACATGCCTCCGCATCCGCAGAATAGGTCTACAGCCTTCATTTCAAGTTACACCTCAGTTGCTTTCATGTATTCAATGATTGCATTAGCAATGTATTCCGCCAATTTCACCGGTACAGCGTTTCCAATCATTTGATTTAAATCGGACTTTGTTCCTTCAAAAACAAACGTTTTCGGGAAAGTTTGGACATAGCTTCTTTCTAAAAAAGTCAGAGCTCTTACCTTCGGACCCATTTCAACAGGATCTGAAGGATGCCCCTTATATCCTGGCGGGATCGGACGATCAACGCCTCGTATCGTTTGGCAGGGCTCATAAATGCTAAATACGCCACGTCTGCTATAGCTGCGCGGAACACGCCAGTAGTATTCGACACCGAGACTATCGCCAAAATAATCAAACATAGTCATCGGTTTCTCAGAAAGATGTGCGTCCAGATACTTTTCTAGGAAATTGTCCTCAGCGCCGAGCGCGCCAACAAGCACGTAGCGTTTCCGAGATTGGGGAACCCCACAGTAGCTTGCATCCATAATCCGGGCTGATAACCCATATCCTGCTTCTTTAAAGCGAGGTAATATCTCCTCTAAAATCTTGTATTTTTTAATTTCCGGCACGTTTTCCATAACGAAAATCTTTGGTTTTGCTGCGACAACAATATCGCAGTAAGTTGTTGTGAGTGCAGCACGCCCCAGATTGACATTCCTGTGCCCTGCAGATGAAAAATCCTGGCAAGGAGGCCCGCCAATGATAATGTCGGGGGCCTGATCAATTATTTCTTTTTGTATACCAGGGTCGGATAAGTCAACCTCATAAATGGGATGATCAAAATTCTTACGATATACATTGACCGCTGGCGCCCATTTATCATAAGCAGAAATAATGTTATACCCAGCATTCTGGAAGCCTAAGGACATGCCTCCGCAACCGCAGAACAGATCTATCGTTTTCAAACTTTTCATTTATTCCTCCACCATAGGTGCATTGTTTGAACCCCCATCAGTATCACAGC